>Ga0265293_10013232_pt1 | contig 10755 bp, 15 predicted proteins | sample Munlanlewell138R_FD_192505 | JGI IMG/M metagenome (GOLD analysis project Ga0265293, IMG submission 192505) | Leachate microbial communities from a municipal landfill in Southern Ontario, Canada - Leachate well 138R | ecosystem: Engineered > Solid waste > Landfill > Unclassified | place: Canada... | reverse complement strand
GTGGTCGCGGGGCTGGTGATCGGCATTTGACTGCGGCTGTTCGTGCTGGCCTTGCAGACGGCGGGCGCCATTGCGGCGCAATCCACGTCGCTTTCGCAGCTATTCGGGGGTGGGGCTGCCGATCCGCAGCCGGCGATTGGCCATCTGATGCTGGTCGCGGGGCTTGCGCTTGCGGTGATCACCGGGCTGCATGTGCGGATCGCGGAAATGTTCATCCTGTCTTATGATGTGTTGCGGCCCGGTCAATTCATTCATCCGGGTATGCTGAACGAATGGGGCGTCGCCCAGATTGCCCATGCGTTTGCGTTGGCGTTTTCGCTGGCCGCGCCCTTTGTAATCGCCTCGTTGGTCTATAATGTGGCACTGGGCGTCATCAACCGGGCGATGCCGCAGTTGATGGTGGCATTTGTGGGCGCGCCGGCGATCACGGCGGGCGGGCTGATGCTGCTGTTTCTGGCGCTGCCGATCCTGCTTGGGATCTGGTCGGATGCGCTGAATCTGTTCATCGCCGATCCGTTTGGAATGCGCTGATGGCCGAGGATGCCGATCAGGATAAACAATATGAACCGTCGCAGAAAAAGCTCGATGACGCGCGCAAAAAGGGCGACATTCCGCGATCCGTCGATCTGACGACGGCGGCGGCCTATGGCGGGTTCATCCTTGCGGCGGCGGCGACCGGGGCGGCCAGTCTGGGGCAGGTTGGCGCCATTTTTTCGGGCTTGATCGCGCAGGCCGACACGTTGTCGGCGCTGATTTTCGCGGGCTCTGGCCAGCCGATCGGCGGGGGGTTGATGGTTGATATCGCCCTGGCGTTGGCGCCGTGGTTCGCGATACCCGCGTTGCTGGCGCTGCTGTCGGTCATGGCGCAGCGCAGTTTCGTTATCGCGCCAAGCAAACTGCAGCCCAAGCTGAACCGGATATCGATTCTTGCGAATGCCAAGAATAAATTCGGCCGAAACGGGCTGTTTGAATTCGCCAAAAGCGCGGTGAAACTGGTGATTTATGGCGCGGTTTTGGGATTTTATCTGATGGGTCGCCTGCCCGATATGCTGGCGGCCTTGTCGCTTAGTCCGGCGATGGCGATGATCGTGCTGCTGGATCTGAGCATGCGGTTTTTGATGATCGTGCTGGGGATTGCGCTGGCCATCGGGGCGGTGGATTTCCTGTGGCAATATACGGAACATATGCGCAAAAACCGGATGTCGCGCAAGGAAATGACCGATGAGGCCAAGGCCAATGACGGCGATCCGCATGTCAAACAGCGCCGTCGACAAAAGGGCTATGACATCGCGATGCGTCAGATGCTGGCCGATGTGCCCGATGCGGATGTGATCATCGTTAACCCTGAACATTACGCCGTGGCGCTGCAATGGGATCGTGGCGCGGGGCGCGCGCCGGTTTGCGTGGCAAAGGGCGTCGATGAAATGGCCGCGCGCATCCGTGAGGCCGCGATCGAGGCCGGCGTGCCCATTCACCGCGATCCGCCCACGGCGCGTGCCGTCTATGCCGCCGTGAAGATCGGCGAGGAAATACACCCCGCGCATTATGCCGCCGTGGCCGCCGCCATTCGTTTCGCCGAAGCCATGCGCGACAAGGCGCGGGTTCGTTTCGGGCGGCGGACATGAGCCGCGATTTGCGTGATCTGGCACGGCTGAGCCGGATGATCCTTGATGCCGAGCTGGAAAAGCTGCGCAGGGCGAGCGAAGCCGTCACCGCAAAAACCGACGCGATCGCGGCGTTGCACCAGGAAAAACAGGGCCAGATATCCGACAGCGCCGATCCGGCGATGATCGCCGGGGCAGGCGCGCGCTGGCTGGAATGGATGAAGGGGCGCGAGGCACAGCTTGCGCAGGAACGCGCGGTTGCCGCCGCCACGCGCGAGGCACGGCTGCATGCGGCGCGCCGTGCCTTTGGCCGCGATCAGGTGTTGTCGCAACTGGCGGCAAAAGCGGCGCGCAACAAGCCGCGGCCCTAGCTTGGGCGCATGTCCTGACGCACGATATCAACGATCAACACATCATACACCAGATCGCCTAGGGTGGATTGCGCCGCCTCGCGCAGGGCGTTTCGCAGCACGGTCATATTGCCGCTTTCGGTAAAGGTGCCGCGAAAACCGCCGGCATTGGCATGGGCAAACAGCACCTGAATGATGGCGTCGCGCAGTTTGGGTTCGCGCTGAAACACCGTTTCGCGACCGCCCGCGCCGACTTCGAGCGTCAGCGACAGCACCACAAGCGCAACCACCTGTTCATCAAGAATATCGGGCACGACGAACTGGTTGCTTAGCTTGACATATTCGGCATTCGTAAGGTCGGGCGCGGCTGGCGTGGCGGCGGCGCTGGCCTCGGGTTCGGGCGGGGCGGGGCGCAGGAATATCCCCGCGCCAATACCGGCCCCAAGCCCCACAAGCGCAAGCAGCAAAGGCAAAAATTTCTTCATCACGCCCCCTAGAACGGCAGCACGATATCGGCGATCTGCTGCCCATATCGCGGTTGTTGCATCTGCGAAATCTGCCCGCGCCCGCCATAGGAAATGCGCGCCGAGGCCATTTTGTCATAGGTGATTTCGTTGCGCCGCGAGATATCTTGTGGCCGCACATAGCCGCCGACCAGCAGTTCGCGGATTTCAAAATTCACCCGCACTTCCTGACTGCCTTCGATATGCAAAACGCCGTTTGGCAATACCTCGACCACGGTGGCCGCGACGCGCAGTTCCAGCTTTTCATTGCGCCGGACCGATCCGTTGCCGCTGCTTGATGACGTGGAATTGGTGGCGATTGCCGCGCCCATGGTGGCGCCTTCGGGCAGGGCGGCATCGATGCGCTGCGGGATGCCCAGCAGCGATGGCATCGACATGCTTTCCGATCCCGAACGCCCGCGCGAAGTCGTGTTTGATATTTCCGCGCTTTCGTTGATTTCAACCACGACCGTCAGAATATCGCCACGTTTGACCGCGCGTCGGTCGCCCAGCAGCGATTGCTGCCCCGAAGCCCAAAGCGATGCGGCCCCGGAATGCGGGCGCGGTTCCAGCGTCTGCGGCAAACCGGGCGAAAGCATCGCGGCATATTCGGCGCGATTATGCGTCGGGCTGAAATCCGGCGCGCGGCCAACGGTGTCAAGCTCAGTGCAGGCCGATAATGCGGCCACGGATACGGCCAGAAATGCTATGCGCATCGTTTTTTCCCTAGTTGAATGCATCGCGGATCGTCCCGACATGGACGGTGCCATCGGGTGCGACGATGCCGATAGCCCCGGCACGCGACGCAAGGTTCATGACCCGCAGGCTGTCGCCAACGCTGGCGCGCGCCATAGCGCGGGCCTCGGTTGTGATCCGCAGGCCATTTTTGGCGTAAACGAGGCCGACGATATCATTGCGATCGATGATCGCGGCGGGGCCGACATCCTCGAACCGGATGGGGCGGCCGGGATAAAGCGCGATGCGCGCCTCTAGCCCGATGGCCTCGTCGGGGGATATCAGCGCGCCGGGGATTTCGCCGGCGATTACCGTGACATCGGCGGGCGCGATGATGGTTTGCGCGCGCAACGTGCGCGTGGGCACCAGAATATCGGCCATCGCGGCCATCGGGCTGACAAGTGCCACCAGGATCAGGACAAGGCGCATGTCAGCGGATCTGCGTGGTGGCCGACAACATCTGATCGGCGGCGGTGATGACCTTGGCGTTCAGCTCATAGCCGCGTTGGGCCTTGATCAGCTCGGTTACTTCGCGCACGGCATCGACCGCGCTTTCCTCAAGATAGCCCTGACGCAGCGTGCCGATGCCGTCTTGGCCGGGCGTCGTGACCATGGCGGGGCCAGAGGCGACGGTTTCAAGGAACAGATTGCCGCCGATGGCCTCTAACCCCTTGGCATTGGTGAAATTTGCCAGCGTAAACTGCCCCAAAAGCGCGGGTTCGATCTGATCCTGAAAATAGGCATAAACTTCGCCATCCGCAGAAATCGACAGCGAGAAAGTATCATCCGGGATCACGATTTCGGGTGCGACCGGGTGGCCGGCGGATGTGATGATCACCCCCTCGGGCGAACGTTTCAGCCCGCCATCGCGGGTAAAGGCCGAGGCCCCCGACGGCAGCGTGACCTCAAGATAACCGCTGCCCTCGATCGCGACATCAAGATCGCCGCCTGTGGCAAGGGGCGCGCCCTGGGCCAGTTCGATCGTGACGGCGGCGGGCCGCACCCCCAGCCCAAGCTGCACGCCCGTGGGCAAAACCCGCCCATCGGATGCGTTGATCGTGCCGGGTCGGGCCATTTGTTGATAATGCAGATCGGCAAATTCGGCGCGGCGGGCGTTATAGCCGGTGGTGTTCATGTTCGCCAGGTTTTGCGAAATCGTATCGACCCGCATTTGCTGGGCGCTCATGCCCGTGGCCGCGATGGAGAGGGCGCGCATTCGGATTCCTTTCTATTTTCCAAAGGTGTTAAGCGCGTTGCGGATACGCTCATCCTCGCGCTCAAGAAATTTCTGGCCGAGCTCATAGGCGTGCTGAACCTCGATCATGCGGGCGATTTCGGTGATGGGGTCAACGTTCGAAGCCTCGGTAAAACCCTGAACGATGGTGGGTTCATCCACCGGCACCGCGCCGCCGGCCACGACAAAACGCACCCCGTCGCGGCGGGCCATTTCATTGGGATCGGCGGGCAGAAACAGCCCGATCTGCGTCAGCGGCCGGTCATCGGCGGAAAGGGTGCCGTCGCGCGCAACGCTGATCGTGGCGGCATCGGGTGGGATGAAAATCGGCGCGCCGCCATTATCAAGCAGGCGATAGCCATCGGGCGTGACCAGTTCGCCGGCCTCATTGGGGGTAAAGGCGCCGGCGCGGGTCAGCGTGTCGCCCTCGGGGCCTTCGATCATGAAAAACCCTTCGCCCTCGATCGCGAAATCAAAGCTGCCGCCGGTTGCGTCCAGCGTGCCCTGCAAGGTCGATGTCATGCGCACATTGGCATGGGCCATCGACAGCGACGGCTCGCCCCGTTCCAATGCGGCGATATGTTCGGAAAAAATCAGCCCTTCGCGGCGAAACCCGGTGGTGGAAATATTGGCGATGTTATGTGCCACCGCCTGCATTTCACGCATCAGGCCGGATTGCCGGGTCAGCGTGGTATAACCGGTTGAATCCATTGCTATCCCCCCGCGATCATGGGCACGATGCCCGCTTTGAAAAAGCTGGTCAGCGTTTCGGTCATGAACCCCATGGTGACCCAGAACACCGCCAGAATCGCGGCCAGTTTGGGCACAAAGGTCAGCGTCATTTCCTGCACCGAGGTCAGGGCCTGAAACAGGCCCACCGTCAGCCCCGCAACCAGCGCCACCATCAGAATCGGGGTGGAAATCATCACCGCAATCCAGAGCGCCTGACGCAAAGTGTCGTAAAAGACCTGTTCAACCATGGTTCACACCGGCATCCGCAGGATTTCCTGATAGGCCTCGACCACCTTGTTGCGCATGGTGACTGCGGTCTCGATCGCGAGTTCGGTCTGGGCCAGCGCGGTGACCAGCGCATGCGGATCGGCCCCGCCCATCAGCGCGGTTTTCGCGGTGGTTTCGGTCTGGTGCAGCGATTGTGCGAAATCGGATGCGGCCTTGGCGATGGCGCCGCCCGGGCTGGGGTCAGGCGCGGTGGCGGGGCGGTTGATGGCATAGCCGGTGGCGGCAATTGTGGAACGGATGTCCATTCTGGGCTCCTTTATCGACGTAGAAGTTCAAGCAGCGCGCGCGACATCTGCCGCGACTGATCGAACAGTTTGAGATTGGCGTCATAGCTGCGCTGCGCTTCGCGGGCGTCGGCGATTTCAATCACCAGATCGACATTTGATCCGGCGTAATGGCCGGTTTCATCGGCCATCGGATGGCCGGGGTCATAGATCTGGGCAAGCGCGGATTGATCCAGCCGGACGGGGCCGGACGTCACCTCGCCCGAGGCGCGGCCGCGTTCGACAACCGATTGAAACGACACGGTTTTGCGATGATAGCCGGGCGTGTCGGCATTGGCGATATTTTCGCTGACATGGCGCAGGCGGTCGGCCTGGGCCTGCATGCCGCTGGCGGAAATGACGCTGGCTCTGGCAAAATCATTCATCACTGTCGTCCCAGACTGCTGCGCAGGATGTTGAGCGACGAACGATAGACCGACAGCGCCATTTCATGCTGCCGCGACACATCCAAAGCGCGGATCATTTCATTTTCCAGCGAAACCGTATTGCCATTGGGCGCCGAACGGCCGGGCGAATCATGCAGCCGCGCGGGGGCTGTGGCATCGCCGCCGCCCATGATATGGCCGGGCCGCGTGGGGCGGAGGTCGGGCTCGGCCACCCGATAACTGTCGGAAAACGCAGCCATATCGCGGGCGCGAAAGCCCGGTGTATCGGCATTAGCCATATTCTGGGCAATCACCGATTGGCGCGCCGCAGAATGGCCAAGCAGGCCGCGGGCCATATCGAATATTTCAATCTTGCTGAACATTGAGGCATCTTCCCCGGTTTCTTTCAACCAAGGCTTAACCCCGATTCCTTTAGAAACAGTTTCGACAGACGAAAGGAATGCAAAATGACGGATGTGAGCTTTGATCTGGTGCGCGCCGAAATTGCGGCGCTGCAGCCGGTGCGCGCGGTGGGGCGGATCACGGCGCTGGGGCAGGGCACGGCCAGCGTTACGGGGCTGTCGGATATCGCGGCCCTTGGGGATATGGTTGAAATCGGCAGCGACCCTGTGCAACTTGGTGAAATAATTCAGCTTTCCTCGGATATCGTGACGATTTTATCCGATGGCGGCGGCGAAGGTCTGCGTTTGGGGATGCGGGTTGTTCATCTGGGCGCGAATGAAATCGCGCCACATGAAAGCTGGATCGGGCGCGTAATCGATCCGATTGGCCGCGCGGTTGACGGTCTGCCGATTCTGCGCGGGCCAGTGGCGCGTCCGGTCCGCGGGCGTCCGATCAATCCGACCGAACGGCGCGGATTGGGCGAGCGGCTTGAAACCGGGCTGGCGGTTTTCAACACGGTTTTGCCGATGGTGCGCGGGCAACGAATCGGACTTTTTGCCGGATCTGGCGTCGGGAAATCGACCCTGATGGCGAAACTGGCGCGCGGGCTTCAGGCCGATGTCGTCGTCATCGCGATGGTGGGCGAACGTGGGCGCGAAGTGCGCGAATTTATCGAAAGGGTGCTGGGGCCGGCCGGGATGAAACGTTCCGTGATCGTGGCGGCCACGTCGGATCAATCGCCGATGATGCGGCGGCGCTGCGCCTGGACGGCCATGACCATCGCCGAGCATTTTCGTGATCGCGGCAGGCACGTCCTGTTCATCGCCGACAGCATCACCCGTTTTGCCGAGGCGCATCGCGAAGTGGCACTGGCGAGCGGCGAAAACGGTAATATGCGGGGCTATCCGCCGTCCACCGCGCATCTGATTACCGCGCTATGCGAACGTGCCGGGCCGGGTATAGGCGATTCGGGCGATATTACGGCGGTGTTTTCGGTGCTGGTCGCGGGTTCGGACATGGAGGAGCCGATCGCCGATATCTTGCGCGGGGTGCTGGATGGGCATGTGGTTCTCGACCGCCAAATCGCCGAACGCGGGCGTTTTCCCGCGATCGACCTGCTGCGCTCGGTCAGCCGCTCGCTCCCGCTTGCGGCGAGCGATGAAGAAAACACGCTGATCACGCGGGCGCGCAAGCTGCTGGGCACCTATGACCGCTCGGAAATGATGATCCAGGCCGGGCTGTATACCAAAGGAAGCGATCCCGAAATCGACGCCGCCATCGCGGCCTGGCCACGGCTGGATAAATTCCTGACCGAGGATGAGCCGGCTAACATCGCCGCTAGTTTTACCCGTTTGGCGGGGTGTGTAGAGGGGTAGGTGGATGGTTTATAGTCCGCCATTAAAAATTTCGGGCAGATCTGTTTTACCTGACCGTGACGGTTCCCTGTTTCACATTTTCATTATATCATACTGATAAGGTTATAAAAAGACTGTCTAAATTACGCAGATTACGGCGACGACGGGTCGAAGTGGGCCGATCTATATACGATCCTGATATAATAAACCTGTAGAATATTACTATTGAAATGCGCTTTGTGTTATGCATGATGCCTGCAGGGATACGCTTAGGTCGCCATTGGCATCGTCTTCAGGACAGATGCCGGAAGCGGATGTGAGCGCAGGTGCGCACAGACAGTGCGAAAGGGGAGAAACGGGAGCATGAATCCACGCGAAACAGCCGCCGCGGGACGCGCACGGCCTTATGGCGGAGCATCCGATGCTTGATGCCCTCGATGCTCTGCTGCGGAAACTTTGCTATCTGCTGATGTTCGTCGTGGGCTTTTTTATCTTGCTGATGATGGTGAACATCACGGCTGATGTGTCGCTCAAGCTGTTTTTCAACGCACCTCTGCATGGAACGTCCGAGCTGGTCGGCAACTACTACATGACCGGCATCGTCTTTTTGTCGATTCCCCTGGCCGAAGTGGAAAACCGGCAGATCTATGTGGACCTTTTCTATAACATCATGTCCCGGCCGCTGCAGCTTGCGTCACTGGCGCTGGTTTTCGTTCTGCAGATAGGTTTTTTCGGGGTTCTTGGCTACGAATCGTTGCTGGACGCGTTCGAGGCCATGCAAAAGCGCGAAATCGTCGAAGGCTATTACCGAATGGTGATTTGGCCGGCGCGCTTCATGCTGCCTGTTGGCCTTGCGCTGGCCGTGATGATTTCGGCGCTGCGCCTGGTTCAAGTGATCGTGCGCCATTCTGCCGCCGAAAAGCTGTTGACCAACAACAGCCCATCCCAAAATCAGGAGAATGTCTGATGGACCGGCTTGAAATCGGCGGACTTGGCGTTGCCGTTCTGCTCGTCATGCTTGCTTTTCGTGTGCCTGTTGCCGTTGCGATGGGGATCGTGGCCTTTGTTGGCACGTGGATGATCATCGGGATAACTGGTGCATGGGGCATTCTGACGACCGTGCCTTATACCTTTGTGTCGAACTGGAATCTAAGCGCGATTCCCATGTTCCTGCTGATGGGATTCATCGCGGCGCAATCCGGGCTGACGCGCGGCCTCTTTAGCGAGTTTCGGATCCTGTTTCGCAAGATTCCCGGCGGGCTGGCCTCGGCGACGGTGCTTTCGGCGGCGATGTTTTCGACCGCATCGGGTTCCAGCGTAGCAACCTCGGCCGCGTTCTCGCGTATTGCCATCCCCGAGATGCTGCGTGCAGGATACAAGCCGTCACTGGCCACAGGCGTCGTTGCATCAGCTGGCACGCTTGGTTCACTCATTCCGCCGAGCGTGGCGATGATCATTTATGGCATCATCACCGAGGCCTCGATCGCGAAACTGTTTATCGCGGGTATCATTCCGGGCGCCCTGACTGCGACCATGTATATCGCCATGATTACGATCCGTGTCTGGCTGAACCCGTCATTGGCGCCAAAGGCCGTGATCGAGGGCCAAGCGAAATCAGCTTGGGCGATCATCAAGGATGTCTGGCCGCTGCCGGCGTTGATCATGGGGGTGCTTGGCGGGATTTTTCTTGGCTGGTTCACGCCCACCGAGGCAGGGGCAATCGGCGCCGCACTGGCGGTTGTCATTGCGCTATCGCGAGGGGCGTTCAACTACAACGTCCTGAAAGGTGCGATCCTTGACACCGCGATTGGCACTAGCACGCTGTTTCTTGTTGCCATGGCGGCAACGATGTTCGCGGTTTTCCTAGGGCTTGCCGGGCTTCCGGCGGCGGTATCCAGCTTTGCCACGACTTATATCGACAGCCCGATACTACTGATCCTGATGCTGGTCGCGCTCTATCTGGTTATCGGTATGTTCATCGATAGTATCGGCGCCATGATCCTGACGCTGCCGGTCCTGCTTCCGATGCTCAGTGCGATGAACATGGATTTGATCTGGATCGGGATCATCATCATCAAGCTGCTGGAAATCGGGCTGCTTTCGCCCCCGGTCGGCATGAACATTTATGTCGTGAAATCTTCGATGGGTTCTGCCGTGCGCCTGCAGGAAATCTTCAAGGGCGCGGGATGGTTCATCCTGGCGGATCTGATCACGCTTGCGCTGCTCATCCTCTTTCCGGCGATTTCGCTGTTTCTTCCGGAGTTGATGAAATGATCCGTGATCGGATGATCACGGCACGACGCACCGCTTTCCCGGAGGCCGGGGCGGCGGAACCAGAACACCAGTTAATCAGGGAGTAACCAACATGCTGAAGAAACTCATACCCGCCGCAGCGATGCTCGCGCTGGCAACGGCACCGGCGCTTGCGCAGAATTACCGGCTGTCTACCCACGGCCCCGAAGCGCATCCATTGCATGGCAATGCTGTGCCTAAATTTGCCGCATCCGTGGCCGAAGCAAGCAATGGCGAAATCAACTTCGAGCCATTCATGTCCGGCGCGCTGGCCGAGGGCCGCGATACCCTGCGTGCTGTTCGCACCGGCATCGCGCATGGCGGACTGATCATCGGCGCCTATGTGCCATCCGATCTGCCGCTTAACAACGTGCTCAATTCCGCAACGATCAGTCTTAATGATCAAGGCGCGGCGGCGCTGGCGATCAGTGAACTGTCTTTCACCAATGAGCGGATGATTGATGAGTGGAAAAATGCCGGCGTCGTCTTTGGCGGTGGTCTTTCTACCCCGCCGCTGTGGCTTTATTGCACGACGCTGGTAACCACGCCCGAGGCCTTTGTCGGCAAGCGCACCTGGGCCACGTCGGGTACGCAATCTGCCTTGATCACCG
>Ga0265293_10013230_pt1 | contig 10756 bp, 12 predicted proteins | sample Munlanlewell138R_FD_192505 | JGI IMG/M metagenome (GOLD analysis project Ga0265293, IMG submission 192505) | Leachate microbial communities from a municipal landfill in Southern Ontario, Canada - Leachate well 138R | ecosystem: Engineered > Solid waste > Landfill > Unclassified | place: Canada... | reverse complement strand
GACCTGGCGCCGCTGCGAAGCGCAGCGGTAGACGCAGCGCTAAGCGCACCGCTGCCGGGCTGCACTCAGCGCGGCAGTAACGAACGCGTGAGCCGAGCGGCCCGCCTCGAACGGGTCGTGAAGCTCGGGGTCTTGCTCGGCTTCGACCACGAACCAGCCGTCATAGTCGGCTGCCAGGAGCGCGTCCAGCACCCCGGGAAGGTCCAGCTGGCCCTGACCGGGCGGGCAGAACAGGTGCGCCCTTACGGCCGTCTCGAAACCGACCCCCAGGGCGGAGAGGCCGCCCGTCCCGCTCCCTGCCGCGGCGCGAAGGTCGTGCAGCACCGCCGTCCGCACGTCCTTCAGGTGCACGTACACCACGCGCTCGGCCACCTGCCGCGTGAGGCCAACCGCGTCGCCGCCACCGTAAGCCACGTGCCCGGTATCGAGACACAGCCCCACCAGGCCCGGGTCGGTCAGGTCCAGCAGCGTGAGAATCTCGACTGGCGTCTCGATGGCCGTGCCGCCGTGCGGGTGAACCGCCAACGTAACGCCACGCTCGCGGGCGTACGCGCCCACTTCCTCGAAACCAACCGCAACGCGGCTCCACTGCTGGGCACTGAAAGGCGTCACGCGCTCCACAGGCCCGCGAGCGTCCCACACGGAGTGGCCGGCCTCCGCCAGGTTCACCACGTGAGCGCCAGCTTGGGCGCAGAAGTCCACGTGCCGCTTGGCCGCCGCCATCTCCGCCTCGAGGCGCTCCGGGTAGGCGAAGTTGACCCACTTGTACGCCGCCGACAGCATGAGGCCACGCCTCGCCAGCAAGTAACGCAGCAGCTCCGGGTCCCGCGGGTACACAGCACTGTTCTCACTCGCTAAGTAACCCAGTTGGGCGATCTCGTCCATGACCTGATCGCCGCTGGCGCGGCCCCAGCCGAGGAAACCGTTGACCCAACCTATGGGACAGATGGCCAGGCGGCCGCGGCCCTGTCGCCAGGGTGCAGTGACGGCTTCGCGCATGGCCACGAATGTACCCCTATCCTGAAGCTGCGCACGCTTCGGCACCCTTTCGCCCCGAAAACGGTTGGTACTTCGCACCCACCGAACCGTGGCGCTGCACCGCGAACAGCCGTTGTAAAGTCGCCTCACTCACGTTAGGAGGACACGCATGAGACGTTCGGTCACTTTCCTCGCACTAGTCTGGCTGCTGTCCACTGCGCTCGCACAGACAAACGTGGTCATGTTCCTCGACCCGCGCGAGCCTATGGAGCTTTACCAGCAGTACGCCGACACCTACAACGCGGCCAACCCCGACGTAACCATCACGTTCGAGTCGGGCGGCGCCACCAGCGACCAGCAGCAGCAGTACCTGAACACGGTGCTCAGCGGCCAGTCCGGCGACATCGACATCTTCCAGATCGATGTCATCAGGCCCGCCACCTACGCGGCCGCCGGCTGGGCCGACCCGCTCGACCCTTACCTCGGCGCCGACATGGACGCCTACCTGAGCGAGTTCCTCGCCGGCCCCGTCAACGCCGACACGGTCAACGGCACCCTGTACGCCGTGCCCGCCTACACCGACGCCATGTTCCTCTACTACCGCGCCGACCTGCTCGAGAAGTACGGCTTCGAGCCGCCAGCCACGCTGGAGGAACTGGAGCGTCAGGCGCAATCCATCCTCGAGGGTGAGAACAACCCGAACCTGCAGGGCTACAACTACCAGGGCGCCGCCATCGAGGGCGCCGTGTGCACCTTCCTGCAGCCGTTCTGGAGCGCGGGCGGCGACTGGCTGGACGACGCCGGCAACGTCAACGTAGATACCGAGGCGGGCCGCCGCGCGCTCGAGTGGTACCAGCGCACGCTGGACACGGGCATCACCAAGCCGAACATTGCGGAGACCGCCACCGACAACTCGCGGCAGGAGTTCCAGGCCGGCCACGTGGTCTTCATGCTCAACTGGGGTTACGCCTGGGCGCACTTCCAGAACGACGCGGACTCCACCGTACGCGGCAACGTGGGCGTGGCGCCCATCCCCGCCTTCGAGGGCGGCCAGAGCTACACCTGCGTGGGCGGCTGGCAGTGGGCGCTCAACCCTTACGGCACTAACAAGGACGTGGCGTTCGACGTCATCCGCCACTACGCCAGCCCCGAGTTCCAGCGCGACCTCGCAATAGTTGGCGGGCGCATGCCGGCCCGCAGCGAGCTGTACCAGGACGCCGCCGTGCTTGAAGCCAACCCGCACTTCGGCGCCTTCTACGACGTCATCCTGGGTGCCCGGCCGCGGCCGGTGACCGAGTTCTACACTCAGGTCTCCGAGATCATCCGTAGCAACATGAACGCGTTCCTGGCTGGCACGCAGGGCATCGACGACACGCTCGCCGAGATGCAGATTGGACTCGAAGACGCCATCGAGTGAAACCACAGAGCGTTGGGCTCCGCCACGGTGGAGCCCACCCCGACCCTGAGACCCCGTACCGCAGACCGGGGTTCTGGCAACGCCTGAGGAGCGGCAACCCGAGCGAGGGGCAACTCGCCGTGTTGCTGCTCCTTCCTGCCCTCATCACGCTAGCCGTGGTGATGCTCTACCCCGTGCTCAACGTGCTGTGGCAGAGCCTGCACTTCGAGCGCCTCAACCAGCCGCAGCGCGGCACGCCGTTCATCGGCCTCGACAACTTCGTTCGCATGCTGTGGGGCAGAGACGAGATGGCCTGGAGCCTCAGCAAGCTGTGGCTGCCGCGCGCCCTGCTGCTCGCCTCGCTGGTACCAATCTGGATCGCCGCGCGCCGCGGCGGTCTCAAGCGCGGCCTGGCCGTGGTGGCGACCGTGGTGCTGGTGGCGGCCGCTGGCTGGCTGCTCGGCTACCACCCGGCGGAAGGCACCCGCTGGGGCGACCCGCGCTTCTGGAACAGCTTCAACATCACGCTGCTGCTGATCGTGGTCACCGTGGTCGGCGCCTTCCTGCTGGGCCTGCCGCTGGCGCTGCTGGCGAACGTGAAGCACCCGCTCAAGTGGCTCGTGCGACTGGCGCTGCTGTTGCCGTGGGCCATGCCGCGCGTGTTCAGCGGCCTGGCGTTCGCCTGGCTGTTCCAAAGCGATTACGGGGTGGTCAACGACCTGCTGGGCCGCATGGGCATCAACCACGTGCTGGCTCTCGTTCTGCCGGAGCAGTGGATAGGCCCGCGCGGCGTCTACTGGCTGGCGCGCGACGTGCCGGCGGTGGTGGCGGTATCGCTGGCTATCATCTGGAAGACCTCGTCGTTCGTGGGGCTGATATTGCTGGCCGGGTTGCAGTCGATAGACGACAGCCTTTACGAGGCCGCCCGCATCGACGGCGCCAACGCCTGGCAGCGCTTCTGGCGCATCACCCTGCCGCTACTCAGACCCGCCATCATGGTCGCCCTTATCTTCCGAACTCTCACGGCGGTCCAGACGTTCGACGAGCCGTTCGCCATGACCGGCGGCGGGCCCGGCCGCACGCTCGAGACGCTGGGTATCTACATCTACAAGACCGTCAACGGTCTCGACATCGGCTACGCCGCCGCGCTAGCCGTAGCCCTCTTCGCTATCTCGCTGTTCATAACCATCTTCTACCTACGCTGGATCTATAAGGACGATTGAGCCAGATGCCCCGGTCTTCCAGCCCGAACCAGCCGCCAGGCCGCCGCTCAAAACCTCAGGGCGGCCGGGCCGCCAGGCTGTTCCTGCTGCTGGCGCTCGTGCTGGTGGTGGTGAACGGGCTGTTCCCCAGCCTGTGGCTACTGCTGACCTCGTTCAAGCAGGACGGCGAACTCACGCGCCTGCCCATCACCTGGCTACCGGCCGACCCGACCCTGCAGAACTACGTGGCCGTGTTCGAGCGCAACCCGTTCGCCCTGTTCCTGCGCAACTCGTTCGTGGTGTCGATAGCCGCCACGCTGATCACCGTGCTGTTCGCCGGCCTCGCCGGTTACGCACTCGGCAGGCTCAAGCTGCGCGGCCGCAAGGTCATCCTCACCGGCATCGTCATGACCAGCATGTTCCCCTCGCTCGTGCTGCTGGTCCCGCTGTACCGGCTGTTCCGCGGGGTCGAGATCCCGTGGCTCAGCGGGCTCCTCTTCTTCCCGGAGGGCTTCGGCACGCCCAACCTGCTCAACACCTACTGGGCGCTCATCATCCCGTACGTGGCGCTAAGCCTGCCCATAGCGACAATAATCCTCACCAGCTTCTTCCAGCTCATACCCGACGACCTGGAGGCCGCCGCCACGGTCGACGGCACCAGCCGCCTGGGGGCGTTGTTCCGCATCATCATGCCGCTGTCGGCTCCCGGCATGGTCACCGCCGCCATAATCGTGTTCGTGAACTCGTGGAACGAGTTCCTGCTGGCCCTCACGTTCAACACCGCGGTTGAAATGCGCACCGTGCCGGTGGGCATCACCTTCTACCAGGGCCAGTTCTCGTTCCCGTGGGCGGTCATCTCGGCCGCGGTCACGCTGGGCGTGATCCCGCTCGTGCTGCTCATCATCTTCTTCCAGCAGAAGATCATCAGCGGCCTCACCGCGGGCGGAGTGAAAGGGTGACGTATGTGGGGTGAACGTGTCGCACGCTTCTCGTAACGCGCCGCTCGGCGTGGTGATCGTCGGCGCCGGTGACTTAGGCACGCGCCACGCGCTGCATTGGCGCGCGGCGGGCGCGCGCGTTATAGCCGTGTGCGACCCGTGGCTGGAGCGCGCGCAGGAGGTCGCTGCTGAGGTCGGCGCCGAGGCCGCCGCTGAGCCAGCTCAGTACCTAACGCGCCCCGACGTTCACGTGGTGTCGGTAGCCACGCCCACCTTCCTGCACGAGAGCTTCACTGTGGCGGCCCTGAACGCGGGCAAGCACGTGCTGTGCGAGAAGCCGGTGGCGCTCGACGTTCCGGCGGCCGAACGCATGCAGGCAGCGGCGACCAGGAACGGGCGCGAGCTGCGCATCGGCCTCATGCGCCGCTTCGACCCGGCGCACCGGCAGCTGCTGGAGTGGCACGCGCAGCTCGGCAGCCCCACGCTGGCGCAGGCCACCATCGTGGCGGGCCTTAGGCCCAAGCGCCTGATGCACGATGCCCGCGGCAACGGCGGACCGATCATCGACATGTGCTGCCACCTCTTCGACCTGTGGAGCGTGCTGTTCGGCGGCCAGCCCGAGAGCGTGACGGCGCACGGTTACACGTTCGGCGAGAACCGCTCCGAGCTGGCCGACATCGAGGAGAAGGCGCTCGACAGCGCTCTCTTCACGCTCACCTACCCGGGTGGACGCGTTGGCCAGGTACAGGTCTCGTGGGGGTTGCCGAGCGGGGTGGAGTACATCGAGCGCCACAGCTACGTGGGCCCAGAGGGCCTGCTGGTGGTGAACTGGAACAGCACCATGAGCCTCTTCCGCTCTTCGGAGGGTGAGACCTGGCGGGCGCCCGAGTTCGACGCCTGGGAAGCGCAGATCGCGCAGTTCCACCGCGAGCTCACAGAAGGTGCCCCGCAGGTGGTCGCCGGCATCGACGCGGGTATCGACGCGCTGCGCGTGTCGCTGGCGGTGCTCAAGGCCGTGGCCGAGCAACGCACAGTGCTGCTGGCCGAGGAGGTCGAGCACATCCCGCCTATACCTGAGGAGTCGCTTACGTGAGGTTTGGGCTTATTGGCGGAGGGCGCTGGGCGCAGGTGCACAAGGACGCCCTGGCCACTATGGGCGCCGAACTGGCCGCCGTGCTGGTGGCCAGCACGCAGTCGGCGGAGCGCGTGACCCGCGAGTGGGGCGTTCCCAGCTTCACCCAGCTCGAGTCGTTCCTGGCTCAGGAGTTCGACGCCGTCATCGTGGCCAGCCCCAATTACTTGCACGCCCAGCACGCTGTGGCCAGCCTGGAGTCGGGCAGGCACGTTCTGGTGGAGAAGCCCATGGCGCTCAACGTGGCCGACTGCGACCGCATCGCTTCGGCCGCCGACCGCAGCGGCAAGGTCGTGGCTGTGGGTCTGGAGATGCGCTTCTTCAAGCTGTTCGAGCGCGTGAAGGAGCTGCTCGACGACGGCGCCGTGGGCACGCCGCTGCACCTGCGCCTCGACCTGTGGCGCAGGCCCTACAGGGCCGGCGCGGGCGGCTGGAAGAGCGACCCGGCCAAGGTCGGCAGCAGCATCCTCGAGGAGCCCATCCACTACCTCGACCTGGCGCGCTGGTACCTGGCGCCGCACCTGGGCGAACCGACGAAGGTGCACGCCTGGGCCACGGGACGCGAAGACGCGCCCGCGGCGTGGGAGAACCTCGACGTACGTCTGGACTTCGGCGACGGCAGGGCGCTGGTCACGCGCTCCATCGCCGCCTGGGGGCATCAGGTGCGCCTGCACCTGGTCGGCACAGCCGGGGCGCTGCAGGCCGTGTGGCGCGGTGACATGGACTTAGATCCCCACCCGCTGCAGGCGCTGGTGGTGAAGCGCGGCCACCACACCGATGCGGAGGCGGTGCAGGTACCCGTGGCGCCAAGCGGCCACGCCTTCGACCTGCCGCGCCAGACCCAGACCTTCATGCAGGCCGTTGCCGGCCAGGCAACCAGCCTCGCATCGGCCGCCGACGGGCGCGCTGCGGTGGCGCTGTGCCTGGCGGTGGAACGCGCGCTGCACGCTGGCGCAGACGCGTAGGCCCCTTGCACTTGACGCGGAACCGGCGGGCTGCTACTGTTCTTGAGCTTGGGAGAGTGACTCCCACCGCCAGGCGGCGTGCGCCGGCGGAGCAGAAGTGAGGTGAGCGATGAACAAGTCTGTTTTCGAAGCGCTGATCGAACGGCGCGGCGTCGTCGCTGACCACGTTAACGCCAGCAGTCGCGCCTGAGGCGCCCAAAGCCTTACCGCAAAACCCAGTCCAGAGTCCTGCCGTAACAGCTAGCCCCTAGCGTGCCCGTGTGGCTTAGCGAAGTCACGCCACTAGGCAGCCGTGGGGGTCCTCAAGCCCCGCTCTCTCGCATCAACAAGGAAGGAGGTCACCATGTTCAACGTGCCATTCGGCCAGTTCAAAGTCGTGTATGGGCCGCGCCTCGCCGCTAACGCGCCGCGCGTCTCTCGCCCGGACCGCCTTCTGCGCGCCGGTTACGCCGACGGCGAGCGTCAGCCGCGCCAGCCCCGCCACTGGGCCAACCGCTGATCTTGACAGCAAGATCGGTGGACGCCCCCCTCAGAAGAACCGAAGCCCCGGAGGGCCACACCGATGATCAGTCCTTTAGATTCCAAGTTCCTCGCAGCTCAGAGCCGCGCAGATGACCTTCGCTCCCAGTCAGCGACCCGCAACGTGGTCAGGGCCGCCTTGGCCCAGAAACGCCGCTGCGACGTGGAGAGCCGCCTGAACGCCCTCAAGGTGCAGGTAGCGGCGCTCGAAGCCAGCGCCGCCTCCACCTGGGAGAACCAGCGCCACCAGGCGCTCGTTCAGAACCTGCTGCGCGCCCGCGGCGCGTGAGCGCGCAGGTGACCCAGCGCGTGAGCGCGCAGGTGACCCAGCCACTCCGCCGGGCGCACCAGACCTGGCGCAACGCTCTACATACCGCTACTCTTGGTCACATGAGTAAGAGGGGCCGGAGCAGCACACAGGGCGAGCGCGGGGCCGCTGCCGAGCGCGGTGAGACTCTCACGCTGGCGCAGGCAGCGGAACTGATAGGCATGAACCCGGCCGACCTGGCCGGGTTCATCCGTGAGGCTGGTCTGGAGCCCGCCGGGCCCGAAGCCGAGTGGCGCCTCGAAGCGGACGACGTCATGAAGCTCAAGGCCGAACGCGCCAAGACCGCCCAGCGCAACCTAGCCGAGCTGGCCAAGGCCGCCGAGGCTCTCCCCTAGTACCGTGGGCGGCGAACGCTTCGACTACCGCATCACCAAGGACGGCGTGGTGCGCGTGTTCTGGGAGGGCCGCTGCGTGACCGTGGTCAAGGGCGCCAAGGGTCAGGCGCTAGCGGCGTCGCTGCAGGCCGCGGACGATACGCGCACGCAGGCGTTGCTGCAACGCGTGACCGGCAACTTCAAGCGCGGCAACGAGCGGTTGGTCAAGTCGGCCAGGCGCTGACCGGTTAAGCGTGTAGCTTGAAGCGATGACCGACCTGGACCCCAAGAGCAAGCCAGCGCGTGAGGCGGACCTCGAGTTCGAAGGCGAGGTCTGGCAGTGGCGCGGGCCCGCTCCGCACTACTTCGTTTCGGTTCCTTCCGAACTGTGTGACGCCATGCGTGCGGCTGCGCGCCTGGTCAGTTACGGCTGGGGCATGGTGCCGGCAGAGGTGCGCTTGGGTGCCACCACGTGGCGCACCGCCATATTCCCGAAGGACGGCGGTTACATCGTGCCCATCAAGGCCGCCGTGCGCCAACGCGAGAACGTGAGCGAAGGCGACCTGGTGCGTATCGGGCTGCTCATCGGCCCCTGACGACTCGCCCTCCGGCCGCTCATGGCCCGACTGGGTATGATCGCTGCGCTACGATGCCTTGGCCCCAACCATCCACCCACGCGTTCACCAGCCGCTGCGCAGCGCTGCGCGCACCTTGGCGAGCGTTGTTCACGCTCCTCGCGCTCTTGTCGGCGCTCACCCTCCCGCTCCAGGCCAGCGCTCAGGCGCCCGACATGGGTTACGTGGAGGGGCGCATCGTGTCGATCGACGAGTTCACCAACGAGGCGGTGGTGCAGCTCTCCGGCCAGCGCCTGGTGCGCGCCGAGCTCGGCTACGACGTGACGACCGGGCCAGTGGAGGTGGGCATGCCGACCTTCCGCGTGGGCAACCGCGTCGAGCTCTACTTCTCTACTGGTCCAGACGGGCAGGTGCGCTACGCGGTGGCGGACTGGGTACGGCGCCCCACGCTGCTGCTGCTCACCGCCATCTTCCTGATCGTTTCGGTGGTGGTGGCGCGCTTCAAGGGCCTGCGCGCGTTCGTGGCCACCGGCGCCAGCCTGGCGCTCATCATCGCGTTCCTCATACCCGCCATGATCGCGGGGTACAACCCCATCCTCGTGAGCATGCTGGGGGTGGGCGGCATCCTCATCCTCGCCATCTACTTCGTGCACGGCGTCAATTGGAGCACCACGGCGGCGCTGGTCGGCACGCTGGCCGCTAGCTTCATCACGCTCATCTTGGGCGTCATCTTCACGGAGCTGGCGTTCCTCACTGGCTACGGCACCGAGGAAGGCATGATGATCAGCTTCGCCGCCGGCGACGTGGACCTCAAGGGACTGCTGCTGGCGGGCCTCCTCATCGGCGCGCTCGGCGCCCTCACCGACATAACCATCGTGCAGGCCAGCGTGGTGCGTGAGTTGGCGCACGTGAACCCCAGCTTCGGTGTTCCCGAGCTGTTCAAGCACGGCATGAACGTGGGCCTGGATCACATCGGCTCGCTGGTCAACACCTTGGTGCTGGCGTACACCGGCACGGCGCTGCCGCTGCTGGTGCTGCTGCACGTGAACGAGATCCCCTGGCTGCACTCGCTCAACCTCGAGCTGGTGGCCGCCGAGGTGGTGCACACGCTGGTGGGCTCGATCGGCCTGGTGCTGGCGGTACCGTTCACCACCTTCATAGCCGCCGTCATGTTCAGGGGCGACGTGCTGCCCATGAAACCCGGAGAGCTGGAGCACGGTCACAAGCATTAGGATGGCGGTATCTCGACCTGAGGGGGTACCACATGCCAGCCCTTCGCAACCGCCCGCCCCGCCCCAGGCCTAGCCTGGCAGCGCTCGCGCTGCTCTTAGCCGCTCTGCTGAGCCTGCCAGCAGCGTTCGCGCAGGCGCCCCTGCCTGAGGACACCGCCAGGATCCACTACCAGCGCCCTGACGGCGCCTACGACGGCTGGGTGCTGCACGTTTGGGAGGACACCAGCGAGTCGGTCACGTGGGCGCAGGGCCTGGAGCAGACCGGCGCCGACGACTGGGGCGTTTACTGGGACGTGGGCCTGCAGCCTGACGCCGCGCGCCTGGGCTTCATCGTGCACGTTGGCGACACCAAGGACCCGGGCCCCGACATGTTCGTTAACTTCGCCCAGCACGGCTTCGAGGTCTGGGTGGTCTCGGGTTCCGACACCATCCATTCAGAGCGCCCGGTCCCGCCGCCCGGTCAGGGTGTGGCGCGCGTGCATTACCTCAACCCCTCGGGCGACCTAGATGGCTGGGTGCTGCACGTGTGGGAGGACACGCTAGAGCAGGTGACCTGGACGGAGGGGTTGCAGCCCAGCGGCCAGGTGTCCGGCGGCCTTTTCTGGGACGTGCGGCTGACCGAGGCCGCCGAACGGCTTGGCTTCATAGTGCATAGGGGCGACGAGAAGGACCCGGGGCCCGACATGTTCGTGGACTTAGCGGAGTTCCGTAACGAGCTGGGCGGCCCGGAGGTGTGGATGGTAACGGGTTCCACGCAGCTGTTCGATCGGCGCCCCGAGGTGGCTGCCACGGGCGGAGGCGACCTGCGCTCGGCGCGGGCGCACTGGTTGGCGCCCGACCTGCTGGCCTGGCGCACGGGGGTGGCCCTGCCTGGCGACGCGTACCAGCTGGCCTACGCCGCCGACGGCGGCCTGGCTCTAGAAGGCGGCTCCCTTAGCGGCGGCGCCACGTTCGAGCTTGAGGTCGACGAAGCGGGCCTGCCAGAGGAGCTGCTGGCCCGTTTCCCGCACCTCGCTGGCTACACAGCGTTGCGGGTACCTGAGAACCTGAGGCCACGCGTGCCCGAGCTGCTGCGCGGCCAGCTGGCCGTGGTGCGGCTGGCCGGCGGCGACGTAACCGACGCTACTGGCGTGCAACTGGCCGGCGTTCTCGACGCGCTCTACGCCACCGACGCGCC
>Ga0265293_10013229_pt1 | contig 10756 bp, 32 predicted proteins | sample Munlanlewell138R_FD_192505 | JGI IMG/M metagenome (GOLD analysis project Ga0265293, IMG submission 192505) | Leachate microbial communities from a municipal landfill in Southern Ontario, Canada - Leachate well 138R | ecosystem: Engineered > Solid waste > Landfill > Unclassified | place: Canada... | reverse complement strand
AACAAAAACGTAGGAGTAGAAATCAGTCAACCATCCTCAACCAAAACAAAAATCTGCGCTTGTGGACATGAAGTAAACGAAAATGCCGTTCTAATGACAAGTTTTGGATCATCTTGCCAAGACTGCTACGATGACATGAGCGATAGATAGCACGCGAAACCCTGCATTCGCAGAGTCGCCAGGAAAACGACCTGGCCTGATGAGCGAAAATAAAAAACAAAAGGAGAATGAAATGCTGGATAAGAAATTTTTTAGGTATGTTGTCGTAAAAGCTAATAATGTTACAGAAACCAAAGAAGCACATAGAACTATGACATTAACTGAAGCATTCAGTTGGTTTAGTGCGTTGTTAGAAGATATTCCAGATGATTTTATTGGTGAACTAGCAATCATTTATAAACCAAAAGACCAAAAGATCTTTCATTTTGTAATATCTAAAGAAGGATTGAATCTCACAATGAATAAGGATTTGTTACCACAAACAGGGAAAGAATATTTAGCTGTTGGGGAATTTGTTATGAGATTTATGGATACGGAAGAGGAAAAAGATGTTTAGTATATCTATAAGAAAAGAAAAAAGTAATTTCTGATGAAGATGGATCTGAACTTTTCGCGTGATAAATACAGAGGGAATATTTTATTTTATGGGATAAAGTTTTTAGGAAAAGATTTATGCATTGAATTATGTCATAAAGAATATGGAGTATTTTATATTCCTATGAGTTTGGATCAATCCTGGTTTAAGCATATTTCTTTGGATCAAAAGTTTGAAACATATAAAGAAATGATTGAGGCAGTTTGGTGAAAATTCTAACTAGTATTTTGCTTGTATTTACTGAGCTAATCTATATAATAATAGCTATAAATGTGTTATCTACTTCCCAAGGAAAATCATTATTAAACGCAGTCTTAGCTGTTATTATTTTTACAATGCTAAGAATATTCCTATATCTTTCAAGAAGATTATATGAGCGATAAATGGATTAGAAAACAAATTCCTGAATATAGTGGCAAATTGCCAAAATTAGAGTTTAGTTATGCTCGGGATGGTTGTAAGCGTATCTCTTTTCGTTTCCAGGGAAAAGAATATGCTGTTGCATTTAATAATGATCAAACTAATATGGATCTAATAGAAAAGAAAAGACTAGAGGTGATAAAAGCTTATGTTCAAAAAACAAACTCCTACAGATAAAATGATTAATATGTTAATAAAAAAATCTTTGTGGTTATTACGCATTCATAAAGATTATGATGATTCAGTTGGAAGTATGTTTGTGGTTACAGTATCTCATATGCTTATGGGTATTGCAGCTTTATTTGATAACGATACTCCACAATCTTATAGAGATTGGCTAGTTGATATTCTTGTTGAAAATGAAACTAAAGTTAGTGAAATCTTAGAGGCTGCTAAAAATGCTGGACCAAAATAAAATACATGACATTTTAATAGATATCAATAATGCTATGGAGAAAGTTGTAAAGTATATTGAGTTTGAATTTGAGGAAGAAAGTTATCTCCAATTAGAAAATATAGCAGGATTGCTTACTGCTATTGTAATTATTTATGATCACAGAGTTCTGTTAGAAGATGGAAAGGAGATTGGATGTAAAACACTTGAACTTATAGATCTAATAAGAAAAGGATTGGAAAATTCTAGTATAGATCTTCATAAAGGTTTTATAAATGATAATTGAGTTTTCTCCTATGCAGGAGATTTTAGCTCACTTTTGTTCAATAACAAACTTCTCCTACGCAGGAGAAGAAATTAGACAAAATTATAAGGAGTACGTATGTTTCAATTAAATTTAGTAAAAGGCACAGTTGTTGGAGATATCAAACCAGTAGATAGTGGTTGCATGTTTTATCTTGACCAGGTGAATATCGTAAACGATCAAGAACAAAAACGAAGATTCCTTGTGAATTACAGAAACAAGAATAAAGCTGGTGAACTCAAAACCGGCGATAGAATTGTTCTTATGGGAACGCTCAAAGGTGATGAAGGTGGAAGACCTTTCATTCGTGAAGGTAATGATGGATCTGTATTCACTGTATTTGATATTGAAACATATCGAGTATACCGTGAAGATGAAGACTTTGCTTTTGCCATGTTGCTAGGTAATGCTGGTGGTGATCCCGATGTTCGTTATACCGCTGAATCATCTAAATTGGTTTCTTCATTTAGCTTTGCAACTAACGAATATAAACCGAAAGGTAATGGTCAATTCGAAAAATCTACTATTTGGTGGAGAGCAAGTGCATGGGAAGATGTTGGAGAACGATTAGGAAATATGCTAAAGAAAGGAATGAAATTATTCCTCTTTGGTGTATTAAATTATGATCCTGCAACTGGTGGTCCAAGATTGTGGGAAAGAGATGTAGATGGTATGAAAGTACCAGCATCTAACTATGAAATGACTGTATATAACTACAAGAAATTGGAAAAATCAGAATATGGACAGGATAATGCTCCTGATCCTATCAATCAATCTGATAACGTAATCCCATTTTAAATCTATTGGGGGTAGTTAATAGCTGCCCCCTTTTCTTTCCTACATAGGAGAAACATGGTAAATACAAAACAACTTGATGCAATAAAAGAAACATCATTAAAAATAAATGGAAGAAATTACCTGATAAAGAAACCACGAGTTATCAACGGTAAAGTAAATATGGCTTTTAGAATGGAAGGAAGTAGTATAGAGTCATTAGCTGTATTAGATATAAGTAATTTTGATGGATCTCAAGATAATTGGGACGCAATATGCATAAGGAAATTGCTTGATATCTTTAATTCTAAAGCTGATCGATAATCTCGCCATCGATAATCTGTGGCTTGTTTTTCTTTATCGTTACACTACCATCTTCATTCTCATTAACAATTAATCGATCTGTTGAAGATCCTGGTAATCGAGCAGGCCCATCGAATTGATCATTTTCAAGCTTTGTTGTAGTTCTCATGGAATCACCAAGCTCCTGCATACGCTTATCCATATATTGTTTTATGGCTAATCGATCAGACGCAAAAGTAGTTGGCGCAGTAGCTTCTTGCATTAGCTTATTCATTACATGTCCTTGATAAGAAACAATCAATGCAACTTCATTACGCTCTACCATTCTGATTTCTTCTTGGAAAGCAGCAATAGCTTGATCTTCTTTGGACAACCATCTACGAAACGTAGAAACAGGAATGCCAACTTCTCTGCAAGCCATTTCTTGAGTTACATCTTTATCGCTTTGCATAAGTTGAATAACCCTAATAACTTGATTGATTCTATCGGCTTGTAATATCTCATTCATAGAAAGAAGTATAACAAATATGGAAACTGTTTTCAAGGTAGTAAGAAAAGATAATAGAAAACTTACGTCTTGTAGCGTAGAAGAAAAATCGCTAATTGTAAATTACAAATATCCTGTAGTAAGTCGAGATGGATTATTTGTGTTTCAAAATCCTTATTGGGCTAAAAAGTTTGCAAGTGACTATAAGCATTTCAGAATCATAAAAGGAATAACCAGTAAGATTTTGTCATTAGATTGGTGTTTAGATAAAGTAACCATTGAAGAACATAAAATATTTTGGGATTTCTATTTCAAAAACAAAAAATTACCAAACAATGTAGATATGATGAAAATAAATCTTTATCCATATCGAGCACCGTGGGGAACTTTTGTTTGTTTTGATTTTAAAATGACAAACAGATTTGTTGATATCAATTATGAAATAGATAAATTTGAAGGAGAAATGTAATGCAAATAGGAAAACAAGTAGAAATAAAGCAATATCCAAAAGTGGAACCATTTAAACTTCCAAGAAAGGAATCGCCTGAAAAACCGATTCCTGTTGAAATGCCAGTAAGAGAGAAAGAAAAGGTAACAATTGATAATCCAAAACGTACTCGCACTAAAGACGATTAGTTGGGATTCTCACGGGCATAAATTTATTTCACCATCCAGATCTGATTTTATTTGGGATCAAAACGGATTAGCTACAGCTTATTGTTCTGATCATACGCATATGCCGCCAGGTGAATTTTGTTCATGCGGTATCTATGCTACATTTTCTTGGAAAATAGCAAAACTTTATGATCGTAGATATCTAAATGTCATGCTTATTGTAGAAGCAGGAGGTAAAACAATACTTCACGAATATGGATTTAGATCAGAACAACTACGCTTTGTAGCAGCAATTAGACAAGAAGATCCTGTATTTAAATTGGCTACTATGCAAGCCGCTGATTATTACAACATACCAATTGTAAATAAATACACAGGGCTAAGTATTATGGATATGCAAAATGTTCATTTACTTCATTGGTATGAACCTGTTTATCTTGAGAGAAAACAGGCTATTGAATTATGGAGACTAAAAAATGAGTACAGTACAACCCAAGTTAGTTAAACCATTTGTCGCTGGTTGTGGAACTAGACGACAAGGTAAAGCATATCTCTATTCTGATATGCAAAAGTATTTGGATGAATATCCATTTTCATACTTTATCTTTGATCCCCCAATTATGATTGATCCAAAAGAATGGGGATTAGCACCAATATCATTGAATTACATTTTCAATGAGGGATATTGGCACGTTGTTGATTGGATAGGCGAAACACATTATCCTAACGCAGCCGATATCTTAGAAGAAGCATTTACAAACAATGGATCCACATTAACTCCATTAGAGCATGAAATTGAAAAGTTAACACCAGGATATTCTAGGAGATTACTTGTTCATCCAAAAGGATTTGTGCATAATGCAAACCTTATGAAACAAGATCGGTTGAATATCACTCGGGTCCCTGAATGCTTTCTTGAAGAAGGTGAATACCGCAAGATGCATATAGATCATATGTCAAGTGAAATGTGTGCAGCTTTGCATTGGCAGAACGTTAGAGACAAAGGAGAAAAACATAGAAAAGTAATTGATCGCTTTATTGGAGATACTCATTATGAAGCTGCTACAGTAGCGCCTGAATGGGATTTGCAATATAGTCCAGCAATTATAGGCTGGTTGCCTATTGATGAAATTCACGTTATTGAAGGCGCTGAAAAAAGTGCTGAAGACAAAGCTATTGAATTCCTACAAGAATTTAGTAACTTACCTATATATTTGACCAATGCTTAATAAAACAGAAACAAAAGATAATTGGGATGGTAAATGGAAACGTAAACCATTGCCACCACATTGGTATGAAATTTGGCGTAAGGAATGCGTATTGTGTGGAAGGATAGAAGAATATCGAGTAAGAAGACTTACACCTAAACCTGAAAGATATTGGGATCGTGTTCATTATAGTCAAGATGCGTGTGGAGAACATTTCTTGTAAAACAAAAAAGAATACGTAAATACATAAAAGAATTTATGCGAGATCCAAGATCATCGTGGAATGAAGATCTATGGGTAGAACTTTTTTCCAAAATAGCAGAAGAAATAAAAAAAGATATTATGAAGGAGATAACTGATGGACATTCAATTAATGTTGCTAAATGAGAATCAAAAAAGTGCAAAGAAAATTGTAAAAGTAAAACTTGATCAATTGCCTTCCAATGATGAATTAGTATCACCAGCACCAACAAATGAATTCGTTCAGGACATTCTAGCAAGAGGACAGCTTGAACCTATTCATTTGAACAAAACTGAAAAAGGATATTTTGTTGTATCGGGTAGACGTAGAGTTAAATCGTTTAGAGAATTACAAAAGATAGATGAAGAACGATTTTCAACTATTGATGCGATCATTTATGAAACTGAAGAAATTACTGCTATCTTAGCAGCTTCAGCACATAACAATAAAAAAGCAGATAATCCGATGGTTGATCTTCAAGCTATTGAAACAGTCTTAGGAATCAAACCAGGAGCCAGTAAACATGAGATTAGTAAAATGACTGGAATCCCTATTCCTAGAATTGCTAAAAGATTGAAACTTCTCAATCTTCAACCTGAATTACAACAAGCATTAAAAGATGGGAATATTACGTCTAAAACTGCTGAAAAAGCAAGTGGAATGCCTCAAAAATTCCAAAGCTCTCTTGTAGAAAAAATGAGATCTAACAATGGAAAATTGTCAGAAGGTGACATAGACGAGCTTCAACGTGTCCGCGTACAGGACACCGCAAAAAATCTTGTTTTGCCTCAAATCAAACCCATTTCACCTATGCAGGAGAAGGCTATTTTTGGGTATATTCTGGTAGATACAGAATTCAACAATATTTTAGGTGGTTTATTAAAGACTATGGCTGAAGTAGAAAACCACAAAAAACAATATGAAAAAGATTTCCCTGATGTGAAACTTCAATTAATGAAAGTGATTAAGTAGGAGATAAAAATGCCTAAATTTGGAATTGATGTTAGATATACCTATATTATCAATTCAGATAGTAAAGAAGAAGCCTTAGAAAAGCTAGAAGACATTGAAGAATTTGGCAATATCGAAATTGATTTTGAAGGATATGACAAAAGCATTATATCAGTAAGGGAAATATAAAATGACGATGATTGATAAAGAAACATATGAAAAAGCTTTACGTACAGAGTGGTTAGATATCTATCAATCCCCTCGAGAAGAATTAGATAAAAGAATGCTACCTTTCTTAGAGGATAATTTTGATCTAGACAATAAGCCAGGTAAGTTTCTGAAGCATTTATTTACTGATTCTGCTAAAAGTGAAAATAGAGAAGATTATCCAGCTATGCTTTATGGAATGATCTATGAAGCATTTACAGATCTAATGAAAACAGAAGGAGCTATAAAGAATTAAGAATATGTTTCTAGGAAGATGTTCACTTAAAGCTTTAATTGAATTTGATCCTGAAAAAGCCGAGAAAGAGGTAGATGAATTGATAATAAAATATTGTGATTTGTTAGGTGTAAAAAATGCCAAGATATAGAGTCGAATCAAGAGAAACGGTATTTTACTACCATGAAGTAGAAGCTGATACATTATTCGATGCTGAATGTTGTGTAAGAGATGGACATGATGGTATGGGGAATCAAATTGAATTTGATCCTGTTTCTAGTGATGATTTTGAAATTGATGAAGTTAAGTTGTTGTTACCTGATTGCTTGTTTGATTTTGCGTATAGGCTAAATTTATTCATAGGAGGATTTAATGGAAAGCTATTTTCCTAAACAACAAATAGTTTATATTCCTACTCATGTATTAGAAATTCAAGATTGTATTGAGGATATTGAATTTGGTTTTGTAGAAAAAGATACTGGAAGGGATTATGTATTCTGTAGGTATTGGTTTACTAAAAAACTAAAAGACGGTAAAGTTGTATTAAGAACAAAGGCTAATTCTGAAGCTACACCACGATCAACGTTATTTGTTTTTGATAAAGTACCACAAGATTATGTTGAAAATGCTTGGAATGAATATGTAGAAAAAGGAGAAGATAATGATTAACTATTACAAAAAAGAAGACGCAATAAAAAATATTCTTGCTGAAGTTGAAACCAAAAAGAATGCTTATATAAAAGCATTGAAAACAAGAAGATATTTAGCAGATTTTATGAGAAGTATTCCAGATGAGTTTTTCCCAAAACTTAATTATCTAAGTACGTCAGTTTATACATATTCAGATATGTGCAATATTAGTTTAGATTTTCCTTGGGATTTAACATTGATGAAAGAAGTAAAAAACTTTCTGAAAGAACATAGTGATAATGTATCTGAATCAGACTATGATGATAAATCAAGAACACTTTTATATGCTTCAATAGATCTTGACAATGGTTACAAATTAGAAATAAATGTAACTTTTTCTGTTTCAGTTGAAGGATCTACTTGTATATTAGTTCCATTAGAAACTCATGAAGAAACAAAAACAGTTGTTGATTTATATGATCGTGTTTGCCCTGAAGGCCATCCAGAATTATTTGAAGAGCGTGATGGTCAATTAGTTTATATAGGAGACGCATTTGCACCAGCAAAAGAAATCAAAAATGGATAACGAAGAATATGTACATGCTAATAAAAATGAAATATGGTTTGATGAAAAAAAGCGTACCTGGAACTGGTATATTCCTGAAGAAATATCAAAGGAAGAACGTGAGATTGTTGAATTTGCTATAGTAGCTTATCAACATATGTTAGAGAAACCAGTATTTACTTATGGAGAATTTGCGAATGCTATTGAAGAATTCTACGATCTTAGCAATCCTGTCAACTTTTCCATACATGACACTTTACTAAAAATGGAAGGGCTAACTAATGACACGTGATCAGTTTTTAGAAAAAGTTGAAGAAATAATTCCAGACATAACAGAATTAATTAGAGAGAAAGCAAAGATTATGCTTGCAAGTGGAAGCATTGAATTAGAAGATTACGAAGATAATTATATATTGCCAAAATTGTTTATTGTGGCTATCGGTAAAGAAATTGTTGATCAATATCGACACCCTAACATAACAAGGCAAGACGTAATAACTATCAACAACATGTTTAATATGATGTAAAGGAGATTGAAATGTTTAAATACCATACAACTGCTAATGGCGAGACTATGCTTATTTGTGAAATGGAAGACGATCATTTAATGAATACGATCAAAATGGTTTCCAAAAGATTTCTTGAATATAAAAAACATCAAACTGAAACTTCGGGTCAATCTGAATATGAAAGGCACTTATATAATCGATCAAGTGTAAGCCCAAAAGATTTAGCTGATAAAACAAAAGAAATCGCAGATCTTTTAGCTCCATATATTTTAGAAGGGGTTCTCCGTGGCTATCAACTTTACCCATTAGTACAAGAAACATTTGGTAGAAAAGAAGCTGTCCCAAAAGTAAATAATTACTCGAGAATAACTACTGGAACCGTTAGTCTGTCTACTCTTGAAGAAATGCTAGATGAAGATGAAGAATGGGAGGATTAACTTTACTTTCTACAGATAGATTTTTAGTAACTGGTGAATATGCCAGGGAATATACCAGGTCTGGTAAGAAAAAGAGATTTCGCATGGAATTCTCTAATTATTATCATGCTATGGGGATTAACCTTTATCGTGGAAAAGTATGGTTGTTACGTGGTGGAAAACGAATATTACTAAAGGATGTGTGGAATTGATGGATGATGTAATTGTTGTAGTTCAAGGTGGATTAGTTAGAGATGTATGGATAACTAACAAAGAAAATATTGCTGTTACCCTTGTAGATCTTGATGATTTAGAGAATGAAGAAAAATTAACTATTTCTCAAAACAATTATCCTACATGGTATACAAAAGCTAACTGGAAAGATGTTGTAAGAGATGTTGTTGATAAAAAAGATCTTATTTTAATAGAGGATGAATGACTACTACAGTCAAGTTATCCGAATTGGAAGAAGAAGAACTTAAGAAACTAATTGGTAAACGTATTATATTAGGGGGAAAAGGGATATTAGATGGACTAAAACACTTATCAAAATCACAAAGCGAAAAAGTAATTGCTATTGGTGAATATCCCCCATATGGTAAATGTATTAAAGCAAAACATTATGGCTGTAAAAATTCAGTATTGCTACCTGAATGGAATTGGGATCAGGAGTGCATGATTTTTGATCATAAAGAATTCAAAGCATTACCTAAATGGAGCTAAACTATGAATGAGTTAAAAGTTGTTTATCAAACAGATGTAGAAGGAAGAATAAAGATTTATCTTGAAAATTCTCACTGTGATCGTGTACAGATTTATCCTCTATGGTCAAGTATGCCAGTTGATTTATTACATTTTGCTATTTCGTTAGCAGATATATATGAACTTCAATTTGTCAAAGAAAAACAAGTAATAATCAATCAAACGTTAGAAGTGAGAGGACCAAAAGACAATGATTAGTCTTGAAGCTTTGTCTGAATTAATTATGGTTTCAGATCATATTATTATTATTGGTGAAGACTATACTCTTTCATTTGATAAGGAAGATGTTTCTTGTGATAGTCCACCAGAAGGAGGATTGATCGAATTTGGGTTTAAACACCATAAAAAAAGATTATTCATGGATAATGTAGTACATATTATTTGGGAAGTAAATAGTCTCACATTAACTATCTTTGAAGAAAGGAAAACTAAAAACGAAGATGAATGATGGATACTTAGATCCCCCTGAAGAACTTACAAGACGAAGAATACCTGGTATGAATAATGTTTATGAAATTTGGGAAACTTGCCCAATGTGTAAGGGTGAACGCATAGTTAAAAAATGGTTTGATGGCGAAATCGTAAAAGATGAATGCCCTATATGTGACGGTGAAGGTGGAAAATGGGAAATGGAGACAAGAGAATGAGTGATTATTTAGCTAAAACAATAGTTGATTTAGTAGAAAATGATGATTGGAATTTCTTTGAAAATCGTAATGGATGTTCTGCTAAATTACGTAGAATTGGAATGAGTGTTTTTCAAAGAAGCAAAATGCCTTCTATGTTCATAATGCATTTTTCAGGTAAATCTGGTAAATGGTTACGAGGGGGATTTTGGCTTACATGGGATGACTTATTCAAAGGAATTACAGAGATCCTAAATCAAATGGGATATGAAATAGTAAAGAGAAAAGAATGATGGAAAATGAAATATTAAAAGATTGTAAATGGTTTGCTGAAAGACATAGAGGAAAAAATAAAACTTCTGGTCCTCATTGGTCAACAATTATAAGATTTACACGATTATTTGATGAAGCAGTAAGACTACAAGAAAAAGTTAATCAACTTGAAAAAGAAGTACATAAAGCTTGGCAACAAGGCAATAAAGAAGGGAGAGAAGATTTTACATGATGCTTAATT
>Ga0265293_10013227_pt1 | contig 10756 bp, 10 predicted proteins | sample Munlanlewell138R_FD_192505 | JGI IMG/M metagenome (GOLD analysis project Ga0265293, IMG submission 192505) | Leachate microbial communities from a municipal landfill in Southern Ontario, Canada - Leachate well 138R | ecosystem: Engineered > Solid waste > Landfill > Unclassified | place: Canada... | reverse complement strand
AATATAAATCCTACTAAATTGCAAGTATTTTTTCAGTTTGGAGCTTTATAAATATGGGGGATGTTGACAAATCTAAAAAAAGTTGATAATATATAACCACAGGCCCCGGGGGTAGGGGGTAGTATAAATGAAAGGATGATATTATGGCTTCAGAAAAGATAACCCTTAATATAGAAGGAATGACTTGTGCAGCTTGTTCTGCTAGAATTGAAAAATCTTTAGGCAAGTTAGATGGTGTTCAGGAAGTAAATGTAAACCTTCTAGCTAACAAAGCTACAATAGTAATAGATAGTGAAAAATTAACTAAAAAAAATCTTGTGGACACTATTCATAAAACCGGTTATGAAGTCCCCTTGGAGAGAAGAACAATACTTGTTCAAGGGATGACATGTGCAGCCTGTTCTGCTAGAGTTGAAAAAGCTCTTAATAAAATAGAGGGAGTAGAAAAGGCACATGTTAACTTATCTAATAATAAAGCAACTGTTGAATTTTCAACCGGCCTAATAGAGGATAGTCAATTAATTGCAGTAATAGAAAAGACAGGATATGGAGCCGAAATAGAAAAAGAAGCAAATCTTGATCGGGAGAAGGAACTTAGAGAAAAAGAAATAAAGTCTCTAAAATATTCTTTTATAGTTTCATTGATTTTAACAATACCTCTGTTTTCAGCTATGTTTTTCCATATGGCTGGTCAAATGAATATTTTAACCAATGGATATTTTCAGTGGGCATTGGCAACTCCAGTACAGTTTATAATTGGATATAGGTTCTACAAGGGAGCATATAATGCCCTAAGGGGTGGTGGAGCTAATATGGATGTATTAGTATCCCTTGGGACCAGTGCTGCATACTTCTTTAGTATCTATAATCTGTTTAATCATGTTCATGAATATTACTTTGAAGCATCTGCAGTAATTATAACTCTGATCGTACTTGGCAAGCTATTTGAAGCCATTGCAAAGGGTAAAACCTCTGAAGCAATTAAGAAACTAATGGGTCTACAGCCAAAAACAGCCACCGTCATTAGAGATGGAGTTGAAATGGACTTGGCAATTGAAGATCTTGTAATAGGGGATATTATTGTTGTAAAACCTGGGGAGAGAGTACCAGTAGACGGAGTAATGGTGGATGGAAGCTCATCCCTGGATGAATCAATGATAACTGGTGAGAGTATACCTGTTGATAAGAAGGTAGGCGATAATGTAATAGGGGCAACGATTAATAAGTATGGTGCTTTTAAATTTGAAGCTACAAAGATAGGCAAAGATACCGTTCTTTCCCAGATAATAAAACTTGTGGAAGATGCCCAAGGATCAAAAGCTCCAGTTCAAAGATTGGCAGATAAGATATCTGGAATCTTTGTACCAATTGTATTGGTTATAGCCCTTTTAACCATAGGTGCTTTTGCACTTCTGGGGGATGTTAATTCTGGGTTAATTAACGCTGTGGCAGTTTTAGTAATTGCTTGTCCATGTGCATTAGGTCTTGCAACACCTACTGCCATAATGGTTGGAACAGGTAAAGGTGCTGAAAATGGTATATTAATAAAGTCTGGAGAACACCTAGAGAAGACCCATAAAATGGATACAATAATCTTTGATAAAACTGGTACAATCACTAAAGGAGAACCTGATGTAACAGATATTGTGCTCCTAAGCGAACTGGATGAAGATGAAGTTCTAAGAATAGCAGCATCTGTGGAAAAAACATCTGAACATCCACTAGGACAGGCAATTGTTAAAAAAGCTCAAAATAAACTAATAAAGTTGAGCGAAGCAAATAGTTTTTCAGCCATTCCTGGAAAGGGACTAATCTCAGATTTTGAGGGGATGAAGGTATTAATTGGAAATCGAAAACTTATGAGTGAAAATTCAATAGATATATCAATAGGAGAAGAAAAAGTCAATGAGCTAGAAGATGAAGGAAAGACAGCAATGATGGTAGCAATAGACAATAAACTAGAGGCCATTATCGCCGTAGCTGATCAAATCAAGGAAACGTCTCAAAAGGCTATAGAAAAATTAGAATCAATGGGTCTTGAAGTATATATGATAACTGGTGACAATCAAAGAACTGCTAATGCAATTGCAAAACAGGTGGGTATAAAAAATGTACTAGCTGATGTATTGCCAGAGAATAAGGCATCGAAGGTGGAAGAACTAAAAGCTGAAGGGAAAAATGTTGGAATGGTTGGAGATGGAATTAATGATGCTCCTGCTCTAGCTGCAGCTAATGTTGGTTTTGCAATAGGTACAGGTACTGATGTAGCCATGGAAGCAGCTGATATAACCCTAATGCGAGGAGATTTAAATGGAGTTGTAACTGCTATAAGACTGAGCCATAAGACAATGAAAACAATAAAGCAAAACTTGTTCTGGGCTTTCTTTTACAATACTGTGGGAATACCTGTAGCTGCATTAGGTTTTTTAAACCCAATGATAGCCGGAGCAGCTATGGCTTTTAGTTCAGTTTCAGTTGTATCAAATTCATTAAGATTGAAAAAATTTGAATAAAGGAGAGAGTATAATGGAAAAAACATTACATGTAGTAGGTATGAGTTGCGGTCATTGTGAAATGGCAGTAAAGAAAGCATTAAGTTCAGTAGAAGGTGTTTCGCAAGTACTAGTAGACCTAAAAACAGGAAAAGTAAGTGTGGCTGGGGAAAACTTAAATGATAATATTTTAAAGGAAGTAGTAGATGATGCAGGCTATGATGTAGTAACCATAGAATAGAGGTGGATAAATGAACCAGGGGAAAGAGACGGCTTTAAGTAAATTAAAAACAGTAAGAGGCCAAGTGGATGGAATAATCAGAATGATAGAAGACGACAGATACTGTGTCGATATCTCAACTCAGATCCTTTCCATAATTGGATTACTGAAGAAGGCGAATATTGATGTACTAAATGGACATATTAGAACCTGTGTAGCAGATGCCATTCTTCAAGGAGAAGATCAAGGGGATGCAAAGATTGAAGAGATTATTAACATAATAGATAAGTATATTAAATAGTTGAAAGTATAACTTCCCAAGGAGGAAGTTATACTTTTTTTTGCTTTGGGTAATAACATATTGAAAATTGTAGAAAAATTTAATATAATTAAATAAAGGTCAGAGAAGGTCAAAATATTGGAGATGAGATTATGGAATATAAAGATTATTATAAAATACTGGGAGTTGAAAAATCTGCCAGTCAAGATGAAATAAAAAAAGTATATAGAAAACTAGCAAAGAAGTATCATCCCGATTTAAATCCAGGAGATAATGCTGCCCAGGAAAAGTTTAAAGAGGTAAGCGAAGCCTATGAGGTCTTAAGTGATGAAACCAAGAGAAAACAATATGATCAATTTGGCCAATACGGATTCTCAAATGGTCAACAGTTTGACCCTTCTCAATTTGGAAATTTTGGCGGTGGGAATTATTCATACTCTTCAAATGGAGCAGGTGATTTCAGTGATTTCTTTAATTTGATTTTTGGATCATCAAGAGGGGGAGGATTTGACATAAATGATTTATTTAGTGGAGCAAGAGGAGGTAGAAGACAAGCTAAACCTCAAAGGCAATCATATGAAACTAACTTAGTTGTAGCTATGAAGGAAGGTTTCGAAGGATCCAACAAGGAAGTTTCATTAAATATTGGGGGTTCCATAAAGAATATTACAGTTAAGATTCCCAAAGGAATAACTCCTGGAAAGAAGATAAAGGTTAAAGGAGATAAGTGGGGTATTGATGGAGACATTCTCTTTAAGATAGATTTTCATAGCGAAGAGGGCTTAAGCTTAGAGGGTCTTGATATAACACAAAGAGTTGAAATTTTACCATGGGAAGCAGCTTTAGGTGAAAAGATAATAATATCAACCTTAAGGGGTAGGATTAAAGTTGATATACCAAAAGGGACTAGTGGTAATAAGAGGATGAGATTAGTAAAAAAAGGATATGAAGATCTTAAGGGAAATAGCGGAGATTTGTATTTAGATATTCACATAGTCAATCCCCCCAGTTTAAGTATTGAAGAACTTAAATTATATGAAAAATTAAAAGAACTAAATGATTATAATCCAAGAAAGGGATAGAGGAGGAGTAAAAAATGGATTATAGTAAATTTACTCAAAAGAGCATGGAGGCAATACAGGAATCTCAAAATATTGCAACTGAAATGGGAAATCCTGAGTTGACGGATATTCACCTACTATATGGTTTGACACTCAATAAGGAGGGACTTATTTCAAGAGTTTTATCTCTCATGGAAGTACAAGTGGAGAACTTTAAATCTTCCATTAATAGGTCCATAGAGAAACTACCAAAACAATCAGGTGGAAGCATTTATGCTGGTAGAAATTATTCCAAAATTATTCAAGAATCTGAGATCGAGGCAAAGAATTTTAAAGATGAATACATTGGAGTTGAACACTTATTTCTAAGTTTAATAACAAACAAAGGATCTACAGCGACAAAAGATATACTAAAGGATTTTAATATTACTAGAGATAATTTTCTCCAAGCCCTAATGAAGGTCAGAGGAAGTCAAACTATTACTTCTGATAATCCTGAGGAAACTTACGAAGCCTTAAATAGATTTGGCAGAGATTTAGTTGAAGATGCTAGGAAGGGGAAAATTGATCCTGTTATAGGAAGAGATCCAGAAATTAGAAATGTTATAAGAATCTTATCAAGAAGAACTAAGAACAATCCAGTGCTCATTGGAGATCCTGGTGTAGGGAAAACAGCCATTGTGGAGGGTTTAGCCCAAAGAATCGTCAATGGAGATGTGCCAGAAGGTTTAAAAGAGAAAACAATATTTGCATTGGATATGGGAGCCCTTATAGCTGGGGCAAAATATAGAGGTGAATTTGAAGAAAGGCTTAAAGCTGTACTTTCAGAGATACAGAAATCTGAGGGTAAGATACTATTATTTATAGATGAAATCCACAATATTGTTGGGGCTGGAAGAGCTGAAGGTTCCATGGATGCTGGTAATTTATTAAAACCCATGCTTGCAAGGGGTGAACTTCATACCATCGGTGCAACAACTTTGGATGAGTACAGAAAGTATATAGAAAAGGATGCTGCACTGGAGAGAAGATTTCAAAAAGTAATAGTGACTGAACCATCTGTGGAGGATACAATTTCCATATTAAGAGGATTAAAGGAAAAGTATGAAATACATCATGGAATTAGAATCTCTGATAATGCGGTAATCGCTGCAGCCACACTTTCAGACAGATATATATCAGATAGATTTCTACCTGATAAAGCAATTGACCTAATGGATGAAGCTTCAGCAATGATTCGAACTGAGATAGATTCAATGCCAATAGAAATTGATGAGGTTAGGAGAAAAGTACTTCAACTTGAAATTGAAAAGGCTGCACTTAGTAAGGAGAAGGATGATAACTCAAGAATAAGATTAGAAAAACTCAACGCTCAGTTACAAGAACTAAAAGAGACTTTGGATATCCTTAAAGCTCAATGGGAAGAAGAAAAGAAAGACATCCTATCTGAAAAAGAAATCAAAGAGAATATAGAAAAAGTTAAGAGGGAAATTGAAGATGCTGAGAGAAAGTACGATCTTGAAAAACTTTCGAAACTAAAGTATGGTACTTTAGTTGAACTAGAAAAGAGATTAGTTGAAGCTCAGACAAAGGATAAGGACAAGGAAAGGATGCTTAAGGAAGAAGTAACTGAAGAAGAAATAGCTCAGGTTGTATCTAAGTGGACTGGTATCCCCCTAACCAAGTTGTTGGCAACTGAAAGAGATAAACTACTAAGTCTTGGTGATATCCTCCATAAGAGGGTTATAGGTCAAAATGAAGCAGTGGATTCTGTTGTTGATGCTGTTATTAGAGCAAGAGCTGGATTAAAGGACATTAATAAGCCTATTGGTAGTTTTATATTCTTAGGTCCAACTGGAGTAGGTAAAACAGAATTATCCAAGGCACTAACTCAGAGCCTATTTGATGATGAGAAGAATTTGATTAGAATAGATATGAGTGAGTATATGGAGAAACACTCAGTTTCAAGATTAGTAGGTGCTCCTCCAGGATATGTAGGATATGATGAAGGAGGACAATTAACAGAAGCTGTGAGAAGAAAACCCTATAGTGTTGTATTGTTTGATGAAATTGAAAAAGCACATCCTGATGTTTTTAATATCTTGCTTCAAGTATTAGATGATGGAAGATTAACAGACAACCAAGGAAGGACTGTTGACTTTAAAAATACAGTGATTATAATGACCTCAAATATTGGATCAGCTATGTTATTAGAAGGTTTGACAGAAGATGGGGAAATTGAAGAATCTACAAGAGTTCTGGTAATGAATGAGATGAAAAGAGTCTTTAAACCAGAGTTTTTAAATAGAATTGATGAAGTAGTAATGTTTAAACCTCTACAAAAAGATGAGATATTTATGATAATTGATCTACAGCTTGATGATATTGTAAGAAGGCTAAAAGACAGAAATATAAAAGTTAATGTTTCTGGTGCTGCTAAAGAATTAATTCTCTATAGATCTTATTCTCTTCAGTATGGAGCAAGGCCAGTTAAGAGATTCATTCAGAAAGAACTAGAAACTATTATTAGTAAATTAATTATTGAAGGTAGAGTTAAGGATGGAGATGAAATAAATATCATAGTGGAAAATGGCGATTTAAAAGCAAGTATATGATACAAGAAAGACACCTTAAGTGGTGTCTTTCTTGCACTATTGTCTCCAGAAGGTTTTACACTCAGCTTTATCGTCAATATTAAACTGAATTATGTCGCCTAAAAATTCTAAATCAAGATCTTTGTCCCAGGGAACTTTTATGGTTTCCTTAGATAGCTCATAACCTAGTTCCAAGGCTCTATCCTTGAATTTTCTTAAGGCTGCTTTTTCAGGACCTATTGACATGTGTTTTTTAGCAAAACTAAACCCTATAATGTAAGTTCCGTGATCAGTAAACATGGGTTGATTCCAACCAATTTTAGGTTCTAGTTTAGGATAATTTTTAAATATCCAAGAAATCATATCTTCTACTCTTTTCCTATTTGAATGATTTTCTATTTTATTTAATACTTCTTTAAAGTAATCCATAATCTTCCTCCACTCATAAACTAATTACTATATATTTACTCAAAAAAAGAAGAAGATAAACAAAGAACAGTCCTTAAAAAATAAGGACTGTTCTTCTATGTAGCCGTGCACCCATTTTTGGCTATCCTATTCCGAGCGTTACTTAAATAGTTAGCTCGAGCCAGGCTTACCCACGGCACACGGAAAATTTCACTTATCGCTGCTTCCTTCCGGACCTGACGAGGTTCATGAGTTTCCGTTGCGTGGGACCCAACCGTCAACACTACTTGTCTAAGGCAGACCCCACAATATGAAGCCGAGAATGGGAATTCAATCCTGCTATAGCGGGTTGCAGGTTACAGGGCACCGCTACCTCCCCATCTAGCACGGTAATGGCGGAGAGAGAGGGATTCGAACCCTCGAGACGCTATTAACGCCTACACGATTTCCAGTCGTGCGCCTTCGACCAGCTCAGCCATCTCTCCATATCTCATAGAACTATATTATAGAATAAAATGTTAACTATGTCAATGACAGCTATTTATCTGAGCATATCACTGCTAAAAAATTGCATAAAACAATTATTAAGGGGTATTTACTATAACAACTTGATATTAAGGAGGATAAGTTTATGAAGAAAGTTTATATTGAGTATTGTACATCTTGAGGATATTTAGGAAGAGCAGTTGCTCTGGCAGAGAATGTATTAAATAAGCATAAGAATAATGTGGGCGAAGTTATAATACAGCCTTCTTCAGGTGGGGTATTTGAAGTAAAAGTAGATGATAACTTGTTGTTTTCTAAAAAAGAGTTAAATAGATTTCCAGAAGATGGAGAAGCTGAGAACTTAATATCTGAATTATTATAGGGCCAACTGGCCCTTTTTAGTTTTTATAGTGTTATTAAACTACTTTTTTGATATAATAAGGTATACTACGGAGTTAGGATGATGAATATGTATCAAGCATTATATAGAAAATTTAGACCTAAAACATTTGATGAATTATTAGGTCAGGAACATATAACCACAATACTTAAGAATCAAGTATCCAAGGGTAATATTGGTCATGCTTACTTATTTTCTGGAACTAGGGGTACTGGAAAAACATCTGCAGCTAAGGTTTTCTCAAGGGCAGTTAACTGTCTGGACCCTATAGAGGGGAATCCCTGCAATAAGTGTGAGATTTGTAGAGGAATACTAGACGAGTCCATTATGGATGTTATTGAGATGGATGCAGCTAGTAACAGAAAAATTGAAGACATCAGAGAACTTAAGGAAAAGGTAATTTATCCTCCATCAAAAGCTAAATACAAGGTATATATAATAGATGAGGTTCATATGCTTACTAATGAAGCATTTAATGCCTTATTAAAAACTCTAGAAGAGCCTCCAAAACATCTATTATTTTTACTCGCAACAACAGAGCCTGAAAGATTACCACACACTATTCTTTCAAGGTGCCAAAGATTTGATTTTAAAAGATTAAAGAGTAAAGAGATCATTGATAATATGGTGAAAATTGCAGATAGTATGAGTTTGAATATTGAAAAGAAGGTATTTGATTTAATAGCTAAGAACTCTGATGGAGCTATGAGGGATGCATTAAGTTTGCTGGATCAATGCATATCATATAATGATAAAGAAATTACATATGATGATGCTATAAAGATACTTGGAATTGCTGATAATTCATTATTGTTCAAGATGTGTGATTCAATTATATATAATGATATGGAATCAAGCATAAAAATGGTGAATCATATAATACAAGAAGGTAAAGATATTTCTCAATTTCTTAAGGACACAATACATCACTATAGAAATTTGATGATAGTTAAAACATCGGATAATCCTGATTCCCTAATAGACTGGGGTGAAATTGTTGATTATCAAGAACAAAGCAGAAATATTTCACTACCCCTGATTCTAAGAAGTCTGAACATATTAACTGAAGCTGAGCATTCAATGAAGTGGAGTACACAACCAAAGAATATATTTGAAATGGCAGTAATAAGATTGGTTAATTTGACAGAGGAGTTGACTTTAGAAGAAAGAGTAAGGAAACTGGAAGAGGGAATAACTACAAAACCTGTTTCAAGTACAAAACAAATAGTAGAAGTACCAAAGGATATTAAAACCAATAAAGAACCTTTACAAAAAGTAGAAGAGAGAAAAGAAGAATTAAAAACATCTATTATTAATGAAATGTCTAGTAATAGTAGTGAAGATTTAAACTTTGAGAATGTCAAGAAATCTTGGCCAAAGGTTATGCAGCTAATTAAATCAAGAAAAATCAATATTTACGCGCTGGCAATGGAAGGCGAGTTAGAAAAAATTGAGCATAATAGGGTAACCTTATCTTATAAAGATGGTTTTGAATTCCATAAAGATGCAGTTAGCTCTCCACAAAACAAATCGTTTTTAGAGGGACTACTAAGTGAATTCTATGGTCAAAGTATTGAACTAATGGTTATTATGAAAAGTTGTCTAAATTCACAAATAAGTGAATCTAATAAAGCAAATAATAACAATGAAGACCCAACAAAAGAGGTTTTAGACTTTTTTGGTGAAGGCATTGTTGAGATAAAATAAGGAGGTAATTAAAAATGGCAAGAGGTGGATACCCAGGAATGGGTGGAAATATGAATAATATGATGAAACAAATGCAGAAAATGCAAAAGAAAATGGAAGAACTCCAAGCACAAATTGATGCAACAGAGATTGAAGCTACAGCAGGTGGTGGTGCAATTAAAGTTGTAGTTAATGGAAAAAAAGAAGTTCTAGATATTGAAATTGACCCATCAGTAGTAGATCCTGAAGATGTAGAAATGTTACAGGATTTAGTTATGGCAGCAGTTAATGAAGCCCTTAGAAAGGCAGAAGATTTTTCTGCAAATGAAATGAAGAAAGTCACTGGAGGCATGAATATCCCAGGCCTGTAAGATAGGGAGGAAATATTATGGATTATTATGCCTTACCAATTGCAAATCTAATAGATCAGTTTTCAAAGCTTCCAGGAATAGGAAGAAAGTCTGCTCAAAGATTGGCATATCATGTACTAGATATGGATAAGCAAGAAGTAGAAAAGTTAGCTTCGGCAATAATTGAAGCTAAAGATAAGATAAACTTCTGTGAGGTTTGTGGCAATCTAACAGATAAGAATATCTGCCATATTTGTAAGAATGATTCCAGGGATAAAGCTCTTATCTGTGTAGTTGAAGGACCTAGAGACATTATTGCCATGGAAAAAAGCAAGGAATACAAGGGGTTATATCATGTATTACATGGTGTAATTTCACCCATGGAAAATATGGGGCCACAAGATATAAGAATAAAGGAGCTACTAAATCGTTTAGGTTCTGATGAAGTAAAGGAAGTAGTCGTTGCAACTAATCCTACTGTAGAAGGAGAAGCAACAGCACTATTTATATCTAAGCTAATAAAGCCACTGGGAGTAAAAGTTACAAGGATAGCTCATGGCATACCAGTTGGTGGAGACTTGGAGTATTTTGATGAAATTACATTGGCACGTGCTATGGACAACAGAAGAGAGATGTAGTTACTGTAGATTAATTTGTAAATTAATAATTAAGTTTGTCCATTTACAATAAAGTTTGTCCAAAATAAGAGTGATCATTAACCCTAATGATTGCTCTTTTTTATGCCAGTTTCCCACAATAATGATTAACTATTAATCACA
>Ga0265293_10013225_pt1 | contig 10757 bp, 9 predicted proteins | sample Munlanlewell138R_FD_192505 | JGI IMG/M metagenome (GOLD analysis project Ga0265293, IMG submission 192505) | Leachate microbial communities from a municipal landfill in Southern Ontario, Canada - Leachate well 138R | ecosystem: Engineered > Solid waste > Landfill > Unclassified | place: Canada... | reverse complement strand
CCATTTGATACTCCTTGAATAATTAATAATACGCAGAAGTATATCGAAAAAATCATAAAAGCACCAAACTAAATTAAAAACAACTATAAGATAATGTGAATTTTTAAGTAATTTAGAAATAATTTTGGTGATTTTTTTAGCTGAATGTTGCTGCGATAAATGCAATGAAGAGACAATCTATATTCTCCGTCATGCTAAATTTATTTCAGTATCTCTATTTTTTAGATCCTGAAACAAGTTCAGGATGACAAAAGATGACACAATGTGGTCTCTGAGGCTCTTGAAGTGATAAACATAAGGATATCAATACCCGCACCCAAACTCACACAGACCACAAAATATTATTAGAACCTATATTTTAACTGTGTATAAAAATAACGTCCCGGTTCATTAAGTACCATAACATCTGGATCTGTACCTGCAAGTAAAGTTAAATCTTTATAACTATTTGATACCGCGTAAGTATTGTCAAATAGATTATCTACTCCAACGCTGAGCTCAAGCCCGCTGCCGAGCTCTTTTGTAGCTTTTATATCAAATACTACGTATCCGTCCAATCTATGTTCTCCATTATCAAAATCATATCTGCTCCATGGAGCTGCTGCTATGATATCTCCTTCGATTTTCAAAGTATCATCATAAGCATAAGTAGCTCCAATATTTGCTTTAAATGGCGGGATATCCGGCAAATCTGTATCTGTTTGACCAACAAGTGGGCTATCTTTTTCGCCTATTTGATACGCTATGCTACCATCAATAGAGAAATTCTCTGTCACAAAATATGAGCCCCTCACATCTATACCATAAAGAGTAGCATCTACGTTTTCATATTTTTTATTTGTAGCATTGTATGCTATATAATCACTAAGATCGCTATAAAAAACTTTGGCTTTAAGCGTAGCGTTATCGAATTTCTTTTCGACACCGAGGTCAATTTCATGATTTGTCACCGCATCAAGCGTATCTGTACCTATAACCGGAGGCGGCATTGCTCCTGATCCTGTAAAGTAAAGCTCTTTGCCATCAGGTACACGTACAGACCTTCCGATTCCTCCAAAATATTTGAGGCTGTTGTCGCTGTCGTACGTAGCAAACAAATAGCCGCTCCAATCTGTAAAATCTCTATCTTGAGCACCGACTTTTGCTGTATCTATAGAAGTATCATCGTATCTAGCGCCTGCTTCCAAGGTCAATTTATCATTTATCTTAACTTTATCTTTGATAAATAATGCGCGATTTTTTGTATCCACATCATCTATGCTTTTATGCATTAATGTAGTTACCGGAGGAATAGCTACAGTTGTTTTTGAATACTGGCCATCCCAATTACGATTGCTTGCATCTATACCGGCAGTAATGGTATGGTTATCGATATCGAAACTATTTGTAAGTTTTGCGCCTACCATCTCGGTTTCTAAATAACTTGTCATATAACTCGTTGCGCCTGCATTTCTAAACTGTGTGCTCATCGGGTGATCAACTGTGGAGCGATAAAGTTCAAGTTCTAGTTTTTTGAAGTATTCTCCAAGATTTTTTGCTGTATATCCGAGTGTAAAGATATCAGAATTGTCATATACTGCATCCATTGGCGTATTTGGATACAAAATGTCATCACTTCTATTCATAGTGTACCCCAGTCTCAACTCTTGATCATCAGTGATATCCCAATAAACTTTACCCATAACTGTTTTTTTAGTAAATGCTTCCATATCTTTGTATTTATCTTGATATTGATTTCCAAGCATTGCATCACCGTCATTTATTGCTCTGGCAATTTGCCCTACGAAATCATCTCCGTCACCGTCTTCGTATTGGTCGCCTTTTTCTGCTGAACCGCTAAGTAAAAATCTGACCTTGTCTCCGCCGCCGCTAAGTAAAAATGAACCTTTTTGATAATCCCAGCTTCCTGCATTCAATGCAACTTCACCATGTGTCTCTTTGGTTGGTTTAAGAGTATGAACTTTTACGCCAGCGCTTAGATTGCCAAATTCAGTTACATCAAAAGGCCCTTCATTTATTTCTACATAATCAACATTATTGCTTAGTATATGAGAAATTGGCGGGTCCATGCGATTTGGACATGCGCCGCAAACTTTAGCACCGTCTACAGTGACAACTATATTATCTTTTTTTTGGCCTCTGATAACAATATCATTTGAGATTCCGCTTCGTCTGATTATGTTTACACTAGCAGACTCTTTTGCAAGCGCTTCACCCAAATCGGCTGATTTTATCTCTTCGCCTCTTATATCTTTAACTATCTCCGTATCGATTTTCTCTTCAACATCAATAGTTCCCAAAGATAACTGACTTGCATTAAGTGCTGCGCAACATGCCAGCGATATGCTTATAAATTTAAACTTCATCCCTTCTCCTTCTTGTTTTAAAAGAAGAAATTATTGCGTACAAGTGTTAAACAAGTGTTAAATTTTGTTAATTTGACGTTAAATATATGTTAAATATGCATAAATTTAAACTAAATGCTTTAATTTTATATATTTATCCATATATTAAAGAAATATTTAAGATAATATATTTTTCTATTCCGATAACAACGAATAGCGCAATGATATATGCATAGCAGCAGGCAAAGAGATTGGGCAATTGCTAACGTCTATCGGAAATGCTCTGATTATTGCTTCTCTGGCTGCACTTTTGAGTGCATTTGGGCCGCTTACAATGATCTCGCTCACATTCCCGTTTGGCAATATCACAAAAGATGCCTCTATCACACCTTCTATGCCTCTATTTTTAGCGATTGGGGGATAAAACTTATATTGATTTATACGATTTTTGACCATCGATTCAAATGTGCTGCTATCTATTTTCTTTGGAGCTGCTGCTTTCGATATATTTTGTTTTGTTGTTGCCATACTAGATTGGGAATTAAACTTGGTGCTGCTTGATGAAATTTTAACTTGTTTGTTTTGATTAATTGATTTTGATATTAGTTTTGGCTCTTTGGGCTGTTTTGCAGTTTCTTTTACAATAGGTTTGTGTTCTGCAGGCTTTTGCATTTCTTGATTAATTTGTTGTTCTGGCATAATTTTTGTATTTTTTTTATCTTGAGGTTCTTGAAATTGTGTCACATCAAACACAATAGCTGTTTGAATTGGAATACTGTTTTTATATGTTAAATGGGAAATTATAAAAAATATAATCCCAAAAGAAATGTAGACAAATAAACTACCACAAAAAGCAATCACATAACGATAGTTCTTCATCTTTGCATTCTTCTAGGAGTTTTTACAAAGGGGTAAGAGAAGTATGACATGCAAATGTTAAGTAGGTATTAAGAGTTTAAAATTATTTTAGAAATATCCAAAACAACTCTAGTACCCTCACCTTTTTTTGAATAAATAGTGATATTTATACCTTCTTCATCACAATAATTTTTGACGACAGCAAGTCCTATTCCTCTACCGTCACTCTCTATATTTCCTTGATAATATCTTTCATAAATATGCAGCATTTGTGTCTCATCCATACCCTCGCCATTATCAATGATTTCCAATTTATTTGATTGAAGCAAAATATTTATAGGCTTATTTATAGGCGAATGCTTCATGGCATTGGAAATAATATTTTCCAAAACCTGCTCAAACCCTATCTTGTCTGCAAATACAATTGTTGGTGATAGATCAAATACAAATTGATTACGCTCTTGAGCTATAAAAGGTTCAGTGCATTCTTCTATTATGTGCGAAAGTTCGAATTGCTCTTTTTTTACAGGAGCTATCTCTTTTGTAATGGTATATACAAGTGATTCATAGAGTCTTTTAAGCCTTATAGTTGCATGTTCTATTCGCTCCAATCTAACCTTGTCTTTATCTGTTTGCACTGTTCTTGAAAGCATATTAGCATTTGCAGTAATAGTTGATAATGGAATATTTAACTCATGTATTATTTCATCAGTTACAAATATCAGGTTCCTTTGCATCTGGTATTTTGATTCCAACAAATAAGAGACAAATATATAGCCCAAGGCTAATGATGCAAACAACATCACTATCAAAATAAACCAAAAAGAGTAAGATGAAAACCCGTATACCTCTAAAAAAAGATATGATATTATCCATAACAATATCATCAATGCTTCAAAAAATATTATAGCAATTACAACTTCTTTTTTTATCTTTCCAAACAATAACCTATACCTCTGATATTTTGAATATTGTCATTAAAATACTTTTTGAGCTGAGTGATATAAACTCTCAAAGAACCATCGCTTGCTTCGCTGGCACTGCTCCAAAGTGTGGCTTTTATCTCATCTAATGATAATACCCTTCCGTTGGCTTCAAGCAATAATTGCAATAATTGCCCAGCTTTTATACTTAGCTCCATCTCTTCATTTTCTCTAAAAAGCTTTTTGCTATATATATCAAAATGATATTCGCCTATTTGAACTTTTTGGACTCTAATTTGTCTTTTTAAAAGTGCACGTACACGACACAGCAATTCATCCAAGTCCACCGGTTTTTTGAGATAATCATCGGCCCCTGCTTGAAAACCTTCCCGCAAGGATGCAGTATCATTTTTGGAGGTGATGAACATAGCCGGAGTCATATCCCCGCTATTTCTTAGTTTGGAAAGTATATCAAATCCGCTTTCATATGGTAACTTGACATCCAAAAGATAACAATCATACTTCCTTTTATATGTCAGATCAAATGCACTATATGGATCAAATGCGGCATCTACGCCAAACCCTTCATCTTCTAAAAAATCTTTTAGAGTTGCATTTAGCAATCTGTCGTCTTCAAGTAGTAATATTCTTGCTTGCATATCTTCTCCTAGGTTTTATAGATACATGCCGCCATTAACTTTAAGTGTCTCGCCCGTAATATAGCTGGCATGATCGCTCAGCAAGAATGCTACCGCGTCTGCCACTTCGGAAGCTTCCCCAAATCTAGCCAATGGAATTTTGGCAGTAAATGCGGCTTTTATCTCATCTTTTAACACTTGCGTCATCTCCGTAGCTATGAAGCCTGGGGTAATAGTATTGAACCTAATACCTCTGCTCGCACCTTCGAGTGCAAAGCTCTTATTCATAGCTATCATGCCGCCTTTGCTGGCTGCATAGTTTGTTTGTCCTGCATTTCCGCTCTCTCCTACTATGGAGGATACATTGACTACTGCTCCGAAGCGTTGTTTGCTCATAGTTTTGAGTGATTCTCTGCATCCAACAAAAGCAGACTTGAGATTGGCTTCTATCACACTCATGAAATCATCCGCACTCATGCGAAGAGCTAGTTTGTCATTTGTAATACCTGCATTATTTACTAAATAGCCAAGCTCGCCGTCAGTCGATACAATATGTTTGATACCATCTACAAAAGCTGCTTCGTCACTCACGTCAAAACCCAATATTTCTGCTTTGCCGCCTGCGTCTTCTATAATCTTTTTGACTTCAAGTGCCTGAGCCTCTCCGCTGCGATAATTGATCCATACTTTTAGCCCATAGCCGGCCAAAACAGTAGCTATTTTTGCCCCTATACCTCTGCTGGCTCCAGTGACCAATACGTTTTTACCTGTAAATTTCATTATTCCTCCACTTTAAAATTTTATTTTACTTCTCGCAAGAAAATAGGCGATTTTTGATATATTCAAACTCTTCATAATCTTGTGGTGTTATTTCATCTGAATATATAATATGATTCAGCTGTTCTAGTAGATGCATTTTGCTTAATTTGTCATTACAACAAGCTCGATTTATGATATCCAAATGCTCTTCTAGATCATAATCATGCTCCAAGGTATTTTCCAAGAGAGATATTGCCTCTTTCTCACTGCATCCAAAATCAGCTCCCAGCAGAGAACAAAACAATGGTGCTTCTTTTGCAACATCGCGTTTATCTTTTTTGATAATATGCGCCAATAATATAGCTACTGACTGTTTGATTTTTGTTTCCATGGTTTATCCCCTCTGAAATCATTTATAAAATCATATCATAAAAAATTATTACTTCATTGATTTTATCTTAATTTTATGAATTGCCGCAGAATGGGAAACTCTTTATAGATCCTGAAACAAGTTCAGGACGACTGACTATCGTATTTTATATTAATGGTTTGTCCATCTCTTTTGGAATCTCTAACCCCATTAGTTTCAAAATCGTAGGAGCAATATTATTTAGTCCTCCGCCATCTACTATATTCTTAATATTGTCTGCTATTACAAAGCACCATACATCGCCCACTGTATGATTGGTAAGTATATTCCCTTTTGTATCACACATCTCTTCGCAATTTCCGTGATCGCTTGTAAGCACAACTGCATAATTATTATTTTTTGCGACACTTAGTATCTCGCCTATCTCTTTATCCACAGCTTGGACAGCTTTTTTGGCTGCTTCATAATTCCCGGTATGCCCTACCATATCACCATTGGCAAAATTAACCACCACAAAATCATATCCATCATTTATAGCTTTTCTAGTAGCTTCGCCTACTTGTGGGGCTGACATCTCCGGCTTCATATCATATGTACGCACATCAGGACTTGGTATCAGCACCCTATCTTCTCCGCTCAAAGGCTCTTCTACGCCGCCATTAAAAAAAAACGTCACATGAGCATACTTTTCGGTCTCTGCTGTATGCATCTGTCTTAATCCTGCATGACTTATAATCTCGGCTAATGTATTTTGTGGATTAACTTTTGGAAACATAATTGGATACGGAAACGATGCATCATAAGCTGTCATTGTGGCTATATGAAGTTTGAGTTTTGTAGTAGCAAACTCACCAAATCCGCTATCTCCTAAAGCTTGGGTTATCTCTCTAGCACGGTCAGAGCGGAAATTCATCATAATGACGCCATCTTTATCCATCATGCCATTATATCCGTCAAATGCTGCTGGTTCTATAAACTCGTCATTCTCGCCTTTAGCGTAGCTTTGTTTGATATATTCGCTTGGATTAAGCATAATTTTTGGTATTGCTTGGGCTATGGCGCGATAGCCAAGCTCCACCCTATCCCATCTCTTGTCTCTATCCATGGTATAAAAACGGCCGCCGATCGTGGCTATAGAGATACTATCATCGCATATGGCTTCTATCTGCTCTAAATATTCTTGGGCTGACGTAGGACCGACGTCTCTGCCGTCAGTGATTAGATGCAGCCACACTTTTTTGCCTTTTTCTTTGACTAATTTGGCAACCCCTATGATATGTTCGATATGAGAATGCACGCCGCCATCACTCATAAGTCCTATTAGATGAATAGTATTGTTTTTAGCTAAAATTTCTAGCAAAACTTCATTTTTTGCCATACTTCCATCATCCAATGCTTTAGATATCTTTACTAGATCTTGATACAAGATCCTTCCGCTTCCAAGCGTCATATGTCCTACTTCAGAATTGCCCATCTGCCCTTGCGGCAATCCAACGCTAAGTCCATGAGTAGAGATGAGGGTATGTGGTGCATTGGCAAAAAGCCAATCATATGTCGGTTTGGGAGCATCTGTAAATGCATTACAATGACTTGTAGGTTTATGTCCTATGCCATCTGTGATAATAAGTAATGTTTTTTGACCCGTCATAAACTCTCTTTTTTCTTTTTATTATGAATATATTATGCAATTTTTACTATATTAGTATACCAAATTTATGGATAAATATGGTTAAGCACTACAAAAACGAAGATCAACACATTTATATTAGCTTGATACGCGCAACTTTAATACTTTAAAATGGTTTCAATTTATATAATATTTGCCTATTTTCTTAATATCATTTTTTTATACAAATCATAGTAAAATACGTCTTATTACCGCACCAAGTAATTAATTCACACAAAAGAAGTTTGTCGATGCTTTATGCTCTTGCCCATTTTTTATCTATTAAATTTTTTGGCTACATTACCGTCAGGGTTGGTATGGCCTTTTTCTTGTCTTTGGGATTATCGCTTTTTTTGATGCCCCGATATATTCGTTGGGCGATTGCCAAAAAAGCAAATCAACCCATCAACAAATACGTACCGTCACATGAAGGCAAAAAACACACTCCTACCATGGGGGGAGCGGTATTTGTCCTCTCGGCTGTAATTGCTACATTAATAACCGGTAATTTGGTCAATCTATATCTAGTAGGCGGGCTTATAACTATAATAGGCTTTGGACTAGTAGGATTTAAAGATGATCTAGGCAAAGTGGTCTCCGGTAATAATCTAGAAGGATTAACCCCTAGAGGTAAATTTTTACTCCAAATCGCAGTTTCTCTTATAGTAGTTGGGATGCTGTTTGCCATGAATTTTTCTACGCATTTTTATATACCGTTTTTGAAAACACCGTTATTTGATATGAGCTATATGTCTATCCCATTTTGGGTAATGGTATTTTTGGCTACTACGAATGCTGTCAATCTTACTGATGGATTAGACGGGCTGGCAACTGTGCCTTCTGCCATATCACTTGCCACTCTAGGGTTTATCATATATGCCACAGGACATTTAGAGCTTAGCCATTATCTACTCATACCGCATATCAATGGAGTCGGAGAGGTAACCATACTCATAGGTGCATTTGTGGGTGCACTTCTCGGATTTTTGTGGTATAACTGTTACCCGGCTGAGATTTTCATGGGAGATACCGGCAGCTTAGCTGCTGGTGGGTTTATAGCTTATCTTGCAATTTTAGGCAAAAGTGAAATTTTGCTTATCCTAATAGGGCTTGTTTTTGTAGTGGAGACAATTTCTGTAATCTTGCAAGTAGGCAGCTACAAGCTTAGAGGACAGCGTATATTTCTCATGGCTCCTATTCATCATCACTTTGAATTAAAAAAATGGGCAGAAAATAAGATAATAGTACGTTTTTGGATGGTTGCATTTCTAGCAAATGTACTGGCACTCATTACTTTGAAATTGAGATAAATAAGGGAGATGGCAGAAGGCAGAAGAAATTAATATAACAAAAACCCTTCATCCTTCTACCTTCTACTTTTGTAATTAAGGAACACAATGAACACCGATAATATCAAACCTACCTTTTTCGGATACGGTAAAACCACCAAAGCGATCGCCAAACTTCACGGCGGGGGATGCACGTTTTTTGATGACAATACCAAAGAACCATATATAGATAATATGGATAATCATATACTGCCGTCACATCTGTTTGACCCAGAAGCTAGCGAACTTGAAGTCATGACACCTAGTTTCAAGCCGTCTCACACTTTGGTTCAAAATGCCAAACATTTACTTAGCGAATACGATTATATATTAGGCAGATTAGAAGATAAACCATACAATATATGGATAAGCGGCACAAACGGCAAGACTACCACTACTCAAATGCTCACTCACTTACTAGCTAAAAGAGGAGCACTAAGTGGCGGTAATATAGGTACACCTCTAGCTGAGCTTGACCCCAAAGCTCCTATCTGGGTACTTGAAACCAGCTCTTTTACATTACATTATACCCACACTGCATCACCGAATATCTATCTGCTGCTTCCTATCACACCTGACCACCTCGATTGGCACGGCAGCGCAGAAGGATACACCGCAGATAAACTTGCACCACTTCTTACTATGAGAGAAGGCGAGATGGCTTTGATACCCAAAGGGTTGCCATTGCCGCAAACCAATGCTTTTGTAGTAGAGTATGATACCAATGAATTTGTGGCAAACTATTTTGGGATAGACACATCCAAGCTAAGATTCAAAGGAGCATTTCTTCAAGATGCTTTGCTTGCTCTGGCGGTTACCAAAGTATTATATGATGAGATCGACTATGAATGCATGAATGCCTTTATTATAGAAGGGCATCGTCAAGAAGAGCTCACCGATACCAAAGGACGCCTTTGGGTAAACGACTCCAAAGCTACCAACCTAGATGCCACCATCCAGGCTGTCAAAGTCTATAGCGATAGAGCATTACACCTCATACTTGGCGGGGATGACAAAGGAGTTGAACTTGATGAGCTTTTCGTAGCTATCAAACCATACAATCCTATTATATATACAGTTGGTGCAAATGAAGACAAACTCTTAAAACTATCTGAAAAATATGGATTAAATGCCATAGCTGCCCATACAGTAGAAAATGCGGTCGCAGAAATAGATAAAAACCACACCAAAGATTCAGTTGCCCTCCTCTCACCAGCAGCAGCTAGTCTTGATCAATTTAGCTCATATAAAGAAAGAGGTGATGTGTTTATGGGTAGTGTCAGGACGTTGTAATCCTCCGTCATTGCAAGCAATGACTATATTGTAATGGAATAACATGCCCCAGTCATACCGAACTTGATTCGGTATTCATGGATTCCGTGTCGCAGCACGGAATGACGTTATATATAAAAAATGTCGCCCGAGCGCTCGAAAAGCAGTGAGATTTTGAACATATGTCGTAAAAATCTAGCGTCGCGGTTCGTGAGTAGTGACGCTTTTTCTAAAGAAACTTTTTACTTCGTAAAACCGCTATTCGCTAGGTTTGCGCTACTTTTTCTAAAAAAGTAGTAAAAGAAAAAAGGTATGCGTTCCCATCGAGACGATGGGAACGAGATTAATGTCACCCGAACGCTCGAAAAGCAGGGCTTGTGGCAGTAGTGCATACACAAGTCCTAGCGGTTCGTGAGTGGTGACGCTTTTCTTTATTTAACTTTCTTTTCTAAAAAGAAAGGTATAAAAATACTTAATTTCAGCAAACCTTAAACTTTATCCGCTATAATTCTCTCCTCTTTAACGTGGCTCGATAGCTCAGTCGGTAGAGCAGCAGACTGAAAATCTGCGTGTCGACGGTTCGATTCCGCCTCGAGCC
>Ga0265293_10013224_pt1 | contig 10758 bp, 8 predicted proteins | sample Munlanlewell138R_FD_192505 | JGI IMG/M metagenome (GOLD analysis project Ga0265293, IMG submission 192505) | Leachate microbial communities from a municipal landfill in Southern Ontario, Canada - Leachate well 138R | ecosystem: Engineered > Solid waste > Landfill > Unclassified | place: Canada... | reverse complement strand
GCAGGAGAACGGCACCGCCGTCCTGCTCATCAGCCATGACCTTGGCATGGTGTCGCATTATGTGCGCGATGTCGTGGTGATGCATCGCGGCAGGATGGTCGAGGTGGGGCGCAGCGCCGATGTTCTGAAGGCGCCCGCGCATGATTATACGCGCCGTCTCGTCGATGCCCTGCCGCGCCGGCCGGCCATTGCCAGACCCGCCGTGGACAAGCCCGAGACCATCCTTGAGGTGGACAACATCGTCGTCGAGTATCCCGGCCGCCAGACGCTGCTTCAGAAACGCGAGGCCAAGCGCGCCGTGGACGACATCACGCTGACCGTGGCGCGGGGCGAGACGCTGGCGCTGGTCGGCGCTTCGGGGTCGGGCAAGACCACGCTCGGCCGCACCATCGTCGGCTTGCAGGCCCCGACCGACGGGCGGATGCGCTTCCGCGGCGTCGAGATCGACTATGCCCGCAGCGACAAGGCAAAGGCGCAGCGCAGGGACATCCAGATCATCTTCCAGGATCCCTATTCGTCGCTCGATCCGCGCCAGACGATCGCCGGGATCATCGGCGAGCCGCTGCTGCTGGAACCGGGCATGACGAAAGCGAAGATCGAGGAACGGGTGCGCGAGGTGATGACGGAAGTGGGCCTTCCGCACGAGTTCACGACGCGGCTGCCGCATCAGCTGTCGGGCGGGCAGCGCCAGCGCGTGGCGATCGCCCGCGCGATCGTGCGCGATCCTGCCTTCGTGGTGGCCGACGAGCCGGTGTCGGCGCTGGATATGACGGTGCAGAAGCAGATACTGGAGCTGATCCGCAAGCTTCAGGAGAAGCGCGGCTTCGCCTGCCTGTTCGTGTCCCATGATCTGGGTGCCGTCGAGCAGGTGGCCGATCGCGTGGCGGTGATGGAAAATGGCCGTATCGTCGAGATCGGCGACCGCGACGAGGTGTTCGATCGTCCCAAGCACCCCTACACGAAGCGGCTTCTGGAGGCAGCCATGCTGCTGGACCGCAAATTCGAGGGCGCCGCATAAGGCTTTTTCTCCGGAGCCGAAATGTACAGATCGCTGTGCGCCCGTTCGCATGCACAAAGGGCGATCTGAATTGTTGAGAGTGCCTCCGACCGAAAACCGGATTTCCCTTTTCGGCCCGATGCTCTAACAGCCATTCCGTCTGGCAGGCGGAGTGGTGCTTATGGTTGCGGAACGCATCTACGCGATTGGCGATGTGCATGGCCGCGCAGACCTGTTGCGCGCGCTGCTCGCCCATATCGGCGCGGAAGCTCCCGATGGGGCGGTGATATTCCTTGGCGATCTGATCGACCGGGGGCCGGACAGCTGTGGCGTCCTCGATCTGGTCGCGGCGCATTTGCGTATGAGCCCGGTCTCGCGCCTGCTGCTGGGCAATCATGACTGGTTCCTGCGGGAGTTCCTGCAAGGGTCGCTCGATGCATCCGGCCTTGAATTGTGGGCGGATCGCTATGGCGCGATGGATGCCCTGCGTTCCTATGGCATTTCCGATCCGGCCAGCGACTGGCAGGCAGCGCGCCGGGTTGTTCTGGAAAGGCATCCCGGCCATCTGCAACTTCTGGCGGGCGCGGAATATTGCGTCGTCAAAGGCGATCTGTGTTTCGTGCATGCCGGTCTTCGCCCCGGCGTGCCGCTGTCACAGCAGTCGCCAGCCGACATGATGTGGATCAAGGATGCCTTCCTCGACCATCGCGAACCGTTCGGGCATCTGGTCGTGCATGGTCATTCGCCGACGCCGTCGGGCCTGCCGGAAGTCCATTCCAACCGCATCGCGCTCGACACGCATGCCTTCAGATCCGGGCATCTGAGCGCGGCTGCCTTCGATGATGGGGCGCTGTCGCATTTCCTGCGCACGACCGTTACTCCCGATGGCGCTGTCGGCATCGAGCGCCTTGGCTGAAACCGGCCTCCGGCTCTGTCATCGAACTGTTATGAAGGCGGCATATTGCACGCGCAGTTCCTGCAGCGAAGCCTTTGCGTATGACAAACCCAATCGATCTGCTCGTAAGCGCCGTTTCCGCGCGTGGCCTTGCGCTGCACTACGGGGAGAGCATCATCCTCAGGAGCATCGATCTTTCGCTGGCCAGGGGCCGCACGCTGGCGCTGCTCGGGCCTTCGGGTTGCGGCAAGACCACGCTTCTGCGGCTCGTCGCCGGGCTTTTGCAGCCGACGAAAGGCGCGGTCAGCATAGCGGGGCAGGTTGTGGCGGATGCCGGCACCGGGGTCTTCGCACCGCCCGAACGGCGCAATCTCGGCATGGTATTTCAGGACTATGCGCTGTGGCCGCATCTGACGGTGGGCGGCAATGTTTCCTTTCCGCTGGAAATGCGCGGCATCGGCAGGGCCGAGCGCAATGAGCGGACCCTGCGCGCTTTGCGCCGCGTCGGGCTGGAAGCCTATGCGGACCGCCGTCCGAGCGATCTTTCCGGCGGCCAGCAGCAGCGTGTCGCCATCGCGCGCGCCATCGTTGCCGAGCCCCAGCTCATCCTCTTCGACGAGCCGCTCTCCAATCTCGATCGCGAATTGCGCGAGAACATGGTCGGCGAACTGGCCGGCCTGATCGCCGAGCTTGACCTGACAGCGATCTATGTCACCCACGATCATGCCGAAGCGCTGACGCTGGCCGACGAGGTTGCGGTCATGCGCGGGGGCGAGATTGCCCAGCTCGCATCGCCCGACGATCTGATCGCCCGCCCCTCGACCCCAGAAGTGGCCGATTTCCTGCGCCTTGGCGGAACGGTGAAAGTCGTGTGGCGCGACGGACACTGGTTCGTGGGCGACAGCGCCCATGCGCTGGTCAGCGATGCCACGCAGCCGCTGCAAGGTGAAGCGCAGGTGCTGGTGCCTCTCGATGCCGTATCGGTATGCGGCACTTCGGCGGACGCCTTGCCGGCAAAGGTGCTGCGTTCGCAATTCCGCGGTGACGGCCATCTGGCGACGGTCATGCTGGCCTGCGCGCCGGGCGTGGAACTTCAGCTTCCCAGCGCCGCGCGGTTGCGGCCGGGCGAACAGATTGGACTGTCCATCGATCCCGGCCGGATTCGCTGGTTCGGGCAGGGCGGCCATGGAACTCCAGAAAAGAAGGTTGCGACATGTTGAAATCGATCAAGGGGCTTGTCTTCGGCGCTGCATCGACCCTGCTGCTGGCTGGCGTCGCCCATGCCGACATCACAGTTTACACGGCCGGCCCGCAGAGCCTCATCGACAAGCTGGCCGAAGGCTTCACCGCGCAGAGCGGCATCAAGGTCAATGTCTTCCAGGCCACCACCGGCAAGATCATGGCCCGCATCGAGGCCGAGGCCGCCAACCCGGCGGTCGACGTGCTGATCTCCGCTTCCTGGGAGACGGCCACCGACTTCGCCAAGCGCGGCTGGCTCGTTTCCTACACCAGCCCCAATGCCGAAAAGGTTCCGGATTTCCTGAAGAACGAGACCGCCGTGGCGCAGGGCGTTTCCGCGCTCGGCATCGCCTGGAACACCAAGAGCGGCACGCCGAAGCCGGCCGAGTGGAGCGATCTGGCCAAGCCCGAGTTCAAGGATCTGGTCAACATTCCCGACCCCGCGCAGTCCGGCTCGTCTTTCGAGCTCACCGCGGCGCTCGCCAGTCAGGATGATTTCGCACTGTTCAAAAGCCTGAAGGACAATGGCGCCATCATCGCCGGCGCCAATGCCGAGGCGCTGAACCCGGTGCTGCAGGGCGCCAAGGCCGCCGTCTTCGGCGCGGTCGACTACATCACCTTCGGCAACAAGGCCAAGGGCGAAAGCATCGACGTGATCTTCCCCGAGTCCGGCACGGTCATCGCGCCGCGCCCGGTCATGATCCTGAACTGGTCGAAGAACCAGGACGAGGCCAAGAAGTTCGTGGACTACATGCTCTCCGACGAAGGCCAGAAGCTGGTCGCCGGCACCTATCTGATGCCTGCCCGCAGCGACATTCCGGCCGACCGCCCGCTGATCTCCGACCTCAAGCTGATCAACTATGACGCGGCGGCGATACAGGGCAAGCGCAAGGAAATCCTTCAGCAGATTTCCGATATTTTCGGCGCCAACTGAGCCTGATCGAATGAGTGCGAAGGATATTGGCGGCGTCGCGCCTGCCGCGTGGCTTGCCCTGAGCGGTCTGGTTGTCGTCGTTGCCATACCCTTCGCCGCCATCGTCCTGCAGGCGATCTTTCCGGAACTGGGGGCGGGCTCCTTCGCCAGGCCCTTCTCCCTGCTTTCGCAGACGCTGGGCGACGTGCGCCTGCTGAGAATGACGGGCAACACCGTTCTTCTCGGCCTGTGCGTCGTCATCGCATCCGCACTGCTCGCCATTCCGCTGGGCGTTGCGCGGGCGCTCTACCGCATCCCGCTCGCTCCGGTGTGGGACGTGCTGCTGCTCGTTCCCTTCATGATCCCGCCTTACATCGCGACGCTCGGCTGGATCATGACGCTGCAACCGCGCGGTTATATGGAGCAGCTCTTCGGCTTCAACCTGACGCCGGTTCTGTTCTCGCTTTTCGGTATGACGCTGGTCATGACCTTCAACACCTTTCCGGTCGTCTATTTCGCGGTATCGCGCACCGTCGAGGCCATCGGCCTGCGCTATTCCGATGTCGGACGGGTTTTTGGCGCCACGCCGGCACGCGCCTTCTGGCGCATCACCCTGCCGCTTTCCGCTCCCGGTCTGGCCGCCAGCCTGCTGCTCGTTTTCGCCGCGGCAATCGAGGAATACGGCACGCCCGCAGCGCTTGGCCGCCGCGCCGGATTCGAGGTGCTCGTCACCGGCATCGACACGCGCGTCGGCGACTGGCCGATCGATCTGCCTGGGGCGGCCACGCTGTCGCTGGTGCTCGTCATCATGTCTCTCGCCGCCTTCCTGCTGCAACGCTGGATCCTGACGCGGCGCTCGTACCAGACGGTTGGCGGCAAGCCGCAGAATGCGGAGAAGCGCGAGCTTGGCCGTCTCACTGGTCCGGTGATGCTGATGTTCGGCATCGTCGCCTTCCTGTCCACCGGCGTGCCCATGCTGGCCATTCTGGGCACGGCGCTTTCGGGTACGATCTCAGGCGGTCTCGCCCTCGACAACCTGACGCTGCGCCACTTCGCCGATGTGTTCGGCAATTCGGCCGGAGCGCTCGGCGCATTGACCAACAGCCTCACGCTCGGGCTGGCGACGGCGGTGCTGACCGGCCTGATCGGTGTGGTCGCCGCCTATGTCGTGGTCAAGACCCGCATCCGGGGCCGCGCCCTCATCGACATCATGACCGTCGTGCCCAATGCCTTGCCGGGCATCGTGGTGGCGGTCGGCCTCATTCTGGCGTGGAACATGCCGGGGCTGCCGTTCACGCCTTACAATACCGGCTTCATCCTGCTGCTGGCCTATTGCTGCATCCTGCTGCCGCAGACGGCGCGCTATGCGACGGCCGCCTTCCTCCAGATCGGCGACAATCTGGAAGCGGCGGCGCGCGTTGCGGGTGCCTCCGGCGCGCTCGCTTTCCGGCGCATACTGCTGCCGCTCGTGTTTCCCAGCCTCGCTTCGGCCATGCTGCTTGTCTTCGCGCTCGCCTCGCGCGAACTGGTGGCTTCGATTGTCGTGGCGCCTGTCGGCATGCAGACCATCTCAACCTTCATCTGGCGTCAGTTCGAGCAGGGGTCGGTTGGGCTTGGCATGGCGATGGCCTTTGTCACCATCATCCTGACGACCCTGCTGCCGCTCCTGTTCCTCATGCTGCTGCGGCGTGGCGGTCTGGTGCGGGAGTAAACGCGCCGCGCAACTCCGGAAGGGCTGCTCCTTCTGCCCACAGCACGATCCATCGCCTGCATGTCCTTGTATCGCGGGGTCGATACGGGATAGGTGTCATGAAGCGCCCGCAAGGCGCTTGATGATGCACAAGCGGACGGAAACGGGCATGGCTGACAAGAGCTTTTCAATCGAGCGCGCGATCGATCAGGGCGTCGGCCGCGAGCCGGCCGATCTGGTGCTGAAGGGAGGCCGCTTCTTCGATCTCGTCACCGGCGAGCTGGTGGAAGGCGACATCGCCATCTGCGGCGACCGTATCGTGGGCACCTGCGCCGATTACAGGGGTGCGCAGGAGATCGACATTTCCGGCCGCATCGTCGTGCCCGGCTTCATCGACACCCATCTGCACATCGAATCCTCGCTGGTGACGCCGCATGAGTTCGACCGCTGCGTACTGCCCTGCGGCGTGACGACGGCGATCTGCGACCCGCACGAGATCGCCAATGTGCTGGGGCTGGAGGGCATCACTTATTTCCTCGACAGCGTTGCCGAAACGGTCATGGACATCCGCGTGCAGCTTTCGAGCTGCGTGCCGGCAACGCATCTGGAAACCTCCGGCGCGGAACTGACGGTGGACGATCTTCTTCCGTTCGCCGACCATCCGAGCGTGATCGGCCTTGCCGAGTTCATGAATTTTCCGGGCGTTCTGGCCAAGGATCCCGGCTGCATGGCCAAGCTGCAGGCCTTTCAGGGTCGCCACATCGATGGCCATGCGCCGCTGGTGCGCGGCTACGACCTCAACGGCTATCTGGCCGCCGAAATCCGCACCGACCACGAGACGACCTCGGCCGAAGAAGCGCTGGAAAAGCTGCGCAAGGGCATGCATGTGCTGGTGCGCGAGGGCTCTGTGTCGAAGGACCTTGCCGCGCTGATGCCGATCATCACCGAGCGCAATTCGCCTTTCATCGCTTTGTGCACCGATGACCGCAATCCGCTCGACATCGCCGATCAGGGTCACCTCGACTACATGATCCGCACCGCGATCGCGGCCGGCGTCGAGCCGCTGGCCATCTACCGCGCCGCCTCGATCTCGGCTGCCCGTGCCTTCGGGCTGAAGGATCGCGGGCTGGTGGCGCCCGGCTGGCGTGCCGATCTCGTGGTGGTCGATTCACTGGAAAGCTGCCGCGCCGAAATCGTGCTGTCGGCGGGGCGTGTCGTGAGCGACGATCTCTTCGCCACGCGCAATCCGGTCGCCCCCGTCGGCCGTAACAGCGTCAGGGCCCGGCGTGTGGCAGCCGCGGATTTCCGCGCCCGCTCCAACAGCGGCCGCACCCGCACCATCGGCATCGTTCCGGGCCAGATCATCACCCGTGATCTCGAATTCGATCTGCCGGTCGGTGAAAACGGGGTTGGCATCGATCTCACCAATGACGTGGTCAAGGTCGCGGTGGTCGAACGCCATGGCCGCAGCGGCAACATCGCCACCGGCTTCGTCAACGGCTTTGGGCTGAAGTCAGGCGCGATTGCGTCGACCGTCAGCCATGACAGCCACAATATCTGCATCGTCGGCTGCTCGGACGAGGACATGGCGCTGGCCGCCAACCGGCTTGGCGAAATCGAAGGCGGCTTCGTGGTGGTGCAGGATGGCAATGTTCTGGCGGAGCTTGCCCTGCCGGTTGCCGGGCTGATGAGCACAGCCAGCTATGAAACGGTGCGCGACGAGCTGAAGACGCTGCGCGCCGCTGCATTCGCGCTCGGCTCGACGCTGGAGGAGCCTTTCCTCCAGCTCGCCTTCATCGCCCTGCCGGTGATCCCGCATCTGAAGATCACCGACATGGGGCTTGTCGATGTGAACCGTTTCGAGCTGATCGGCACCTGAGCGGCCTCCTCATGCCTGCGCAATTCGCAGCGCTTGCGGAAAGGCAAACCGGAACCGTCGTGTCCCGGTCTTGTTGCGTCAGAAGCTGTTTCGCTCGTGATATGTCCTGAGGAATGCCTGAATGCGGGGATCTTCAGGGTGATGGAGGATTTGTGCAGGGGCATCGACGCCCACGAGCTCGCCCTTCTCCATGAAGGCCACCTGATCGGCGACATGGGCGGCAAAGCCCATCTCGTGGGTGACGACAACCATGGTGATGCCTTCCGAGGCCAGCGCCTTCATGACGTTGAGCACTTCGCCCACCAGTTCCGGGTCGAGCGCCGAGGTCGGCTCATCGAACAGCATCAGGCGCGGTTCCATGGCAATGGCGCGGGCGATCGCCACGCGCTGCTGCTGGCCGCCCGACAGGCGCGAGGGATGGTTGGCCATCCGGTCGGCCAGCCCCACCTTGGTCAGCGCCTCGGCGGCGCGCGCCTCGGCCTCGGCCTTCCTCATGCCGCGGACGCGGATCAGGCCCTCGGCCACGTTCTGCAGGGCCGTCATGTGCGGCCACAGGTTGAACTGCTGGAACACCATGCCGATGGAGCGGCGCATGTCCCGCAGCTTGCGCCCGCTCATCTTCGCGCCGCCGGCAGTCTCGTAGCCGATCAGCTTGCCGTCGATGAGAACCTCGCCGGAATCATATTCTTCCAGAAAGTTGATGCAGCGCAGCAGGGTGGACTTGCCCGAGCCGGAGGGGCCGATCAGACAGGTTACCTTACCGGGCGGGATCGACAGGTCGATGTCCTTCAGCGCCTGGAACTTGGAGTAGTATTTGTTGACCTTGCGGATCTCGACGGATGATGCGGCAATCATCTTACGTCCTTTCGATGAGGTAACCGGTGATGCGCTTCTCCAGCCGTCGGCCAAAGCGCGAGATGGTTTCGACCAGCGCCCAGAAGAACAGCGCCAGCGCGAGATTGGCTTCCAGATAGCGGAAGGTCTCGGTGGACATGCGCTGTGCCTGGTACATCAGCTCGGGAACCGTGATGATCGACAGGATCACCGTTTCCTTGGTCAGGATGATGGAGAAGTTGACGAGGGCCGGCAGCGCCGAAACCAGACCGACAGGCAGCAGAATGCGGCGCACGATGATGGCCTCCGCCATGCCGATGGCGCGTGCCGCCTCGATCTGGCCATGGGGGACGGCCTGAAAGGCGGAACGGAAGATCTCCGCGAAATAGGGGCTGCCGTAAAGGGTCAGGCCCAGAATGCCGGCGGGCAGCGCATCGAGGCGCAGGCCGACCAGCGGGCCGCCATAATAGAGCACGAACAACTGCACCAGAAAGGGCGTGCCGCGGATGATCTCGATATAAGCCTGCATGATCCAGCCGACGGGACGCGGCGCATAGCGCTGGATCAGCGCGATGACGAGGCCGAGCGCCATGCCCAGCACCGTTCCCAGAAGCCAGCAGAGGATGGTGAGGCCAAAGCCGCGCAGCAGCATTGGCCCATATTGCTGAAAGATGCTCCAGTCCATCAGACGGCCATCCTGTGTTCGAGATAGCGGCCGAGCGCGGCCAGGAACAGGTTGATAAGGAGGTAGATGCAGGCAGCGGCCAGATACACCTCCAGCGGCCTGAAGGTGGTAGCGGCCTGCGCCTGGCTGGCGCGGGTCAGCTCCAGAATGCCGACGACGGAGACCAGCGACGACACCTTGACCAGCAGGATCAGCTCATTGATGAGGGCCGGCAGCGACAGTCTCACGGCCTGCGGAAGAATGATGCGGGTCCAGATGTCGCGCGGTCCCATGCCGATGGCAGTGGCGGCTTCGGTCTGACCCTTCGGCAGCGCGTTGATGGCGCCCCGCCAGATCTCGGAAATATAGGCGCTGGCGCAGATGCCGACGGTGACCACGGCCGCGACCATTGCCGGCACGTCGATGCCGATGACGGGCAGCAGGTAGTAGAACAGGAGCAGCTGGACAAGCAGCGGCACCCCCCGCAGGAAGCTGACCCACAGACCGGCAAAGCGGCGCAGCCATATCTGCTTTGAGAGGGCAGCGGCACAGATCAGGGTTCCAATGACGAGCCCGAGGGCGATGCCGAGCACGGAGATCAGCAACGTGTAGCGGGCTGCCCAAAAGAGGGGCCCGAAACTGTCGAGGAAAGTCTGGAAGGAGAACATCGCGGCTCGCCAGTGGTGAGGGCAGACAAGATCATTTCATCAATTCACAGAAACGATCTGTTTGTTGGTTATCGCATTTTTCGGCGCCTGAGTTTTCGTTCGGCGCGCAAAATGCGCAAGGCAATGCGGGCGAGGCAAGCCCCGCCCGCATGTCAGAACTTACTTGGTGGGGACTTCGAGCGGCAGCTCGGTGTAGCTGCCCAGCCACTTCTCCTGAATGGCCTTCACGCGGCCGTCCTTGGTCATCTTGATGACGGCGTCGGCAATGGCCTTGGAGAAGCTCTCGCTGTCATCGCCCTTGCGCAGCACCCAGGCGAAATAGGTCGGCTCGCCGAAGGAGGCCGGCTCGAACAGGGCGAAGGTCTCGCCGCGGTTCTTGACCAGATAGGTGAGGTTCGGCAGCGAGCCGGCGACGGCGTCGAGGCGGCCGGCCGCGAGATCCGCATAGGCTTCGTCGGTGGTGCCATATTCCTTGACGGTCACGCCGCCGAGCTTCTCACCGAAGGCCTGCAGCTGGCGGAACTGAGCCGTGCCCTGCTGGACGCCAACGGTCTTGCCCTTGATGTCTTCGGGTTTCTTCAGCTCGGTGTTGTTTGCGGCGCGCACCAGCGAGACGGTAGCGTCGGCGATCGGCAGGGTGAAGGTGTAGCGCTCGATACGCTCAGGCGTGATGGTCACGGGAGCGATCACGATGTCGAACTTCTTGACCTCGAGGCCCGGCAGTTCGGCGGTCCACGGAATGTCCTGATAGACCGGCTCGACGCCGAGTTCCTTGGACACCTCGTCGAACAGGTCCTTGGTCATGCCCTGATAGACGCCGTCGATCAGCATGTCGAAGGGGGCGTAGTGCATGTCGGTCGCGGTGACGATCTTGCCGGCGGCCTTGATGTCGGCGAGCTGGTCAGCGCTGGCGGGAGCCGCCAGAGCCATCAACGCGATGCCGGCGAGCGCCGACTTCAGAATTCTGGAAAGTGTCATT
>Ga0265293_10013222_pt1 | contig 10758 bp, 10 predicted proteins | sample Munlanlewell138R_FD_192505 | JGI IMG/M metagenome (GOLD analysis project Ga0265293, IMG submission 192505) | Leachate microbial communities from a municipal landfill in Southern Ontario, Canada - Leachate well 138R | ecosystem: Engineered > Solid waste > Landfill > Unclassified | place: Canada... | reverse complement strand
CACACTTTGTCAGTTTATCCACCGCTATTTTATTTAGAGATGCGGGGATTGCCTTAGTCTGGCCAGAAATGCTGGCACTGACCGCCATAGGTCTGGTGTTTTTTTTAGTCGCGCTGAAGCGTTTTCGGCGCAGCTTAACCGCCTAGTGCTGGCGCTGCTTGTGCATGCTGAGCCTGCTGGCTGTGTGCTTAGGCTTTAAGTTTAAGCCCAAACCAGCAGCCAGCGCCCAGTCTTTAGGTGCGCTGTAACCGGCTTTAATACCAGCGTTTCTCACCTTCAGGACGTTGCTTAAAGCGCTTCATCGTCCACATATACTGATCAGGCCAGCGTTCTACATAGCTGGCCAGGACCTCGCTCATGGCGCTGACTGCAGTGTAGCTATCAGTGCTGTACATGGCGTCTGGCGCAGCCTCTAAAATCACTTTAAAACCGCTGCCATCGTCCAAACGGATCGCATGTAGAAAAACGGCCGCCACTTTATCTTGTTTACCGCCCAGCATCCCTGCAACAAACTTACTGGTTAAAGCCGTAGTACCAAGAAAGGGGACAAAGAGACCTGAACTGCGACTGGGTTCTGGATCAGCCGGAATCCCCACTGAACCACCATTACGTACTTCCTTGATCACACTGATAATGCCTTCACGGGTGGAGGGGGCAACACGGTTGCCTTGCTGCACACGCTGGGTTTTCAGTAGGTCATCTAAGGCTTTTAGTTTTGGTGGGCGGTAAAAAATAATTGGCTTACATTGCGCGCAATAGAAGTGATTAAGCACCTCCCAATTGCCTAAATGACTGGTAATACCCACCACGCCTTTGCCACTGGCCAATGCTGCTTCCAGTACCTCCAAGCCTTCCACTTCGCGTACATACTTGAGGGTTTTTTCCGGCGGCCAGATCCAAGCGCAGGCGCTTTCGGTAAATGATTTAGCAATACCTTGCAGGCTGCGTCCGGTCAGTTGATCAATCTCAGCTGCGTTCAGTGCTGGGAACGCGTGACTGAGGTTGATGCGCGCCACTTCACGTGAGCGATTGGGGATTTTCCACATCAACCAGCCAGCAGCGTTGCCCAGGGCTTGCACGCCGCGCCAGGGTAATAACGCAATCAGTTTTAAAGCAGCCAGTGCCAGCTTGCCCTTGAAATCTTCCACCTATTACTCCGACAGCAGGGTTAAAAGTAAGTAATTTACTGGATTTGCTGGGTTAAGTCAGCAAACAACGCTTAAGTAAGCTTTTGCCAGAGGGCATAGTGTACTTGCCCGCTGTGTTTTTCCCGATGCAGACGCCAAGTCGCGGGTACGCCTAAACTTGAGGGCGGCTGCTCACTTTCGGTGTAAATCCAAGCGCGTGGATTGAGCCAATGATTGGCCTCTAATAAGTGGCAGCTGCTTAAGAGCAAGTCGTGGTGAAAGGGTGGGTCAAGCAGGACAATATCAAAGCCTCGCTCGGCGTTAAGACTGAGGTATTGCAATGCATCGGCGCGTAATACCTCCGCTGTGTTGCACTCTAGCAACGCTAGATTACGGCGTAGATTGTCAATCGTATCGCTATTGACATCCAGCGCCAGGCTGGTACTGGCGCCGCGTGATAATGCTTCAAGAAATAACGCGCCGCTGCCGGCAAAGGCATCCAAAACTCGCGCGCCTTGGATATAAGGTGCGAGCCAGTTAAACAGGGTTTCACGGACGCGGTCAGGGGTAGGGCGCAGGCCTGGTGCATCGGGTACGCTGAGCTTACGGGAACGCCATTGCCCACCAATAATGCGGATTTGACTGGGGCGTGATTGCATAGGTTTCTTAGCCATTAGTGCTGGCGCTCCATGTTTGCGTCTTGTTTTAAGCGCTCAACCGGTTCGGGTAAAGGTAATTGCGCAACCTCTGGTCCGGCGGTCACAATCACTAATTGATCAGGGTTGAGATGGCGCTTAAAGGCGTTATGCACATCAGCCACTGATAGTTTTTGAATATCTTGCATAAAGTCATTCATCCACGTCAGCGGCATATCATAGAAACCTATGGCCGCCAGCTGCCCGACAATCGCCGAGTTGCTTGCGGCGCTTAATGGAAAGCTGCCGAGGTTTTCACGTTTCGCGTCGGCCAGTTCTGCTTCAGTTGGGCCATTGGCAATGTAATCGCGCAATAAGTCTTGAACCAATTGTAAGGTTGCTTGGCTCAGTGGTGCGCGGGTTTGTAGGTTAATCATAAAGGGGCCGGCCGCTTGCATTGGGCTAAAGCTGGAGTAAATACCATAGGTCAGACCGCGTTTTTCGCGTACTTCTTCCATTAAGCGTGTACCAAAGCCACCGCCTCCGAGAATCTGATTGCCTAAAAACAGCGCAGGGTAATCTGGGTCGCCACGTTGCACTGCCAGTTGCGCTAATAAGATATGCGTTTGCGCCGAAGGAAACTCAATGTGCGTGGTGGAGGCGGCTGTTGCGACGGGTTTTGGCGTTGCGGCAGCGGCTGTGCCATGCGGTAAGCGCGCTGATACTGTTTCACTGATGGCTTTGGCTTGCTCAAGGGTTAAATCACCGACCAAGGCAATTTGCGCATTTTCGGCGCTGTAGTAATTGCGGTGAAAGTCTTTTAATTGCTGGCGGGTAATCGCTGGCACTGATTCGGCACTGCCTGAGCTGGAGTGGGCGTAGGGGTGGTCGCCATACAGCTGTTCAAACAGCGCTAATGACGCCAATTGGCCTGGATTTTGCTTTTGGTATTCAAAGCTTGCCAGCAATTGGTTTTTAATTCGGGCCAGTGAGTTGGCTGGAAAGCTGGGCTGGGCGGCGACTTGGCTAAATAACTCTAAGGCGGGGGTGCTTAGTTTAGGATCGCTGAGGCTGCGTAAGGTCACTACTGCCATATCGCGGTATGAACCGCTGGAGAACTCGGCGCCTAAGTCTTCAAAACGTGTGGCAATCTGTCCAGCATCGAGTGAGCCGGTGCCTTCATTGAGCATAGCGCTGGTTAAATTGGCTAAACCGTGAGTCTGCTGATCTTTACTGCTGCCAGCGGCAAAGGTTAAGCGCAAATCAAACATGGGTAATTCAGGCGCGGCCATAAAGAGTACTTTAGTGCCTGCTGAGGTGTGCCAGGTTTGAATATCCAATGCACGTGTCACCGGCTCTTGCTTGGACAGTGCGGCTAAGCTGCTGATGCGCTGCTCGGCTGACAGAGAGTGGGCTCGTTGCGAGTTGTCGAGAGTGCTGCAACCGGCACTGAAAATTAAAACAGCACTGATAAGGCTGGTGCTAAGCATACGCAAGGACATCATGGACGCGCCTCCTCAGGGTGAATATAAGCGATAGTGAGTCGGGTAGGGATAAAGAACTTTTGTGCGGCAGCTTGAATATCAGCTGGGGTCACCGCTTCTAAAGCGGCTAAATCGTTATCCTTAATTCGCCAAGAGAGGCCGACACTTTCCAGTTGGCCAATTTGGGTGGCTTGACTGGTAATCGAGTCTTGCGCATAGACTTCTGCGGCGAGTACCTGGGCGCGTACGCGCGCCAATTCAGCGGCGCTGGGCGGAGTGTCTTGCAGGTGTTTAAGTTGCTGCCATAGACCGGCTTCAACCTGGGCTAACGTTTTGCCTTTTTGCACATTAGGTGTGGCTGATAAAACAAATAGGCTGTCACCACGCGAAAATGCGTCATACCAAGCTGAGGCACCAGCCACCAGCTCTTGCTGACGTTCCAGTTGTGCCGGCAGACGTGCACTGTTGCCGCCATCCAGTAAAGCGCCGATTAAGCGTAGCGCATGCACCTCTGTTGGATTATCACTGCTGGCCAGACTGGGCACATTAAAGCCCATCATTAAGCTGGGTAGCTGAGTTTTCAGATATAGGGTGAGGCTGCGTTGTCCTGGTTCTGCCAGTTCCAGCGGCTGTTTAGCGGCTGGAGTGGGGCGGGCGGGGATTTTGGCAAAGTAGCGCGTGACTAAGGTTTTCACTTGCTCAGGTTGCACATCACCGACAATCACTAAGGTGGCGTTATTGGGCGCATACCAACGCTCATGCCAGTTGCGTAAATCAGCAATGGTCATGCGATCCAGGTCATGCATCCAACCAATGGTTGGGATATGGTAGCCACTTGCGGGGTAGGCTAAGGCTTTAAAACGCTCATAGGCTAAACCACTGGGGCGATCATCGGTGCGCATGCGGCGCTCTTCTTTAATCACCTCGATTTCGCGGATAAATTCATCTTCAGGCAAGGTTAGGCTCGCCAGTCGGTCGGCTTCCATTTCTAGAGCAACTGCTAAACGGTCACGCGCGATAACTTGGTAATAGGCGGTGTAATCATCACTGGTAAACGCATTTTCTTCAGCGCCCAGTTCACGTAAAATACGTGAAGATTCGCCCGGGCCTAATTTACTGCTACCCTTAAACATCATATGTTCTAGGGCGTGTGCTAGACCGGTGCTACCTGGCACCTCATAGCTGGAGCCAACTTTATACCAAAGCTGGCTGACCACCACAGGTGCGCGATGATCTTCGCGCACAATCACCTTAAGTCCGTTGTCTAAACTGAACTCGGTGGTGGTCTGTGCCATTAAGGGTGTAATAACAATGCTGGAAAAAAAGAGTAGGATGTAACGTAAATAAGTATTCATATTTAAACCTTTTAAACTGCGCTCTGAGTTTAGCTACCAGAGGCTTAGAGGTGCTAGGATACGCAACCATTTTATTAACCACCACATTGGCATATTTTTAATTAAAAATGCACGCTGGTGTGGTGCATAGCTGAGATAGCCTTTTTCTATGTTTGGTTCCGGCGACGACAAAAAATCAAAACAACCAGCGCCTAGCGCTGGCTCCTCCGCATCGACAGATTCGCACGCTGAAGCTGTGCCAGAAAAACCGACCAAAAAAGGTCTGTTTTCATGGTTTGGCCGTAAGAAGGCTGAGCCAAAAGCTGAGCAGTCCAGTGTTGTTGAGCCTACGCCTGTTGCAGCGCTTGCGCCAACTGTTGAGATAGAGCCTGCGGTTGAGCACAGCGCCGTTAGTCTGCCTGTTGCAGAGCCTGAGCCTGAGCCAGTTGCAGAGGCTGAGCCGCCAGTGGCACGAGTTGAGCCGCTGGCCACCGCTATTATTACGCTCGAAGACGAAGTGGCGCCGGTAGTAGCAGTACAGCAGTTTGAGGCTCAAGCCGCTCCCAAAGTTAAGCCTTCGCGCTTTAATCTATCGATTGATCAGGCGGTTAGTACACCTGCGGCCCTGGCACAACCAGAACCGCAGCCAGAACCCACGCCAATCCCAGCGATTGTTGCAGCAGCTGAGGTAGCCGAGGCCCCGGCATTGGCAGCCAATCTGGCAGGGCAAAGTAAGCCACAAGGCAATAAACTCAGTTGGTTTGCCCGCTTAAAGCAAGGCTTAGCTAAAACCAGTTCCAGCCTTGGCGAAGGCATGGCCAGCTTGTTTTTGGGCAAAAAAGAAATTGATGATGAGCTGCTCGAAGAGCTGGAAACCCGACTGTTGCTGGCGGATGTCGGAATGGAAGCTACCACCGCGATTATGGGTAACTTAACTCGACGAGTGGCGCGTAAAGAACTGGCCGACAGTGGTGCCCTATATCAAGCCTTACAAGTTGAAATGGCCGATTTACTACGTCCTATTGAGCAGCCGCTGCAGGTGCCTGAGGGCAAAAAGCCCTATGTGATTTTAGTGGTCGGGGTTAATGGTGCAGGTAAAACCACCACCATCGGTAAAATGGCTGCACGACTGCAAAAAGAAGGTAAAAAAGTCATGTTGGCGGCCGGCGACACCTTCCGCGCCGCTGCCGTGGAACAGCTGCAAGTGTGGGGCGAGCGCAACAAAATCCCCGTGATCGCCCAGCACACCGGCGCTGACTCGGCCTCGGTGATTTTTGATGCGGTGCAAGCGGCGCAGTCACGCGGTATGGATGTTTTAATTGCCGATACCGCAGGGCGTTTGCACACCAAAGACAACTTAATGGAAGAGTTGCGTAAAGTGGCGCGGGTGATGAGTAAGCTGGATGGCAACGCCCCGCATGAAGTGTTGTTGGTACTGGATGCGGGAACTGGACAAAATGCGATCAACCAAACCCGTCAGTTTAATGAAACCATCCCCTTAACCGGCTTAGCCTTAACTAAGCTGGATGGCACCGCCAAAGGTGGGGTGATTTTTGCCTTAGCCAAGCATTTTGAAATCCCAGTGCGCTATATTGGTGTCGGTGAAGGCATTGATGATTTACGTGACTTTATTGCCGATGATTTTGTTGCAGCATTGTTTGCCGAGAAGGACTCTGCATGATTCGCTTTGAGCAAGTCGAAAAACGTTACCCCAACGGGCATGTTGGCTTGCATGAGTTGAGCTTTCGGGTGCGTCGTGGTGAGTTTTTATTTGTTACCGGTCACTCAGGTGCCGGTAAAAGTACCATGCTACGTTTACTGTTGGCGATGGAGCGTCCCACCAGTGGCAAACTGCTTTTGGCAGGGCAGGATTTAGCCAAAATCACTAATTCGCAGATACCATTTTTGCGCCGCCAGATTGGTGTGGTGTTTCAGAATCACCAGCTGCTGTTTGATCGCAGTGTGTTTGCCAATGTGGCGCTGCCGTTACAGATTTTAGGCTTGCCGCAAGAAGAAATTAATCAACGTGTGAGTTTGGCGCTGGAGCGTGTCAGTCTAAAAGACAAAGCTCTGCAAGCCCCTTCAGACTTATCCACAGGGCAACAGCAGCGTGTCGGTATTGCTCGGGCTATTGTTCATCAACCGGCGTTACTGTTGGCTGATGAGCCAACCGGTAACTTAGACCCGCGTTTAGCCGCAGAAATCATGTCCGTTTTTGAAGATATCAACCGGCTCGGTACCACGGTGTTAATTGCCAGTCATGATCTGGCGTTAATTGCGCGCATGCGTCAGCGTATGTTGACCTTACAGCGTGGCCGTTTGATTGGCGATGGAGAGGCTGTCTAATGTGTTCTGCCCGTGTAACCCCAGATCAACCTGGCGAGCGTGTCGGCGCGACAACAAAGAATCAAGTTGAGGCTTCCCTGTCGGATACCCGTGGTTTCCGTAATCAATTTCGCGCTTGGTTGGAAAGCCATCGTGCCAGTTGCACAGACAGCATCAGCCGTTTAGTGCGGCAACCGCTGGGCAGTTTTTTTACCTGCTTGGTGATGGCGGTGGCTTTAAGTTTGCCGATGGGCTTGGCTTTACTCTTAGACAATGTCAGTCAATTAGGCGGCTCATGGCAGCGTGCTGCGCAAATCTCATTGTTTTTAGAGTTGGATGCGGGTGATACCTACGGCGAGTTGCTGCGCGATAAAATTGCCGAGCATAAGTATGTGGCCGAGGCGCAATGGATCAGCCGCGAGCAAGCGCTGGCCGAGTTTCAAGAGCAGTCAGGTTTAGGTGAAGCCTTGCGTGAGCTGCCGGATAACCCCTTGCCGGGCAGTATTTTAGTCACTCCGGAAGTGATAGATAAAGATGCTTTAGTGGCGTTACTGGATGAGCTGAAAAGTATGCCCCAAGTGCAACAAGCACAGCTCGATCTGCTGTGGATTGAGCGCTTAGCGGCTATTTTACAGATGGGTGAGCATTTTATTTTTGCCTTATCCGTCTTGTTAATTGCGGCACTGCTGTTGGTGGTGGGCAATACTATTCGTCTGCATATTGAAAACCGCCGCGTTGAAATTGAAGTGATTAAACTGGTCGGCGGCACCGATGGTTATGTGCGTCGGCCCTTCTTATATATGGGCGTTTTGTACGGCTTAGCCGGTGGTGTCTTGGCGTGGGTACTGTTGGCCTATGGACTCAATTGGCTGAATAATTCAGTGGTGCAGCTGGCGCAATTGTATGGCAGTGACTTTAGCTTATCCGGCGTGCCAATTGAAGATGGCTTTTCATTATTACTTGGTGCAGTATTACTGGGTTACATTGGTGCTTGGTTAGCTGTGGCACGGCATCTGCGTGAATTATCACCGCGTTAGTTGGATGCCTTATGGGATAACGGCTTGTGCGTATTGTTAAGCGCGAAAATGGAACTTTATGGCGTATTTGCCATCTTATATTTAATAGTAGTATTTAAGATATTGTCACCCGTTGGAGGATATTTATGACCACCACGACTGCATTACAAACCGCTCAGATGCTCAGCCCAGGTGCCAACCTGCAGGCCTATGTGCACTCAGTCAACTCGATTCCGCTATTGAGCGTTGAACAAGAGCGTGACTTAGGTGAGCGTTTGTATTATCACCAAGATTTAGATGCTGCCCGCCAATTAGTCATGGCCCACTTACGTTTTGTGGTGCATATCGCGCGCAGCTACTCAGGTTATGGTTTACCGCAAGGCGATTTAATTCAAGAAGGCAACGTTGGCCTAATGAAAGCGGTTAAGCGTTTTAACCCTGAAATGGGTGTGCGCTTAGTCTCCTTTGCAGTGCACTGGATTAAAGCTGAAATTCACGAGTATGTGTTGCGTAACTGGCGCATTGTTAAAGTGGCAACCACTAAAGCCCAGCGTAAGTTGTTCTTTAATTTGCGCGGTCAGAAAAAGCGTTTAGCCTGGCTGACCAACAGTGAAGTTGAGGCTGTGGCTGACTCATTGGGTGTCGAAGCACGTGAAGTGCGCGAAATGGAAAGCCGTTTAACCGGCCATGATATGTCGTTTGATCCTTCTGACAGTGACGATGATGAAAGCGCTTATCAGTCACCATCCAACTATTTAGAAGATCACAGCTATGATCCAGCGCTACAGTTTGAGGCCTCTGATCAGACTGAAAATAGCAGCAATAGTCTGCATGAAGCGCTTAGCGAGTTAGATGAACGCAGTCGCGATATTTTGCAACAGCGCTGGTTGTCTGATGAGAAAGTCACATTGCATGATTTGGCTGCTCAATACGGTGTGTCGGCTGAGCGTATTCGTCAGTTAGAAAAAAATGCGATGAAAAAGCTTAAAGGCAGTATCGCGGCCTAAAAGCTGGGTTACAGGTGATACAAGGCGACTCTCAGCAGTCGCCTTTTTTGTGGCTGATGCACAGGCCGCGCACAGGCTGCTAGCTTCTACGCCAAGAAAGTGTGACGCTGGCAAAACAGCTGTACAGATAAAGCCTAGCTGAGGATCAATGCATGACTCAATCCGTTCTGATTATCGGCGCTAGCAGCCATATTGGCCAAGCCATCGCGCGGCAGTGCGCGAGCCAGGGTGCAGTGGTCAGCCTGATCAGTCGGCAGCCTGCAAGCGACCCTAACGCAGAGTTTTACTATCAGGATGCGCTGCAAAGTGCAGACAGCAGTCAGCATTGTATCGAACAGGCCTTAGCGCAGCAGCCTGATACGATTTTTATTTGTAATGGTGTCTTGCATGACGCGACAGCGATGCCAGAAAAGACGATCGGCCAGCTGGACAGCGCGCAACTGGCCCAGCGCTTACACAGCAATGTGATTATTCCCGCGCAGTATTTGCGGGCCTTATTGCGTTATTTAACCCGCACGCCGCAGGTGAAAGTCTTAGTCCTCAGCGCGAAAGTGGGTAGCATCACGGATAATCGCTTGGGCGGTTGGTACAGCTACCGGATGAGTAAAGCCGCGCTGAATATGCTAGTAAAAAATCTTAGCCTTGAAGTGGCGCGCCTGAATCCGAGCGCCTGCATTGTCACGCTGCATCCTGGTACGACTGATACGCCGCTATCCGAACCCTTCCAAACTAATCTGCCGCAAGGGCAGCTACAAACCGCTGCGCAAACGGCGCAGCGTCTACTACAAGTGCGTGATGTGCTGACACCTGGGCACAGTGGTACATTACTGAACTGGGATGCCAGTGTCCTACCGTTTTAATGTGTCCATGCTTATCTATCAGTCGAGGTTGTCTTGAGCAGTATAAAAAGCCAGCAGCAGTATTTTGAACAATCTTTTAAGCAGGTCGATCTGCAAGACTTGCTCTGCGCCGGGACTGAGTTTGAAGAATGCACTTTTGTGGATTGTAATTTTACTAGTGCCACCTTTGAGCGTTGTCACTTTACCAATTGCAGTTTCACTCGCTGCCAATTGAGCTTGATCAGCGTGCCGTATACGCGCTTGTTTGGCGTCAGTTTTCTCGAGTGTAAATTGGTCGGGGTTGATTGGACGCGCGCGACTTGGTCTGAATACCACAAAGATTTTGAGATCAGCTTGCGTCAGTGCATTCTCAACGATTCATCATTTTTTGGACTGACCTTGCAGTCGCTGGTCTTAGATGAGTGCAAAGTGCAGGATGTGGACTTTCGCGAAGGCGATTTCTCCCACGCACAGATGACTTACTGCGACTTTACCCACAGCTTGTTTATGCGCACTAATTTGCAGTCAGTCGACTTCACTGAATCCAGCCAATACTCCATCAATGTCCTAGAAAATAAACTGCAAGGGGCGAAGTTCTCTAAGTTTGAGGCCGTGTATCTGCTGGAGAGCTTGGGGATCGAACTGGTCGATTAAATAGGGTTAACACCCAGCAGCATGGCTGTTTAAAAAGAATGATGCTTTAGAGATTTCTTCTCTTTTTTATTTCTTCATAGGCCGCATTAATCACCTGCATCTTTTCAGTGGCCTTGCGTATTTCACTGTCATCGACACCTTTGCTATGTAGATAATCTGGGTGATGCTTTTTAACCAAGCGTCGATAGGCTTGCTTTATAATACTGAATTCATCCGGTGTCTGTCAAGCTAGTTGTCCGTTATTCTAAGCTACTTGTTTCAAACTCTCTTGCTCTGCAGTCTTCTCTTTTGGCGGGTTAAGCCACACCTCGTTTTCATGCTCCCAGTTGCGTATCTT
>Ga0265293_10013219_pt1 | contig 10759 bp, 8 predicted proteins | sample Munlanlewell138R_FD_192505 | JGI IMG/M metagenome (GOLD analysis project Ga0265293, IMG submission 192505) | Leachate microbial communities from a municipal landfill in Southern Ontario, Canada - Leachate well 138R | ecosystem: Engineered > Solid waste > Landfill > Unclassified | place: Canada... | reverse complement strand
AAATTTAAACAAAACGCAGAATCACACACTGTAAAAACAAACAAAAGATACTTTAAAAATTTTATAAACATTAAAAGATAATAATAATGAAAAAATTTAGATATATCATTGCTGCTGTTTTTGTAGTGATAATGGGAACAACCATATTCTATGGTTGCGAAAAGGAAAATAATAATTCAAAAATCAATAACATAAAAGTTCAAAAATCAATAAATGAATTTACTCAATATGAATCGTATACACCGAATAATAGTGAAATAGTTTCTCTGTTATTGGATATGACAAATTATATGAATCATTCAGAAGAATTCACTATGCCAGATATAGAATTAAGTAAAGCGATTTGGCTTATGGAATCCTTTTTTAACATAGGAGTTTGTAATAAACAAAATTTGTTATGCAAACAAAGATTAAATTCAATAACATATACTTTTGCAGTTGGATATGAAATTGATGAGTTTGGAAATTATTTATTAAATGGGAGTGAATTGCAATCAGAATACCATCAAACACTTTGTTCTATAATAAACAATATATGTTCTGAGTATGCTATGGATTTCGGGGATATTTTTGTAAATGAGATCAGAATCGATGAAAACATAATATTTTTCGGAATAGATGTGAATTATGGGATTAAAGCAGATGAAGAAGAATATTTTTTACCAGTTAGATGTTTTGCAAGCATTAATGAACCATTATTTATAGGACCCACTCAGAACGTAAATTATCCTGCATCTTCATATAATGACGATTATATTTATATTCACCCTATGTGTTGTGGATCAGTTCGCGATGTTGCGATGGAAAAAGTATTAAATTGTAGATTTCTACTTGGTTATTGTTCAAATGTTATTAAGTTTGAAAGATATTTTTTAAATATTTATCATTCTAATTTTTCGATAGAACATTATTCTGGTGGGTCAGCTCCGGGAGACTTTGTTGCACATAATCATGAAAATTTATTTTCAAGAACCGGAAGTGGCGAATTAACACCTAGTGAATATCTATATTATGGAGATGTCTATAGAGATTCTATTTATGCGAAAATGGTTCAGGATATACCATCTGGATTTATTCCCTACAAAGCTGCTTGTTTTTATTTTTGCTTTTGGCCTGTTTCGATGGATCATCCCACATTAGATTTTCATGATTTTGGAATAGAATATATATGTAAATATATTTCTTATGATGAAATTCCTCTTTATGATCAAATATCAATTGTAAAATTTGAAGAACCTTCTTATTTAACACCGTGTTTATGCGATTAAAAAGAATTAAAACAACAATATGTATTGCTTTTGCAATATTATTAGAAATAAACGCATCATCTCAATCCGTTGATTCGATTTACTATACGTTAATAGATGAAGAGGATGTGTTAACTGCTTGTGAGGAAGTTATTGAATATGATTCATATTATTATGCTTTTATACAAAATATCATAGACCCTATTTCGCATTTTTCAACAATTTTGATTTACGATAAAGAATTAAACCTTATTCAAAGAAAACGAATAATGTTAGGAGATAGCAATATGATAGTAAAGGTATTGAAACATCAAAATGCACTTTGGTGTTTTGGTATAATCCGCACAGACATAGGCGATAAAGTATTTTCCGCAAAATTGGATCAGGATTTCAATGTAATACTTCAACCAATTATATATTATATGAATGATTCATTGAACTATGCTGTAAATGATGCAATAGTCAACGAAAAAAATCAATTTGTGTGGTTGATTTATGGCAAACAAAATGAATTATTGCTTTTAGATTCTACCGGATTGACCATAAAAACACTAAGTCTGGAAGCCATTAGTGCTTGTGGTACGGTAGAAGAATTTCAAGGTAATTACATAGTGGATTTAGGTAAAAAATTTTATGTAATAGACAAGGAATCATTTTCCGTTATAGATTCTGTAGAAACGAATATTCAAAGTATCTATCCTATCGGTAATTTATTGAAATTAAATGACAGTGTTTTCATACGTTCAGCTGAATTTTCAAATTCCACGCCTGAAGTATCTGAAAGAGACATGGCTATTCTTTTTTATAATAAAAATTTTGATGTGATTAGGCAAGTCAATATTGGGCAAGCCGGTTTTATGGATGAATACGGATATTCAAATTTAGATTTCAAATCAAAGGATTCCATCTATTATGCCTACTCTACCCGTTTATCCAGTCCCTCAAAACCGGTTGAAGCTTCAGCGGTGAGTATAGCTTGCATGAATGAAAAGGGAGATAAACACTTTGACTATAAAATTATTATTCCCCATGATTCGAATACTGTAAAACGCATTTGCGGGATAGTTGCTACCTCAGACGGAGGTTGTCTTGTTCACGGCATTTCTATTCGGTATGTATATGTCGGGTCAGGCGACACAGGACAATTCAAAGGATTCATACTTAAATACAATCCTCAATGGAAGAAATCTTCTATAATGTATATTCAGGATGAAAAGGATATAATGATATATCCCAATCCCGCTGCCAATCAATTAAACATTAATGCCTATGAATCAAATATACTGGATGTTCTTATGTATGATATCATGGGAAAAGAAATTAAGCGTTATTCCATCAATGCAAATAAAACTACGTTAGATATAAGTGCTTTGCATAGCGGTTTATATGTATTAAAAATCAAAACCGAAGAAGGGTTGTTAACACGTAAAGTGCAAATAATAAGATAGATAATTTTTATTAAATTATGAACCAGAAAGTTTAGATGAAGAAACATATGCTGATCAACTTTATTTATTTCCAACTTCAAATCTAAATGATTGGTATAATAGTGAAAAAGAAAAGAAAAAATAAAATAATTAATATGTCAACATTACAATCATTCAAAGGAGCTATTGCAATAATTTGTTTTTTTATAGTCTATATAATAATAGGATATCTGTTTTTTTTTATTAGAAAAAAAAGAATTAAAGATGTTAATTTAGAAATATTTAAAAGTACAATAATCATTAAAACAGTTGTTGTTATGTGGTCTTTCTTTACGTTAATCAATATCCTATTTAAAACGCTTAATTTTTGTGATAACCTTCATATTTTGAACATAAGTACTGGAAATTTAATTAATACTTTATTGTTATTTCCACTTGCTTTTATGATAATATACTATATATGTTTAATTAAACATAAGTCAATCCATAATAATTAACTTAAAAAACTGTTAATATTAACACTTTCTTTTTTGATATAAAACATTTTATCTGTCATCTAAACCATATTAAAATAATATTTCGAGAAAATATTATACATAATTATTCATAAATTTCGTAAAAATAATTTTACCATTCGACTGTTTGCAGAGATTTTTGTTCAAAAATCCACTTATTATCTCACACCGGAGAAATAGTATTCAAGGGCTTCCTTTCTATGTGTTTTATAGCGAATTTGTTAGAAGAATAAATGAGAGTTTTTTGTAATGTAAACATCATTGTCTAAAAATTAAAATCTACTTTGTTTTGTTCAACATAGCAGGCATAGGCTTTCATATCCTCCTATATTCCCTTAAAAATTATAAATAGGTTGGACGTAACGAAGTGAGGAGAAGAATCTGAAACAGATCATGTAAATTTTTATCGAAATAATATTTAAACAAAATAAAAAAAATGATGGATTTAATAAAAAAAAGTGTACTTTTGCCTCGAAAATAGAAACCCAAAAACAATGTGTAGTCAACTTAATTTTTATGGTACCTTTTTCTATAGTATTGTGTTTTGCAACAAAATAAAACGCATGCAATTGAATATCAATATTATACCCCCCCCTATAAAAAAAGATGGAATAACTCCTGTTTTGTATGGGAAGTTTTAACCTATATAGCGGGTTAATCCCACAAATGATTATATAATAAAAGGAAACTGCATTCAGATATGCAAAAAAAGCGAGAGTGTGAACGTAAGCGTAATATAAAGAGCATAAAAATATATAAGATGCTGAAAAATTTAAACAAAACGCAGAATCACACACTGTAAAAACAAACAAAAGATACTTTAAAAATTTTATAAACATTAAAAGATAATAATAATGAAAAAATTTAGATATATCATTGCTGCTGTTTTTGTAGTAGCAATAGGAGCAGGAATATTTTGGGCATGCCAAAAGGAAGAAACAACTGAAAAATCAAATGTTATTTCGAACTCAAATAAAATACAAAAATTACCTACGGGAAAAACGTATGAATTCGATTTTTACACACAAATTGGTTTTACATGTTATCATGTTACAGGAATACTTTTTGAATGGAAGGATATAAATCAATTAACACATTCAATTTCCGATGGATTGACGTATACTGAAGTAGATTGTAATTCATTGTTCGTTACAACGAATTCTCCTATAGAATTTGCTTATGCACCAGACCCTGATTTTGTATTTCTTTGTGAAGATGATTATAAGGATGCAAATAATTACATTTTTGAAGTTATTTCAGGAGAAGTTTCACCTGAAATGTATTATTTATTTTTACAAAAAGTACTAGATTATTACTATACTGTTTTAATATTCAATTGATTCAATTTTTACAAGGGGGTGATGTTTAATTCATCTCCCCCTTCTTTTTATAACATTAAAATAATGAATATGAAAAAAATGATTTTTATTTTTATGCTTGCAATAATTGCAAATTTTGCTTTTTCACAAAGCCAACCCGACACAACGTATGAATATTATTTTTTAACCGATTCACCGATAGACTCTACTTTGTTTTATAAAAATGTTTATCACTATGATTTGGATGGTAAAACACTTTATATAAACAATATATATAAAGAGTACTACTTTTATTCATTTTATCTTGTTGTTAAACCGGGGGATTATATAACCTATTTCGATTATGATGAAAGCAACCAAGTGAAAAATATTTTCATGCTTAATGAAAATACAGATACCATCTTTAAACAAAGCTTTAATTTAATAGGTAACGATTTGGAATATGTATACCAAATACAAAAAAACGGAAAATTAATTAATTATGCACGTTATTACTATTACAATATCCGCAATAGAGTTTCAACATCCCTGTTAAATGAAGCATTAAATCATATAAATGATATTATTACATATAGCTATTATCATTCCGATTCCATAGATATCGAATTGTTTGACACGTCGACTTCTCAATATAATTTGATTTCAAAAATATATTTTAGCTATTTGTCAAACAATATGGTACAAAAGTGTATTCAAAGCTATAATAGTCGTGTTTTTACTTTAGATTTATCGTATGATAATAATCAGAGATGCAATGCCATAGAATGTTCATTAACTATATTGGATTCTTGTTCTGACAAATATTGGTATTTTACAGAAACTTTTAACGAAAATGGTCAATCATCCGAAATATCAAAAATGCCATATGATTCTTCTTGTTATAAGTTTCAAGATTTTTATGGTGTAAAAGAGAATTATTATTATGGAGAGAATAAAGACCTTATGTTTTCTAAAGTCTATTGGAATAATTCGACCAATCATTGGACTATTTATACGTCTAAATATTATAAATATAATTCAACAAGAATCAATAACATTAAAAGACAAACAATTAGTATATTTCCCAATCCTGTAAATGATAATTTAACTATTAAAAATGAGGAAATTCCTATAAAAGAAGTTTGCTTTTACAATATTTTAGGGCAAAAAGTAAAGCAAGTATCTGTCAATTCATGTGAAACCACTTTAGATGTTAGCTCTTTGCCCATAGGAATGTATATTGCAAAAATCAAAACCGAAGCAGGCATACTGACACGTAAAGTGCAAATAATGAGATAAGCTTTTTTTTATCGGACAATGATAAATAAATTACTGTTTTTAGATAAATAGGCAGTTTTATTTTTGGATTAAGTTGAATGAAATCCTGCATAATTGTTGTTTTGCAATGATTTATTTTTAGCTTTAAATTGAATATGCATCCCTTGAAAACGGAGCCTTACCTGTTGTTCAACCGAGCAGGCTTCGTTGAGCAACGTATAAGGATCCATTTTAATCCTCTGTTGCATCTAATCGGGGAAAGATAAAAGTGTGATTTTAATATATATTGTTTGAAAATACGAATTTATACCATGTAATCAAATAAACATATAGTTAAAATTCAGCTAATGTAGGGATGAATATTCCATGTTTCGGTGTTGTACAAAGAGGATGTATTGATTTAATTGTTACATTTGCAAAAAAATAAAATCTGAATTTATGAAAAAGTATTTTTTAGTAATGTTGAGTACATTAATAGTATTATTTTTAAGTAGTTGTAAAAAAGTGGATGAGTCACCAAAAGAATTGATACCTCAGGAGAAGCAAAATGGATTATGTTATATGTATACATCCACTTTAAATCCTGCATGTAGTTGGGGAGAAGATCAATTATCTAGACAGTCTAGGCAAAATGGATATCTTTTTGTAGGAATTCATTCTCCAAACCAAAAAGACCCTATGGAAGTTCCCGAAGCCTTATTTAATTCTTTTATTGAAGACCGTCCTAATCCAAAACCTTATTATTATCCGTTGTATATTGTTGGGGATAAAGATTGTTCAAATTGTACGGTTATGTTTAATATGGACGATATCTTATCCCGAACATGTAATATTGCCATGGCAGCCAGAGATACCATTATCAACAATAAAATGACGGTAACGATAAAAACAAAAAACTTAACTCAACTTGAAGACGTGGATTATTACATGGGTGTTTACGTACTTGAAGATAATTTAGTCTATCCACAAAATAGTGATTCCGGTTTAATTTCGAATTTCAGTCATAATTGTGTTCTACGAAAAACAAGTTCGGGAAATGTATATTATGGAGAAAAGGTGTTTACGGGAGGAGATATTAATAAAGTATATGATAAAGAATTTACGATTGATGTTACAGGGTGTAATCCAAAATATACTTACGCTTTAGTGGTTATTTATAAAGAAGGAGTTGAATCAACGCCAAAATACTTATATGAAAATGCTTTTTGGACACGTTAAATAATTTTTACGTAAATAGCTTTCAATTACCTAAAAAATTCGTACATTTGCAAAAAAATTCATTTAAGGAAATCATTTTTGTATATAATTAAATAACAAAATATTATGGCAGAAAAAAAATATATGACATGTGACGGAAACTACGCAGCAGCGCATGTAGCTTACATGTTTAGCGAAGTGGCAGCAATTTATCCTATAACTCCATCTTCTACGATGGCGGAATACATTGATGAATGGGCTGCCGGTGGCAGAAAAAATGTGTTCGGTGAACCGGTAAAAGTAGTCGAAATGCAATCCGAAGCCGGTGCGGCAGGTGCCGTACACGGTTCCTTGCAAGCAGGGGCTTTAACCTCAACCTTTACCGCATCGCAAGGTTTGTTGTTGATGATACCGAATATGTATAAAATAGCGGGAGAATTGCTTCCGGGTGTTTTTCACGTATCTGCACGGGCTTTGGCAGCTCAAGCCTTATCCATTTTCGGCGACCATTCCGATGTGATGAGTACACGTCAAACGGGTTTTGCTATGTTGGCAACAGGCTCTGTACAAGAAATTATGGATTTAGCTCCTATCGCACATTTAGCAGCCGTGAAAGCCAGAGTCCCTTTCTTGCATTTCTTTGACGGGTTTCGTACCTCTCACGAAATACAAAAAGTAGAAGCTCCCGACCAAGATAAATTATTTGATTTAATGGATAAAAAAGCCTTGAGTGCTTATCGTCAAAGAGCATTAAATCCTGAACATCCCGTAACACGCGGTACTGCTCAGAATCCGGATATTTATTTCCAAACCCGTGAATTGCAAAATAAATATTATGATGTGCTTCCCGAAATTATTGCCGATTATATGAAGCAAATCAGCCAATTAACCGGCCGAGAATATGCTCCCTTTACCTATTATGGAGCCAAAGACGCTACTCATATTGTAGTAGCTATGGGTTCTGTTACAGAAACCATTAAAACCGTGGTAGATAAATTAACGAATGAAGGCAAAAAAGTGGGTGTGGTTTCGGTACATTTGTATCGTCCTTTTTCCGTAAAATATTTGAATAATATACTTCCCAAAACCGTGGAACGTATTTGTGTACTCGACCGTACCAAAGAAACCGGTGCTAACGGCGATCCTTTATATTTGGACATAGTAGAAGCTTTTGCCAATCGTAAAGACATTGCTTGCGACAAAAAACCTTTGATTATAGGCGGACGTTACGGCCTATCTTCTAAAGATACTACCCCGGCGCATATCCTTTCGGTATTCCAAAACCTGGAAGCCAAAGAACCGAAAAACCAATTTACCATTAGTATAGTGGATGATGTTACCCATAAATCCCTGCCTTTGTTACCCGATATTTTTGTGTTACCCAAAGGAACCTTCGAAGCCAAATTCTACGGTTTAGGTGCCGACGGAACAGTAGGTGCTAATAAGAACTCCATTAAAATTATTGGAGACAATACCAATAAATACAGTCAAGCATATTTTGATTACGACAGTAAGAAATCAGGTGGATACACTTGTTCACACTTACGTTTTGGCGACCATCCCATCAGGGCTCCTTATTTGGTAGGAACGCCCGATTTTGTGGCCGTTCATGTTCCTTCTTATTTGCGTAAATACGATTGTTTGAGAGGTTTAAAACAAGGAGGTACTTTCCTTTACAATTCTCCTTGGGATGTTGAAGAAACCAAAAAACAACTTCCCGATAACGTGAAAAAATATTTAGCTGTTAATAAAATTAATATGTATATGATTGATGCTACAGCTATTGCCGAAGAAATAGGATTGGGAAATCGTACCAACACCATTCTTCAATCGGCTTTCTTTAAAATTTCGGGAGTTATTCCTTACGACCTCGCTGTTGACCAAATGAAAAAATTCATTGTAAAATCCTATGGACGTAAAGGGGATAATATCATTAAGATGAACTATGCCGCCGTTGACCGTGGAGGTGATGTGGTGAAAGTGGATATCCCGGCCGAGTGGGCAAACATAGAAGTTAAAAAAGAAAAAGACACCCGTAATATTCCCGATTTCATTAAAAATGTGATGGAACCTATGGTAGCACAAAAAGGAAACGACCTTCCTGTTAGTGCTTTCTTGGGATGGGAAGACGGTACTTTCCCTGCAGGAACTACCGCTTACGAAAAACGAGGCGTTGCCGTAAACGTTCCGCAATGGATACCCGAAAATTGTATCCAATGTAATCAATGTTCATTGGTATGTCCTCACGCTGCTATTCGCCCTGTGGTGATGAATGCCGATGAAAAGAAAAACGCTCCTTCGGGAATGCAAACTTTGGAAATGAAAACACCCAAAGAAATGATGGGTATGCATTTCCGCATGCAAGTGTCGGTATTGGATTGTACCGGTTGCGGTAACTGCGCCGATGTATGCCCTGCTAAAACCAAAGCATTGGAAATGAAACCTTTTGACACACAATTGCAACAAGTACCTCATTGGGAATATGCACAAGAAAAAGTTACCTATAAAGATTATTTAGTTGACAAATCGGCTAATGTTAAAAACAGCCAATTTGCACAACCTTTGTTTGAATTTTCAGGCGCTTGTGCCGGTTGCGGTGAAACTCCTTATATTAAAGGTATTACCCAATTGTTCGGTGAACAAATGATGATTGCCAATGCAACAGGATGTTCTTCCATTTACGGTGGTTCAGCTCCTGCCACACCTTATTGTCCGAACAAACGGTCCGGTCACGGCCCTGCATGGGCTAATTCCTTGTTTGAAGACAATGCCGAATACGGTTTCGGTATGGCAACAGCTACCCGTCAGATGAGAGACAGAATTCAACGCATCATGAACGAAGCCATTACTTCCTGTAATTGTTGCTCCGATGAATTAAAGGGTTTATTCAAACAATGGATAGAAAATCGTGAAAATACCCTCGAAAGTAAAAAGATCAGCGATAAAATCGTTCCTTTAGCAGAAAAATGCGATTGTAGTTATTGCAAGGATATTGTGGATTTGAAACATTACTTAGTGAAAAAATCACAATGGATATTCGGCGGCGACGGTTGGGCTTATGATATCGGTTTTGGCGGTTTAGATCATGTGTTGGCGTCGGGCGAAAACGTGAACGTATTGGTATTGGATACCGAAGTGTATTCCAACACCGGCGGACAATCATCCAAAGCCACACCGGCAGGTGCCGTAGCTAAATTTGCAACATCCGGAAAGAAAATCCGTAAGAAAGACTTGGGTATGATTGCTAAATCTTATGGCTATGTTTATGTGGCTCAAGTAGCTATGGGTGCAAGTCAAGCACAATATTTCAAAGCTATCAAAGAAGCCGAAGCCTATAACGGTCCTTCTTTGATTATTGCGTATGCTCCTTGTATCAATCATGGTATCAAAGCCGGTATGGGTCGTACACAAGAACAGGAAAAATTAGCCGTAGAATGCGGTTACTGGCATTTGTGGCGTTTCAACCCCGACTTGGAAACTGAAGGTAAAAACGGTTTCATCCTCGACAGTAAGGAACCCGATTGGAGTAAATTCCAAAACTTTATCATGAGTGAAGTGCGTTATAACTCCTTATTGAAAACTTTTCCGCAAGAAGCCGAAATGCTATTTAAAGCAACCGAAGAAAATGCCAAATGGCGTTACAACGGCTATAAAAAATTAGCCGAAGATAAATAAGTCTTATGACTTTATATTTGAGAAATCCCTGACTGAATATAGTCGGGGATTTTTTTTTTGCGATTGAAGATGCTTATAAAGGATAAAATGCTACTTTTGCTCCTTCAAATTTTAACATAAAT
>Ga0265293_10013218_pt1 | contig 10760 bp, 10 predicted proteins | sample Munlanlewell138R_FD_192505 | JGI IMG/M metagenome (GOLD analysis project Ga0265293, IMG submission 192505) | Leachate microbial communities from a municipal landfill in Southern Ontario, Canada - Leachate well 138R | ecosystem: Engineered > Solid waste > Landfill > Unclassified | place: Canada... | reverse complement strand
TGAAGACCCGGATCGAGAACCTGAAGGGCGTGCTGGCGGTGGTCGACTCCCACGCGCTGCAGGACGCGGCCAACGGCCTGATGGCGTTGTTCTATGCCTTCGTGGGGGCCATGTCGGTGTTCGGTTGCGTGTTGGCGTTCGCGCTCATCTACAGCATCACCAGCGTGACGGTGGCCGAGCGCAGCAGCGAACTCGCGAACCTCCGCGCCAGCGGCGTGCGGCAAGGTCAGATCGCGCGCATAGTCGGGGGCGAGAACCTGCTGCTGGTGCTCATGGCCCTCGCCCCCGGGTTGCTGCTCGCCTACCTCACTGCAGCGGGCTTCATGGCCAGCTTCGAGAGCGACATGTTCCGCCTCCCGCTGGTGGTCTTGCCGCGCACCTGGCTCCTGGCTTGCGTGACCGTCGTGCTCGCTGCTGTACTGGCGGCCCTGCCCGCCTTGCGCTCCGTGGCCCGCCTGGACCTGGCCGCCGCGGTTCGCGAGCGCGCCGCTTGAGGCCGGGGGTGAGACGATCCGCGATTCAGACCTGCGGCATGGGCCGATCCCGGCCCGTGTGCCGCGCGCGACGTCTCTGGCCTCGTCAGAGGCGTAAATGTGAGAAGTGTCCACGCCCCTGCATCTGACCGGATTCCACCACCTCACCGCCGTTTCGGCGGCCATCGCGCAGAACAAGCGCTTCTATACCGAAGCGCTCGGGATGCGCCTCGTCAAGCGGTCCGTCAACCAAGACGACGTCGGGGCCTACCACCTCTTCTACTCCGACAAGATGGGCACCCCCGGAAACGACATCACCTTCTTCGACTGGAAAGTGCGGCCCGAGCACCGGGGTAACCAGACCGTCACCCGCACGGGGTTACGCGTGGAAGGCGAAGACAGCCTGCACTACTGGCTAGGCCGCCTGACCGAGCTGGGCGTCTCGCACTCGGGCATCTCCGAGGTCGACGGTCGCCCAACGCTCTACTTCGAGGATCCCGAGGGGCAGCGTCTCGCCTTCGTCGTCGACGGGGGCCTGGGTGACGACCTCGTGCCGTGGGAGCGCAGCCCCGTTCCCGCCGAACATCAGATCCGTGGCCTGGGCCCCATCACCATGACGGTGCCGGACCTAGCGCCCACCGACGCCCTGCTGCAACGCTTGATGAACATGCGCGCGGTGCGGCAGTATCCGGACCCGACCAGCCCCGAGCACCTGGTGCACGTCTACGAGATGGGGGCCGGGGGGGCCGGGCCGCATGCCGAGTTGCACGTTGCCGTCCGGCCCGACCTGGAACCGGCGATTGCCGGGGCCGGAGGCGTGCACCACGTAGCCTTCCGCACCCCGAATGGTGAGGAGTACGACCAGTGGCTGGGCCGCCTCGAGGCCTTCCATGTGCGTAACAGCGGTCCCGTCGACCGTTACTACTTCCGGAGCCTCTACTTCCGCGAACCCAACGGGGTGCTGTTCGAGATAGCGACGGACGGCCCCGGCTTCATGGTGGACGAGGACGAGGAGACCCTCGGGGAGCGCGTCGTGCTGCCGCCCTTCCTGGAGCCCCGGAGGGAACAGATCCTCGCCGGGCTCGAGCCCATCGACTAAGCGTCGACTAAGCGTCGGCGTGGCGGTCGTGCCGAACGCGGCTTCGAGCTGCGCGCACGCGGCCTCGAGCCGCGCGCACGCGGCTTTGAGCTGCGCGCACGCGGCCGTCGGGTAATCTCAGGCGGTGGTCGGCCGCTACGGCGGCAACCGCAACCCAGGAGGACGCCTCATGACCAGATCCGCGGACGCCTCATGACCAAACCCACGTCGGCCGACGAAGGTGCGAGGTTCGATCTCGGGAGCATCGCTCGAGAGCTTCGTGAGTCGGACGTTTACGCTCGCGAGGGCTTGACGGCGCGCACGCTCACGAAGTCGGCGGACATGCGCACGATCCTCGTGGTGGTGAAGGCCGGCAACGCGGTGTCGGAGCACCACGCGGACGTGTCCACCGCGGTGCATACCCTCGAAGGCCTTATCCGGTTGAACCTCCCCGAGCGCACGGTGGACCTGCCCGCGGGTTGCCTGCTCGTCCTCGGATCGGGACTGGTGCATGACATCCACGCCCAGGCCGATAGCACTTTCCTCATGACGCTCGGCTGGCCGGCCAACCGCTAGCTGAAACGCCGGCCAACCGCGAGCCTAAGGGTGTCTGACAGCGTCCGCCGGCAGACTCGATTCCTCGCGGCCCTCGGCAGCGTTTGTCGCGGCCCACAGGCAGGTTTGTCGCGGCCCTCAGGCAGGTTGTCGCGGCCCTCAGGCAGGTTTGCCGCGGCTTCAGTAGCCGGTGAACTCCTCCGTGCGGATGTCGTCGTCATCGACGCCGGCGTCGTTCAGCATCTTCCGCAGGCCCGCGACCATCGCCGCGGGTCCGGCCAGGTAGTAGATGGGGTCGCCCAACTCCGGTGACGATGCCAACAGGGGGGCTAAGTACTTCTCCACCATCTCGTGGTCGATGTAACCGGTCTCCCCAGCCCACGGCACGCTCGAGGCGTCCATCTTCGTCATCGTGGGAACGAACTTGAAGTTGGGGTTGTCCCGCTCGAGGCCGCGGAACTCCTCGAGGAACGCGGCGTCCTCCGGCCGCCTGTTGGAGTAGAAGAGGAGGATGTGGTGTGGCAGCTTCTCGTGCGCTGCTCGTCTGGCGATGCTCCGGAACGGCGTGATGCCGATGCCGCCCGCCAGAATGACCGCGGGCCTGCTCGCCTTGTTGTGGAGCGTGAAGCTGCCGAACGGACCCTCGACCTTCATCTTCGTGCCCAGCGGCATGGTCTTGAGAACGCGCTTGAACGCGGTGTCGCGCATGCGGGTGGTGAAGATCAACTCGGAGTCGTCGGGTGCGCCGTTGATGGAGAAGCCGCGCGTGTTGCCCTCGGCGTCCGTTGCGGGCGGGTCGAGCAGGGTGTAGTCCATGAACTGACCGGCCTTGAACGTCATGCCCGCAGGCTTGTCGAACCTGAACTCCATCGTTCGGTCGGCCACCTCGGAGCGGCTCTTGAGTGGCAGCGTGTAGATCGGCCAGTCGGCTTCATCGGCCATGATGGTGCCCTTCTTTCCGTGAAAACGTGGACCGTCCGCCGCAGCCGGTCTACTCGTCCAATGTCTGAGACCAACGTGCGCGTCCGGGTGCGGCTACCCGTTGCCTCGTCGGTTGGGGCCGGGCAGACGTGCGTGGCGGTACCAACGCTTCTAGCAACCCGAGCCTGCCCAGCGGTGCAGACGCGCCTGCGAATGGTGGCCAACCCTCCATGCCGTGATAGTAATGCCGGACTTCGTTGGGACCCCGCTCAGAACGCACTCCGGGCGTGAAGGCGCTCGCCGGACGATCGTTGTCTCCGCGGACGTGACAGAAGTAGTTGTTATATAGAAACTAGAACTATATACTCGTATCGTGCTTATCCGCCTCGACACCACCATCTCCGAGCCCCTCTACGCGCAGATCGCTCGTGAGGTGCGCCGCGCCATCATGCGTGGCGACGTGCGAGAGGGCGAGAGGCTCCCCGCAGCGCGCGAGCTGGCGCACTCGCTCGGGGTGAACATGCACACGGTCCTGCGGGCCTACGCCGACCTGCGAGACGCAGGCGAAATCGAACTGCACAGGGGCCGCGGAGCCGTCGTGCTCGCTCGGGAAACTTTGCACGACGACGTCGAGGCTGCCGTGCGGAACCTGCTCTCGGTCGCCCGTCGGCAGGGCGTCGAGCTCGAACAACTTCACCGCGCGCTTGACGAAGGAGCAGCAGAATGACGAGCCACAACGGCAGCACCAGCACAGACAGGGAGGCGGCCGAGGCCGACGCGCGGCGCAAGCATCTGACAGTCAGCGTGGGGCTCGTTCTGCTAGCGAGCATCGTTTACGTCGGCGTTGCGCTGTTCACGCTCCCCGACCTTCCTGGAATGGTGGCGACGCACTTCGACGCCACAGGCAGGGCCGACGGCTTCATGCCGACCAGGCCGGCGCTGTTGATGCAGGGCGCGTTCGTCATAGGGGTGCCGGTGGCGTTGCTGTTGGTCTTGGTCGCGGGTCAGGCGTGGCGCGGCGCTAACGCTCGAGCTTTCTCGGCCACCCTGGCGGGGCTCACGGCCGGCCTGACCACGCTGTTCGTGAGCTCGACGGTCATCCAGGTCGGCGTGACCGACGCCGCCGACGTAACGCTTCGCGGCTCGGTGGCACTGTTGGCGCTGGGCGTGGCGGCTTTGGTCGGACTGGCGTCCGCGCTGGTGCTTCCGAGGCCGCTGCCACGCCGGGCCGCGGAGGTCGTCGTGCCCATGACGATCGGTCCAAGCGACCGGGTCTCGTGGTTCGGCAGGGCGCACATGAGCCAGGGCGCCTTGGCCATGCTTGCCCTAAGCGTACTAGTGGTTGCGTTGGCGGCCATGGGGTCGGGCATCGCTTGGTTGTGGCTGTTGGTCCTGCTATTGGTGATCCTCGTGCTCGGCATGACCAGTTTCGCAGTGACCATCGATGGCCACGGCGTCTCGTGGCGCGCCGCCCTGGGCGTACCGCGGGGGCGCGTGAAGCTTACGGACATCACCGCCGTCGCCGTCACCGAGGTGAGTTTCGGTGACTTCGGCGGCTTCGGCGTCCGCGCACTGCCGGGCCGGCTGGGCCTCATAACTCGCTCGGGCAGCGCGCTGCAGGTCACTCACGGCAAGCGTGAACTGGTCATCACCGTCGACGATGCGCACACGGCGGCCAGCGTGGTGGAGGGGTTGCGCCGGGCGCGAGGTTAGGCGCCCACACGAGGGCGTCGGTTCGGTGGTCTCACCGCCCCGCTTTACGCCTCACCGCCCCGCTTTAACGCTCACCGCCCCGCTTTACGCCTCACCGTCACCGACTCACCGGCGATGCCCCAGTTGTCGGTCGGCACCTCCTCGATTACCACGATGGTGGTGTTCGGGTTCTTGCCGAGGACGCGCACCAGCAGGTCCGTTGCTCCGCGGATGAGTTCGGCCTTCTGCTCGCTGGTGGCGCCTTCTTGAGTGAGCTTGATGTTGACGTAGGGCATGCTTCCTCCGGGTGTGGTGCGGCCGCTCGACTACTGGCGGTGGACGGACGAGGCCAGGGCCGAGAAGAGTTCTCCCATGTTAGCGAGCCGCTCGAGGCTGGAGAGCTTCGCCTCGACGTTCCCCAGGTCGCGACCCGGGTAGGCGCGCGCAGCGTTGGAGCGGAACTTCCGCAGCACCTCCTCCTCGGAGAGGGGCCGCTGTGGACCCCCACGGTTGTAGGGCACCCACTCCTCGAGCGTCGAGCCGTCGTCGTAGGTGATCGTCAGGCGGCACGGGAACTGCTGCGGGAAGATCTCCTCGGCCTCCGGGTCGGAGACGCAGTGGACCCGCTCCGCCAGCGCGAGGCGGTCGGGGTCGCCGACGGACGCGTCGTCGAAGTCCTCGAGGTCCAGGCCAAGGCCGCTTCCGCCCGACAGCAGCGCTGTGGCCACCACGAAGGGCGCCGAGAATCGCGCGGCGTAGCCGCTCTCGGGCCGCAGCTTGGCCTCGCGGGGTTCGGCGATGGTGCGCAGCGTTGCGGCGGCCACGCCGAGTTCTATCGACGCGATCCGCTGCCACGGTAACGTCGCCCGGCGGCGCAGCGCCAACGCGGCATCTATGGCCGTGTGGATGAAATGGTTGACGGGGTACGGCTTGAAGAAGATGCCAGGCGTCTCCCACGCCTCGCCCAAGTCGTGGGCCGGGTCGATGCTGAAGCACGCGTCGCCGATCAGGTAGTAGAAGAAGCCGAACCTACCCTCGAACACGGTGGGCGGGCCGCTGATCCCGGCCGAGGCGAGTCGGGCCGCCCAAACGCCGGACTGACACGCCCACGCCCCGTGGATCCGCTTAACCGTGCCGCCGGTCCGGTTCGCTTCCAGGAGCCCCGCGCCCATGCTCGCCGCTATGCCCATGGCGTTCGCCATGTGCTCGGCAGAGCCGTCCAGCAGGCGGCTCGCCACGGCAGCCGCTGCCACGGCGCCGCAGATGGAGGTGGCGTGCAGCCCCTTCTCGAAGTAGACCGAGTTCTTGATGGCGGGATCGTAGGCGACCATGCCGAGGCGCACCAAAATCTCGTAGCCGACCGCCATGGCGGCGATGACCTCGGCGCCCGACGATCCGGCCAGCTCGGCGGCCGCAAGACCGGTGGGCACGATGACGGCGCTCGGGTGGAGGATCGAGGGCAGGTGGGTGTCGTCGTAGTCGAGCGCGTGCGAAAAGAGCCCGCCGATGAACGCCGCCGACGCCGCCGGGAGGCGCTCGGGCGCCACGAGGCTCGAGGCCTCCTCGGCGCCGCCCCCGTCCAAGACGAGCTGCCAGACGGGGCGCAACGACTCCACCTTGGACGCGGCGATCATGATGCCGAGAGTGTCGATCACGCGCATGCGCACGCTGGCGGCCACGTCCGTGGGCAGGTCGGCGTAATCGACGCCCGCCCCGAAGCGCGCCATCTGTTGAGCGACCGTTGCCGACACGGCGCCAGTCTTCCCGCTCATACGAGCGCGACCGGTCGGACGGGCGAACCGGTGGCCCCCACGATCTTCAGCGGCAGCGCGACGAAGAGGAACTCGTACAGGCGGTCACGGGCCAGCTCTTCCAGGTAGAGCAGCTCGATGATGTGGATCTTGCGCTCGACGAGCAGCAGGTGGTGTACCGGCAGGACCGAGTGGCCGCGGCCGGGCGGGATCTGCTCGAACGCGATGGTGTCACTCCCCACGTAGCCCGCCCCGCACTCCGCCAGCCAGCGCCCCGCGCTCTCATCCGGGCCCGGGACCCCGGTGACCTGACCCTGGAACCTAGGGACGTCCTTCCAGTGCTTGGGCCAACCGGTCCGGATCAGGACGGCGTCACCGGCGCGTACCTCCGTGCCCTGCTGCTCGCAGACGCGCTCCAAGTCCGCGGCGGTGATCGCGGAACCATCCTCCAGCACGTCGACGCCGGACGCCCCGGCGACGTCGAGCAGCACGCCCCGACGGACGATGGGGGCGATGGTCTCGACCCCGAATTGCGAGAAGCGCCCGTTGACGACGGCGCCCTGGGCGTCGATGCCGTCCGCCAGGAGGCCGTCGTGCGACACGTGGCAGAAGGCGTCGATGTGCGTGCCCACGTGCCCCCCGGTGATGATCAGCTCGCTCGCCGCCGACCCGCCGTCGGGCCGACGCATGTCGCCGTGGCGCCGCTCGAGCACCATCCTGAACGGCGGGTGATTCGGTGATTGCGGCATGCCACGCTCGAGGGACTGCCCCAGGTCCACCACGCGGGCGTGCTGAAACGCCAACAACTCGGGTCTCATTCCTCTTCCTTCCTTCCGTGCAGGGTCAGGCCCGCGCGTGCCAATACCGCCCTCGCGTGCTTGGCAACGGCCTCGTCCACCATCTGACCGCTAGCCGTCTTCGCGGCCCCGGCGCCGCGTTCCACGGCCGACTCGAATACCGCGAGGTGCTCGCGGGCCAGGGCGATCTCGTCCTCGGTGGGCGAGAACCCCGCGTGGATCGTCGGCAGCTGCTTGGGGTGGATCGCCGACTTGGCCTGAAAGCCCAAGTTGCGGGCCTGCTCCACGCTGCGCTTCAGCCCCTCGGGGTCGTCCAGTGCCGTGAAGGCGCCGTCGATGGGCGCCGAAATGCCCGCCGCGCGGGAGCAGAGCACGAGCCAGGAACGCGCAGCCAACGTCTCGTTGCCGGACGGGCTGGGCCGGGCGCCGATGTCCGCCGCGAAGTCCGCGTGGCCGAAGACGAGCGCCTCGACGCGGGGGTGAGCGCGGGCAATGGCCTCGGCCCGCAACACGCCGACCGCGCTCTCGATCGTGCATTGCAGCCGCACGCTGCCCGGCTTTAGCAACGCCTCGCGCTCCAGCTCGTCGAGGACGCTGGCCACGAGGCGCACGTCCCCCGGGTCGTCGACCTTCGGCAGTCGCACGGCGTCGAGCCCCGGCCGCACGATCGCCCCCAGGTCCTCCAGCCCCGGGCCGCCCCGCACGGCGCCGATCCTCACGACGCGCCGGAGCAGCGCGCCCGGCTGGGCCGACAGGCTCCTCGCCACGGTCTCGCGGGCCACCCCCTTGCGTTGCGGCGCGACGGCGTCCTCTAAGTCCATCACCACCGCGTCGGCCTCCGAGCGCAGCGCCTTGCCGATCAGCGCTTCGTTGTCGCCCGGTACGAAGAGGTAACTGCGCGCCGCTGCCGCGTTCACACGACGCCGTCCCGCCGCAACGCCTCGAGCTCGGCGGCGCCGACGCCGACGCCGGCCAGCACTTCCGCGGTATCGGCTCCTAGTGGGCGCCCCGCATGGCGGATCTCGCCCGGGGTGGCCGAGAGCCGGTAGAGGACGTTCTGCATCTTGACGCTGCCGAGCTCGGGGTCGGGGACCTCGGCGATGGTTCCCAGGGCCTGGTACTGGGGGTCCGCCATGACGTCCGACACGTCGTAGATGGGGATGGCCGCGGCCCCAGCCTGCTCGAAGCTCGATATGACCTCGTCGGCGGTCCGCTCGGCGATCCAGGCGGCAACCACGCCGTCGAGTAGGTCGGCATGTGCGGCGCGCTCGTGGCCGCTCGAGAACCAGGGTTCTTTGGTCAGGTCGGGGCGGCCGACCAGGGTGAGGACGCGCTCGGCGATCGACTGCGCGCTCGTGGAGACCGCGATCCAGCGCCCGTCCCGGCTGAGGTACGTGTTGCGGGGGGCGTTATTGACCGAGCGGTTGCCCGTTCGGCCCTGGATGACGCCGAGCTGGTCGTAGACCGTCGGCTGCGGCCCGAGGATGCTGAGGATGGGCTCGATTATGGCCAGGTCGATCATCTGCCCCTCACCGCCTCTGGCGTCGCGGTGGTAGAGGGCCATCATGACCGCCGTCGCGCCGGTCAGCGCCGTCGTGCCGTCGGCCAACCCGAAGGGGGGGAGCGTCGGCGGCCCGTCGGGTGACCCGGTTATGTGGGCGAAACCGCTCATCGCCTCCGCGATGGTGCCGAACCCGGGCCGTGTGGAGTAGGGGCCGAACTGCCCGAAGCCCGTCACGCGCGCCAAGATGAGCTTGGGGTTCAACTCGTGCAGGTCGTCCCAACCCAGGCCCCACTTCTCCAGCGTGCCGGGGCGGAAGTTCTCGATGACGACGTCCGCCTGCTCGGCCAGGCGCCGGAAGATGCGTTGGCCCCTCGGGTCGCCCAGGTAGAGCGTCACCGTGCGCTTGTTGCGGTTGAGCATCTTCCACCACAGGGGCACGCCGTTCTTCTGCAGGCCGTGGCCGCGGGCGGGGTCGCCGCGGGGATGCTCGAGCTTGATGACGTCGGCGCCGAAATCACCGAGGATGGTCGCGAGGAAGGGTCCGGCGAACAGCGTCGACACGTCCAGTACCCGGATTCCTCCAAGCACGCTTGTTTCTTTCAGCCCGTTGGGCGTAGGTTTCATGGCGCCAACTCCTCTCTGATCCGGGGCCGCGCCCCCGGGCCCCATCCGGCGGTTTCAGGCACCGAGGTAGACCCGCTTGATGGCTTCGTCCTGACGTAGGTCCGCCGCCGCGCCCTGCAGGGCGACGCGGCCGTTCTCGAGCACGTAGGCGCGGTGAGCGATTGCGAGTGCGAGCACGGCGTTTTGCTCGACCAACAGTACGCTGAGCCCCTCGGCGTTCAGCCGCAGCAGCGCCTCGGCGACTTCCTGCGCCAGCAGCGGCGACAGCCCGAGCGTGGGTTCGTCAAGCAGCAGCACCGCGGGCTCGCTCATGAGCGCCCGGCCGATGGCCAGCATCTGCTGTTCGCCGCCCGAGAGGCTGCCGGCCAGTTGGCCCTGGCGTTCGCGGAGCCGCGGGAAGAGCTCGTAGACGTGGTCCAGGGCCTTGGCGCTCGAGGCGCCGCGCGCGCCCGCACCCAGGTCGAGGTTCTCGAGGACGCTCATGCGCGGGAAGATCTCGCGGCCCTCCGGGCAGTGAGCCAAGCCGCTGCGCACCCGCTGCGCCGGGCCGATGCCGGCCAGGTCGCGCCCGAGCAGCCGGATGCTCCCGCCGGCCAGGGAAACCAGCCCAGACACGGCCCGCAACGCCGTGGTCTTGCCGGCGCCGTTGGCCCCCACCAGGGCCACGATCTCGCCGCGGTTCAGGCGCAGATCGAAGTCCTCCAGCGCCCGCACGCGCCCGTAGTTCACGCTCACGGCGTCGAAGGCCAGCACCTCGTTGGAGGCGTCGGGGACGGTCGCCGGTGGCGCCAGCTCTTGCCCCGCACCCAGGTAGGCGCTGATGACCTCGGGCACGTTGGTCACCTCGGACGGAATGCCCTCGGCCAGTTTGACCCCGTAGTTCATGACGACCAGCCGGTCGCAGCCGCGCGCCATCGTCTGCATGTGATGGTCGATGACCACGACGGTGATGCCGCTCCGGCGGATGGTGTGGATCAGCTCCATGGTCCGGTTCGACTCGTTGTCGTTCATGCCGGCGAACGGCTCGTCGAGCATCAGCAACTCCGGGCCGGCTGCCAGCGCCAGGGCTATCTCGAGGACCCTCAGCTCGCCGTAGGCGAGGCTGCCGGCGTGGTCGTGCCGGCGGTGGCTGAGGCCCACCATGTCGATGACGGCGTCTACATGCGCGTCGAGCGTGGTGCGTCCGTCTTCGTCACCGTTTCGCCGGGTTGCCCCGTGCCGGTGCAGGTGGCTGGCCACCCGCACGTTCTCGCGCACGTCCAGGTCGGCGAAGACGCGGGTGTGCTGGAAGGTGCGCACCATCCCCCGCCGCGCCAGGCGGTGCGGCGGCATGCCGGTGACGTCCTCGCCGAGGAAGCGCACCGT
>Ga0265293_10013216_pt1 | contig 10762 bp, 5 predicted proteins | sample Munlanlewell138R_FD_192505 | JGI IMG/M metagenome (GOLD analysis project Ga0265293, IMG submission 192505) | Leachate microbial communities from a municipal landfill in Southern Ontario, Canada - Leachate well 138R | ecosystem: Engineered > Solid waste > Landfill > Unclassified | place: Canada... | reverse complement strand
TTATGGAGTGCTAGAGCAACCTCATCAGGAAGAAGTTGAGACAATTCTTCAACGGACGCGTTTTTAAGCAAAGAAAGATCGGGATAAATATTTCGAAGCATTTCTTTTCGTTTAACACCTAATCCTTTAATTCCATCTAAAAGAGAAGTTTTCATTGCTTTTTCTCTTACATCTCGATGGAAAGAAATCGCAAATCGATGCACTTCATCTTGCATTCTCGTCAGTAAAAAGAAGATCGGCTTATCATCTTTTAGATTATAAATTGTCCCTTCTTTATCCATCACACCGGCGGTTTGGTGTCTTTCATTTTTAAATAATCCATAAATCGGAATGGTTAAATTGAGTTCTTTCATCACTTTGTCTGCAACGTTAATTTGTAATTCCCCTCCATCGACAAGTATTAAATCCGGAAGAGATTTATTATGTTCTTTGCTTCGCGTGTAGTGTCTTTTCATCACTTCTTCCATCGACTTTAAATCGTCCCGACCTTCTTGATGCTCAATATGAAATTTTCGATATAATTTTTTAGCGGGTTCGCCATTGATAAAGGCAACCATCGCGCCAACAGGGGAAGAACCTTGTAAGTGCGAGTTATCAAATAATTCAATATGTAGAGGTGTTTTAATATTAAGAATCGTCCCTAACTTTTCTAAAAGTGCGAGTTTATCATCATCTAAACGAGCAGAAATAAAGTATTGGTCTAATGCATTATCAGCGTTTTTCTTAGCGATTTGAACTGGTTCAAACAATTTTCCTTTGCTGATCGTCAAAAGTGAAACATCTAAAAAATTTCTGAGACTATTTTTCACCTTTACTGAGTTGACCACTACTTCTTTAGGTAAAGGTCGCTTTTGATAAAATTGTAAGATCATATTCTCAATGAATTCTTCACTTGGACCGAATAATTCTAAGACATAGTTTTCTTTCCCAAGGAGAAGACCGTTACGATAAAGAAGAACGGCTAAAGAAATATATTGTTCACGAACTGAATAAGCAAAGATATCTCGATCAACTCGATCGAAGAATTCAACATTTTGGACGGTGTTAAGGTGTTCGATTGAATCGAGATTTTTCTTATAACTCGCAGCGAGTTCATAATCTTCGTTTTTCGATGCTTCAAGCATTTTTGCTTTGATCATTTCAACTTCTTTTTTATTATCACCTTTTAAAAAGCGCTCAATGTTTTTTAAGATGTCTTGATATTCTTCGAATTCGACTTTTCGAATACAAGGTGCAAGACACTGTCCGATATGATAATAAAGACAGGGAACACTCGGTAGAACCTTACATTTCCGCAATGGATATAATTTATTGAGCAAATCGATCATCTGATAAGCCGCGCCGCTATTGGGAAACGGACCAAAATATTCATAATTCTTTTCCTTGTTTGTTCTTTTTATCACTAAGTAGGGATCGCCGTCTTTTCTAATCGCGATATATGGATAATGCTTATCATCTTTTAATAAGACGTTATATTTGGGGTAATGGGTTTGAATGAGATTCATCTCTAAAATCAGCGCTTCTTTTTCATTAGCGGTGATAATCGTTTCAAAAAATGCGACTTCAGAAACCATTTTTTGAACTTTCCCGCTCTGCGGTCTTAAAAAATATTGAGAGACTCTTTTTCCGAGGTTTTTAGCCTTTCCAATATAGATGATTTTACTATTTTTATCGTGCATTAAATACACGCCAGGAGCCGGTTTTAAATTAGCGATTAAAGCGCGAATTTTCTCTTTCATTTAAATATGACAACAGTCGCCCCGCTGCCTCCTTCATATTCATTACCGAGTCTAAAAGACTCAACAAAAGAACATTTCTTCAAATACTCATGAGTCATCCGCCTTAAAGCCCCACTTCCAAGTCCGTGAATAATCCGTACTTGTTTGAAATTTTTAAGTTGACAATCATCGAGGTATTTAGCGACTTCTTCATGAGCTTCATCAACCCTTAGACCGATGATGTTTTTTTCTAAAGATAAAGAAGTGGAAATCAAGGCATCAATATTTGTTTTAAAGACTTTCTTTTCTAAAGGTTCATCGATGACATGAAGTTTATTGACTTCAATTTTAAATGAGATTCCCCCATCACTATTGATCACGGCAATCTTGTCATTTATCCTACTGACCCGACCAGTAATTCCTAAAGATGGAAGACTGACATAACTTCCAACTTTGATTTCTTCGTTATAATCGATGATTTCCGGCTGATGTTTTAAATCTTCAATTTTTCGTTTTAGTTCGATTACTTCGTGGATTTTAATGTTTGGATTATGGAGCTCTTTTAAGATGTCGTCGACTTGCTCTTTAGCATTAGCAATGATTTCTTCTTTTTCTTCAGCGACACTTGAAAGGAGTTTTTCGCGTTTTTCTTTTAACAATTTTTCATCGTTGAGAAGGATTTTTCTCTCTTTGAGCAATTTTTCTTTTTCAAGTGTTAAATCCTTTTTGACGGTTTCATTTTCCAAAGCGGTTAAATGAATCTTTTCCATGAGGAGATTCGCATCTGTATTTTGCTTTTCTTTTAAATATTCACTCGCCTTGTCGATGATATCTTGACCGAGTCCAAACCGAGAAGCGACATCTAAAGCATAGCTTTTCCCCGGCACTCCCTGTTTGAAGATGTAAGTCGGTTCGAGTTTTGCTTCATCAAATAGCATCGAAGCATTGATGATGTTTTGAGAAGTAAAAGCATATTCTTTTAAGGAGCCAAAATGAGAGGAAATAAGGGCTAATGCCTTATGTGCTTTCAGCTTTTCAACAATCGCAATCGCAATTGCTTCTCCTTCTTGAGGGTCAGTTCCAGTTCCGAGTTCATCGATTAGGACCAAATCTTTTTTAGAGGCATGAGAAGATATTTCCGCAAGATGAGAAATGTGTGCCGAGAATGTGGAAAGGTTATCGCTTAACGACTGTGAATCACCGATGTCGGTGAAGATATTTTCAAAGTACCCGAGTTTTGCCTCGTCGACAAAAATCGGTAGAGCGCATTGATTCATATAGACCAAAGATCCCACTGTCTTCAAGGCTACGGTTTTTCCGCCGGCGTTAGGTCCAGAGATGATGATGATTCTTTTTTCTTCATCTAAAAAGAAAGAATTGGGCACAACTTTATTTTTATCAATCAAAGGATGACGAGCATTTTTTAAATAGATTTCTTGTTTTTCACTCATCAAAGCGACTAGACCATCGTATTGTCGACCATAATGAGCTTTTGCACTTAAAAAGTCTAAATAAGCGATTAAATCGTTATTATTGATGATTTCTTCTTCTTGAAGAAGGACAAGACTAGTCAGGGCCTTTAAGATTCTTCTGATTTCATCTGATTCTAAAGCTTTTAAAGAAACTAATTCATTATTCATTTCCACTAGATTAGCAGGTTCAATAAATGTCGTATTTCCGGTATCAGAAACGTCGTGGATGATTCCTTTAACCTTCCCTTTATAAATCGTTTTTACCGGAATGACAAAGTGTCCATTTCTAATCGTCACGTTTTCTTCATTTAAAAATTCACGGTAATGCATGGCCAATGAGGCGATTTCACTTTGGAGTTCGCGTTCGGTTTTAGCAATTTTCTTTCTGATATCTCCTAGAGTCGGTGAAGCTTTATCATCAATCGTCTGCGATTTGGTGATCACGCGATGAATTTCTTTTTCTAAAGCGCTTAAATCTTTGAAGTTTTTTATTTTCTCTTTAATATTTTCATATTGGCCATCAATTTTTTTGATGAATTTTAAAAGCGCAAAAGATGTAAGTACATCTTCGCCGATTAAATCTAAATCACGAATTGAAAGGATTCCGCCTTTTTTAGCGTGTTCGATTAAGACCAAGGCATTCGTGCTGAATTCAATTGGAAGTTCGCCATAACGAACGATGATACTCATCATCTCATCAAGTGATTTCAGTTCTTTATACAAATCTACTTTACTTAAAGGTTCCATCTTTAAAGCAAAGTGATGGCCTCGATCTGTTTTTGTCAGTGAAGCGACCTCAGTTGCAATTTTATCAAATTCTAAAGTCTCGCGAATATTTTGCATACGTATATCATAGCACGCGCGTTTTTTTTATTTTAAGAAGTAAACTAAATATTTTTTAGCAAAATCATCTTTATGGTATATTTGTATTAATGAATAATAAATCGGTGACCCTCAAGGCAAGCGAAGAAACACTTTCTTCCGTTAAAAAAGATTACGCTCAATATGCATCTCCTTTTAAAGGTGAATACATCATTTTTAAAGCTCTAAAAAATGGCCTTATCATCACTGCTTATGAAAATAAAAAAGGTGAATTTTTCAAAATCATTTTTTCTGGTAATCACGCTTTAGAAGAGGCGCGTAAATATGACGTTAGCGCAACTTATAATATTCCTAAAAAAGTTGTCGCTGAAAAGTGGCTTGATGAAGGTCCACAAATCGGATCTGATGAAGTTGGAGTCGGAGATTTGCTTCTTCCAATGATCGTCGTCAGTGCTTATGTTTCTAAAGACGATGTGATTGAATTAAAGCGTTTAGGAATTCATGATTCGAAGAAAATGAGTGATGAAACGATTTTAAAAATCGGACCACTACTCTGCCAAAAATTTGCGTTTTCAAAACTCACTTTGCCAAATGCTAAAATGAGTGATGAAGTTTTAAAAGGCGAAAATCTCAATACCTTAAAAGCAAAAATGCACAATCGGGCGTTGCTCAATTTAAAGAAGAAATTTCCAATTGTTAAAAACATTTATATCGATCAATTTGTCTCTGAAAACACATATTATAAATACCTTAAAAATGAGAAAGAAATCCTCAGCGACCTCGTCTTTAAAACTAAAGGGGAATCTTCTTTCCCTTCGATCGCTCTAGCAAGTGTGATCGCACGATATGCTTTCTTACTAGAAAAAGAAAAACTCGAAAAAAAATACGGAGTAAAATTCCCGTATGGTGCAAATAAAATCGTCGATGAATTTTCCACTCATCTGATTGCAAAAATCGGATTCAAAGAGTTTTCAAAACTCGCAAAACGGAACTTTAAAAATTATCAAGAATTGTCCAAAAAACAATAAATTAGTTAAGATTAGTGAGGATTTCCTCAAAATAATCAGGTAATGGCGCGCTAAACGCCATTTCTTTTTTAGTTGTTGGATGAATGAAGGTCAGTCGATAAGCATGCAATAATTGACCGTCTTTATAGAGTTTTGATTTCTTACTTCCATAAACCGTATCTCCTTCAATTGGGTGGCCGATATATGATAAGTGAACTCGGATTTGATGGGTCCTTCCGGTCTTTAATTTGCAACTGATTAAGGTGTGGTCCACAAACCTTTTTTCAACCTGAAAATAGGTGATTGCAGACTTACCATTTTTTGGATCGATAGCCATTTTTTGTCGGTTGATTTTACTTCTCCCAATCGGCAAATCAATCTTCCCTTCATTTTCTAAAATAATACCTTTGACCAGCGCATAATATTCTCGCTGCATCGTATGGTTTTTTAATTGTGACGCTAAGAAAAGATGAGCTTTATCATTTTTAGAAACTACAAGTAAACCGGAGGTATCTTTATCGATTCGGTGGACAATTCCAGGACGAATCGTTCCTCCGATTCCACTCAATCCTTCAACACTTCCTAAAAGAGCATTGACCAAAGTTCCTCGATGATGCCCCACTGCAGGGTGAACAACCATTCCTTGCGGTTTATTGACCACGAGTAAATCACTATCTTCATAGATGATATCTAAAGGAATATTTTCTTTTTCAACTTCAAGAGCTTCTAAAGGTGGAATCTCGTAGGTAACCACATCTCCAGCCTTTATCTTAAGAGCCGGTTTAGCGATTTTGCCATTAACAAAAACGTGACCATCATCGATCAATTTTACAAGGTAAGTGCGAGACTTGTCTTTAAGGATGCTTGAAAGCACCTTATCAAGGCGCATTCCTTCATAATTTAAATCAAGGACAATTTTATTCATTCGAGGTTTTGGTTTTCTTTTTAGTTGAAGTCGTTTTCTTTTTCTCGACTGGTTTAGGTTCTTCTTTTGCCTCTATTACTGGTTCCACTTGAACATCGACGATTTGAGTTTCGTCAAGTGAAACTCCTTTTTTGATCGACTCATCACTAGCTGGCATTTTAGCTGCTTTTCTTTTTCTTGCGTCTTCAAGAATTTCCATCACGAACAAATAGACGATGAGAATCAAAGCGCCAACCGTCAAACATGAATCGGCAATGTTAAAACGCGCAAAATTTCCTACCCCAATCCAATCGACGACATAATGTGGATAATGTCCGTCAACCGGTGCGGCGGCATAATTGATATAAAACGAACGGTCGATGAGATTTCCAATCGTTCCAGAAATCATTAACATAAGCGCAGCGCGTGGAAGACTCTTGATTCTCTTCCAATATCTAGCGGTAATAAAAATCAAAACTCCTGCACCGATAACGCTAATTGCGATGAAGAAAATTGTATTAGTCAGCCCAGGTTTAATATCGAGTCCAAACGCCATTCCTGAATTTTGGACATAATGAATAGTCAGGAAATTAGGAATGAGGGAAATCTCTTGATTGAGACTCATATTTTTCATAATGACGTGTTTAGTGACTATATCGATGATGAACATCAAGATGGCTAACCAAACAAATGAAAAGAAAAATCTTTTCAAATATGGTTTTGGATTGTGAAAAAACTTCCCGATCGCACGGGTGAACTTATTAAACGGACAATTGACTTTTTTTGACATATTATTTACCTAACACTTTCTGGCATCGTGAGCAGAGATGATGACCTTCAATTTCTTTTGTATCGTCTGAATAATTCCAGCAACGATCACATTTAATTCCTGGATGATGAATGACTTTGACTTTGCTTCCGACATATTTTGGAGCATCTTTTAAGTCATCGACAAATCTTAAAGCGGAAACACCGAAGAGACGACAAGCTTCGGCTTCATCCATTTTAGCAAATAATGAAACGCTTTTCTTATTTATTTCTTCAATTGCGATTGAAGCTTCTTGCGCAGAACCGATAATTTGCGCACTTCTTGCTTCCTCTAAGGCTTTTAAGACATCACTTCTCAGACGTAAAAAGTCACTATATTGCTCGAGCAGTTCTTTTTTATGCTCATTACTCAATAGCGGATAATCATAAAGTTGAGCGGATTCTTTTCTTTTACCTGGGAGGTTAGCATTTACTTCTTCCATCGTAAAAGGAAGAATCGGCGCTAGCAAGCGCATCAGAGTCTCACTCACTTCACGATAAACTTCCATCACCGCACTTCGTCGTGGATCATCTTTTTTATCACAGTAAAGAACATCTTTGGTGATATCGAGATAAAAACTCGATAGATCACTCGAAATGAAAGTGATGATCGCCGACATCATCGTTCCAAAATCATATTTCTCCATCGCTTTTAAGGAAATATTTTTCACTTCTTCTAACTTTGCAAGGATGAATTTATCAACTGGTTGATAAATAACTTTTTTAATACTCAAATCGTATTCATTTAAATTCCCTAAAAGGAATTTAAAGGTATTGCGAATTTTGCGATATATTTCCGCGATTTGAACGATGATGTTTTCACTGATTCGGACGTCTTGTTGATAATCAATCGTCGCCACCCAAAGTCTTAAAATATCCGCGCCATAAACATTGGCGATCTTGAGGGGGTCGATTCCGTTACCTTTTGATTTAGACATTTTTTCCCAATTGTCATCAAGGACAAATCCGTGTGACAAAATATTGTGATACGGTGAGATATTTTGATTAGCCACTGCTAAAATAAGCGAGGAATTAAACCATCCGCGATATTGATCGTTACCTTCTAAATATAAATCTGCCGGAAATGGCATCTTTCGTTCAAGTAAGACCCCATCCCAACTAGAACCAGAATCAAACCAAACATCCATGATGTCTTTTTCTTTGCTGAATTCTCCATTAGGAGAATGAACGTTTTTATATCCATCGGGGAGCAATTCTTTAGCCGATGATTCATACCAAACATTTGATCCGTGTTCTTTAATTAATTTTGCGACGTGTTCAAAAACATCTTTTTCCATTACCGGAGTTCCGTCTTCACAATAAATAATTGGTAAAGGAACTCCCCAGAGTCTTTGCCGAGAAATACACCAATCATCACGATCTTTAATCATGTTGATCATTCGGATTTTTCCCCAATGTGGTTGCCAATGAATTCGCTCTATTTCTTTTAATAGCTTTTCTCTAATCGGTTCGATCGAACAAAACCATTGTGCGGTAGCTCTAAAAATCAGCGGTTTTCCAGTTCGCCAATCATGTGGGTAAGAGTGAGTAATAATTTCATGTTTTAACAACGAGTTGTTATTTTCAAGGATTTTTAAAATGACCAAATCAGCATCAGCGTAAAATAATCCGGCAATCCCTTCACCGGTTTCTTCCATCATGAAGCCTTTACCATCGACAGGACAATATGGTTCGATTTGATATTTTTGACAAACTTTAAAGTCATCTTCACCATGTCCGGGTGCGGTATGAACAAAACCGGTTCCGGTTTCATTTGTGACGTGTTCACCGACGATCAATAACGAATCACGGTTATAAAAAGGATGTTTTAAAACTAGACCTTCGAGTTCTTTACCTTTGAAGGTTTTTATAAGTTTGACGTCTTTTAAATCTAGAGTTTCACTCAAACGATCTTTAAATTCTTCTAAGAAGCAGAGCTTTCCTTTATTTGTTTGATATTCACCATAGACAAAATCAGGATGAACAGAGACCGCTAAGTTGGCCGGTAATGTCCAAGGAGTCGTCGTCCAGATAATCACTTTTGCATCTTGGTCGATAATTCCTTTGCCGTCTTTAACTTCAAAGGCGACATAGACTGAATGCGCCTTTGAATCCTCGTAGACAATTTCAGCTTCTGCTAAAGCAGATTCACTAGACGGTGACCAATAAACTGGTTTTAAACCTTTGTAGATCAAACCCTTTAAAGCCATCTTAGCGAATAATTCAATTTGACGAGCTTCATAAATTTTATCTAAAGTGAGATACGGATGTTTTTGATCTGCTAAAATTCCAAGACGAATCATTTGTGCTCGTTGAATTTCAACTTGTTTTAAGGCGTATTCTTCACATTTTTTCCGAAATTCCGCAATTGGTGTCGTCTTTCGATTGACTCCAGATTTAGTCACCATGTTTTCGATTGGTAAACCGTGAGTATCCCAACCCAAAACAAAAGGTGTTTCAAATCCACTCATATTTTTATAGCGGACTACAAAGTCTTTTAAAATACGGTTCATCATGTGCCCACAATGAATATTTCCGTTTGCATATGGAGGCCCATCATGGAGAATGAACGGCTTTTGACCCTTACGCAAAAGATTCATCTTTTGATATAAATCGATTTCTTCCCATTTTTTGACTAAAAGCGGTTCTTTTCTAGCGAGATTACCTCTCATCTCAAAGTCCGTCTTTGGCATCAAAAGGGTTTCTTTTAATTCCATTTTTCTCCTCCTATAAATATAAAAAAGCGCCCATCTAAGGACGCTTTTAGCGCGGTACCACCTTAGTTCCGAGAATATTTATTTCTCGACTCTCAATTCCGATAACGGGGAGACCGTGAGGCTTACTTTAGTTCGGCCTCAGTTCACGAAGTGATACTTTTAATTCAGTCACTGGCAAGCTTCCACCGTCCTCGCCTCGCTTTTAGTCTTAAATTATCAGCGTGTCTTCGACAAAATTATTTCACAAATTGTTTTTGGAGTAAATGTTAATCTTTTAAGAAAGAAGGTAAAATTGAACGTTCGTCAAGTTCTTCACCTTTTCGTTCTACCTTAACAGTTTCTTCTTCTGGGTTAAGAACATCTTCATCCTCGTTCTTAATATCTTCTGCTCTTACAATCATATCTGGAGCTGCAAAATCAAAGTCGGTTTCAAATTGAGCAGCGATTACACTGACGAGAATTTCGTCATTTAGTTGGTCGTTGATCGAGATTCCGAATTTGATATCAATTGCACTTCCACTTGCTTCGATGAGACGGTTGACAGTTTCTTGGGCTTCAAATAACGAGACCTTTGGGCCACAAGTGATTGAAACAATCGATTTTTTAGCTCCGTGAATCGAAGCCTCTAAAAGAGGTGAATTAATCGCATTGATCGCCGCGTCACGTGCTCGTTCTGGACCTTTACCAATTCCAAAACCGATCAAGGCGACTCCAGAATTTTGCAAAGTATTTCGGACGTCGGCAAAATCTAGATTGATAATTGCCGGCAATAAAATTAAATTGACGACTGTTTTCACCGATTGAGCGAGAACTTTGTCCCCTTCACTAAAAGCATTGCCGATTGGAGAGTTGCCTTCCATCATCAGAAGTTTGTCATTGCTGACAACGATAATCGAATCGACATTTGCTTTTAAGTTATTTAATCCTTCAACAGAATATGCAATTCTTTTTTTACCTTCAAAACCAAATGGTCGTGTGACAATTGCGACGACAAGAGCACCCGCATCGCGAGCAATTTTAGCGATGACCGGTGAGGCACCGGTTCCAGTTCCACCGCCCATACCTGCAGCGATGAACACCATGTTTGCTCCTTTGACGATTTCTTTAATATCTTCAGAACTAGCTTCGGCGGCGATTTTTCCTATTTCAGGATCACCTCCAGCTCCAAGACCGCCAGTGATTTCGGCGCCGAGCACTAAACGGTTATGCGCTTTTGAAGTCGCTAATGTTTGCTTATCAGTATTTGCAACATAAAAATCGACGTTTTCAATTTCTTCATCAATCATTCGATTGACGGCGTTGTTTCCTCCTCCGC
>Ga0265293_10013214_pt1 | contig 10764 bp, 8 predicted proteins | sample Munlanlewell138R_FD_192505 | JGI IMG/M metagenome (GOLD analysis project Ga0265293, IMG submission 192505) | Leachate microbial communities from a municipal landfill in Southern Ontario, Canada - Leachate well 138R | ecosystem: Engineered > Solid waste > Landfill > Unclassified | place: Canada... | reverse complement strand
AGGGGCACCGCTTCGGCAGCGTGAACCCCGACATCACCTTCTCCGTGCACACCACCGTGCTGGCGCTGGTAACGCCCATCTTCGGCGGCCTCTACACCACCCTCGGGCCCATCCTGGCGGCCGGCGTGCTGTCAGGCGTGGAGGAGACGCTCAAGCGCGTGCTGTCCGACGGCTACATGGTGGCTTACGGCGTGGTGCTGGTCGTGTCCATCCTCTTCATGCCGCGCGGCCTGGTGGGGCTCTTCAAGAAGCTCACCACCCGCAGCAAGAGCGCCAACAAGGAGGGTGCCAAGAATGGCTAAGACCATCCTCAGCGCCAAGGGCCTAGGGCGGCGCTTCGGCGGCCTGGCGGCCGTGAGCGACCTGTCGTTCGACGTTCAGGAGGGCGAGATCTTCGCCATCATCGGCCCCAACGGCGCCGGCAAGACCACCACCCTCAACCTGCTCTCGGGCCTGCTCGAGCCCAGCAGCGGCAGCATCACGCTGGACGGCGTGGACATCACAAGGCTGCCCTCCTACAAGCGTTGTCACTTGGGGCTAGGGCGCGCCTTCCAGGTTGTGCAGCCGTTCCCGGAGATGACGGTGGACGACAACGTCATGGTGGGCGCCCTCTTCGGCGGCACCGGCATCTCGGCCTCAGAGGCGCGCCGACGCGCCGACGCTGCCATCGCTCTCACGAACTTAGAGGACGTGCGCCACACGCCCGCGGAGGACCTGAACCTCCTGCAGGACAAGCGCCTGGAGGTGGCGCGCGCGCTGGCCACGGCGCCGCGCGTGCTGCTGCTCGACGAGGTCATGGCCGGCCTGCGGCCCGCCGAATCGCGCGAGGCCATCGAGGTGGTCAAGCGCGTGCGCGACGACGGCGTCACCGTCATCTTCATCGAGCACGTCATGCCCGTGGTCCGCGACCTGGCCGACCGAGTGCTGGTCATGGACTACGGCCGCGAGCTGGCCCGGGGTAGCTACGCTGAGGTGACCGCCAACCCCAAGGTTATCGAGGCCTACCTGGGCGAGGAGGAGGTGGACTGATGAGCGATACCGTACTAGACGTTAGAGGGTTACGGGCCGGTTACGGCAAGATCAACGTGCTGTGGGACGTGGACCTGCACGTTGACCGCGGCGAGCTGGTGAGCATCATCGGCGCCAACGGCGCCGGCAAGACCACCCTGCTGCGCGCCATCAGCGGCGTGCTGCCCACCCGCGCCGGCGACGTCACCGCCCTCGGCGGCGGCCTCGCGGGCCTGTCGGCCGCCAAGATCGTGCGCAACCGCATAGGCCACGTGCCCGAGGGGCGTCAGCTCTTCCCGCTCATGACCGTGCGCGAGAACCTCTACAGCGGCGCTGAGTACCTGCCGCACGCGCGCGTCAGCATGAAGCGCAACCTCGACTACGTGTTCGAGCTCTTCCCGCGCCTGGCCGAGCGCAAGGCGCAGCTCGCCGGCACCCTGTCAGGCGGCGAGGGGCAGATGCTAGCCATAGGCCGCGCCATCATGAGCGACCCGAAGGTGCTGCTGGTCGACGAGCCCAGCATCGGCCTCTCCCCCGCCCTCTCCGCCACCGTGTTCCGGGCGCTTGAGCAGGTGAAGAGCGAAGGCATGAGCATCTTGCTGGTCGAGCAGAACGTACGCAGCTCGCTGCGCATAGCCGACCGCGCTTACGTGCTGGAGAACGGCGAGATCCGCAAGGAAGGCCCGGGTCTCGAGCTCCTGAACGACCCTGAGGTGAAGGCGGCTTACCTGTCTATGTGAGTGCCGGCTCGCGTAGCAGCGAGGCGTCCGCAGCGCCAACGCTGGCAGCGAACGGACTGATGGTAACGGGCCCCGGTTTCGGTAACCGGGGCCCGCGCTTCGTAAGGGACCTTGTTTCGTCAGCTCCAGTCGAGCAGCACCTTGCTGCAGCCGCCCGCACGCATGATGTCGAACGCTTGCTGGAAATCGTCGGCCTTGAAGCGGTGGGTTATGACGGGCGTCACGTCGAGGCCCGCCTGCAACAGGTTGCTCATCTTGTACCAGGTCTCGAACATCTGCCGGCCGTAGATGCCCTGGATGTTGAGGCCCTTGAAGATCACCTGGTTCCAGTCGATGGCGATGTCCCTACTGGGTATGCCCAGCAGCGCGATCTTGCCGCCGTGGATTATGGTCTCAAGTATCTGCCCGAACGCGCCGGGCGCGCCCGACATCTCCAGCGCAACGTCGAAGCCCTCGACCATCCCTAAGTCGGTCATGACGTCCTGCAGGTTGGCGCCCGGCTCGGCCACGTTCAGCGCCACGGTGGCGCCCATGCTGGTGGCCATCTTGAGGCGCTCCGGGTTGATGTCGGTGATGACTATGTGGCGCGCGCCCACGAAACGCGCCACGGCCGCCGCCATGAGCCCGATGGGCCCGGCGCCGGTGATGAGCACGTCCTCGCCCACCAGGTCGTAGGTGAGGGCCGTGTGCACCGCGTTGCCTAAGGGGTCGAGGATGGCGCCCACGTCATCCGAGATGCTGTCAGGCAGCTTGAAGGCGTTGAAGGCGGGCAGCACGAAGTAATCCGCGAACGCGCCCTGGTGCTGCACGCCCACGCCAACCGTGTTGCGGCATAGGTGGCGGCGGCCCGCGCGGCAGTTACGGCAGTGGCCGCACGTGATGTGCCCCTCGCCGCTCACGCGGTCGCCGATCTCGAAGCCGCGCACCTCGCTGCCCATGCCCGCCACCACGCCCACCCACTCGTGGCCCGTGATGAGCGGCACGGGCACCGTGCGCCTGCTCCACTCGTCCCAGTTGTAGATATGCACGTCGGTGCCACACAGGCTGGTCTTGCTGATGCGGATGAGCAGGTCGTTGGGCCCCGCCACGGGCTCTGCGGCGTCGATGCGCCAGATGCCCTCGCGGGGCTCGAGCTTGGCTAACGCTCTCAAGCGATCACGCCCAGTTCGCGGCCCACTTCCGTGAAGGCGGCCACCGCGCGCTCTAGCTGCGCTCTCGTATGCGCCGCCGACATCTGCGTGCGGATACGCGCCTCGCCGCGCGGCACCACGGGGAACGAGAAGCCTATTACGTAGACGCCGCGCTTCAGCAGCTCGTCGGCCATGCGCGCCGCCAGCGCGGCGTCGCCGATCATGACGGGAATTATGGGGTGCCCCGCGCCGGCCAGCGTGAAGCCGGCGTTGGTCATGGCGGTGCGGAAGAACGCGGCGTTATCGCGCAGGCGCGCGCGCAGCTCGGCGCCGCCCTCCAGCATGTCGAGCACGTTGATGGAGGCCACCACCAGCGAGGGCGCCAGCGAGTTGGAGAACAGGTAGGGCCGGCTGCGCTGCCGTAGCCACTCCACGATCTCTTTACGCCCGCTGGTGAAGCCGCCCGACGCGCCGCCCAGCGCCTTGCCGAGCGTGCTGGTGATGATGTCCACGCGGCCCATGGTGCCGGTCAGCTCGTGCGTGCCGCGCCCGTCCTCACCCGTGAAGCCGGTGGCGTGCGAGTCGTCCACCATGACCATGGCGCCGAACTCGTCGGCCAGGTCGCAGATGCCCTTCAGGTCGGCGATGACGCCGTCCATGGAGAACACTCCGTCGGTGGCTATGAGCTTGAAGCGCGAGCCCTCTGCCGCCTCCAGCTGGCGCCTGAGGTCGGCCAGGTCGTTGTTGGCGTAACGGAAGCGCTTGGCCTTGCTTAGGCGCACGCCGTCGATGATGCTGGCGTGGTTGAGGGAGTCGGAGATTATGGCGTCGTCGGGGCCGAGGATGGTCTCGAACAGGCCGCCGTTGGCGTCGAAGCAGCTGGAGTAGAGGATGGTGTCCTCGGTGCCAAGGAAGCGGCTCACGCGCGCCTCGAGCTCTTTATGGATGTCCTGCGTGCCGCAGATGAAGCGCACGGACGCCACGCCGAAGCCGCGCTCATCCAGCCCGGCGTGAGCAGCCTTTATGACCTCGGGGTGGTTGGCGAGCCCCAGGTAGTTATTGGCGCACAGGTTGAGGAGCTCCGTGCCGCCCACGTTCACGATCGCCTGCTGCTGGGAGGTTATGACCCGCTCGTCCTTGTAGAGCCCCTCCCCGCGCAGCTTGGCCGTCTCGGCCCGCAAGTGCTCCAGGAACCCGGCCGTGGCGGCGCGGGGCTGTAACTCACTCGCCATACGGCACCCAGATGTTCTTCACCCGCGTGGCGTGGCGGAGGAACTCGCGTCCCTCGCCCTGCACGGGGTCGTACCAGTCGCGCTTACGCCCGAAGTTCACCCAGGTGGCCTTCAGGTTGCCAGCGCTCTCACGCTCGACCACTTCACTGCCCTCTCTCGATCCGAAGTACCACATGGCCTGCACGGCGTCGTGCTTGGCCAGCACCCCGGCTAGCTCGTCTTTCACGCCGGTGACGATGTTCACGGCACCAGCGGGTAGATCAGATGTTTCGAAGACCTGGTACAGGTCGGTCGCCGCCAGGGGCGCCTTCGAGCTGGGCACGGCCACCACGCGGTTGCCCATGGCCAGGGCGGGCGCCACCAGCGACACGAAGCCCAGCAGCGGCGCCTCTTCGGGCGCCACCACGGCTAGCACGTCCCACGGCTCGTTCATGGCTAGTGTCACGTTACGCATGGGGGTTGGGTGCACAGAGCCGTCGTACTTATCGGCCCAGGCCGCGTAGCTGAAGAGCCGGGCGATGCTGGCGTGCACCTCGCGCTCGGCGGCCTTACGGTCCGCGCCGGTGAGGGCGCGCAGGCGCTCCTCGAACTCGGGCGCCCGCAGGCTCAGGTTCTCGGCCAGGTAGTAAAGCACCTGGGCGCGGCCGTGCGCCGTGTTCTTGGTCCAGGCTGCGCTCTTGTCGGCGGCCTCCACGGCGTCGCGCACGTCCTTGCGGTTGCCTAGCGGCGCCTGCCCCACGCGCTTGCCGCCCTCGCCCACCACCGGGTAGACGTAGTTGCCGTCGGGGCGCTTCTGCTTGCCGCCGATGAACAGCTTGGGGGTGCGGTCTATTGCCGGCAGGCCCGGCGTCGCGGAGCTCTCCCGCACGCCCGCGTCCAGCTCGTCGGCGCCGGCGGGCGCCGCCAGCTCCTCGCTCGAATACTTCGGCAGCCCCGGCACGAAGCTGGGCTTCAGGTACTCGTACATGCCCTCGCGGCCACCCTCGCGGCCGAAGCCCGACTCGCGGTAGCCGCCGAAGCCAGCGGCGGCGTCGAAGACGTTGGTGCAGTTGACCCACACCACGCCCGCCTTAAGCTTGGGGGCTACGTCGAGGGCCAGGTTCACGTTCTCGGTCCACACGGAAGCGGCCAGCCCGTAGCGACTGTCGTTGGCCAGCTCCACGGCCTCCTCGGGAGTGCGGAAGGTCATGCTCACGATGACCGGCCCGAAGATCTCCTCCTGCGCGATAGTGGCGGCGGGCGAGACGTTGCTGAAGAGCGTGGGCGGGTAGTACCAGCCGTCCTTCGGGACAGACCAGCTGGGCTGGAAGCAGGCGTAGCCCTCGTCCCTGCCCTGCTGCACCAGGCGCTCGATCTTGCTGAGCTGCACGGGCGCGATGATGGCGCCGATGTCTATGGACTTATCCAGCGAGGGGCCCTCGCGCAGCTTCTCCATGCGCTCGATCAGCTTGGCCTCCAGCCGCTGCGCCACGCTCTCCTGCACCAGCAGGCGGCTGCCAGCGCAGCAGACCTGACCCTGGTTGAACCAGATGGCGTCGACCACGCCCTCAACGGCGCCGTCGATGTCGGCGTCGTCGAAGACAATGAAGGGCGACTTGCCGCCCAGCTCGAGCGAGAGCTTGAGGCCGCGCCCGGCGGTGGCCTTGCGGATGCTGCGACCCACCTCGGTGGAGCCGGTGAACGCCACCTTGTCGAGCCCCTCGTTGCCCACCAGCGCGGCGCCCGTGCGGCCGTCGCCCGTGACGATGTTGAGCACGCCCGCGGGTAGGCCCACCTCGCTGGCCAGCTCCGCGAACAGCAGCGCCGAGAGCGGCGTGAACTCGGCCGGCTTGAGCACCACCGTGTTACCGGCCGCCAGGGCGGGAGCCACCTTCCAAGACAGCATGAGCAGCGGGAAGTTCCAGGGGATGATCTGCCCGCACACGCCCACGCCCTCGTAACCGGCGAACTCGCTCTCCAGCAGCTGCGCCCAGCCGGCGTGGTGGTAGAAGTGGCGCGCCGCCAGCGGCACGTCGAGGTCGCGCGTTTCGCGGATGGGCTTGCCGTTATCGAGCGCCTCCACCACCGCCAGCAGGCGCGCGTGCTTCTGCATGTGCCGCGCCAGCGCGTAGAGGTAACGCGCGCGGCCGTGCGGCCCGAGCTGCTGCCAGGCGGGCAGGGCCTCCTTAGCGGCGGCTACGGCGGCGGCCACGTCGGCCTCGTCGCCTTGGGCTACCTGCGCGAGCTCGCTGGCGTCGCCCGGGTGCTGGGTGGCGAAGTACTCGCCCGATACCGGCTCCGTGAAGCGCCCGCCGATGTAATGCCCGAACCTGTTGCCGTGGCGCTTCAGCCAGTCGCGCGCCACGTCGTCGGCTTCCGGCGCGGGGCCGTACTCCATGGTGGAGAAGATCTCGCGCACGCTTGCTCCCTTGGAACTGCTGCCCTTGACGCTCATGTGAGGCTCCTAGCTGTGGGGCGCTGGCAAGCGTAATGCGCCGAGCGCACGGGTAAGGCGGTGTGGGTGCATACGCTCATAGAAGTCATCCGAGCGGGTGCCGGTAGTTGGCGGAGTAGCGGCCAGTTACGTGATGCTCGAGCTGACGCTCGATGTCGGCCAGCAGCGAGCTGGCGCCTATGCGGAACAGGTCGGGCTCCAGCCAGCGGCGGCCCAGCTCCTCTTTCATGAGGATGAGCCACGCCAGCGCGTCCTTGGCGGTGCGCAGACCGCCGGCGGGCTTGAAGCCCACCAGGTAACCGGTGCGCTCAGCGTAGTCGCGGATGGCGCGCACCATGGTGAGGCTCACCGGCAGGGTGGCGTTCACGCTCTCCTTACCGGTGGAGGTCTTGATGAAGTCGGCGCCCGCCATCATGGCCACCAGGCTGGCGCGGTACACGTTGCGCAGCGTTCCGAGCTCGCCGGTGGCGAGGATGGTCTTCAGGTGCGCCTCACCGCACGCCTCGCGGAACACGCGGATCTCGTCGTAGAGCGCCTGCCAGTCCTGCAGCAGCGCGTGGCGGCGCGAGATGACGATGTCTATCTCGGTGGCGCCCGCGGCCACGGAGCGCCTTATCTCCTCCACGCGGGTCTCGAAGGGCGAGAGGCCCGCGGGGAAGCCGGTGGACACGGCGGCCACGGGCAGGCCCGTGCCGCGCAGGGCCTGCACGGCGGTGGGGATCATGTCGTGGTACACGCACACGGCGCCGGTGGTAAGCCCCAGGTCGGCTACGCCCAGGTCCTCGAGCAGGTCCTGTCGCACCGGCGCGAGCGCCTTGGCGCACAGGCGCCGCACGCGGCCAGGCGTGTCGTCGCCAGCCAGGGTGGTGAGGTCGATGACGCTAACGGCTTTGAGCAGCCACGCGGCCTGCCACTCCTTCTTGACGCTGCGGCGGGTGGTGAGCGTGGCGGCGCGCCGCTCGGCGGCGCTCAGGTTCACCCGCGCGCCCTGCACCCAATCGAGCTCGAGCGCCGTTCCGGGGTTGCGTTCGACCGGTTCGAACGGCGACCCGAGCCCGGAACCCGTGACATGCCCCTGCGCCGCGGCGGGTTCGTGACTGTTCTGTATCTTCATGCCAGCCTCTCTTCAGCGGGCTCGCGCCCCGTTCCGGCAACCGCCAAAGCGTGACCTGACGGGGCGCGCCGTAGCCAGCCGGATATGCACCCGGCGGCACAACTAGCGTGGGCTAAAGCATACACGGACGTATGATTGCGCCCATCTGCAACCCGGCGCTGTTGACCGCGCCACGAGCAAGGCCAGGACCCGCCAGGAGGCCCCTATGCAACTCAGTCGTTACCCACGCCGCCGCTACACCGAGGGCTACACGCCGCTCGAGCCCTTGCCCCGCCTGAGCGAGTACCTCGGCGGCCCCACCATCTGGGCCAAGCGCGACGACCTCACCGGCCTCGCCGGCGGCGGCAACAAGACGCGCAAGCTGGAGTTCCTGGTGGCGGACGCTCTGGCGCACGGCGCCGACACCCTCGTAACCACGGGCGCGGTGCAGTCGAACCATTGCCGCCTGACGGTGGCGGCGGCCGCCAAGGAGGGCCTGGCCTGCCGCTTGCTTATTGAGGAGCGCATTGCCGGCAGCTACGATCCGCAGGCCAGCGGCAACAACTTCCTCTTCGGCCTGCTGGGCGTGGAGAAGATCGAGGTAGTGGCGGGCGGCACCGACCTGGCTGCGGGCCTCAAGCGCATGGCGGCTGACCTGGAAGCCGAGGGGCGCACGGCGTACGTGATACCCGGCGGCGGCTCCAACACTCTCGGCTCGCTGGGGTACGTGGCGTGCGCGCAGGAACTCCTGCAGCAGGCGTTCGAAAAGGGCGTAGCGTTCGACCACATGGTGGTGGCTAGCGGCAGCGGCGGCACGCACTCCGGCGTGGTGGCGGGACTGGTAGCCATGAACGCCAACCTCCCCGTGACCGGCATCAGCGTAAGGGCCGACCAGACGGCGCAGGAAGCCAAGATCCTGGCCCACGCCAAGGAAACCGCGGCGGCCATCGGCTCCAACAACGAGGTCACCGCCGAGCACATTCAGGTCGAGGACGCTTACGTGGGCCAGGGTTACGCCTACCCCACCGACTCCATGGTCGAAGCGGTGGAACTGTTCGCGCGGCTCGAGGCCATCCTGCTCGACCCGGTCTACACGGGTAAGGCCGCCGCGGGCCTGGTGGACCTGGTGCGCCAGGGCCGCTTCGGCAAGGAGGAGAACGTGGTCTTCCTGCATACCGGCGGGGCGCCCGGCCTGTACGCCTACGAAGAGCTGTTCCGAGGCGGCGGCGGGCCGCTGCAGGCCGACACCGGCGGGCGCTGAAAGTTAGCGAAACCTGAAGTGTGATATCTCACGCGCCGTGCTACTCTTACTCCCGCATCGGAGCCGGGTGGGCCAAACAGCCACAGGCCGTTACCCACTAGAGCGGCGCCGTTAGCACCAAACGTGTTGGAGGAATCAGTGAAGAAAATCTTCTCTACCATCGCTGCGGCCATCCTGGTCCTGAGCCTCTTCGGCGGCAACGCCTTCGCTCAGGGCGAGATCCCCGACAAGCTGATCATCGGCATGGTGCCGAGCCGCGAGGCCGACGCCATCGTCGACAGCCTCGACCCGATCGCTGCCATGCTTTCCGAGCGCCTCCTCATCCCGGTCGAGACCTTCGTCTCCACCAACTACGTGGGCCTGGTTGAAGCCATCGGCACCGGTCGCGTCGACGTCGGCATGTTCGGCCCCGCCGCCATGGTTCAGGCCATGGACGCCTACGGCGCCCTGCCCCTCGTTGCCTCCGTGCGTCAAGGCAGCACCACCTACCGCGCCCAGTTCAACGTGCGTTGCGACAGCGGCATCACTGAGTTCGAGCAGCTCCGCGGCGCCACCATCGCGTTCGTGGACCCCAGCTCCTCCTCCGGCTACCAGTTCCCGTTCGTGACCCTCAAGGACACCTGGGGCATCGACCCGAACACCGAGATGACCACCGTCTTCGCTGGCTCGCATGACGCCTCGGCCCTCGCCGTCTACAACGGCGACGTCGATGTGTCCGTCACCTTCGGCGGCTCGCCCGGCTCCGACGGCCGCGAGACCATCGAAGCCGACTTCCCGGATGTGAAGGAAGTCGTGTGCATCCTCGGCTACTCCGACAACATCCCCAACGACGGCATCGTCGTGCGCCAGGGCCTCGACGCCGAGCTCATGGACCAGATCGCCCAGGCCCTCATCGACATCGCCAACACCGAAGAAGGCCGGGCCCTGACCCAGACCCTCTTCAACGTGACCGAGTTCGGCCGCATCACCGACCCCTCCGTGTACGACATCGTTCGCGAGGTCTCGGCCACCTTCCAGCGCAACTAAGCCTGCGGCCCCCTGAGGGGCAGCAGCACGCACGCCACGGGCGGCGGGGTCTATGCCTCGCCGCCCGTTCTCGTGTAGCGTTATGTTCGTCGTGACTCATATCCGTTTCGAAGACGTAGAGGTCGTGTACAAGACCGGCCTCAAGGCGCTCAAGGGCGTCTCGCTGGACATCCCCCGCGGCCAGTTCGTTGTGGTGGTCGGGCTCTCCGGCGCCGGCAAGTCGACGCTGATCCGCACCGTCAACAACCTCGTGGTGCCCACCAAGGGCAACGTGAACGTGAACGGCGTCGATATCACCCCCGCCCGGCGCGGCGCACTCCGCAGCGCCCGCTCAGACATCGGCATGATCTTCCAGACCTTCAACCTGGTGAAGCGCTCGAGCGTGCTGCGCAACGTGCTCTCCGGCCGCCTGGGCGACCTGCCTGCCTGGCGCGGCGTACTGAGCGCCTTCCCGCGCGCCGACGTGGCGTACGCTCACGAGTGCCTGGCACGCGTGGGCATACCCGAGAAGGCGTTCGTGCGCGCCGACGCGCTGTCCGGCGGGCAGCAGCAGCGCGTGGGCATAGCGCGGGCGCTGGCCCAGAAGCCGAGCGTCATGCTGGCCGACGAGCCGGTGGCCAGCCTCGACCCGCCCACCTCGCACGCGGTCATGTCGGACCTCAAGCGCATCGCGCGGGAGGACGGCATCACCACCATGGTCAACCTCCACTTCATAGACATGGCGCGTGACTACGCTGACCGCATCATCGGCATGCGCGACGGCCTGATAGTGTTCGACGGCACCCCGGACGAGGCCACGGACACCGTGTTCGAAGACATCTACGGACGCCCCCTAGAGCA
>Ga0265293_10013213_pt1 | contig 10764 bp, 9 predicted proteins | sample Munlanlewell138R_FD_192505 | JGI IMG/M metagenome (GOLD analysis project Ga0265293, IMG submission 192505) | Leachate microbial communities from a municipal landfill in Southern Ontario, Canada - Leachate well 138R | ecosystem: Engineered > Solid waste > Landfill > Unclassified | place: Canada... | reverse complement strand
AAAGGACTTAAACCCAGATTGAGCGGATATACACCCAATTAGTTTAACAAATATCTTCCATGTTGTCAATACTTATTATCTATATCTATAATAAAACCTCTTCCTTCACAAGAAGAACATTTTTTATAGAAGTCTCTAGACAAAGACCTTCTTATTTTTTTTCTTGTTAGTTCTACTAATCCAAGTTTCGTAATATCTATAATATTTACCTTTATTCTATCATTTTTAAAATTCTCTTTAAGCTTTGATAAAACTAAAGGAATATCATCCTTGTTTTTCATATCAATAAAATCTATTATGATAATTCCACCAATATCTCTAAGCCTGATTTGCCTTGCAATTTCTTCAGCTGCTTCCATATTAATCTTTAATACTGTATCTTCAAGGGATCTTGTTCCCACAAACTTCCCTGTGTTCACATCTATGGCGGTCAATGCCTCTACTTCGTCTATGACTATATACCCTCCACTTTTAAGTGGGACTACCCTTTGTAAGGCCAACCTAATATCTGACTGGATAAGATTGTCATATTTAATTGAAAAATCTGTATTTAGCTCAAGTTTACTAGAGAAATTGAAGGTAGAATGTTCTTCCATTAAAATTAAGTTATCATATACTTCCCTATTGTTTACTATAATCTTATCTGTATCATCCGTATAAGTGTCTCTTAATATTTGATATCCTAATCCAGGCTCCTTATATAAAAGTTTAGGACATGGCAAAAAGCTTCTTTCCTTTTCAATCTTAGTGTAGATATTATACAGTTTATCGTATTCTTCCTTTAAGATGGACTCCTCCACACCTTCAGATGCAGTTCTGAAGATGATGCCCATGTCATCTTTTACAATTCTTTGTCCTATATCCTTCAAAATTTGATTTTCTTTTGTACCTTTAATTTTTTTTGATATATTTATTTTGTTTGAATAAGGAGTAAAGACTAGGTACCTGCCAGGTATTTCAATATGTATTGTTACCTTGGCACCTTTACCTCCTGAGGGCTCTTTAATTACTTGTACTATTATTTCTTGACCTGTTTTTAGGATTTCAGATATCTTATATTTTTCACCAGTATATAGGAGTTCCTTTGGCAAGGCTTCATTTACATAAAGATAGGCATTTTTAAGATCACCAATATCTATGAATGCAGACTCCATACCTTGTAGCACATTCGTGACCCTCCCCCTATATATATTACCAACTAGCTTCCCCTTACCTATTTCTTCTACATGAAATTCAACAAGTCTATGATTTTCAACTATACCTACCTTATGAAAATCATCTGAGGAATCAATGAAAATATACTTCATAAGAACACTCCCATCTTATAAGGGCTTATATATTTTATTATCCTTTTCTGCATATAGTCCTAATCTTTTTATAGTCATAGAGTCCATATCTAATCTTAAATTATTATCTCTATTCAAGCTTTCTATAAAATCAGTAGGTTTTAAATTCCCATTACTGCCAGATTTTAATAGTACATCTATTTTAAAAATATTGTCTTCACATTTTTTAATAACTAGATTTCCTATAAAATTTTTAATGTTTTCTTGTTTTTCTACTTTTCTTTTACCCTTTTTCCCAGTTCTAGTTATTATTATTTCATCTTGAGACAGCCATTTGTCTATTATCTCTTCTAATTCTTTCTCATTTTGACTATTTTCTACTTCAAAGTCTATTTCATAATGGGCCCAAGCAATTAATGCTGCTATAGATTCTTCTTTTTCAACATATTCACCATAAATTACTTGAACATCTTTTGGCAATGCATTGTTTATTTTTTCTATAAACTCTTCTATAGGAATATAATCAACATGGATGTCCATGTACTCCTCTTCTGATTCAAATCCTAGGGATAAGGGATTGGCTATTGAAAATCTAGGATGTGGATTAAAACCTTCAGAGTATTTTATTGGAATCCCAGCTCTATTAAAGGCCCTATGAAATAGACGCATCAAGTCTAAATGCCCAATATATTTTAGGTAATTCTTTTTATTGAATTTAACTCTTAAAATCATTTTTTACCACTCCAATCCACATCTCGCATGGTACAATCCTTTATACCACATGCTCTACATTGTACTCTACAATCCTTAGTTGTTTCTTCTTCTAAGGATTTTTTGTATTCTTTAATTAGATATTCCTTAGATACTAAAGGATTAATAAAATCCCAGGGCAAAACTTCATCTAATCTTCTATTTCTTAAGGCATAAAATTCTCCTTCTATTCCTGTTTCATTCATGGCTTCTATCCAGGTATCGTATTTAAAGTGTTCTGACCATCCATCAAATTTACATCCCATTTCCCATGCCTTTAGTAATAGTTTTGATGTTCTCCTGTCTCCCCTAGCAATTACTGCTTCCAAATAGCTTAACTTAGGGTCATGATAATTAAATGTAACTTTATTGTCTTTTATACTGTTTTTTACTAGATATATCTTCCTATAGAATTCATCCATAGTTTCTTGACCTATCCATTGGAAAGGAGTAAATGGCTTTGGAACAAAACAGGATGCAGAAGCAGTAACTTTTAAGTTTCCTTTTCTTTCTTCCTTTGGCATGTTAAAAAATATATCTTTTACTTTATAAGCCAAATCCTTTATTCCCATCACATCTTCATCTGTTTCAGTAGGTAATCCTACCATAAAGTATAATTTAATAGTAGACCAGCCTTCTTTAAAAACATAAGTTACTGTATTTATTAAATCTTCTTCAGATATTCCTTTGTTGATTACATTCCTAAGTCTTTGGCTACCTGCTTCTGGAGCAAAGGTTAATCCAGACTTTCTAACCTTTTCAATTTCCTTTAATATATCTATACTAAAAGAGTCTAATCTCAATGAAGGAAGTGAAATTCCTACCTTTTTGTCTTCAAAGTGTTCCATTAATCTTGTAATCAACAAATATAGCTCTGAATAGTCACAGGAACTAAGAGAAGATAAAGAAACATTTTCATATCCTGTGCTTTCGATTAGTTTCTCTGCTAATTCTACTATTCTATCTATAGACTTTTCTCTTATAGGTCTATAAATCATACCTGCCTGACAAAATCTACATCCATGGGTACATCCCCTAAATATTTCCATACTTACTCTATCATGAACTGTTTCAATAAATGGTACAATCATTTTATCTGGAGCAAACATAGAATCTAAATCCCTTATCATTCTTTTATTTATTACTTTGGGGACTTCAGAATCTAGTGTTATCATTTCTTTTATAGTATTGTCTTCATTATAAATTACATCATAAAATTTAGGTACATAAATCCCTTCTATCTTAGCTATCTCCTTTAAGAATTTATCTCTACTCCATTCTGCCTTATGGTCTTTATATAGCTTTAAGATTTCTAAAGTTACTTCTTCTCCCTCACCTATTACAAAAAAATCTATGAAGTCTGATAATGGCTCTGGATTATAGGCACAAGGTCCCCCTGCTATTACAAAGGGATCCCCATCAGTTCTCTCCTTTGATAAAATAGGAATATTAGATAAATCAAGGATATTTAATATATTTGTATAACTCATTTCATACTGTAATGTAAAACCTAGGAAATCAAAATTCCTTACTTCTTCTTTGCTCTCCAAGGTGAATAGAGGAAGGTTCTCTTTCCTCATCTCTTCTTCCATATCTATCCATGGGGCAAATACTCTTTCACATACAAAGTCCTCTTCATTATTTATTAAATTGTATAATATATGCAGTCCAAGATGAGACATACCCACATCATAAATATCGGGAAAGGAAAAGGCAAATTTTACCTTAGCCCTGTTTAAATCCTTTACCACAGAATTTTGCTCCATACCAATATATCTAGCTGGCTTTTCAACCTTTTTTAGAATTCTATCTAAAGTCTTTATACTTATCATTTGTTTCCACCTTTCCATAATTGTATAAACATTATCTTACCACTTTTATACCAATATTAGTAGGAAAATTTTAATTCTCAATTAAATACCTCGGGAATCCCCGAGGTTTAATCATTTAATCTAATTACCATTCCTGTAGTACTGACCAGTGATTTTTTCAATAGCTTCCATAGAACTATCTATGGTATTGATTAAAGTATCTTTCACTTTTTTCCCATCTTCTTTTAAACTAAAGTCATAATAAATATTTTTTTTAATGATTTCTATAATATTATTTGTAGTTCTATGATTAATCATTTTAATAAATAATATTATTAGTAATGTAACTAATACAAAAATAGTTCTGTTTAGTTGTTTACTATAAAATTTTTTGTTATACCTTAATATATTTTTACTAAAATAATCCTTTTTTCTATCCATAATAAATTCACCTCAACTAATAATATTTTATTTATTTGAGGTGAATTTTATACCAAATTTAGTAATCCTTTATTTTAAAGTCTGAGTTTCCTTCTCTTAAACTAAACTTATCTTTTAGATTTGTAGTCAAATAAATTGACTTATCTTTTGTAATAAAAATAGCTTCTACACCATCCAATGAATTTACTAGTTCCATTCCTTTATCGAGACCTAATACAAATAATGTTGTGGAAAGAGCATCACCATCAATTGATGCATCTGATATTATGCTTACTCCAGTAATTTCATTTTCTGCAGGATAACCAGTTTTTGCATCTAAAATATGATGATATTTTTTTCCATTATATTCAAAAAATCTTTCATAATCTCCAGAAGTAACTATTGATTGGTCCTTCACTTCTAAAATTCCTAGGTAATTTCCAGTATGCTCAAGGGGATTTTGTATCCCTATTTTCCATGATAGGTTTTCAGCTTTTTCTCCATGGGCAAAAATATTGCCTCCTAAGTCTATAATAGCTGCCTGTACTCCATTTTCAATTAATATTCTTCTAACTTCATCTGCAGCATAGCCTTTTACTATTCCACCTAGGTTGATTTCCATATTCTCCTTTTTAAGAAATACTTGATTTTTATCTAGTAGTTCCAAATCATTATAATCTACAAGGGATTTTTTTGATTGAATATCTTGAGAAGATGGTATATAATCTCTTTCAGTTTCTCCAGACTTAATATTCCATAGCTCTACCAATGGTCCAATTGTGGGATCATATGCACCAGAAGAGATTTCTGCATAGTACTTTGCTCCTTTAATGACAAAGTATGTATCTGGATTGACTGTCACAGGCTTAACACCTGCATTTTTATTGATTTTAGTTATGTCACTGGTTTCTATGGTGGCACTCATTCTGCTTTCTATTTCTTCTAATCTAGAAAACACTTTATCTAAAATTTTATTATCTGGCTTATCATAGATTTTAATGGTCATTACTGTATCCATTAGAAATTCTGTCCTAGATATGGGTTCTGACTTTACTGGAGAATTTGGTGTTGAGCCTAGGTCTGAATTTTTACTTGTACATCCAGTAACAAATATGGCTAGGAGCAGAATAGCTATTATCACAATATATCCTTTTTTTGTCATACAATCACTCCATATCATTTGAAAAAACCCTAACTTTCGTTAGGGTTTTATTCTTTATTATTTTGCTGAGCTTAATGCTTCGTTTACAAGTTCTAATATAGTAGTTCTTGTATTAGTTGCACCAGTAACACCATCTAAATTAAGGTTTTCTGTTCCATTGTTATCAATTACTAACTTTTGAACTGCTTTCGCAACTTCAAATGGAGCAGCATAAGCATAGTTTTCAGTTGATTTTACATCACCTTTTTTAACGCCTTCTGCATCTGCTACTGCTAGTTCAACATAGTTAACTCCTACTATTTGACCATCTTGAACTCTTACCTTAACTTCTCCTAACCAACCATGGCTTTCCTCTTTAGCTTGAGCTTCATAAACACCATCTTTATAAACTGGTGCATATGTTTCTCCTTTAGCTGCTTTGTCTAATAACATGCCAACTACTTCTTTGAAACTTCCTTTTGTATGAGTTGCTCCTGAAAGAGCATCAAAATCTACTGCATTAAGGTCTTTCTTCTCATTAAATTGTTCATTTAAGTTTTTGATTACAGCAAGACCATCTGCATAAGGATAGTTTGATTCAGCTTTTGCTTCTCCTGAATCAGCTAGATATTCATTGTAGTTTAAAGATGATACTTGTCCATCTTTTACTTCTAATGTTGCCATTGGATAGTTACCATGGTCGCTAACTTCCATTTTTACTAAGTAAGTTCCATCTACTAAATCGCCTGTTGCTGCAACTGGAGCAGTATCGGCTGGCTTGCTTTCATCAACTGGTGCTGGTGCTTGTTCCTTAGCACAACCTGTAAATACAACTGTCATTAATGCTAAAGCTAACGCTAAAGCTAAAATTCTCTTTTTCATTTTCTTCCTCCTGTTAATCATAATAATTTTTCATTTGCTTACCACACTTAAATATTATACTTTATAGTTTAAAAAATATCAATACCATTTTAAAACAATTAAATTTATTTAACTTTTATAATGGGTATATTTGCTACTAAAGCTGAGATAGTTCTGCTATCTGTATCTCTTTTCATCCTAGTCATCTTAATGTCTAGACCCTCTTCGTCAATATCTGCATACTCAGATATTACCCTGATGATATCACTCTTGATCATATCCAAAAATTTAGGGGAGAGGTCTGCTCTGTCATGAACCAATACTAATTTTAGCCTTTCCTTAGCAACATTTTTACTCTTTTCTTCTTTTTTACCGAAAAGCTTCATAAAATCCAAGATACTCCCCTCCTATTTCCCAAATAATAGTTTTAGAACCTTACTTAATTTTCCTTCTTCGTTTATATCTAGATTTAATAAATCTATCTCTTCACCTGTTATCCTTCTAGTAATATTTCTAAAAGCCTTACCAGACAAAGCCTTTTCATCAATAACCACAGGCTCTCCCTTATTTGTAGATATGACTATGGCTTCGTCATCCGGAATAATTCCTAATAAATCAATGGCTAAAATATCTATGATATCATCCATATTCATCATATCTCCTCTTTTAACCATCTCATGTCTAATTCTATTGATTATTAGTTTTGGATTATGTAGCCCCTTTGATTGTAAAAGTCCTATGACCCTGTCTGCATCCCTTACAGCAGATATTTCAGGTGTTGTTACTATTATGGCCAAGTCTGCTCCAGCTATTGAATTTTGAAATCCTTGCTCTATTCCTGCAGGTGAGTCTATGATTATATAGTCAAATTCCTTCTTTAGTTGATTTACTAAATCAAGCATTTGCTCTGGGCTTACTGCAGACTTATCTCTTGTTTGAGCTGCAGGTAAAAGATATAATTTATCATACTTTTTATCCCTTATTAAAGCTTGTTTTAATCTACAGTTTTTTTCAACTACATCCACAATATCATACACTATCCTATTTTCTAAACCCATTACCACATCTAAGTTTCTTAGACCAATATCTGCATCCACAACAACTACTGAGTTTCCTAAAATGGCTAAGCCTGTCCCAACATTTGCTGAGGTAGTAGTCTTACCAACGCCGCCCTTTCCTGAAGTGATGACTATGGCAGTTCCTTGTTTTTCGTTATCCATATATTTTCCTCCTTTTCATTATTTATTAGGTAAATAAGGCTCAATGATTACTTCTCCATCTTTAATCTTAGCTACCTCTGGTAATCTATATGCTTCTATTCCTTCATCTGGTGGTCTTGCAATCTTATCTCCTATCCTGAGCTGAGTGGGTTGTAGATTATAGGAAGCAACTATTGCTTCAATATTTCCATTCATTCCTGCATGGGCAACGCCTCTTAGAGTTCCAAGAACTACAATATTACCATTGGCTTGTATTAGGGCCCCAGGATTTACATCCCCTATAATGACTATATTACCATTATATTCAACAATTTGCCCTGATCTTAATGTCCCATTTACAAACTTTGTCATACCACAATCAATACCTTCGAATACATCCCTATTAATTTCTTCATTATTTATGTTTGTTGATGTGTTAAAAACATGGTCAGGTAGCTCTTCATTTGACACTAAGAAGTCATATCTATATTTTAGGATTAGTTTTAATTCTGTTATTTCTTCTGATGACAATAAGTCTGCTTTAACACCTAATAGCTTTGTTCCTTTATAGAACTCTAAAGAATTTTTCATTTTTTTTTCTAGTTCTTCTTTTATAGCTAAAATATCGGTGCCTGAAACATTAACAAAAATCCCTTCTTTTACACCTTTAAAAGCAACCAATTCTTTTTTCACTTTAAATATTACCTCCAAAACAATCTAAAATAAGATTTTATTATTTTACTAAAGTATTTCTAAAAGGTAACGATTCTTTTGTTTCAACTACATTTAGCCCCAAGTACTCTGCAATAATATCTCTGGCCAATGGTGCTGCATATCCTCCACTACCACCTTGAAAAATTACTGTAGCTATTGCAATCTCTGGTTCGTCATAGGGGGCAAAAGCCACAAACCATGCAAAATCATCATAAGTGTCACCAGTAGCAGGATTTATACCAGATTTTTCTGCTGTTCCAGTTTTTGAACCTACTTGCACAGGGAAATTCATAAATACTCTTCTTGCAGTACCTTCATTAGATACTTTTAGCATACCTAACTTTATATGTTCTAAAGAATTATAATCATTTAGTTCTATCCTTTCAGGCTCAGGTTCTTTACTGTAGACAGTTTTTGAGTTGTTATAATTCTTAATATTATCAATTAGAGTTACATTGTGTCTATATCCACCATTTGATATAGTGGCTATATAATTTGCCATCTGTATAGGAGTATATGAGCTTTGCCCTTGTCCAATAGTGACATTCAATGTGTCTGAAATATTCCAACCAGCATGGTTTAAATAGGTATACTTTATTCTATCTGCCAATCCTTCTCTTTCTCCAGAAAACCTTTTTTCTGGCTCTATACCCATATTACTTAATCTTCTTACTACCTCACCCCTAGTTAGAGGCTCCTCTAATTCTGTCCAGCTAACTATTTCTTCAATACATTCAGCTATTTCATCATTAGTTAATATTACATCTTCATTAATATATTTATCAATGTTTTTCTTTAGATATGATTTTAGTATGCTTTTAGTTATGATTATCTTTTTCTGAGGATTAGGCACCCCGCCTGAAAATTCAGCTGGAATGTTTATTTCTATTCCAGTTTTGTCATTTAAACCTAGTTGCTTAGATAAATTTACTATATCTTCTATTTCTACTTTTACCCCAATAGATTCACCAGTCTTTTGGTTTTTTCCTAAGGCTAATGTGTAGAAATAATAGTTACAGGAATCCCTAAGGGCATCATATACATTTTCATATCCATGGGTACTCTTACTTTGGTTCCAAATCCAGCATCCAAAACTTTGATTACCTATATCAACTTTACCCATATCCCTTATTCCCTTAGTAGGGCTTAATCCTTTATCTAAAGCTGCCAGTGCTGTAACCATTTTAAATGTAGAACCAGGCTGTACTGCTGTTTGAGTCGCCACATTATATAATGGTCTAGGTGCCAATGGATCCTTCTCATTTTCTGGGAATAAGCTTATCCAATCTGTGTTAGATATTCCAGTTGCAAATAAATTTAAATCATAGGATGGATAACTAGCCATAGCTAATGCTTCTCCAGTTTTAACATCAATAGCAACTACTGCACCTGAGGTAGCATTTATATAGGGTCTATTCTTTTTCTTATTTATTCCAATTTGATAATCACCCCAAGGACTCTCATATACACCACCAGCTGCAATCCTATCTAATGTCTTTTTCAATGACTCTTCAGCAACTTTTTGTAAATTCGAATCTATGGTTAAATAAACATTATCTCCTGGTATTGGTTTTTTCTCATCAAGGATTTTGGTTGTATTACCAAGTACATCTACTTCTACTCTTCTGATGCCATTTTCCCCTCTTAAATACTCTTCAAAGCTTTCCTCAATTCCGGTTTTACCAATTATATCATTAGGTGAGTATTTCTTTTCCTCCACATATTTCTTTATTTCATTTGCTTGACTAATTTTACCTAAGTATCCAATAATATGGGCCGCTGTGGTCCCCTCTGGATAGTATCTTACAGGTTCGATGGACACTTGAATACCTGGTAGCTCTACTAAACCTTCCTCTATTTTAGCTACAGTAGAATCCTTTATGCCATAGGCAATATTTATTGGTTGGTATGCCAAATGCCCCTGCTTATTTAGTAGTTCATACATTATTAAGATAGACCTGGCCTCATACATACTTAGTTCTTTCTGGATTTTATACTTTTCTTTTAACTTTTCGAAGGCCACTTCAATTCCACTATTCTCATCTATATTATTTTCATTATACCATCTTTTCTTGTTGTTGATAAATACATATTCTATTTCTTTTGCAATTGAAATCCTGGTATTTATTCCATCATTTAGCAACTGTTCTTGAGCCAAGCCCCTAATATTGTCTTTAGTAATAAAATCTCCTAAGGTATCAGTTTTCTTTCCATACTCTACTAATAATTCTACCACTGTCTTATCCCCAATATCATCTTGCCCTGTATACTTATATATAACAGTGGACTTGTCCTCACTTAGTTCAACTGTAATTGGTATACTTTTATCTTTTTCAAATATCATATCTAATAATATCTTTCCAGGTATTATTATTTCCTCTTTACCATTGTTGTTTTCTTTAATCACTACTCTTTCTAAAAGATTATGTACTGATGATTTAATTACAATATTAATAAAATCCTCTTTGGCTGTTGTATCTTTTTTTACTTCTTCATATAATCCCATTAGAAATCTTTTCTGCTCATTATATTCTTCATCATAAGATAGAGAAAACTCTTCCATGATTATGTTATCTTCAATA
>Ga0265293_10013211_pt1 | contig 10765 bp, 10 predicted proteins | sample Munlanlewell138R_FD_192505 | JGI IMG/M metagenome (GOLD analysis project Ga0265293, IMG submission 192505) | Leachate microbial communities from a municipal landfill in Southern Ontario, Canada - Leachate well 138R | ecosystem: Engineered > Solid waste > Landfill > Unclassified | place: Canada... | reverse complement strand
TCCCGCCTGCCACCATCACGTCCTGATCGAGCAGCCCGCCGCGCTCGTCACGGCGCTGCGCGCGCTGCTGGCGAACGAGCGAACCTGAACGCTTCAGGGATAGCGGGAAGCGGGCATCAGGCCGCCGTCGATCCGCAGGTCCGTGCCGGTGATCGAGGCAGCCAGCGGCGAGAGCAGGAACTCCACGGCATTGGCGATGCCCACCGGCGAAGCGACGCCCAGCGGTGCACCGTCCGCCGTGGCCTTTGCCACCGGGTTCCCTTCCATCTCGGCAACCCCCATCGGCGTGCGCGTGACGCCCGGCGAGATCGTGTTGATCCGGCGGCCGAGCCGACCCCATGCCTTCGCGCGGCGTTCGGCAGCGCGGATGACGGCGCTCTTGCTATACTGGTAGCTGGCCATTTCCATCCCCAGCGGCAGCGCCGGATCGCTCGCCGCGCGCAGCAACGGCTCGGCCAGCGTCAGCAAGTCGTCACGCAAGGGCGCATCGAGCAGGGCGTCGAGTTGGGCATGCGGCATCGCCAGTCCGGCATGACCGGCGATGGACGCGATGAGGACGGCATTAGGCGGGCCGCCCTCCCCCGCTGCCACCGCGTCCAGCAGTTCCGCCGTCGCCACGGTATTCGTCACGAGGATGCGGTCCCATGTCGTCTGAATCGGCGAGAGCCCCGCCGTGTGGACCAGCGCCTCCAGCGGTCCCGCGCCGCGTGCCGCCTGCACCGCCGCTGTCGGCGTGCCGCGACATGTATAGTCGCCCGCGTGGATCGCGGCGACGGTATGGCCTTCCGCCGTCAGCGCCTGTTCCAGCGTGCGCAGCCGCCCCTCGTCGATATCGCTCAGCGCCAGCACGTGCGTGCGGCCGATCAGCCGCGCGCAGGCCTGGCCCATGCCGCCGCAGGCGCCGGTAATCAGCGCAACGGGCCTGTCCGCCATCTCGTTTCCCCCTCTCCCGGAGAACGGCGCCGTCAGATCGAGCGGCTCACCACTTCCTTCATGATTTCGTTGGTGCCGCCGAAGATGCGCGTCACGCGCGCGTCGCGCCACAGGCGGGCGACCATGTATTCGTTCATATAACCCGCGCCGCCGTGAAGCTGGAGCGCGGCGTCGCAGACGCGGCCCTGCATGTCGGTGTGCCACTGCTTGGCGGCGGACGCCTCCGCCGTGGTCAGTTCCCCAGCCATGTGACGGCGGATCGCCCAGTCGAGGTGCGCCCAGCCGACCTGCAACTGGCTCTTGAGGTCGGCCAGCGTGAACTTGGTGTTCTGGAACTGGAACACCGGCTGGCCGAACGCCATGCGTTCCTTGGTGAATGTCACGGCCTCGTCGAAAGCGCGCTGCGCCGCCGCCTGCGCGGAAATGGCGATAGACAGGCGTTCCTGCGGCAACTGGCTCATCAGGTAGATGAAACCCATGCCTTCCTCGCCCATCAGGTTGGTCATCGGCACGCGAACGTCCTCGTAGAACAGTTCGGACGTGTCCGCCGAATGCTGCCCCACTTTGTCGAGGTTGCGGCCGCGCTGGAAGCCGGGCGTATCGGCATCGACGAGGATGATCGAGATACCCTTCGCGCCCAGCGTCGGGTCCGTCTTGGCGACCGTCAGGATCAGGTCCGCGTTCTGGCCGTTGGTGATGTAGGTCTTGGAACCGTTGATGACATAGTGGTTGCCGTCCTTGCGGGCCGTGGTCTTCACGGCCTGAAGGTCCGACCCGGTGCCCGGCTCGGTCATGGCGATGGCAGTGATGCACTCGCCCGTTACCATCCTGGGCAGATACTTGAGCTTCTGTTCTTCCGAACCATAGCTTTCGATGTATTCGGCGACGATATCGCTCTGGAGCGTGATTCCGGCCGATGAACCGGCATAGGCCAGTTCTTCCGCGACGACGGCGTTGAACCCGAAATCAAGGCCGAGACCGCCGTATTTCTCGTCCGTCGTGGGGCACAGCATCCCGGCCTCGCCGCAGGCGCGCCAGAACGCGCGGCCGACGATGCCTTCTTCCTCATACTTGTCCAGGTTGGGAAGCAGCTCCCGCTCGAACACCTGCCGCACCGTGTCGCGGAACATAGCGTGGTCTTCGTTGTAGGCAGTGCGGGCGGACAGATCGAGCATGAGTGGCCTTCCAATGGAATGGGGGTCTAGCGCCCCTTGTAACGCGGAGCGCGCTTTTCCACGAAAGCGGTCATCGCTTCAAGATGATCTTCCGTGGCCGTGAGCATTACCTGCTGGCGGTCTTCGAGGGCAAAGGCCGCCTCCATCGACTGGGCGTCAATGTTCATGTTGAGCGCCTGCTTGGTGAGCGAGAGGCCATAGGGCGAATTGGCGGCCATTTCCTCCGCCATGGCGAGGCCGGCGTCGAGCAGGCGTTCATGCGGCACGACATCGCTGAGCAGGCCCAGCGCCAGCGCCCGGTCGGCATGGATGAAACGGCCCGTCAGCAGCAGTTCGGAGGCCAGGCTCGCTCCCACCAGCCGCGGCAGGAAATAGCTGGAGCCTATATCCGCGCCGCCCAGGCCGATCTTGATATAGGCCGCGTTCATGCGCAGGTCCGGCGCGCCGATGCGCACGTCGGAAGCCAGCATCAGCGACCAGCCGCCGCCGCAGGCGGAACCATGGCCGAGCGCGATGAACGGCTGGGGCACGACTCGCATGGCCTTCAGCACATCGCCGAGCCCGGTCTGCACCGCCCAGCTCTTCTGGAAGAAAGTGAGGGTGTCGCTCTCCTCGCGGTTCTCCTTGATGTCGAGACCCGCGCAGAACGCCCGCCCCGCCCCGCGCAGGACCACCACGCGAACCGTGTCCGCGCGGTGCTTGAGACCGAACACATAGTCGCCCAGTTCGGCGATCAGTTCGCGCGACAGCGCGTTGAGCGCCTCGGGGCGGTTCAGGGTCAGAACCTCAACCGCCCCCCGGCTTTCAACCTCGATCGTTGCGTAGGCCATTGTCCCGCTTACTTCCCGCGGGACAGTTCGCGGTGACGCGCCAGCATCATGGCCGCTTCCTCGGCCAGTTCGCGCGGCACTTCGGGATACATGGCGATGCCCTTCTTGCCCGGCAGCGCGATGGTCGCCGTGGCCCGCACCGTCTCGTCGCCGCGCTGGTTGGTGAAGCGCAGCGCGACGTCGACCAGGTTCTGGCCGTTTTCCTCGCGCTTGCCGGTCACTTCGCCCGTGATGGTCTGGACGTCGCCCATGTAGTTGAACTTGCGGATCTCGTCATGGACATGCGTGATGATGCCGTCGTCGCCCGCCCAGTCGCTCAGGTAGTGCCACAGATAGGCTTCGCGCATCACACCGTAGTCATAGGCCATCGGGTTGCCGATCGCCTGCGCCCACACCGGATCCCAGTGCAGCCGCTGCGCGACATCGGGCACGCCGTGCTCGTTCTTCACGTAGAACGCCGGGATGCGCTTGCGGTTCTTGTGGGCGATACGGCCGACCGTCGGCGCATAGGGAACGAAGCCGTAGCCGCCGGCGTGGAAGCAGATCACGTCCGTGACCGTGAGCGGGCCCTTGGCCATCTTGCCCAGCGAATCGCCGACATTGACGTCGTCGAAATAGCGGAGGTCGGCACCGCGCACCTGCTCGTTCGCATAGATCTCGTCGATCTTCGCGATGTCCTCGTCGGTATAGGTCGCCGGTTCGAGGGCGGAATACTTGCCCTTCTTCGCCGCCGTCTTGCGTTCGGTCAGCACGCGCAGGATGCGGTAGACGCCCACCACTTCGCCGCGCTGGTTGACCTTCACGTCCTTGCGCACGGTGATGACCGAGCGGCCGGAAAACTCCGACTGCTTCACTTCGCAGGTTTCATCGCCGTTGTAGCTGTAGATCGTGTCGCCCGGATAGACCGGACGATACCAGTCCCACTGCGAGCCGGACACGAAGACGTGCACGCCTTTCCACAGGCTCTTGCGCAGGGCCCGTTCCTCGTCCGTCGGCGGATCGCCCAGCATCGGCGAATTGATCTGGCCGACCATCATGCCCGGCGCGATCACGCTGCCCCAGCGCGTGGTCTTGGCATATTCAGGATCGCAGAACAGCGGATTGTCGTCACCCGCGCCATGCGCGTAGTTGCGGATGTTGTCCGTCGTCGCGGTCTGGATATATTCGCGCGTCTTGGCCGCGTGAACGATGCCCAGCAGCTTCTTCTGCCGCTCGATATCATGGTCCGTGATCGAATAATCGACGGCCTTCTGCCACTCTTCCGATTGCAGGATGTCTTTCTTGCTCGCCATGATCGTCTCTCTTTCTTCTCTCTTTTCGCTTTGTAACCGGGTCAGGCCGCGGAAGCGGCATCGTTCTCGAACAGTTCGCGCACCAGCGGCAGCGCGGGCTTGAGGGCGGGCGTGCGCGGCACATCATCGACGATCTTGAAGCGGACCGGCACCTGATAGGGCAGCCCTCGCTCGCGCACGAAAGCCTTCAGCTCGTCCTCGTCCGGCTCAGGCTCGCCTTGCTTCAACATTACGGCGGCGACCGGCACCGCGCCCAGCCGTTCGTCCGGCAAGCCGACGACCACGGCCTCGCGCACCGAGGGATGCGCCTCCACCATCTTCACCACGTCGTCGGGGTGAACCTTGAAGCCGCCGCGAATGATGGCGTTATCGGCCCGGCCGCGAATGAACAGATAGCCGTCCCCGTCCAGCACGGCGCGATCCGTGGTCCGCACCCAGCTTTGCCCGTCGCCGATCTGCCGGGCGCGCAGTTCCAGCACGCCTTCCTCGCCGTGCGGCAGTTCCGCTCCGGTTTCGGCATCGACGATCCGCCCCTCGGTGCCGGGGAACATGCGCCCGGTGCTGCCGCGCTTCCTCGTCCATTGCTCGCGGAAGTCGCCCAGCCGCCACATCGCCACCGCGCCCGCGAACTCCGTCGCGCCGTAGGATTGCAGCACGGGAATGTCGTAGCGTTCGAGAAAGGCGTCGACCACGGATGCATCGAGCGGCGCCGTGCCCGAGCGGATGCAGGCCAGGCTTGACAGGTCTTCCCTGGGCAGATCGGCTTCGAGAATCATCCGCAGCGCCGCCGGTACCGCACCCACCACCTTGGGGCGGTGGCGTTTCACGGCGTCATGCCAGCCCGCCACGCTGAACCTTTCCTGCAAGGCCATCTTGCGGCCCGACGCCATCGTCGTGACGACGAAATAGAGACCGCCGATATGCGTGATCGGGTTACCGAGCAGTTCCACCCCGCTGCGCAGCATCGGCGGATCGTCCGCGCTGCGGCCCTTTTCCATCGACAGCGCGCTGGTGATCGACGCGATCAGGTTCTTGCGTTTGAGCGGAATGCGCTTGGGCGTGCCGGTCGTCCCGCTGGTCAGCATCTCGACGAACGTGCCGGGGCTGTCCCGGACGATGTCCGTGCCGGTAATCGCAGGCAACCCGGGATGCAGCGCGGCGCCCGACAGGAACGGCGTGAGCACCACGCCCGCCGTTCCCGCCGCAGTCAGCAGCGGCACCACGCCGGGTCGCGCGAAATCGTCCGCCTCACCGATCACCACCGGCAGCTTGAGCTTGTCGAGATCGGCGTTCAGCCGCTCTTCGGGAAGCAGCGGATTGATCGACACGATGCAGGCATCGAGCGTCAGCGCGGCGAGGATCGCGGCGATGCTGTCGGGCCGGTTGCGGATCATGATACCCACCCGGTTTTCCGCGCCCAGGCCCAGATCGGCGAGCCTGTCGCGAATGGCGGCGACCTGATCGTTCAACTGCCCCCAGGTCAGCCAGCGCCCCTCGAACTCGACGGCATCGACTTCATGATCGAGCGCAAGGACGCCCCTCAGGTGATCTGACAGAACGAACATAACGATCCTCTAATGTTGCCATCTGGAAAACCAGCAGACGGCGGTCTCTATTTCTGTATAACGTAGTTATACGATTAAAATCGCAACGCAAGCGGCCCGCACTATTGGCCGCCCCCCTATAACTTGTTGAACGGCACGCCCTTGTCCGCGCGCATTTCGCCCGGCATGCCCAGCACCCGTTCGGCGATCTGGTTGCGCAACACTTCGTCCGCGCCCCCGGCGATCCGCATCACCGAAGCCCAGATATATTCGTAATGCGTATCCAGCATCGCGGCATCGTCCGGCGATGGCGCGATGGCGTCCATCCCGCGCGCTTCGAAGGCCAGCCCCAGCGTCTTCTGGTTGCGGGAGGCATAGGCCAGCTTGACCATGCCCGCCAGCGCGCCCGGATTCTCGCCGCGTGACACCATGGTGCGAAGCCGTGCCTGGAAATGCTTTTCCGCCTGCTGCTCGGCCAGCGCCTGCGCCAGTTGCAACCGCAGCGCGTCGCTGTCGAGCGCGTTGCCCGCCCCGCGCGGCGTATCGCGGGCGATGCGCAGGATCTCCTCCACCGCGCCGCGATGGCTGCCGCTGCCGAGCCGTTCGCCCATCAGCACTGTCATGCAGCAGGCCCAGCCTTCGCCTTCCGCGCCGATGCGGTTGGCGTCGGGGATGCGGACATCGGTGAGGAACGTCTCGTTGAAGTCCGACGCGCCGGAAATCTGCCGGATCGGCCGCACCTCGATGCCCGGTGTGTCCATCTTCACGACGAAGAACGTCAGGCCCTTGTGCTTCGGCACCGTGGGATCGGTGCGCGTGACGAGGATGCCCCAGTCGGTCAGGTGCGCCCAGCTCGACCACACTTTCTGCCCGTTGACGACCCATTCGTCGCCTTCGCGCACCGCGCGGGTCCGCAGGTTGGCAAGGTCGGACCCGGCGGAAGGCTCGGAAAAGAGCTGGCACCACGTCAGCTCGCCTTTCAGCGTCGCCTCGGCGAATTGCGCAATCTGTTCCGGCGTGCCGTGCTTCGCGATCACCGGCAGCGCCATGCCCAGCCCGATCGTGACATAGGCGCCCTTGGGCAGCGTATATTTGCCTTCTTCCTCGGCAAAGACCACGGCCTCGATCACCGTGCCGCCGCGCCCGCCCAGCGACTTGGGCAGGGTTATCCCCGCATAGCCGCCGTCGTAAAGCTCGCGCTGCCAGGCCCGGCCCCGGCGCATTTCCTCTTCGTCGTCCAGCCGCACGCCTTCCGGCAGGACATGCCGGGGCGCGTGCTCGGCCAGCCACGCCGATGCTTCCGCGCGAAACGCCGCTTCTTCGGGAGTATCGTTGAAGTCCATGGTCAGGCGGCCTCTTCGTCAAGTTCGGGAACATGGGCCAGCAGCCGGTCGGCCCAGTATTGCCGCGATTCCAGCGACACGGCCAGCGTCCGTTCCCGGCGGTAATAGAAATGGCAATCGGCCTCGAACGTATAGCCGATGCCGCCATGGACCTGAAGGTTCTCGCGCGCGCCCATCTCGAAGGCGGTAAGGCCGGTCAGCCGCGCGGCGGCGGCGGCGGCGGGCAGTTCCTCCGGCGCGGAACCGGCGGCCCAGCCGGCGTAATAGGCATTGGACCGGCCCATCTCGATGGCCACGGCCAGATCGGCGAGCTTGTGCTTGATCGCCTGGAAGCTGGACAGCGCGCGGCCGAAGATCTGCCGCTCCATGGCATAGTCGCGCGCCATATGGAGGCAGGCGTCCGAACCGCCCACGGCCTCGAACGCGGCCTGGACCGCGGCGCGATCGAACAGGTGCGCAACGATCGGCGTCGCATCCCCTTCTCCCAGCGGCTCCGCCTTCGCGCCGTCGAAGCGCAAGGCGTAGTGCGCGCGCAACTGGTCGAATGAGGGCAGCTTCTCGCGGCGCACGCCCGGCTGATCCAGTTCGACGAGCGCCAGCGCCGGAACGCCGCCGCGCCGGGCGAGCACCACGGCCAGACCGGCGATGCCGCCGTCCGCGACAGGACGCTTCGCGCCGGACAGCGCCGCGCCGTCGAACGCGCATTGCACCGCGTCCCCGGCCCAGCCCGCCGCGCCTTCGCAATAGGCAAACGTCGCCACGGTTTCGCCGCTCGCCAGACGCGGCAGCCATTTCTCCTTCTGCGCCTCGCTTCCCGCCAGCCGGATGAGGTCGGCGGCGAGCACGATGGAGGAAAAGAACGGCAGCGCCGCGTTGGCCCTGCCCAATTCCTCCGAAAGCACGCCGAGGTCGAGTTCGCTCAGGCCAAGGCCGCCATAAGCCTCCGGCACGATCACGCCCAGGAAGCCCAGTTCGGCCAATTCACGCCACAGCGGCTCGTCCCATTCCGCGCCACTGTCGATGAGTTCGCGCAGACGATCGGGCGTGGAGCGTTCGGACAGCAGGCCGCGCGCCTGCTCCGCCAGCATCTTCTGCTCGTCGGAAAGATCGAAGTTCATGCGCTCTCCTGAAAGACGCGGGAGTGGCCTATTCCAGATATTGCACTAAGCTAAACAGGTGACCGGCGCAACCATGCTCAACATACGTTCGCGCCTCGCCCCGTCCGCCAGGGCCGATCGACATTCAGCCCTGATGTCGATCGGCACTAGAGTTCGTCGATTCCCGCGACCGTGCCGGTCATGTAGGCGGCATGGTCCGACAGGAACCATGTGGCGAGATTGCAGAGCGATTCGCGCTGGGCCGCCGTGGCGTCTGCAAACGCTTCCACCGCGCGCGCCGCGATGGCGTTCACCCGGATACCGTCGCGGCCCCATTCGACGGCGAGGCTCTTGACCAGATTGTCCAGCGCGCCGTGCGCGGTTCCGGCCAGCGTCCGCCCCGCCTCCGCCCGGAAACCCGGCATCAGGAACAGGATCGCGCCGTGCCGCCCCGCATCGCCGATGATCCGCCGGGCGAATTCCGCCGCGAACAGATATCGGCCATCGAGATCGGCGGAAAAGCTTGCGCGCCAGGTTTCGAGCGACAGCGATTCGGGCGGATCGCCGGGCAGCGGGGTGCCGCCGTGGACCAGAAGATCAACGGCTTCGGCATCGAACAGCGCGGCGATGTCCGCCGCCTCGACCAGATCGGACGGCGCGCGGCGCACCGTCGCGCCCGCCGCGAGGAGAGCCGCGGTCACGGCATCGACCGTCGCGCCCGATCCCGCCACAAGCGCCCGCCGTCCCGCGAGCCAGGGCATCTTATTCGTGCTCATGGCAGGTCTCCCCACAGGCTGTCCCGTTCGCGCGGCGGCACGAAGGCGGGATGCAGCAACTGGCGGCGCAGGCGGTCACCGCCGTCGATCACCAGCGTTTCCCCCGTGATGCCCGCCGCCAGCGGCGAGACGAGGAACGTGGAAATCTGGCCGAATTCGTGCATGCGGCCGACCCGGCCGATGGGGAACATGCTGCCCGTCCGCTCGTCGTCGCGGTTGCTGTCCGACCCGTTGACCGAGAAGTCATGCGGGAAGAAACCCGCCGCCACGCAATTGACGCGAATGCCATGCCGCTTCCAATCGGCGGCCATGGCCGTGCTCATCGTCGCGATCGCCGCTTTCGCCGATGCGGAATGCGCATCGCCCGGAAAGCCGGACCAGATGTATTGCGCGGAATTGTTGACGATGGCACCGCCGCCGCCCGCCGCGATCCGGCGCCGGGCGAACTCCGTCGAGACAAGGAACGTGCCGTCGATGGCAATGCGCGTGATCGAGCGCCACTGCCCCGGCGACATGCCTTCGGCCGTGACCGGATAGTTGCCGCCCGCGTTGTTGCCGACGATCGTCACCGGGCCCAGTTCCGCTTCGGTCCGGTCGAAGTTTTCCGCGACCGATTCCGGCTTGCGGACATCGCCGCCGAACGCAACGACGCGCGCACCCATTTCGCGCAGCCGGGCCGCACCCTGATCGGCCTTTTCCTGCGTGCGGCCGAAAATGGCGATCGCGGCGCCGGCCCGCGCCATCTCGGTCGCCATGGCCAGCCCCATGCCGGAACCGCCGCCGGTAACGACCGCGACCTGCCCGGCCAGCATGCCGGGCGGAAATGGCGGACGTTCAGGCGGCGGGGCCTCGATAACCGTGTGATGCGGGGGAATGAGCATGATCTCTCCTCTGTCTTTGACTATAGCGGCATTATCGCAATCACTGCCTCGCAATCGGACATATTGTCACATGCGTGTCGATATGACATTGAATCAAGGCATGACCAGGACCGGCTCCGAACTGATTATCGACTATGTCGACGAACTGGCGCGCGGCCGCAGCCGAATCGATTCCGTGATCGGCGGCATCATGGACGACGGCCTGCAAGGACTGGCGCGCACCATCCTTTCCGCCATCGTCCGCGCGGCAAGCCCGCCGACGGTTCCCCAGATCGGGCGCAGCCTCGGCTATCCGCGCCAGACAGTGCTCCGCCATGTCGAGGCGCTTGCCGATGCGGGGCTGGTCACGCTCATCGACAATCCCGATCACAAGACCGCGAAACGGCTCGTGCCCACCGAACGCGGCAAGGCAATCTACGATTGCCGGAACCAGGCCAGCATGGCCTGGGCCGAAACGTTCGCGGAAGAGTTCAATCGGGCAGACCTCGAAACCATGGTGGCGACGATGCGGGCCATCCGCGCCCGGCTGGAAGCGCTGGCCCGCGAGCGGGAGCATCTCTAGAACACCACCTCGGGCCCGTTCGGCCCGATGCGGAACACGCCGCTCGCGCGGGCGACCGGCCCTCCCTCCACGCTCAACAGGCCGTCGACGAACAGCAGGCGTTTCGTCCGCTTCAGGACGCGGCTGCGGCATTCCACCCACTCGCCCAGTTTCGCGCCCGCCAGATAGTCCACCGAAAGGTTGACCGTCAGCAGGAAATTCAGGGCGAGATCGGGCACGGTCAGCCGCGCCGTGAGCGGCAGGCCCACGTCGCAGAGCGTCGCGATCCAGCCGCCATGCGCCACGTTCATCGGGTTGCACATGTTGGGCATGACGCGGCAGCCGATCACCAT
>Ga0265293_10013208_pt1 | contig 10767 bp, 10 predicted proteins | sample Munlanlewell138R_FD_192505 | JGI IMG/M metagenome (GOLD analysis project Ga0265293, IMG submission 192505) | Leachate microbial communities from a municipal landfill in Southern Ontario, Canada - Leachate well 138R | ecosystem: Engineered > Solid waste > Landfill > Unclassified | place: Canada... | reverse complement strand
AAGTGCATCGATACCCTTTGCTTCCATGGCACGCCGCGTCCTGGCCAGCCGCGCCGCATATTCCTCACGCGTAAACTTCAGGGAAGGCGATGTCATGCTACTGAACTCCTCGGTTCAACTGTCAAAATTCGTGCCGACCCCGGCGTGGGCCGCATGATCGCGCGCCAATGTGGCAATGGCCGTGTCCTGAACGCCGGTGCCGGTGAGGTCACAGATCGTGATATCCTCTGCTGCGCGACGGCCCGGTGCGGTTCCTGCGATCACCTGGCCCAGTTCGGCAAACCCCGCATTTTCGTCCACCAACCCGGCCGCGATGGCATGATGCAGTTCGCCCAGCACCCGCGTCTGGCTGAGACGGTCGGCCACATAAAGCGTCGCACGTTGCAGTGCTGCCGGGTCAATCTCGTTCTTGTGTTCGGCATCCGATCCCATCGCCGTGACATGCTGCCCGGCCTCAAGCCATTCAGCCCGCAGGATGGGCGTCTCGCTTGGTGTGGTCGTCACGATGATGTCAGCACCTGCCGCGGCTCGTGCCCCGTCAGCACAGACGTGCACGTCAATGCCACAATCGGCGCGCAGCATCTGCGCCAGCGTCCCGGCCCTGGCAACATCGCGCGCCCATATCCGTGCCTCGCGGATCGGGCGCACCAGCATCAGTGCTTCCAGCTGCAACCGCGCCTGCACCCCGGCTCCGAAGATCGCCGCAATAGTGGCGTCTTCCCGCGCCAGATATTTTGCCGCCACCGCGCCGGCTGCTGCCGTGCGCACGTCGGTGAGATAGCCATTATCGAGCAACAGCGCCTCAACCAGCCCGGTCCTTGCCGACAGCAGCACCATCACGCCGTTGAGGCTCGGCAAGCCAAGCCTGGGATTGTCGAAAAAGCCGGGACTGATCTTGATCGCGAACCCGTCGATCCCCGGCACATAGGCCGTCTTGACGTCGACCTCGCCGTGATGTTCAGGAATATCGAGCCGCAGGATCGGCGGCATCGCCACCTTTTTGGTTTCCAATGCTAAAAACGCATTTTCAACGCAGGCCACTGTCTCCAGATCGAGCTTCACGATTGCTCGCAGATCCACTTCGGTGAGGATCGTCATCCGGCTCATCAGGCGTGCTCCCCGCATATCACGCGCCGATGCAAATCCATGTCGATATTGCGCCCTGACAGGATCAGCGCCACTGGCCCGCGCGGTGTCACCTCGCCGGCCAGCAATGCGGCGATACCCACCGCACCAGCCCCTTCGACGATCTCGCGTTCCTCATAATATGCGTGGGCGATGCCTGCGGCGATTTCTTCTTCCGACAGCAGGATCACCCTGTCGAGCAGGTCACGGCACATGGCAAATGTGTGGCGATTGGCAAGCCCGATGCCGCCGCCAAGCGAATCCGCCAGCGTTTCTTCCTCGCGCAGCTGCACCGGCTTGCCTGCCGTCAGACTTGCCTGCATTGCCGCCCCGCGCGCCATCGACACGCCAATTACCCGTGTTTGCGGTCGCAAACTTTTGACCGCCGCCGCCACGCCGGACGCCAGCCCGCCACCCGACAGCTGCACCAGTACCGTGTCGACCTGCGGCAGATCCTCGATCAGTTCCAGCCCGATTGTCCCCTGCCCGGCAATCACGCCAGCATCATCAAATGGCGGCACCATCGTCATGCCGTGCTGCGCCACCATGAGTTCGGCTTGCGCCTGCGCCTCATCCTGACTATCACCGACGATACAGATTTGCGCACCAAGTTTGGCAATCGCATCGCGCTTGTTGTGTGGCACCAGTTGCGACATGCAGATCGTTGCATCTATGCCTTCAAGCCTTGCGGCATAGGTCAACGCGCGGCCATGATTGCCGGTTGAAGCGGCGACCACGCCGCGCCGGCGCTCATCTTCGCCAAGCATCGCCACTGCGTTGGTGGCGCCCCGCAGCTTGAACGCTCCGGTTGGCTGACGGTGCTCCATCTTCATGTAAACGGGCACGCCACAGCGCCGCGACAAGTCGTCCGACGGCTGCAACGCGGTGCGCGCGACCTTGTCCGAAATCCGCTCCTGTGCTGCGCGTATTTCCTCCAGCGGCACTGTCATGGCGCGGCCAAAGGCAGGGCAAACACCCGTCCCCGTTCCGGCATCGCACGGTCATCACCGCACAATCGCAGGCACATCCACGCGCTCGCCTGGTTGCTCGTCACCACCGGCTTGCCCAGTGCAGCCTCAATATCGGCTGCGGCTTCCGCCGCGCGCAGCGCCGTGCACAAGATGATCAGCGCATCCGCCTGCGGGTCCATCGCCTCACGCGCCAACTCCACCAGCGTTTCTGGTGCAATCCGCGCCATCTCGCGGTCGTCATCCATGCCAAGGCAGGTAAAGCTTGCCACCACAAAGCCACAGCTTGCAAAATACGCAGCAACCGGCGCACTGGTTTCGGCCAGATATGGCGTCAAAATACTGATGCGCCTTACGCTCAGCGCCTGCAATGCCTTGCACGTTGCCAGCGGCGGCGTCACCACTGCGACGCCGGGTTTGCTAGCCTGAAATGCGGCAGTCACAGCATCGTCGCCGATCACCACCGACGCCGAGTTGCAGGAATAGCAAAGCACGTCGAGTTCCTCGTCCGGCAAGATTAACGCTGCTGCCGCGCTCAATGCCGGTTGCATGGCACGCAAATTCTCCGGCGTCGTCGGGTTGGCATAGGCAACGCGGGTAACGTAAACGCCGATCCGTCCGCTTGCGACCATCCGGGCATAGTCCGGCTCGGTGGTGTGGTCGGTTGCCAAAATCACCAGCGCCACACGGCTGTCGCGTGGCCGTGCATCGAGGGGCGGCTTCATGGCCCGCTGGCGAATGTCCAACGCCTGCATCCTACCGCTCCACCTGACCATATCGCCGCTCCAGCCAGCGCAGCCCGAACACCGAGACAATCGAGATTGCCAGGAAGAACACGCCCACCATCGTCATCGGCTCGATATAACGATAATTGGTGTTGGCGATGCTACGCGCCTGGTTCATCAGCTCCAGCACGGTAATCGCCGACAGCAGCGGTGTTTCCTTGAACATCGCGATGAAATAGTTTGCCAGTGCCGGGATCATCGGCGGGATCGCCTGCGGCAGGATCACATGCAGCCATGTCTGCAACGGGTTGAGGTTGCAGGCTTTGGCGGCTTCCCATTGGCCGCGTGGCACATTGTCAATACCACCGCGATAGACCTCGGCGGTATAGGTGCCATAATGCAGGCCAAGCCCGATGACACCAGCCACCAGCGGCGACAGTAAAATCCCCGCCGATGGCAGCACGTAAAACAGGAAATAAAGCTGCACCAGAAGCGGTGTGCCGCGAATGAATTCGGCGACAAAGCCGACTGGCCGCGCGATATATGAATTTGGCGAGCGGCGCAGCACTGCAAACACCAGACCGACGATGGCGGCCAGTACCGAGCCTAATAACGTTGCAATGATGGTGATCCTGAACCCTTCCAAAAGGGTCGGCATGATCTGCCAGACGAATTCCCAATCCCATTCCATCAGCTGCGCACTCCATCGAGGCCGCGTGTCAGGCGGCGTTCCAGCCAGCGCATGAAGGCGGAAATCGTCATCGCCATCGCAAAATAGAGCACCAGGATTGTCGCAAACGGGATCAGTGTGCTGCCGGTCTGCGCCCGCACCACCTGGGCCTGAAACGTCATGTCGGAGAGCGAGATCAGCGACACGATGGCGGTCGCCTTCAACAGCTCGATGGCGTTGTTACCAAAAGTCGGCAGCATCAGGATCACGGCCTGCGGCAAGATGACATGGCGCATGGTCTGGTATCGCGACAGGTTGATCGCCACGCAGGCCTCAAACTGTTCGCGACCAATCGACTGCACCGCGCCGCGCACCGCTTCCGCACCATAGGCACCGACATTGAGGCCCAGCGCCAGCACGCCGGCCTGCATCGAGGTCAGGTCAAATCCGAGCAGCGGCAACACGAAATAGGCCCAAAACAGCTGGACGAAAATCGACGTCCCACGGAAAAATTCAATATAGACGGTCGCCAGCCAGCGCAGCGCTGCAATATGCGATAGCCGCCCAAGCCCGGCCACAAACGCCATCACCAGCGCCAGCGCACACCCCATCAAGGTCAGCTGGATCGTCACCAGCGCTCCTTGCAGAATCAGGCCGACATATCCAGACCAGTCGATCATCGGCTGCCATGCCCCGCTTGTTGTCGCCGTGCAGAGAGAAAAACGCTGTCAGACATGAAATCCCGAGCCACAATGGCCAGATGCTGGATGGGTGCGGCCCTCTTCCCCATACGGGAGAAGAGAGCCGCGTGTCGCTATCACTGCGCGGCGCAGAGTTTCTCGCGCGATGTTGACATCGCTGCGGCCGCCGAGAAGCCATAAGGCTCGATGATTTTGGCGAACTCGCCAGATTCCTTCAGCTTGGTCAGTTCGACGTCGAACGCATCGCGCAGCGCGTCGTCGCCCTTGCGGAAGGCGGCACCGTCGCAATAGACCGGCGCATCCGAAACCGGCGCGACCATTTCAAGACTGTCATCATTGGCCAGCCGCATCAGATCGCTGATCGACAGCACCGGTAGCGAATAGACGTCAAGACGGCCATCCTGCAACATGCGCAGGCCGCTCTGGCCGTCCGGCACCACGACAACGCGGTCACGCGGCACACCCGCGTCAAGTGCCAGCCGCTCTTCGGTGCCACCGCCCGGTGCGCCGATAGTGGCATCGGCATGGGCGGCGATATCAGCGAAGGTATTCAGCCCTTTCGGGTTGCCCTTCTTGACCAGAAAGGCCTCTGCGTCACACAGGATTGGCTCCGAATAAGCCACCGCATCGCAGCGGTCCTTCTTCATGAACAGACCGGCAGTGACCACATCATGACGGCGCGCCTGCAGGCCCGGAATCATCGCACCATATTCCGAGATCGACGCCACGACTTCCGGTACGCCGAGACGCTTAAAAACGGCCTTGGCCACATCCGGCCCGGCTCCTGACACCTTGCCGTCAGCCGCGACCGCCGTGAAGGGCGGCTCGTTGGCGATGGCGATGCGGGCAAAGCCCTGCTCCTTGAGCTGCTCAAGCTTCGGGTTATCTTGTGCCTGCGCACCAATGGCGATGGCAGCGATGGCTGTTGCGGCGGCAATTCCGCCGACGATCAGTTTCCTCATATTCCTGGCTCCCTTGTTCCCTGGAATTTTCGTTGTCGCCTGCGGTCAGACCCGATGGCCTGCCGCGATGATCTTTTTCAAGAACGCTTGCGTACGTTCCTGCTTTGGATTGGAGAAAATCTCGGTGGGTGTGCCTTCCTCAACAATGCTGCCCTTGTCGAAAAACAGCACCCGGTCGGCAAAATCATGCGCAAATCCCATCTCGTGGGTTACCAACAGCATCGTCGTGTCAGTTTCAGCAGCCAGCTTGCGCATCACGTTCAGCACTTCCTCAACCAGTTCCGGATCGAGTGCCGACGTCACTTCATCAAACAGCATGATCTTTGGCGACAACGCCAGCGCGCGGGCAATCGCCACGCGCTGTTTCTGGCCGCCGGACAGCTGCGACGGCATGTTCTTCGCCCTGTCGGCCATGCCGACCATGTCAAGCAGTTCCATGGCGCGTTTTTCCGCATCGGCACGCGACATATTCTTGGTCAGGCGCGGCGCGAGCGTCACATTGTCGATTACCGATTTATGCGGAAACAGGTTGAACAGCTGAAACACCATGCCGATTTTCTGGCGCATTTTGGCAAGGTGGCGTTCATCCGCCGGCACCAGTCCGCTGCCATTCTTCGGCATGTGGTAGAGCTGTTCGCCCTCGATCTCGATATGGCCGCCATCAATCCGCTCCAGCGTCATCAGGATACGCAGGATCGTCGTCTTGCCGGAACCGGACGGCCCAATCAGCGCCAGTTTTTCGCCCGGCTGCACCTGCATCGACAGATCGTCCAGCACCTTCAGCGCGCCGAAGCTTTTGGTGATTTTGTCGATCTTGATGATAGGCACAACCATTCGGCCGCTTCTCCCCCGTTGCGCCCCTAACGATGGGGAAGGCTTCAAATCATGTCAATTAGGAAAATAATATCATGACAATTTGGATCAAAGCGGGACAGTCTGGCGCGTTGGACTTTTTGCGTTTTCGGCGCGGGATCCAGTATCGACCTGCTCCAGCTTAAATTGCCAGCAGTAAATGCTCCGGGTCGGCCATTAGCAATTTGGCAACGACGCCAAGCCCGGTGCGCAGTTCTTCCTCACTGGTCGAGCCGAGCGACAGCCGCACCGCTGGTGTCTGAAACGCATCGGCAACCCGGAACGACACGCCCGGCGCGATCGCCACCCCTTGCAGGCGCGCCTGCGCGACAAAGGTTTCCTCAGCCTGGCCTTCCGGTAGATCGAGCCAGACATGCAGGCTTTCCGGCTGCGACCAGAACAGCGTCTGCGACAGCACTTCCGCTGCAATTGCATGGCGTTGATGGATTGCCTGACGTTGCCAGTTTACCAGTTCAGCGGCGGTTCCGTCTTGTACCCAGCGTGTCGCGATCTCTGCCATTAACGGCGTTGCCATCCAGTTGGACACCAGATGACGATTGGCGACAGCTGCTACAAAACGGTCGGGCGCAACCAGATATCCGATGCGCAGGCCCGGAAGGGTGATCTTGGTGAAACTGGTGACGTAGAAAGTGCGTTCCGGCGCGAGCGCGGCGATCGGCGGCGCGATGCGGCTGACCAGCGGGCCGAGAATGTCGTTTTCGATAATGGCGATATCGTGTTTGCGCGCCACTGTCACCAGCGCTTCGCGCCGCGCTGTGCCCATCAGTGTCGCGGTCGGGCTGATCGCCGACGGCTGGACGAAGACAGTACGGATATTGCCGCGCGTGCAGGCATCGTCCAGCGCCTCAGGCAATATCCCCTCGCGGTCGATCGGCAGGCCCTCGAGGTGAAAGCCGAGATAGCTGGCAAGCGGTACCAGCGTGTGGTGGCCGATGGCTTCGGTTGCCACAGTTGTTCCCTGCGGCGCGGCGCTCATCAGCGCCACCGTCATGCCGGCGGTCGCGCCATTGGTGGCACTAATATTGAGCGGTGAGGTCTCCAGCCCGCAGCCCCGCAGCCATTCGACCGCCGCGAGGCGATGGCGCGGAAAGATATTATTGGGCCGGAACGACAGCGCCGCACTCGCCGGCAGGTCCAGCGCCAGTTGCCCCAGCACCGCGCGCATCTTGTCCAGATGCATCGGCTCGCATACCGGTTTGAGGATCGACAGATCAATCAGGTTGCCCATTCGTTCCGGCAGATAAGGCGGTGCTGGCTCCGGCTGGCGCGCCTGCACAAACGTCCCGCGTCCGATCTCGCCCGACACCAGCCCCCGCCGGATCAGTTCCTCATACGCCCGGCTGATCGTCTGCACCGACAAGTTCATCTCATCCGCCAACTGCCGATGCGTCGCCAGCCGGGCACCACTTTCCAAATGTCCGTCATGAATTGCCCGTGCAATCTGGTCCGCCAGCGACAAATATGCCGGACGGCGAATTAAGCTGGGATCGGGGCGCCATATTGTCATGATTTCATTAGTGGGGCTAATCATGTCAATTGACAATCCCGATTCCGAAACACATGCTGCAACATGACCGCACCCAGACTTGATGTCCTCAGACTTGATGCCATTGACCTGAAGATCCTCGACGCGATCCAGCGCGACGGTCGTATCACCAAACTTGCACTGGCCGAAAAGGCCGGCCTGTCGCCAACGCCGTGCTGGACGCGGCTGGCACGGCTGGAAAAGGCGGGCATCATCGCTGGCTATCATGCGCGGCTTGACCTACGGCTTGTCGCCCCGGTGACCGGGGTATTGATTGAGATTACGCTGGGAAACCACCGGCAGGCCGATTTCGAGCGGTTCGAGCGTGTTATCCGCACCTGCCCGGAGGTGGTGGCGTGCTGGTCAGTCGGCGGCGGCATCGATTACATGGTCAAGGTCGCCGCACGCGACATCGACGCCTATCAGCGCTTTGTCGATTCGCTGCTCGAACGCGAGATCGGCATTGATCGCTACTTCACCTACATAATCACTCGCACGGTAAAGGACGAGGTGGTGCAGCCGGTGATGCAATTGCTTTCGCCCGAAATCTGAAAGGAGAAACTCTCCGCCTTCGGGAATTTCCACAGTCGATCTCTCTGCAAAAAGAGCCACAAACAGTCTCCTTCTCCGGCAATCCGGACCTAGGTTGGCCGCATCGTTTTCATCGCGAGGCCGTCATGTCTGCTACACTTGCCCGCACAATTCGCCATGAGGCGTTTGATCATCTCGCTGACCGGCGACTGCATCGCGAACTCGCCTATGTCGGTGGGCATTGGACTGCTGGCGAAAACGGCGAGGGTTTCGATGTCAGCGATCCCGCAACCGGCGCGAACCTTGCCTGGGTGGCAGCCCTTGGCCCTGCCGAAACCGAGCGTGCCATTGATGCCGCGTCCGATGCCTTCCCGGCATGGCGCGCCTTGCTGCCGCAACAACGCACTGCAATCCTGCACCGATGGTTCGAATTGATTATTGCGGCAAAGGAAGACCTTGCGCTGCTGATGACACTTGAACAGGGCAAGCCGCTGAATGAGGCGCGCGGTGAAATCGACTATGGCTCCTCATTCGTTGAATGGTATGCGCAAGAAGCGCGACGTGTGAATGTCGAAAGCATCACCAGCCATCTGCCTGATGCGGAAATGATGGTGCGACGCGAGCCATTGGGCGTGGTTGCGCTGGTGACGCCGTGGAATTTTCCTTCAGCCATGCTGACCCGCAAGGCCGCCGCTGCCCTTGCCGCCGGCTGCACAATTGTCGCACACCCGTCTTCCGACACACCCCTGTCGGCCCTGGCGCTGGCTGAACTTGGCGAACGTGCCGGCCTTCCCGCAGGCGTGTTCAATGTCGTGACAGGTGACGCAAAAACCATCGTTGGCGTGCTTTGCAAGGATGCGCGGGTGCGCGCACTCAGCTTTACCGGTTCAACCGAAATCGGCCGTCTGATTGCAGCGCAATGCGCGCCGACAATGAAACGGCTCGTGATGGAACTTGGCGGCCACGCGCCGCTGATCGTGTTTGATGACGCCGACATCGGCAAAGCCGTCGATATTGCCATTGATGCCAAATTCGCCACCTCCGGGCAGGATTGCCTTGCCGCCAACCGCATCTATGTCCAGCGCGGCATTTATGCGCGTTTTTGCGCGGCCTTTGCGGAGCAAGTCGCGGCGCTCAAGGTCGGCATGGGGTTGGAAAATGGGGTCAAGATCGGCCCGCTGATGCACGAACGTGCCATCACTAAGGTTGAGGAACAAGTGACTGATGCACTGGCCTGCGGCGCAAAGTGCCTTGCAGGTGGAAAACGCCATGCCGCTGGCAAGCTGTTTTTCCAGCCCACCTTGCTTGTCGATGTGCCGGACAGCGCCCGCATCATGCATGAAGAAACCTTTGGACCGGTCGCTGCCGTCACCGCCTTTGACAGCGAAGCCGAGGTGATCGCCCGCGCCAACGCCACCGAATATGGCCTTGTTGCCTATGTGGTGAGCGAGAACGGCGCAAGGCAACTGCGAATGGGCCGTGCACTTGACTATGGCATGGTGGCGATCAACCGGGTCAGGATTACCGGCGCGCCGGTGCCGTTTGGCGGGGTCAAGCAATCTGGCCTTGGCCGCGAAGGCGCCCGCCACGGTCTCGAAGCCTTTACTGACCTTAAATATCTGTGTCTCGATGCCGCCTGATGCGACGCAATGATAAGGACCCCTAATATGCCCAATCGCTCCAACGAATTGACCGCGTGGGACCGCGACCACTTCTTTCATCCCTCTACCCATATGGGCATGCACGCCCGTGGTGAAACGCCAACGCGGGTGATGGCGGGCGGTGAAGGCGTGTGGATCCACGACATTTCAGGCAAGAAAAGCCTCGATGCCTTTGCCGGCCTTTATTGCGTCAATGTCGGTTATGGCCGCACAGAGATCGCCGAGGCCATTGCAAAACAGGCGCATGAGCTTGCCTATTACCACGCCTATGTCGGCCACGGCACCGACGCCTCGATCACCCTGTCGAAGATGATTATCGACCGCGCGCCTGCCCATATGAGCCGGGTTTATTTCGGCCTGACCGGCTCCGACGCCAATGAAACCAACATCAAGCTGATCTGGTATTACAACAACATTCTGGGCCGCCCGGAAAAGAAGAAGATCATCTCGCGCTGGCGCGGTTATCATGGTTCCGGCGTCATGACCGGTTCGCTGACGGGTCTTGAAGTGTTTCACAACGCCTTTGACCTGCCGCGCGCCCCGGTTCTGCACACCGAGGCCCCCTATTATTTCCGCCGCGAAGATCGCTCGATGTCGGAAGAACGGTTCTCACAGCATTGCGCCGACAAGCTTGAAGAGCTGATCCTCGCAGAAGGGCCGGAAACCATTGCAGCCTTTATCGGCGAACCGATCCTTGGCACCGGCGGGCTGGTGCCGCCACCTGCCGGCTATTGGGCAAAAATTCAGGCCGTGCTGGAAAAATACGATGTGCTGCTGGTTGCCGACGAAGTTGTCACCGGATTTGGCCGTCTTGGCACGATGTTCGGCTCTGACCATTACGGCATGAAGCCCGACCTCATCACCATCGCCAAGGGGCTGACCTCGGCCTATGCGCCGCTCTCGGGCACCATCGTCGCCGAAAAGATGTGGGATGTGCTGGTGCAAGGCTCTGACGAACTCGGCGCAATCGGCCATGGCTGGACCTATTCGTCGCATCCGATTTGTGCGGCAGCCGGCGTTGCCAAT
>Ga0265293_10013207_pt1 | contig 10768 bp, 8 predicted proteins | sample Munlanlewell138R_FD_192505 | JGI IMG/M metagenome (GOLD analysis project Ga0265293, IMG submission 192505) | Leachate microbial communities from a municipal landfill in Southern Ontario, Canada - Leachate well 138R | ecosystem: Engineered > Solid waste > Landfill > Unclassified | place: Canada... | reverse complement strand
AGCGAGCCGCCACGCGTCAGTGGCGGCTCGCTCTAGTTTGGGTTCGTAAGAGGCGGCCTACCCGTGCGGGTGGGCGTCCTTCGGCCAGGCGCGGATCAGGGCCTGAGGCGCTGCTCGTCGCGAGGGAAAGCGCGGGCGAAACGTACGTTGTGCACACCCATCAGCAGCGCCGTGAGGCGCTCGGCGCCTATAGCGAAGCCGCCGTGCGGCGGCATGCCGTGGCGGAACACCTGCAGGTAGTCCTCGAAATCGGCCGGGTCCATGCCGCGCTTGGTGAGCTCCTGGCGTAACACCGCCTCCTCGTGCACGCGCTGACCGCCGGAGGTTATCTCTACCCCCCGGAAGAGCAGGTCGAAACCGCGGGTCAGCCCACCCTCCTCAGGGTAGGTGTAGAACGGCCTGGCTGCCTGCGGGTAGTTGGTCACGAACACGAAGTCCGAGCCGTGCTCCTCCTTCGCCCAGCGGCCCACCAGGCGCTCGGCCTCCGGGTCCAGGTCCTTACCGCCGGTGGCGTGCCCGTAACGCTGCGCTACCAAGTCACGCGCCGCCAGCAAGCTTATGCGCGGGAAAGCGTCTGGCAGCAGCGGCGCTTCAGCCTTCAGCTCCGCTAGTTCGCGTGCGCAGCGCTCCTGGACGGCGGCGAACATGCTGCGCAGCAGGCCTTCCTCTAAGTCCATGACGTCGGCGTCGTTCTCGATGAAGCCGAACTCCACGTCCAAAGAGAGGTACTCGGCCAGGTGCCGGTGGGTGTGGCTCTTCTCGGCGCGGTAGACGGGCGCGGTCTCGTACACGCGTTCGAACACCCCGACCATGATCTGCTTGTAGAGCTGCGGAGACTGCGCCAGGTAGGCGCGCTTGCCGTAGTAATCGACCTCGAAGAGGTTGGCGCCGCCCTCGGCGCCGGCGCTAACGAGCTTGGGCGTGAAGATCTCTGTGAAGTCGAGCGCGTCCAGGTAGTTCCGGAACGCGCGCACTAGTTCGGCCTGCACCTTCAGAACGGCGCGCGTGCTGGGGCTCCGCACGCTCACGTGACGGTAAGCGAGCAGCGTGTCCGGGTTGGCGCCCCACTCCTCCTTGGAGAGCTCCACCGGGGGCGGGGTGGTGGCTTCCGCCAGTAGCTCAAGGCTCTTCACCTGCACCTCGTAACCGCCGGGGGCTTTCTTGTGCGCTACCACTGTGCCGGTCACGCGCACGGCGCTCTCGTGCAGGGGCACTACCAGGCCCTCGAGCACGCACTGCACTACGCCCGTGCGGTCGCGCAGCACCAGGAAGCTGATGCCGCCCAGGTCACGCCGAGTGAAGACCCAGCCGGTCAGGCTCACTAGCTGACCTTCGTGCGCCGCTAGGTCGCGCACCAGTACGCGCTGCGGCGCTTCGTTGCTGGCCCCTTTTCCGGTTCCTCCGGTGGCCGCCCCGCTACTCTGTGGACTGCCCGGTTCTGTCCCGCTTGCCGTCATCGCCTGCCTCCTTGGCCGGTCTCGCTGCTCATTTAGCTAAGCCGATCTTGGCTCCGTGCACCTGGCCCCCAGTCTCTCGGGCTGGCCTCAGGGGTCGCCGACCAACGGAAACCCCCCGAGGCTAACCTCGGGGGGTCGGTACAGTGAACCGTTACGACGCCTACGCCCCGAGGTGCCTCGTATCGGAATTATCGTCCGTTAGGGGGCGCGGGAAGTGCGTCATGCGCGTAAGGCTAGCAGGCTGGCGAGGGCGCGTCAACACTAGGCGCGGCTTAGCCCTGAGCCGCCAGGTAGGCGCGGATCAGCTCCAGGTGTTGTTGGTCTTTAGGGCGCCCGAGCCGCTCTTTCATAGCGATCACGTCGCTGATGGGAGCGCACGGTACGCCGTCCACGAGTTCCGCCCGGGCGATCACGCTAGCGGCGCTTTCGCCCAGCCAGCCGTCGTAGATCTCTACGTCGTCTGCCAGGCTCACGCGCTGGTCCGTTACCCCGCGGTCCAGCGTTGCGTTGCCGCTCCTCACTAGGTCTAGAGCGCCCTCCCAAGCGGCGCCGCGGGCCACCACGTCCAGGTCGCCAGCCTCTGCCAGCACGCCGCGCAGTGCCAGTGAGGCGGTGGAGTGAACCACGTAGTGTTCGGGGTCCAGGTCCAGCTCTTCAAGGCGGGCGAGGATGTCGGCGGCGCGCATGCCGGATTCTACGCCTTGGGTTCAGGGTCAAGCGGGGGCGCTCTCAGGGCGGTTCTTATTACCATGGCCGCGTGAGACAACTGACGGAAGCTGAGACGCAGGCCGTGGTGGCCTTGGCCATGGACCTGGCTCGCGAGGGGCAGGGTGACGAGTTACGTGAGTTCGTGGAACGTGGTCTGCCGGTCAACGTGCAGGACGACGAGGGCAACTCGCTACTGATGCTGGCCGCGTACCGCGGGCACCTAGCCGCCGTGCGCACCCTCATAGAGTTGGGCGCGGATGTGGACCTGCGTAACGGCCGTGACCAGACGCCTATCGCCGGCGCGCTCTTCAAGGGCGAGGACGACATCGTGCGTGAGCTCATTCGGGCCGGTGCCGACCTGGACGCGGGCACCCCCACCGCCCGGCAGGCGGCGGAGCTGTTCGGGCGCTCGGAGTTACTGACGGAATGATGTCAGTACGTTCAACTTCGTGCATTCTGTGCCCGGCGAGTTAGCGCGTTCATAACGAGCTAATAGGTAAGCGGCCCGAGTAACGCTACTCGGGCCGCTGGTCTGTAGACGCTGGAACGTTCCAGCTTATCGGTCAGCTGATGGGTACAGCTTATGGGCGTGCTTAGGCGGGCACGTTGTCGGGGTTCGGCTCCACGTCGGAGAGGCGGCCGGCCTGCAGCGCCTCGATGGCCTTGCGCACACCTTCACCGTAAGCGGGGTCGGCCTGGGTGCAGTTGTAGATGTGCCGCTCGATGGTGGCCTGGCTGGCGCCGTTGATGGCGCGCGCGGTGTTCTCGAAGAGCACCTGCTGCTGGGCTGGGCTCATGAGGCGGAAGAGGTCGCCGGGCTGCTCGTAGTAGTTGTCGTCGTCCGCGCGGTAGTCGTAGCGATCGGCGTTGCCGCCGATGGCCATGGGGGGCTCGGCGTACTGCGGCTGCGCCTCGTAGCGGCCGTAGCTGTTGGGGGTGATACCGGGCATGCTGCCCTGGTTGCCGTCGACCCGCATCTGGCCGTCGCGGTGGTAGGTGTTAACCACCTTGGCGCCGCGCGGCTGGTTGACGGGGATCTGGTGGTGGTTGATGCCCACGCGGTAGCGGGCGGCGTCGCCGTACGAGAAGAGGCGGCCCTGCAGCATGCGGTCAGGCGAGTAGCCGATGCCCGGCACCACGTTGCCGGGGGTGAAAGCCACCTGCTCGACGTCGGCGAAGTAGTTCTCAGGGTTGCGGTTAAGCTCGAACTCGCCGACCTCGATGAGCGGGTAATCCTTCTTGGACCACACCTTGGTGAGGTCGAACGGGTGGAAGCGGTACCCTTCCGCTTCGGCCTCGGGCATGACCTGGATGTAGAACGTCCACTTGGGGAAGTCGCCGCGCTCGATGGCCTCGTACAGGTCGCGCTGGGCGGACTCGCGGTCCTCGCCGTTGATGGCGGCCGCTTCGGCGTCGGTGAGGTTCTTGATGCCTTGCTGGGTGCGGAAGTGGAACTTGACCCAGAAGCGTTCGTTCTGCGCGTTGATGAACGAGTACGTGTGCGAACCGAAGCCGTGCATGTGGCGGTAGCCGTAGGGGATGCCGCGGTCGGACATGACGATGGTGACCTGGTGCAGCGCCTCGGGCAGGTTGGTCCAGAAGTCCCAGTTGTTCTCGGCGGAACGCAGGTTGGTGCGCGGGTCGCGCTTCACGGCGCGGTTCAGGTCGGGGAACTTGTGCGGGTCGCGGTGGAAGAACACGGGGGTGTTGTTGCCCACCATGTCCCAGTTGCCCTCTTCCGTGAAGAAACGCAGGGCGAAGCCTCGGATGTCGCGTTCGGCGTCGGCGGCGCCACGCTCACCGGCCACGGTGGAGAAGCGCGCAAACATCTCGGTCTGCTTGCCCACTTCGGAGAACACAGCCGCCTTGGAGTAACGGCTGATGTCCTTAGTGACGGTGAAGGTGCCCCAGGCGCCGGAACCCTTGGCGTGCATGCGGCGCTCGGGGATGACCTCGCGGTGGAAGTGCGCCAGCTTCTCGAGGAACCAGACGTCCTCGAGCAGCATGGGCCCACGCGGGCCGGCGGTCTTGGCGTTGTCGTTCTCGGGTACCGGGGCTCCGGCAGCGGTCGTCAGCGGTTTCTTGTTCGTGTCGGAAATGGTCATACTCCCTTGCTGTCTAGGTGCTTTGCGCGTGCTGTGGTTACGGCTTGTAACTGTTACGGCTTGTAACGGCGTTGGGCCAGGCGGCAGAGGCCTAGCATCTGTCTTGATTATGCCACCTAGGTACAGGGGCCAATGTCCCCCAAAGTCGGAACCATTACAACTTGTAGTTAGGGTGGGGCGCTGCCAGGGGGCGGGGCCGGGCTCAGTCCGGCCGGCGCTTGTCCAGGAGCTCCTGCAGCTGCCGCATGGCCTGGATGGCGCGCGGGAAGCCCACGAAGATCGCCGTATGTATGAGCGTCTCGCGCAGCTCCTGCTCGGTAGCGCCCACCAGCAGCGCGCCGCGCAGGTGGGTAACGAGTTCGCCTTCGGCCCCCAGGGCTGTGAGCACCGCCACGCTCACCAGTTCGCGGGTGCGCAGGTCTAGACCTGGCCGGGCGAACACCTCGTCGTAAACCACGCGCGTGACCAGGTCGGCCAGCGCCGGATCCGCGGCGGTGAGCGACGCCTCGATGCGCTGCGCTTGCGAACCCCAGATGGCTTCGCGGGGCGCCTGGGCGGCCGTGCCGTGCTCCACCAGCAGCGCCACCGCGCCGCTGTGGGCCTCGAGGAGTACGTCCGTATCCGTGCCCGGTTCACCCGTCACGGTGTTAGAGACCCCCAGGCCCGTGCCGAACGGCAGCGACCTGCGCTCCAGCGGGTAGGAGAGACCGGCGCCCGACACCACAGCGTCGGCGCCGAGCGGCAGCAGGCTGACGGTCACGCCGGCTGGCAGCGTGAAGCGACGGGGACGCCCGGCCGCCAGCACGTGCGCTTCGTGCTGGGCGCCGTGCAGCGACACGTGAACGGGGCCCCGCTCGGCGGTGCCCACCGCGTGACGCGCGGCTACGAACAGCGCCGCCAGCCCCTGATCGAGGCGGCTGCCGAAGGCGCCCAGTACCCGCACCACGCTGGCCCCGCGCTCGAGCGCTGCGGTGATGGCCAGTTCCAGATCGAGTTCGTCTTTCACCGTGGGGTGGGTCTGCCGCGGCACGTCTGGGTACGCCGCCAGCGCCGAAGCGCTGACGCTGTCCATGTCGCCCACCAGCAGGTCAGGGGTGAGCCGCAGGGTGCGCGCCAGCTCCAGGCCGCCGTCGGCGGCGATGACGATGCTTACGCCCTCAAGCAGGGGCGGCACTAGACGCGGCAGCGGGATCGTGCCCGCTGCGAGCACCAGGGCCGTTGCGCCGTCAACGCTAGCTTCCATGTCGTCCGGTCTCCTTTACGTGCTTGCCTTGCCGATTGTCTTGCTGGTCGCCATGCTGGTCGCCGTGCTGCTCGCCGGGCAGCTCGCGCCACGCTTCAGGCGGCGCTGCCAGCCGCAAGCGGAGCCCCGGCTGCGGGGTTCCAACCGCCGCCAGCTCTCGGTCGAAACCGCGCCACACCACGGTCACGCCCCAGGTTGGCACATCGAGGAGGAGGCGCCAACCGAGCCCGTCGCGCTGCGCTGCGGCGACCTGCGCGTCCACCGTCAGCGCCTCTCCGGCTTGGGTATGCATAGCCCGCGCGTCCACGCCCACATCGGCGGCGTCCTGCAGCGGTAACAGTTGCGCCAGGTCGGCGCGGAAGAGCGCCGCACCCACCGCGCCTGTCCGGCCGCTTGTCAGCACCCCTGCCGGCGCAGCGTCGAACACGTTCTCGTGGCCCAGGAAGCGGGCCGCCCAGCCGCTGACGGGGCGCTCGAGCAGCTCCTCGCCAGCGCCCACCTGCACGATGCGCCCGGCACGCATGAGAGCCACCCGGTCGGCGAGCGCGAACGCCTCGCTCTGGTCGTGGGTCACGTACAGGGCGCGCTTACCCAGCGCACCCAGCAGACGCGCTAACTCGCCCTTCAGCGCCTGGCGTAGCTGCTCGTCGAGGTTCGAGAGCGGCTCGTCCAGCAGCAGCATGCCCGGGTCGGGCGCCAACGCCCGCGCCAGTGCAACGCGCTGCTGCTGACCGCCCGACAGGCGGTCAACGCGCCGCGAACCCAAGCCTGCCAGCCCGACCAGCGCCAGCAGCTCAGTCACGCGCGCCGCGCGTTCGGCGGCGGGCACGCGGTCCTCCACCATCCCGAACGCCACGTTGCCGGCCACGTCTAGGTGGGGGAAGAGGGCGTACGTCTGGAACACCATTCCCACGTCGCGCCGCTGCGGCGGAACTGCGGTCACGTCCTGACCAGCCAGAAGCAGGCGCCCCGCGTCGGGCCGCTCCAGCCCGGCCACCAACCTAAGCAGTGTGCTCTTGCCGCAGCCGCTGGGGCCGAGCAGCGCTACCGTCTCGCCCGCACCCAGGGTGAGGGAAACGTTGTCCACGGCGGTCACCGCGCCGAAGCGCTTGGTGAGGCCCCGCAACTCAAGGCTCACGAGGGCACGCCCCGGCGGTTCGCGCCGGCGTGCGGCACGCTGATGCTCACTTAGAACTCGCTCCGTCCACGTCTCTGCAGGATAAGCATGACCAGCGCCGTTAGGAGCATGAGCACGGCCGCCAAGGCCAGCGCCTGCCCGTAGTTCACGGCGCCGGGTCGGCCGAGGCGGTCGTAGATGGCCACCGGTAAGGTGGCGTACTCGGGCCGCACCAGCAGCAGCGTGGCGCCGAACTCGCCCATAGAGATCGCGAAGGCGAAGGCTGCGGCCGTTAGTAGCGCGGTGCGCAGCAGCGGTAACTCGACCCGCCACAGCGTACGGGCGGGCCCGGCGCCCAGGAGCGCCGCGGCCTCCAGCTGCTGCCTAGGCATGGAGCGTAACGCCGGAAGCAGCGTGCGCGCCACGAACGGGAAGGCCAGCAGCGCGTGCGCTAGCGGGATGCCCCAGAAGGTGGTGACCAGCAGGGGGAAGGTGAGCAGGTAACCGAACGCTAGCGTGATGGGGCTGGTGGCCAGCGGCAGCAGGCTGGCTTGGTCCAGCACGCGCCAGCCGCCCCGCGCTACCGCGTAAGCGAACGCGAAGCCTACGAGCAGCGCCACGCCTGTGCTGAGCGTGGCGAACGTGAGCGAGTTGCCGAGCGCGCGCCACAGGCCGGGGAAGCTGAGGGTGGGCTGCACGCTAAGCAGGTTGGTGAAGTTGGCGAAGCTCGGGAACGCACCAGCGGGGCTGGTGAACGCTTGCACGAGTAGCGCGACCAAAGGCGCCAGGATGAGGCCGCCGGCGAGCAGCAGATCGGCGCCGATGAGCACCTTCGTGCCGGCCGTAGGCGCACGCTCCGCCGCGCCCGGCGCTACCGGCACCGCGAGGCGCTCCTGCAGCCTTGTGTAGAGCGAGGCCGCGCCAAGCACCAGCACCAGTTGCACCAGCACCAACACCGCAGCCGCGTCGAGCTGCAGCAGGCGCGCAGTGAGGTTGTAGATCTCGATCTCTAACGTGGCGAAGCGCGCGGCGGGCGCCAGGATGAGGATGACGCCGAAGCTGGTGAAGCAGAAGATGAACGTGAGGACCGCCGCGGCTAGGGTAGCGGGCATGGCCAGCGGCAGCGTCACGCGCCAGAGGGTGCGCCAGCGGCCCGCCCCCAGCGTGGCGGCGGCCTCCTCAAGCTGCGGCGCTACGCGCTCCAGGAAGCTAGCGACCAGCCTGGCCACCACGGCGAAGTTGTAGAACACGTGCGCGGCCAGCACGATGGCGAGGCTGTTACGCAGGTCCACCCCCAGCACGCCGCGCGGGCCGGCCAACGCCATGAAACCGATGCCGGCGACCACGGTGGGCATGACGAACGGAATGGTGAAGGCGGCCGTCAGCGCCCGCTTGCCCGGGAAACGGTACCGCGCGAACAGCAGCGCGGTGGGCAGCCCGAGCGCCACGGTGAGCAGGGTAGAGAGCAGCGCCTGCCCCAGCGTGAACCAGATGCGTCCCAGGTAGTAAGGGTCGCTCAGTGTGTTCCAGAGGGCCGCACCCGCGGGCTCGCCCTCGGGCGCCAGGCCACGCGCCAGGATCACGCCCAGCGGCACGAGCAGGAACGCTGCCAGGTAGAGCGTCGCCGCCCCGCCCGCCACATGCGCCAGCGGGTTAGGGAGCGCGGGTTTAGCAAGGCCGAATTTGGGACGATTCGGGTTGGGAGGGCCCGGGTTGTGGTCATCGGCGGCGTTGGAGCGGGCTCTTAAGCGCACCCGTACAGTTTAGGCCGCCGCGTCCGCGCCGCCGCTGGCAGGCGCCTGACGCTGCGAACACCTCGCTGAACTCGCCGTGAACGCCTTCGCGGGTAGTGCTCTTGACAGTCGTCCGCGCTGGCGCTAAAGTCACTGCGGTCATGACAGGCAACCTCATCCCCCACCTCGCTCGCCTGCGCCGCCGCGCGCACGCCGCGCCGTTCGGCGTGGTCGCAGCTGGGGAGAGGACTGTCTTCACGACGCACTGACCTGACAACGCTTTAGTAAGCGCAGCGACCGTGGAGAGCTCCCAAAGCGACCGCGGTCGCTTCTTCGTGCACGTCCGGCCGAAGCGGCGCCGCCCCGAGCAGCGAACCGAACAGAACCGAGACCCTTAACCGGGCCATGCGCCCCCGAGCACGGAACGAAGGTCGTGAGATGACCAGCACAACCGCCCCCCGGCGAACCAAACCCCGACGCAATAACCCAACCAGCGAGAGGCAGCTTGGCCTCTTCGGCATCCTCGTGCGTTACCTGGCCCCGCAGAAGTGGCTGGCGCTCCTCATGGCGCTGCTGTTGCTGGCCGCCACGGGCCTGCAGGTGCTCGTGCCTCAGCTCTTGCGCCGCTTCATAGACGGCGCCATGGCCGCCATGCCCACGGGAACGCTCGTGAACATCGCGCTGCTTTTCATCGGCGTGGCGCTGGCCACGCAGGTGCTCAACGCCGCGGCCACCTACGTGGCGGCGTCCGTGGGCTGGACGGCCACCAACCTCCTGCGGCAGGACCTGACCCGCCACACGCTGGGGCTCGACATGAGCTTCCACAACGCGCGCACCTCCGGCGAGATGATCGAGCGCATAGACGGCGACATCACGAGCCTCTCCAACTTCCTGTCGGTGTTCACGGTGCGGGTGGTGGGCGGCATCCTGCTGGTGGTAGGCATCCTCGTGGCCCTATGGCTGGAGAACCCGCTCATTGGCGCCGCGCTGACCGCCTTCGCGCTGGTGGAGCTGGTGGTGCTCAGCTTCACCCGTAAAGCCGGCGTCCCCGCCTCCAACCTGGAGCGCGAGGCTAACGCCAAGCTGTTCGGTTTCATCGAGGAGCGCCTGCAGGGCCTCGACGACCTGCGCGGCAACGGCGCGGGTGCGTACACCATGCACCGCTTCGGCAGCGTCATGCGCACGGCCTACCACGACACGCGCCGCGCCTGGATGCTGCGCAGCGTGGTGTGGCTGAGCAGTTACGGCCTGTTCGTGGTGGGCATGGCGGTCACCGTGGGCACCTCCATCTACCTGGTCGGCGCCGGCGCCATCACCGTGGGCGCCGCCTACATGACCTTCCAGTACCTGCTCATGTTGCACGAGCCCATCGAGCAGATCACGCAGCAGCTTCAGGAGCTGCAGAAGGCGGCGGCCGGCATGGCGCGGGTGGGCGAACTGTTCGCCACCCAGCCCGCGCTGCCACCGGGCGGCTCCAGCCGACTGCCGGACGGCGCCCTGGGCGTGAGTTTCGAGGCCGTGAGCTTCCATTACCTGGACGTCGACGAAACGCAGCTCACCCTGAAAGGCGTGAACTTCGAGCTGGCGCCGGGCGAACGCCTGGGCCTGCTGGGGCGAACGGGTTCGGGCAAAACTACCCTCACTCGGCTGCTGTTCCGGCTGTACGACCCCACGTACGGTGCCGTGAAGCTGTCCGGCGTGGACGCCCGCCACGTTGAGCTGGAGCACCTGCGGTCGCGTATCGGGCTCGTGACGCAGGACGTGCAGCTCTTCCGCGGCACGGTGCGCGACAACCTCACGTTCTTCGACGCCAGCGTGCCCGACACGCGGATAGAAGAGGTGGTGCAGGAGATGGGCCTGGGCGCCTGGCTGGCCCGTCAACCCGAGGGGCTTGACACCATCATCGACTCGGGCGGCCGCAACCTCTCAGCCGGTGAGGCGCAGCTCGTGGCCTTCGCGCGGGTGTTCTTGAAAGACCCCGGGCTGGTCGTGCTCGACGAACCTTCATCGCGCCTGGACCCGGCCAGCGAGCGCCTGCTGGAGGTGGCGGTGGAGCGGCTGCTGAAGGGGCGCACCGCCATCATCATCGCGCACCGCCTGGAGACCGTGGAGCGCGTTGACCGGATCCTCGTTATGGGTGGCGGCAAGGTGGTGGAGAGCGGCTCCAGGGCTGCCCTGGCCGCTGAGCCCGACTCCCGCTACGCCCGCCTGCGCCGCGCTGCGCTGGCTCTCGACCTGAACGTGACCGCCGGGCAGACGCCGGCCGGTCTTGAGAACGCAGCCGACATCCTGGAGGAACTAGCATGACCTTCAGCACCAACCCACTGACCCTCACGCTGAAGCTGGTGCGGCAGCGCAACTCGCTCTTCATCATCACCAGCGTCTACTTCCTCATCATCCACGCG
>Ga0265293_10013205_pt1 | contig 10769 bp, 11 predicted proteins | sample Munlanlewell138R_FD_192505 | JGI IMG/M metagenome (GOLD analysis project Ga0265293, IMG submission 192505) | Leachate microbial communities from a municipal landfill in Southern Ontario, Canada - Leachate well 138R | ecosystem: Engineered > Solid waste > Landfill > Unclassified | place: Canada... | reverse complement strand
TAGTTGGCGATACTCCCAAGGCTCCAACGAACGCTGTCTGCCTTGGCAAAGGGCCTACCATCAAAGTCAAGGATGCTTTAGTGATGGCTCATCCACAGGTCAAACAGGCTTTGGTAGAGGTTGCTAAAAGTAATGCAATTCCATATCAGTTTGAGATCCTGGATACTGGAGGAACTGATGCCGGGCCCATTCACTTGAGCAAATCCGGAGTCAGATCGGGCGGAGTTTCGGTACCATGCCGCTATGTGCATACCCCGACCGAGATGGTTTCCCTAACCGACCTTGAGCATGCGGTTAGCTTACTTAAAGCGTTTTTAGTTACCCCGCTTGAAACAGGAATAGGGGTTTGATAGACGAATTGTTTCCTTCAGGAGGTCGGACGATCAAATGAAGGATGTACAAAATTCTCTAGATCATCGTGGCATCACGATCCAAAAAGTAGGGGTTAAGGACCTTCGCTTACCACTACTAATTGTAGAGCGCGCAGGCGATGTTCAGCAAGTATTGGCCAATGTCACCATGACGGCTAATTTACCCCACCAATTTAAAGGAACGCACATGAGCCGGTTTATCGAAGTCTTGATGACTTGGAGTCGAGCCGGCTTATCTGCTAAATCATTTAAGAAACTGCTTAGTGAAGTGAGGACTAAGTTAGCCGCGCAAAGAGTCGAGATTAGTATGCAGTTTAAATATTTTGTCGGCTTGGTCGCACCGGTCAGTGGCAGCCCTAGCCTATTAGATATTGATTGTGAATTTACAGCCTCATTATACAAGGAACGTTTTGATTTTATTCTCGGTGTAAGGCTTCCCTTCACCTCAGTTTGTCCATGCAGCAAGGAAATTTCTGCGTATGGGGCTCATAACCAGCGGGTCTTGGTTTCGACGCGTTTGCGAACCCGGCCCGGAGAATATTTGTGGATCGAGGATGTTCTGGATTTAATCAAAGATGTCGGAAGTTGTCAGGTTTACCCTTTGCTTAAGCGCGAGGACGAGAAATATGTGACCGAGCGCGCCTATGAAAACCCGAAGTTCGTCGAAGATATCTTGCGAGATTCTGTTCTAGCTCTGCGGACCGATCCGCGGATCACCTGGTTTGAAGTACATTGTGAGAGCTTCGAGTCGATCCATAATCATAGCGTATACGCTTACCATACCGAGTCGACCAAGAGCTAATAGATGTCAAAAAGGATGCACTTTCGCGCATCCTTTTTGACTATGGGCTTGTGGGGGAGGAAAAGGAATCTTTTTGTTTCAGCCCTGTTCCGATATTAGTTATCTCCGGTTGGGCGGTTTTTATGTACACTTTTTTATCCTAACTGTTTGGCCAGAAAACTAGCGGCTGTACTGCAGAGCTTGGCTTCTAGTTCTGATTGTTTTTTGGTCTTGGACAGCATTACCACGCCGCCGAGCATTTCGCCTTCGTGGATAATCGGCACCAATACTTGGCTCCGTGAAGAAAACCCTTCGACCGGAAAATCCTCCTGCTCTTCGTTGGAGATATATGTTTGTTTGGTCGCCAGAAGATTGCGCACGGATTCGGTTACGATTTTTCCGAGCAGGCTCTTTTTGGGGGCACCATTGACCGCAATTATTTCATCTTCATCGATGATCGCGGTAATGTTGCCGGTGGATTCTGACAACGAATCAGCGTATTCTTGGGCGTAATCACTGAGATCTCCCATCGGAGCATATTTTTTAAAGATGATTTCGCCATTGCGGTCGGTGAAAATCTCCAAAGGGTCATTTTCCCTGATACGCAGCGTTCGCCGGATTTCTTTGGGGATGACAACTCGGCCTAGATCATCTATTCGACGTACTATACCCGTAGCTTTCATCCGGCATCCCTCCCTAGAATGTGTGGTTTTGCCTTTAGTCTTAGCTACTGGCTCTCCTGCCCATGCTAGAACATTTTCCCTGCTATAAACCCCGCATAGCATGCGGGGTTTAGTTGGCAGCATTAGAATTGATCAGGTTTTGGCTTTTGTTGCATTAGCTTTTCGGTTTCAGCCTGGAAAGTTTGTTGAAACGAATCGCGGACATCAGCGGTAACCTGATCGATTAGGGCTGCTTCGGCGGCAGCAATCATCTTACGCACCATGTGCCCACCGACAGCGCCACATTCGCGAGCGGTTAGGTTGCCCCAGTACCCATCCTGAATCTTGCTCATATCGATTCCTAGTTCGTTGGCAACCTCATATTTCATCTGGTCCAGGGCTTGTGCCGCTTCCGGAACAACTTTGCGGTTATTGGATTTTGAACCTTGAGCCAGATTCACCACCTCCTCGGCTATGCTGCCTATATTATAGGATTTCCCCGGCCGTCAATAGCGCATACTGGCAACTTCAGTTACCCTTTTTCCCGTTGGTTAACCAGGGCTTCTTGTCCACGCTTGATCATCTCTCGCACCACCAGGCCAACTTCTTTGGTGGTCACTGCTTCCCAGCCTTGTTCTTCGATTTTATCAGCAATTCCCAGTTCCCTCGCGACCTCCATCTTCAGCCGTTCGGAGGCAAAGCGACCTCGTGCCATGTTGACACCTCCTAGCCATAGTCTGTTTCATCAACCCGGCGTTATGTTGACAAACTCTGCCGACCTAGCTAGAGCACGGAGTTGATCCATCCGGTGGGCAACTTCGGGGGTGGGGCGTTCCAAGAGGTGCGCAAATGGGATTGTTGGCAATTGTGCTAGCCGGTGTTGATAATTGCCGAGCGTAAAATCGGTGGGCTCGACGGTTTCCAGCTCATCCCAGGTCACCGGCATAGAGATTGTTCCTTCTGGGGTTGGGCGTAGAGAAAAAGGGGCCACAATTGTCTGTCCTTGTAGATTTTGCAGGTGGTCTACATAGACCTTTGCATTGCGGTTCTTGACCAATCTTTCTGTGGTAATCAGCGCCGGGTTTAGATTAAGCATAATTTTACCGATGAAGCCGGTAAAATCGACTGAATCCTGGTAGCTCCATCCGGCTGGGAGCGGAAGATAGATATGAATCCCGGTGGCGCCGGATAATTTTGGGTAACCGATTAATGATAGCTGATCTAGGACTTGTTTAACAAGTAAGGCTGCTTGTCGTGCTTCGGCAAAACCGGCCGGTAGCGTAGGGTCTAGATCGATCACCGTCCAATCCGGCTGATCCGGAGTGGGAGCCTGCGAATGCCAGGGATTGAGTTCAATCGCCGCTAGATTGGCTACCCACAACAAGGTGGGCAGATCATTGATCAACAGATAATTGATTACTTTTTCATTGTCTGCCGAGTAGACCGGGTAGGTTTCGATCCAATCAGGAGTACCCCGAGGCCGATCTTTCTGGTAAAAGTACTTACCGCTAATTCCATCGGGATAGCGTACCAGCGAGATTGGACGATTTTCGAGATAGGGGAGAAGATAGGGGGCGAGCAAAGCGTAGTATTCGATAAACTGAGCCTTGGTGTATTGGGGCCAAAGTCTTTTGGTCAGGTTTGATAACCTTATACTTCGCCCGGAGACGTTAACGCGTCTATTCATCTTGTACCAGCCCCCGATATGTTGGATGGCGGAGGAGGCCATCTTTGGTAAACTCCAGGTACTCTATCCTGCATTTAAAGACAGGTTTGACCCACCAGGTTTCCGCTTCAGCAGCAGGTACAGCGACCGCCGGCGTAGCTCTTAGATTGTTAACCAGTAATTGCAGCAGCTTTGTCGCTTCTTGATGGCCAAATCCGGTACCCGCTCGTCCGATATAAGTCAGCCGGCCGTCAGGAGATTCCTTGGCTAACACCAAAGCATCAATCCTGGTGGCACGGGCAGCAGCGGTAAACCCGATAATAGTGGCCACTAATTGTTGGCGGTTTTTGATTTTAAGCCAAAACTCGCTGCGTTTACCGGGTAAATATGGGCTGCCTTTGTCCTTGGCCATCACTCCCTCAAATCCTTGGCCAAAAACGATCGTGGCATAGGCTTTACCAAGACTCTCTACAGATCTGGAGATAACCCAAGGTTGCTTCTCTTCTAAGCTGGCTAAAAGCAGCTCTTTACGCTGGGAGAGCGGGAGATGAAATAGCTCTTGATTATTGCGATACAGCAGGTCAAAGACCATATAGGTTATGGGGAACTGGCGGGAATAGCTGATGATGGTGTGGGGTGAGTTTGCGCGGATTCGCCGCTGAATTAGGGAAAAATCTGGTTTGAACTGGGAGTCGAGCACGACCAACTCACCATCAAAGATAGTGCCGGTGTGGCAATTTTTGGGCAGAGCATGCAATTCAGGGAATTTGTCTGTAATGTCGTTGAAATTACGCGATTGTAAAGTTAGTTTTCCGGCGGGGTTGATTAAGGCGAGACATCTGATGCCATCCCATTTTATTTCAAAGAGGTGGTTTGCGGAGTCAAATGGTTGGCCGACCGAACTGGCTAACATCGGGGCGAGACGCTCAGGAAATGGCTTCACCGGATCACCAGTTCTTTCTGTTCTTCGGTAGCCTTGATACTTTCTTCTAGAGCCTTAAGCAAATCGATGACCTCAGCTTGACCCTCTGGTTGCGGAATGGTAACGGCTTCGCCTTCAATTTTACTGCTGACAAGCTGTAGCAGTGCCTCACGATAATTGTCGGTATATTTCTCCGGTTGAAAATGTGTGGAGAGGTTTTGAATCAAAGTGACCGCCATTTTTAATTCATGTTCATGAATGGTCGGCGTGAATTGTAGATCAGGCACGGTGCTTATTTCCTTAACCTCATCAGGATAAAACATGGTTTCCATAATCAAGGCTTGACCTTGCTGAACGCGCAAACAGGCCAGGGCCTCCTTTTTGCGTAAGATAACCTTAGCTATAGCGATTTTCTCAGTTTCCACCATTGCCTGGCGCAGAAGGGCATACGGCTTTTGCCCTCCTTCTGACGGGGCTAGGTAATAACTTTTGGAAAAGAAGACCGGATCGATTTCGTTTAAATTCACAAAATCAAGGATCTCGATGGTCTTGGCAGTTGCTAGCGGAATCTTGGCAAAATCATCTTCGGTGAGAATTACATATCGACCCGGTTCATACTGGTAGCCCGAGACTATTTCGTCTTGTTTGACTTCACCTCCGCAAACGGGGCAGACCTTTGCGTATTTGATCGGAGTATTACATTGTTTATGGAGATAATTGAATTTAAGGCTCTTTTCTTGGGTAGCGGTATACAGTTTAATCGGTATATGAACTAGACCGAAGCTAATAGCTCCCCTCCAGATCGTGCGCACGCTGATTTCACCTCTTGATAAATATTTTGATACCCTCTTGTAGAAAATAACCTTGACACAAGGTACTGCTATCACTTCACAGTCCTGGGAAATGATGCCTTATTTTACCACCTGAGCAAGGGACAATTCCTCGGGGAATATACATTAAGTAAAAATAATTAACATCGGGGTGACGAAAGTTGTTAGAACGGGAGACAATTTTAACACCCGCTGGTTTTAATCGGTTAAAGTCGGAACTGAATACATTAAAGATCACCAAAAGAAAGGAAGTCACCGATAAAATCCGTGAAGCTTTAGAATTTGGCGATCCGTGGGGCAACCCCGAATACGAAATGGCCAAACAGGAACAGGCCTTTGTAGAAGGTCGCATTAAATCTTTGGAATCTCTGCTTGAAAATGCTAAGGTTGTCAAACAAGCCAAGCAGGCAGACACGATACAGCTCGGTTCAAAAGTAACCGTATTTGACCTAGAAGCCGGCGATGAGTATATTTATATTATCGTAGGTAGTGGCGAAGCGGACCCAATAAATAATAAGATTTCGTATAAGTCACCTGTGGCCCAGGCTCTTCTGGGGCATCGGGCCGGGGATGTGGTCGAAGCCGAATGTCCGATCGGGGTAGTGAGCTTAAAAGTTCTCGAAGTTTCCGCCGCCGAAAGTGAACTAGTAAATGAAGAAGTGTCTTGACACCGCGAAGATGACTTGTTATAATAACTCTTGTCCTTAGGATGTGTGGGCGAATAGCTCAGCTGGGAGAGCACCTGCCTTACAAGCAGGGGGTCACAGGTTCGAGCCCTGTTTCGCCCACCATAAATACCCCGTATACTTTAGGGGTTTTTTAATGCCCGACGTATTCGGCACTTAAAATGAACCAGCACATACAATGATAGAAAATCGGTTGACAATGACCAGTTAGATGTGCTAAGATACATTTTGCCGGATGCGGGTAGCACGGCTTGATAAAGCAAAATATGGCCCCGTAGTTCAGTTGGTTAGAACGCCTGCCTGTCACGCAGGAGGTCGACGGTTCGAGTCCGTTCGGGGTCGCCATGCCGAGATAGCTCAGTCGGTAGAGCAGAGGACTGAAAATCCTCGTGTCCCCAGTTCGATTCTGGGTCTCGGCACCATCCGAGCGGAAGTAGTTCAGTGGTAGAACACCACCTTGCCAAGGTGGGGGTCGCGGGTTCAAGTCCCGTCTTCCGCTCCATTTTATATCTTTCTTTTTTGGAGAGATAATGCTATAATGCATCTGTAAAGGCGGCATAGCCAAGTGGTAAGGCAGAGGTCTGCAAAACCTTTATTCCCCAGTTCGAATCTGGGTGCCGCCTCCATTTATTTGCCGGAGTGGCGGAATTGGCAGACGCAAGGGACTTAAAATCCCTCGCTCGTTCTCGAGTGTACCGGTTCAAGTCCGGTCTCCGGCACCATGATTTTCACGATAGCAATGGCTATCGTTTTTTTGTGCGCTTAAATAGTGGAATAAAAAAAGAAACCACTTTTTAGCAGTGGTTTTGTTTGTCATTATATGGTGGGCGATGCTGGACTTGAACCAGCGACCTCTTGCATGTCAAGCAAGCGCTCTAACCACCTGAGCTAATCGCCCGATCAACAAATAGTATTATAACAAATCAAACATAAAAGTCAACTACTAACTTTCTTCCGTGGTCTTGGCAATCCTCCGCTGCATTTACTCCTCTTGCGGCACATATAATAACCGCGGAAGGGAGTGATCGAGCATGAGTGATGCAGTATCCATTGGTGCCTCCACTGCAATAGCAACTGTACGAGACCGGCTCTCTGAAGAGCTTTCTTCTTTACAGGGTGAAGGTTTGCGGGTATCTCTTGAAGAGAGAGATTTTGGCCCGATAACATATATTGGCTGTAATCTCACTGATGAAAGCAATTCGCGAAATGCGAAGGCGATATTCAGGTATTATATCGCCAAAATATTGGCGGAGGTTATTGCACACGATCTTCCGATGTCGGAGATTCCACGGATAATCAGGGTAAACTATGCCCATTTCTCCGAAGCGGAGAAGACTGAGATCATTAACCGAGCTATAAATTTGTATAAATCAGAGCTTTTTCAGGGCAATATCTATAAAACTGTCAAGCGGAAAAATCAAATAATCACCTCATTATTGGAATATCTTAACCTCAACAACGAAGTCGTGCTTGAAGGGTTCTTGCGGTTCCGCCTGAAAGAATTCTGTGATGAGCTGTCAACCTTTGTTGATCGGGCCGTCGACAGTTACATGGTAGATCGCGAATACGATGAATTCGTTGCCTTGTTAAGGTACTTTGTCGAGATTCAAGAACCAAAGATGCAGCTGGTTCATGTGGTAATCAGAAGCAATGGACTGTACCGAATTCTTGATGAGCGTAACGAGGTAGTAGAAACCGAGTATCTCGAAGGATTTGTAGTCGATCTGGTGCAAAATCAGGTTGATTATGAAGATCTCTTGCTTAGCGCCCTGATTACCCTGGCACCGCGCGAGATCATCATCCATTTAGATCCGGATTGTAAAGTGGCCAAAACAGTTTCCCGGGTTTTTGAAGGGCAAACCGGTTATTGCCCGGATCGGTCGGCCGGGTGCCCATTATGCAGTTATAACGGGATTCTTCCCAAGAAAGAGTAACTAATAAAGATACCTGTCTGGCGACTGATGGTATAATAACGATATGGAAACTTTTATCATCATGCCGCTGATAGGTGCCTTGATCGGATGGCTGACCAACTACATCGCGATAAAATCTCTATTCCGGCCGAGAACTCCGCGTAAGATATTATTTATGCGGTTGCATGGACTTCTGCCCAAAAGACAGGCCGAGTTGGCGATAAGCATCGGTAGAATTATTGAACAGGAGCTTGTTACTACCGATGCTTTGAGCCAAAGGCTAAGGGCGGAGGCGGTCAAAGAGCGTATCGTTGACGAGATAACCTATCAATTTGGATTGGTAATTGAGGACAAAGTACCGCGAGTCCTACAACAATTGAGTTACGATCTGCTGATTCCAGCAATTCGCCGAGAGATTAAACAGAATCTGGACGGCTGGCTCGAACGTGCTGAGGTGTTAATCAAAGATGAAGCCAGAGTCGGCGAGATGGTCACCGAGCGGATCAGTGGATTTGACCTTACTCGGCTGGAACGCCTGGTTCTAGAGATTGCCGGCAAAGAATTGCGGCACATTGAATTGTTGGGCGGTGTTTTAGGTGGTCTTATCGGGCTGATCCAAGCTGTGATAGTATATTTTATTTGACAGCAGCCGGTCCATTGCCTATAATTATTGCTAAATATGGCAGGCGATGAGCGGGACGAGTAACCGGCAGCTATCCAGAGAGGTGGGTCAAGGCTGCAAACCCACACCAGTCGGCGAAGACCACCCGTGAGCAGTGTTCGAACGGGATGACTTATTAAGGACACCGGGTTAGCCCGATACAGCTTTTATTAATGAGCGGGTAGGATTTTTCTTACCAAGCAGGGTGGAACCGCGGATTTTTCCGTCCCTTATCTGGGGCGGATTTATTTTTTTCTAGACTAGAAAGGATGTGCGTGATGGCTGAGAAGTTAATTGAGGTAATCCTTCCCGATGGATCAGGTAAGCAAGTGCCGGAAGGCAGTACAGTGCTAGATGTAGCCAAGCAGATCGGCTCTCGCTTGGCCAAGGCGGCTGTAGCCGGCCGAGTAAATGATGAATTAGTTGACTTGAACGCCAAAGTAAACGCAGGAGACAAGGTTTCCATTGTTACCGTTGATTCTGAGGAGGGCCGGGAAATCTTACGGCACAGCACTGCGCACGTGATGGCTCAGGCTGTGAAGCGGCTTTTTCCTGAGGCCAAATTGGCGATTGGACCGGCCATTGAAAATGGATTTTACTATGATTTTGACCTTCCGGAGCCGTTATCGGCTGAGCAGTTAACTGCCATCGAGTCTGAGATGGAGCGGATCGTTCAGGAGGATTTGCCATTTAGTAGGAAGATATTGCCGAAAGATGAAGCGGATCGGTTCTTCGCCGAACATGGCGAAGATTACAAACGTGAGCTGGTGCGAGATATTCCGGATGATGAAACCGTAAGCCTGTATCAGCAGGGTGATTTCGTCGACCTTTGTCGCGGACCGCACGTCCCATCGACCAAGGCCTTGAAGGCGTACAAGCTCCAAAATGTGGCCGGAGCGTATTGGCGCGGTGATTCTGCACGGCCCATGCTCCAACGCATCTATGGATTGGCTTTCCCCCGCCAGGATGAGCTCAATGAGCATTTGCGCTTGCTCGAAGAAGCAGCCAAGCGTGACCATCGCAGACTTGGCAAAGAGCTTGACTTATTCAGCCTGCGGGACGAAGGGCCAGGTTTTCCTTTTATCCACCCCAAAGGGATGATCATCTGGAATACTTTGCTTGATTTCTGGCGTGAGGTTCACAGCAAACGTGGATATCAAGAGATTAAGACCCCCATTATCCTTAATGAGAACCTTTGGCGTCAGTCAGGGCATTGGGATCACTATCAAGAAAATATGTACTTTACAACCATTGATGAGGGTGCCTATGCGATCAAGCCGATGAATTGCCCCGGCAGTATGCTATTGTATGGCCGGCAGGTTCACAGTTATCGGGATTTGCCGCTCAGAGTGGCTGAATTAGGCTTGGTTCATCGGCATGAACTTTCCGGAGCTCTGCATGGTTTAATGCGGGTCCGCTCGTTTACTCAAGATGATGCACATATTTTCATGCTGCCCGAACAAATTCAAGCCGAGATCGAAGAGGTCATCGACTTAATTAATTACGTCTATTCGACCTTTGGTTTTAGTTATCATATGGAACTGAGCACCAAGCCGGAGAACGCGATGGGTTCGGATGAGATCTGGGAGTTCGCAACGGATTCGCTTCGCAACGCGCTAGAGGCGCGTGGCCTTGCCTACAAGGTTAATGAGGGTGATGGAGCATTTTATGGCCCCAAGATTGATTTCCATTTAACCGACGCCATTGGTCGCACTTGGCAATGTGGCACGATTCAGCTGGATTTTCAGATGCCGGAACGCTTTGACCTTTCCTACATTGGAAAAGACAATGAAAAGCATCGTCCGGTGATGATTCATCGGGTGGTTTTTGGCAGCATTGAGCGATTTTTGGCGATCTTGGTCGAGCACTTTGCCGGTGCTTTTCCAACCTGGTTAGCCCCGATCCAAGTGGAAATTCTTCCGGTTAGCGACAAGTTCAATGCATATGCGGCTGAAGCTGCTGGTAAGCTGAGCTCGGCCGGGGTAAGGGTGCATGTTGATAGCCGTGATGAAAAGGTTTCCTATAAAATCAGGGAGGCTCAACTACAGAAGGTGCCGTATATGCTGATCGTAGGGGAAAAGGAGCAGGCTAACGGCACGGTATCGGTCCGCTCAAGAGCTAACGGTGATCAAGGTGCCTTCGACTTAACTACCTTTGTTGAAGGGATTACCAAGGAAATCGCCGCCCGACAACTGGAATTGACCTGGTAATACGGGAAAAGGCTATTGACCGATAGCGGCTAACTATGGTAAACTATTCACGTTAATGAAATAGTGG
>Ga0265293_10013204_pt1 | contig 10769 bp, 12 predicted proteins | sample Munlanlewell138R_FD_192505 | JGI IMG/M metagenome (GOLD analysis project Ga0265293, IMG submission 192505) | Leachate microbial communities from a municipal landfill in Southern Ontario, Canada - Leachate well 138R | ecosystem: Engineered > Solid waste > Landfill > Unclassified | place: Canada... | reverse complement strand
ATAAGTGACCGTTATCTTTTTAGTTCTTTAGCTTATCAAGCTGTCGACATTGGTTTTGAAAAAGTTAGCGATATAAATAACTTTCCTTATCCGAAATACCTTATTTACCTCGATACTCCTGTTGAAGATTGTCTTGATCGTATTGAAAAAAGAGATAATGGCAAAGAGTTGTTTGAACGAAGTGAGTTTTTAGCCAAAGTGCGTGATAACTACGAGTTAATTTTTGCCGACTTACCCAAAGAGGTTGTATTTTTACGCGTTGATGGGACATTAGGCAAAGATGAAATTACTAAGATTATCATCGATAAACTAAAAGAGAATTCACTTTTATAGTTATTTAATAAACATAGCATCGCCGTAGCTAAAAAAACGGTACTTCTGATCTACGGCATGCTTATAAGCTTTTAAAATAGCTTCTCTAGAGGCTAAAGAGCTAACTAAAACCATCAGTGTCGATTCGGGTGTATGAAAATTAGTTAAAAGTTGATCGACAACTTTAAATTTATAGGGCTCTTTTATAAAAAGATTGGTACTAAAATGACCACTAACGACTCGATTTTGCTCTGCATCAAAAGCCGATTCTAAGGATCTGACACTAGTTGTCCCTACTGCAACTATCTTTCGCTTTTCACTTTTTGCCCTATTAATTATTTGGGCAGTTTCTTCTTCTATTTCGTAATGTTCGTAGTGCATTTTATGTTCTTCAATATTTTCACTTCTAACTGGCATAAAGGTCCCAATCCCTACATGCAAAGTAACTGAACAAATCGTAATTCCCCGATTTTTAATTTTTTCTAAAAGCTCTTCGGTAAAGTGTAAACCGGCTGTTGGAGCTGCAACCGAACCCATTTTATCGGCATAAATTGTTTGATAACGGGTGTAGTCAATCTCACTATCTTCTCTTTTAATGTAGGGGGGCAAAGGGATGTGTCCTTTAGTTAGGAAAAAGTTTTCATCAATTTCTTGGTCAAATTCAAAAATCTTTATCCCCTCTGTCAAATCTTCTACTATTGTTCCAGTAAAAGAAGTGCTCTTTTCATTATTAAAAGAGTAGCGCCGACCCACTTTTTGCCTTTTACTTTTTGTGGTCATCACCTCCCATTTATTTTTACCAAGAAATGATAAAAAGAGAAACTCAACAGTAGAACCTTGTTCACTTTGAGCAAACAAACGAGCTTTACGCACTTTTGAATTGTTTACAACTAAAACAGAGTCTTTCTCTAAAAAAGTGAGAATTTCGCCAATGTGTGAATCAATTAACTTATTTTGTTCTCTGTCGAGAACTAAAAGACGACTATCCCCTCTTTTTGGTGGGGGATATTGAGCTATTAAATTTTCAGGTAAATTAAAAAAGTAGTCCTTGGTCTTCATTGCTTTTAGTGTTGGTGTCCATTTTTAAGAGTTTATAAGCAAGCGATGTTGCTACACGACCGCGAGGAGTTCGCTTTAAATACCCTTTTTGAATTAAAAAAGGTTCATAAAAATCTTCGAGTGATTCAATAGCTTCGCCAACTGATATTGCCAAAGTTTCAGCTCCGACTGGTCCGCCGTCATAAAATTGAATTATAGTGCGTAAAATATTGCGATCTTGTTCCTCTAAACCTTCAGTGTCGATACCCAAACGCTCCATACTTATAGCGACAATTTTATCATCAATGATACCATTTCCCAGTACAGTTGCGTAATCGCGTAATCTTTTAAGCAGACGGTTGGCAATACGGGGAGTCCCACGTGAACTTTGGGCTAAAAGTTTAATGGCAGACTCTTCTATTTTAGCATCCAATATTTGAGCTGAACGTTTAATTATAGCCTCCAACTCTTCCTGTTGGTAAAATTCAATTCGACAGGTAATGCCAAAACGGGAGTATAGGGGGCTTGAGACTTGGCCAGCTTTTGTAGTGGCTCCAATGAGAGTAAATTGAGGAATTGGGATACGAATAGTTCTAGCAGCAGGGCCTTGTCCAATGACCCAATCGATTTCGTAATCTTCCATCGCCACATAGAGCATCTCTTCTAAAGCGGGACGCATACGGTGAATTTCATCGATAAAAAATATAGAGCCTTCGGTAACATTGGTAAGAATTCCAGCCAGATCTTTCGGTTTCTCTAAAGCCGGTGCACTGGTCATCCTTATTTCTGAACCCATCTCGTTGCCGATAATCGAAGCAAGTGTTGTTTTACCAAGACCAGGAGGTCCAATTAAAAAGACGTGATCTAATGCCTCTTTGCGTTGTAAAGCAGCTTCTATAAAGATAGAGAGGTTCTCTTTTATTTTTTGTTGCCCTTGGAAATCTTTTAAACTTTTTGGTCTTAAAATATTTTCTTGAGCATCTGATTCACTTTGGAAACTGCTCGATAAAATTGACTGTTGCTCTTTTTCCACATTAACCTCTAGGTAAGTCGGACAATCGCATTTTTAAACAAAAACTGCTCCGTATCGTGTAAGTTTTTCCCTTCCAACTCATTTTTAAATTCTACAAGTAGTTCACTTATAACCGATACGACTTGTCGTTTATCATAGCCCATATCAGAAAGGGCAGCAACAAGGTCGTTGTATCGCCTATCTAAAGAGCTGCTTGAAGAGCTTGCGTGAGAAGGGAAATCTAAAACTACTGAGCCTCTTAAAGCAAGGACAAGTTTTTGTGAAGTTTTAGGACCTATACCAGGGATGGTTGCTAAAAATTGAAGATCCCCATCATCTAAAGCTTGAATAAAGGCACGCACTTGAACTGAACCTAAGATTTTAATTGCTTGACGTGGCCCTATTCCGTTAACTTTAATAAGCTCAGTAAATAAAAGACGCTCTTCTTCATCACCAAAACCGTATAAAGTCATCCCATCATCACGATGTTGTAAATATGTGAGCAGTCTAATTTCTCTTTTTGCTTCTGAGCCAAGTTGTGATAAGCGACTTGCAGTTTGACCTGAAATTGTGACAGAGAACTCTAGCGACTCATTGACTCTGATTACAACTTCATCAGATCGCACATAAATAATTTCACCGATTAAAGCGTGAATCATCTTAATTTCTCCTAAAACGGTTTGTAGTTGCTTTTGTACTAGCATAACAAATTGCCGCAGCTAGTGCATCTGAAGCATGATCTGGTTTTGGTATTTGTTCTAGTTTTAATAGAAGGCGAACCATCTCCTGTACTTGAAATTTCTCTGCTGTCCCATAGCCGGTAACGGCCATTTTAATTTGTAAAGGTGTGAACAAATTTACTTCGATGTTGAGTAAATTGAGTTGTTGCATTATTGCACCGATAACTTTTGCAACATTGATAGCTGAACTTACATTTTTTGCAAAAAAGATATCTTCCATTGAAACAACATTGATTGCATTTTCTTTAGCTATTAAACCGATATCAGAAGCAATCGAGATAATCCTATTCTCTAAAGTGGTTGTTGTTTTAGTACGGATAACACCAAAAGAAACAGGCCGGTAGCGATGACCATCTAAGTCTATCACTCCCCAGCCTGTTTGCGCCAACCCGGGATCGACACCAAGGATTCTCATCTTTTTACTCTTCGTCCTCAAAGCCCTCGGGGATTTCTAAGTTTGAAGAGACCTGTTGAACATCGTCTAAATCTTCCAATCTTTCAATCAATTTTAAAACTTTGCGAGTTCCATCAAGGTCTAAACTGACCATGGTATCGGCAATCTTAGTTATTTCTGCAGAAAGTTCGGTGAAACCAGCTTCTTGTAGTCCCTCTAATACACTATTAAAATCGCCTTGTTCAGTAATGACTTCAATAATACCATCTTCGCTACTGATATCTTCAGCCCCTAACTCTAAAGCAACTTCTAAAATTTCATCTTCACTATATTTTTCTTCATCGTAGGCAATGACCCCTTTTGTTTGGAACATATAGGCAACAGAGCCCGTAGTACCCAAAGAGCCACCAAGTTTAGTAAAAGTGCTACGCACTTCCCCTGCAGTTCTATTTTTGTTGTCAGTGAGAGTATCGACTATTATAGCGACTCCACCTGAAGCGTACCCTTCATAGGTAAGTTCGTAAAATGTTGAGTCTTCCATCTCACCTGAGCCTTTTTTAATCGCCCTTTCAATATTGTCTTTTGGCATATTTTCAGAACGAGCTTTTAAAATAGCCGTCCTTAGGCGGGCATTCGATTCTGGATCACTACCACCTGTTTTAGCTGCTACTGAGATTTCTTTAATAAGTTTTGTGAACATTTGGCCCCGTTTTGCATCGGCAGCCCCTTTTTTATGCCTAATAGTTGCCCATTTACTGTGGCCACTCATACTTTTTACCTCTTTGTTACTGTATCGTTAGAATTTTTTATTGAGCATCTAAAGGTACCACGCCCGTTTTTTAACTGTCAAGTAGAACATCTAAAGCATCTATAAATTTTAAAATTATAGCATCACTGAGCATAAAGCCCTCTTCAGTTAAAGCAAAATTGGAAGTTGAATTATTATAAAGAGTTTCTAAAGGTAAAAGAGTCTGCTTTATTGAATTATTTAATAAAAGATCAAAGTCAAAATTAAAGTTTTGCAACCAATCTTTTTTATCAAGGCCCTCTTTTGTTCTTAATCTCACCATCAAATACTCTTCTAAAAGGGTATACTTCTCCAATTTTTCAAAAGTATAGGTGCTAAAATTATCGCTGTTGATATAGTTATTAATTCCAATATTGCCAGTAATCCTACAACTGTTAATTGTGCTGACAGCACTACAACCAAGACCAACATAATCTTTAAGTTCCCAAGTCAAACTGTTGTGCATTGATCGATGATTTTCATCTAAAGCAAAATTTGATATTTCGTAGTGTTCAAAACCTAATTTTTTCAGTAATTGCCAAGAATCTTTTAATACTTCAGCTTGGTAATCTTCATCATAAAGAGTCAGTAAATCATTTTTAATTTGCTTAGCTAAAAACGTCCCCTCTTCAATACTTAAATTGTATAAAGAGATATGATCAGCTTCACTTAGATTAATCAATTTTTCGATATCATTTAAGGCACTCTCTTTTGTTTGAGTTGGAATTGAGTTGATTAAATCGCAATTAACCTTAAAGACCTTTTCTCTTTTAAACTTCTTTATAATCTTCAAAGCCCGCTTTAAATCTTCTAAAGATGTTTTGCGTCCTAAAATTTTAAGCGAATTTTCATCTAAAGATTCAATACCAACACTTATTCTACTTAAACCAACTTCACTTAATTGCAAATAGTTTTCAACTAAATCTTGCGGGTTCACTTCTAAAGTTACTTCTTGGGCAAAACCAAGAGAGCTTACAACCTCTAAAATTTCTTTTAACTGTTCTAAAGACAATAAAGAGGGAGTGCCTCCTCCAATATAGACAGTTTTAAACCCTTTTTCTCTAACAGAGACTAATTGTTTTAATTCACTTACAAGTTTTTTATGATAATCATCTAAACTTTTTAGTGCAGTAATTGAATAAAATGAGCAGTATGAACATTTAGAAGAGCAGTATGGAATATGGATATATAAAGAGAGCTCTTTATAAGGGTCGATAAAATCTAAGAGTGTCTGTTTCAGGAGACTCCTCCCATCCTCCCCAATGGCCAAAACCTAAATATAACTTTGCCTATGATACTTTTGTATGGAACTGGGCCGAAATAACGACCGTCATGGCTGTTATCACGATTATCACCTAAAGGTAAAACATGCTCTTTAGGTACATACATGCCTAATTGATACCGTTGTGCTACTTGGCGAAGTGACAAGTTTGAAGGATCAATTTGTTTTAAAGTCTTTGTACGACTCTTATCGACTTGGTAATAATCAACTGGCCCTTTGTAAGATTCAATATTCTTATACTCCTGTAACAGATGTTGTGGAGAATAATTGCTGATATTGGCATCTTGATAAGCTAAAAGCTTACCGTAAGCATTAACACCTTTATACAGCTCTGGATCTGAGCTTTGATGAGGTGCTTCTGATAACTTACTCTCTTTTCTGAAACTCTCTTCTTCAATTAATTGATCTGAGGCAGCTAAGCCAATATAAAGTTTACCGTTTTCAAAAACAGCCCTTTCTCCTTCGGTTAAAGCAGCTCTTTTAACATAAAGGCGTTGACGCATATTACCCATCTCATCAACATCAATATTTACCAAAGAAAATGTTGCCATATAAATTATTTGCGAGAGAACATCAAAAACAGGTCCTTTTGATTCATACTCTGGGTTATAAAAAACAATGACTTCATCTCTTAAAGGAAAAACGGAGTCAAAGATTTTAGGTCCACCTGGATATACTTCAATGCCGTAACTTGTTTTATTGACAAAAACTCGATCTTTTATCAAGAGGGTTTCAACCATTGAAGGGGACGGAATCATAAAGAGTTGAAACAAATATTGGTTTATTAAAAGGACAAAAACAACGGCAAACACAATAGCATCAAGCCAACTTAGAAGTTCACTTTTAAATGTTTTTTTAACAGCTTTTGCTGCAATTGCACGAGCTTTCCGTTTTGTTAAATATTTTTCAGTTACCCTTTGGACCCAAATCAGTTTCTCACTCATAGTTGAAAACTACCACAATCGTCTTCTATTGACAATAAGAGAAGGCAAGGCTATTTTTCAAAAGAGATGAACCACAATAAAGAAAAATTAAATGTTGAACTAGAAAGTGTTAAATTAAAAGAGATGTTTGGTCTTACACCTCCGGTGTATCTCTCTATTTTATATCTTTTAATTCTCCTTATTCTCCTCTTTCTAATCGCTTTTTTACCGGGCATCTTAAAAAGTGGTAAAAGAGTCACTTTTACTAGCAACGTTGAGCCTGTAGCAGTTTATCTTAACGACAATTATATTGGTTCAAATGGGGTGACTTCTTATGTCGCTGCTGGAAAACATAAGGCTACTTTTAAATTTTTTGATGAAATTATTGATGAAGTTGAATTTGAAGTAAAAAGATCAATATTTTTGACGCTCCTTTTCCCACGTAAGCAAAACGTTGTTTCTACCGATGGCATTAGTGATATTACTACATTCAGAAACTATATTAATAGAATGCTTAAATTAGCTATACAGTGGTCTAAAGTAGAAAGTGATGAAACTTATCACACAATGGATGTCTTTAACATGGTAGCAAAAACTGCCCTAAATTTAAAAAGTATCGATTCTCAAAATGAGACTTTTTTGTTTTACAAAGATGCTTTGTTGTTCGTTGAATCTAATCAGTTTCTAAATGAGATGAGAGTCAGTTTAGACCTACTAAAAGAAGGAAATTATTTTACAGAAGAACAAAATAGAACTTTAAATAATTTAATGACTAAAGTTGAAACCTCTTTTACTACAAAAAATAAAAATTACCCCAATCTCTCTTTCCAAGCCAATAATCTCAATAATTTAATTGAAGGCTACTATTACACTAATTATGATTTCTCGATTGCTACTTCTTATATTAGTGAATATATGTGGGCTTTATTTATTGATAAAAATCCCAAATGGGCAAAAACCAATATCGATAATTTAATTAAAGAAGGTTTAGTAGACGACTCATATCTAGGTGGTGTTTATCCAACGACAGCGATTGTCTCTAATCGCCCTATTAAAAACATAAGCTATTATGCAGCTGTTGCCTTTACCGACTATTTAAGTAAAGAGACCAATAAAAATGTCTTTTTACCCACAAATGAGATGTGGGAAATAGTAGCATCATCAGTTGCCGATAAACCGTACGTTAAACAAGCCACATTTAATCCAACAGGCTCTTATCCCTACTCTTTGTTAGGTGGTTATTGGGAATTCACCTCCTCTTCTTATATTCCCAACCAAGAACTGTTGGAGTATGAATTATCATCAAATATCGCTCTTGATGATGTTATAGTTAAAGGTGGTTCTTATTTAAACGATCCTAATAACATTAAAATCGAAACTATTGGTGTCCTTTCTAAAAGTGAATGTTCAGAAAGTGCCAGTTTTAGAATTGCGTGGAAAGATTAAAGATGGCAAAAGAAGCAATTAAAATACTCCAGACAAATAGAAAGGCCTATTTTAACTACGAAGTCATAGAAGATTTTGAAGCTGGTATTGCCTTAGTTGGAACAGAAGTTAAATCAGTCAGATCAAGTCGATTCTCTTTTGCAGATAGTTATGTAAAAATTACCCCTAAAGGTTTGGTTTTAGTTGGCCTCCATATTTCTAAATATGCGCATGCATCAACTTTTAACCACGATCCAGATCGTGATCGAAATTTATTGGTTCACAAACACGAAATTAAGCGTATTAAACGGCAAGTTGATGAGAAAGGGATGACATTAATACCTACTCAAGTCTACTTAAAACGAGGCTTAGTCAAAGTTAGAATATCGTTATGTCGCGGAAAACAAGAGCATGATAAACGTCACGCTATAAAAGAACGTGATATGAAACGAGATTTAAGACGAGAGTTAAAGAACTTCAACCGTTAGAGACTTTTCTCCATTCTTTTACTTTTTTATTTGCTAGAGTGTAAAATAAAGTGTAAAATAGCATTGGAGGAATTATCGTGGAAGCTGTAAATCTCACTCAATCGCCATTAAAAGCGTGTTTATTTATTCTTCGTTTTTCTTCTATAGAATTAATGGAAGATTTCTACATACCTACAATACAAGATAAATACAGAAAAGAGGGTTTGCCAGTTTTTGTAAAACAGAAAGTTGAAGATCTTTCAACACATGGGGAAATTGAAAAACAGAAAAATTGGGTATTCTCTGACTTAGAAAAGAACAATTTAGTTATTGTTAATAAAGAAGCATTTGCTTTTCAAACTTTTACTTATAAAAATTTTGATGAATTTCAAAATAAATTTTTACATTACTTTGAAATTTTTGCTCAAATAACAGAGTTTTATCAAAACAATATTCTTGAATTTGCAGGTTTGCGTTATATAAATGCAATTGAAGGAAATAATTGGCAATTATATTTAAATAAATCTTATCAAGGGATTAACTTCCCTGAGGGTGTTATTGATACTGACTACATACAATACAATGCTTTATATGCACAAGGAACTACAGAGATAGGACTAGCTAATAAGGGAAATTTAGTTGTTAAAACTCTCCAAAACAGCCAAGGCTTCCTTTTCCCTCCAGATATTCTACTACTAGATCCGCAAATAGAGAAAAAAGGTAAGTTTGTAACATTATTAGATATAGATCATTTTTCACTTTTAAAAATAAAAATTAATGATAAATCTTTTTTAGAAAATATTAGCTCCTCCCTTCATAAGGCATGTGAGAAAGTCTTTTTTAATGCAATCACAGAAAAAGCTGTTGAAAAATGGAGATAACGATGGGAACTACATTTATAATTCGTAAAAACGGATTGTTTACTTATACACAAGATTTTGAAAATCTTATTTGGGAAAAAAATATACGGGAACCTGAGACAAATGGAATTTTAAATTTTTTTAGTTTTGTACACTCCTTTTCTCGCAAAATAGCTTCAGAACCTTTTCTTAAGACTACTTCAATTAAAATTTTGCCGACACATTCTATCTTAAATAAAGCAAGAAAAATTTTGGGGATAAGTATTTCAGATTTAGCTGATATCATTGGTGTTACTAGGCCAACAATTTACTCTTTTCTGGAAGGTAATGAACCAATAGAAAATGTTGATAAGATAAAAATTCGCCTCACTATTTTAGAATATTTAACTGAAAATATAATAGACTCTAAACTACCTCTTCCTTGTTCAACAATATTAAGACGAAGAAATAACGAAGGTCATAGCTTGAAAGAATTAATTGTTGCTGACGCAATTACTTTTGAAGAAATCAACTTATTCATTACTAATGAAATTTATCAGCATCAAAAAAACAAAGAAAACCATTCACAATTATCTAATAAACCTAAAGAAAAAGTTGAGGTTGAAGCAATAAGCATCCCAATTAGTTATTCTTAATAGAGAGTGTACATGATGAGGCAAGGGGATATTATTGAAAATACTAACTTAAAAGAAAAATTCCCTGATACTAATCTTTTACTGGTAATTACCCATTGCTGTGATATTGCTAATGATTCTACATCTATAGAGGTTTTGCCTTGTCATAAAATTGATGACATTGATGGTAATTTTACTTTAGGGAAACATCCAAGAAAACTTCAATTTAAAGTAGATAATTTAATAATAGAAGTTAGATCAAACGAAAAAGAGCGTATTCATTTAAATAGTGATGAAATTGCTTCTGTAAAAATGTCAATTTATAAAAATCGAATCGTGTTACAAAACTGGTTGGCTTTTCAGTATAGACGCCATGCTATAGATTCAAAAATTAACGAAATTTTCAAGAAAATTGGACTTAGGGATATTGCAAAAAAATATTTATCGAATTTAATTGGTATTTGGCTTGATATAACAGACGACGACTTTGAAAATGACTACATCTATTTATCAGCCTATTTTGTTTTTGATGTCGATATGCCAAATATTGTTCAACATGAACAACAACTTAAAGAGATAATCGGATCTAAATTGGAAAAAATAAAATTAAAAAAAGAGCAATTAATTATATTTTGCTTTTACGAAAATGATTTTTCTTTATATCAAGCTAGGAATCTTATGTTTCTAAATTTCGATTATTTAAGTGGGTATTAATCAATTATTATTTTAAATTAAACTAGATACCCGCGAACCTTTTGATGGCTCAGTGAAGATGAGAAAGACAACCCACACTGTTTGCCCATTGGGCAGTGGGTTTCTTGTCATAACTAAATCGGATGATTATATCAGCAGCTCTTTGACCGTTTTTGGAAACAATTTGCATATGCTCGATGTGAAAAAACACATAAATAAATC
>Ga0265293_10013202_pt1 | contig 10772 bp, 6 predicted proteins | sample Munlanlewell138R_FD_192505 | JGI IMG/M metagenome (GOLD analysis project Ga0265293, IMG submission 192505) | Leachate microbial communities from a municipal landfill in Southern Ontario, Canada - Leachate well 138R | ecosystem: Engineered > Solid waste > Landfill > Unclassified | place: Canada... | reverse complement strand
GTTTCACAGCAGGCGGTAGAGATCGCCAAACAGGATGTTAAAATTAGCCAACAAGACATTCTGCTAGAGATCGCCATGAACTATTACGAGTACTGGCAACAGCAGGCGGAGTGGGAGTTTTTAGGCAAAGAACAGCAAACCTATCAAGACTTGCTTAAACAGACTAAAAGTCGTTTTCAGTTAGGTTATCAAGGCTTAAATGATCTCACGGAAATACAGGCCAAAATAGACAGCCTACAAGCACAGCAAATCGCCGTCCAACAGAAGATGCAAAATCTCTACTTTAGTTTAACGGAGTTGGTAAATAGCCCGTTTGATATGAGCGGTTTTACAGGAGTGGGTGTCTTGCCAAAAGGTTTAACGAGTCTAACGAATTTAGCGTCCCAGCCGAACATAAACCTAAATGAAAATGACCAGGCCTGGTCAGATTTAATCCACCACAATCCAGCGATTATGGCGATTGACAAACAGACTCGCTTAATAAGCAAACAGATTGAGGTTGACAGACTGAGCGATGGACCACAGATCGAGTTGTTTACGGCGTATATTCACAACGATAGCAATGGCTATTTTTATGATGATATGCAAGGCTTGCAAGGCGGGGTACAAATTAACGTGCCGATCTATCTTTCAGGTAGAACCGATGCCAAAGTGGCTAAAACCAGAGCAAGCATGCAGCAGAGTGAGATCAGAAAAACCATCATGATCCGTAAAGTCACTCGAATCGCACAACAATCGCAAGCCTCTTATGAGTTAGGGTTGCAGCAGTTGGTCTTGCTAAACAAGGCGGTGGAGTCCAATAAAGAAGCCATTACAGCGATAGAAAACGGCATGAGTACAGGCAACCGTAATATGATAGACCTCTTAAACGCCTACAGCGATCTACACAAAGCCGAAAAAACCATCCCGATCTTAAACGCACAGTTATGGCAGCACTGGTGGCAATTTCAGTGGGCAACTGGCGGGCTTGCTGAAGCAGAGCACCCTTGATGGTTTTTTTGGAAAATACGTGACCTTATCAAGCTTTAAGAAAGTAGAGTTTAAGAGGGAACGGATTAAAAAAGGGGGGCGGACTGATAATTTGTAGAGTCTTGTTTAACTGAAACGTTTACCAAGGTGATGCTGGATTATGGTTTCGAGTTGATCCTGGCTATCAACCTCACCCTCAGATGGCATTCCAAGTGGGTTGAGTTTTTTCTGCGGAGTGTTGAGTAAAGTATGAAACGTTCCCGCCACACAGTGTGCGAGTGGCTCAAGCTTATAGCCCCCGCCGAGCGAGAAGCTAATGCGTCCGTTGCAATGTTTTTCGGCAGAGTCTAAGCATCTCTCTACCAGTTGGTTGAATCCAAGCACAGATAGACAGTGGCCAGCAAGTGGATCTTGCCAGTGGGCATCATAACCCGCAAAAACGATGATATGTTCTGGTTTAAATTCTGCGAGTTTTAACTCAATAACCTTGTCATAAGCAGCCAGGTAAGCGCGGTCACCAACGCCTTCTCCGAAAGGGCAGTTTACATTGGTGCCATCGGCTTCGCCGTTACCGGTAAAACTAAGCGCGCCCGTCAGTGGCCAGAAAGGGTGTTGGTGCAGAGATATTGCCATGATCGAAGGGTCATCAATTGTTAAGTCCTGAGTTCCATTGCCGTGATGAACATCGAAATCAATAATGGCAACCCGTTTAACGCCGCGCTGTTTTTGCAAAGCTCGCGCTGCAATCACATCATTGTTGAAAATACAAAACCCCATGGCCTGATCCTTCAACGCATGGTGCCCTGGAGGTCTCAAGAGTGCAAAGCCCGTATCAACTTCCCGGTCATACACCGCAAGGTTAAGATTGATGGCGCTGCCGACCGCCATTCTAGCCGCGGTAAAAGTGTGTTGATTAAAATAGGTTTCTTGTTGGTACTCGTTAAAAAAACCTTCACCGGTTTGGCTGAGTATTTCAACCTCGTAAATATAGCCGCTTTGGTGCGCAAGAGACAACTCCTCTCTGCTGGCCAATCGGCCCGCAACCGGAGTAAGCTGTGACCAAAGCTTCTGCTGTGTCAGGATGTCATCAATGGCCTTAAGACGTTTTGCGTTTTCTGGGTGGCCTACTCGATCATGCAGATAAAAGGAGGGATCAAGTACCACCCCGACCCTGCTTTGTAAAACTGATGCAGGAGTGGCGCTTGCAATCAGCGGAGAGGTTATGCCACTGGCGGTTAATGCAGCAACCTGTTGGATAAATCGTCGACGAGAAATTGGCATGTTTAAACTCCTTACACCGTTACGGTGTTTAATAAGCACTCTTTGCATTTTACTCAATAAATAATTGATTCATAGTTATGAGCTGTTTTTGAATCACCTGGAGACATAGCTTGTCTGGTGTATATCGTAAAGTGACCAGGCTTGCCCACTTTATGAATAAGGTTTTTAAGGGTAAATACTTACCAGGCCTGGTTAAAGCGGCCGAAACAGAGTAGCAAACCAGAAGAATTGAAATAAAATGCAAAAACTTCAAAATAAGGCTTGCGTAGTTGGCGTGATTGGTTAGAATACGCCCCGTTCCGAAGCAAACCCACTGGCCCACCAGTCTTTTCAAGGTTGAATTCAGTTTAAAGGCGAGTTTCGGAGCGATTGGTTATTATAAGTTGTTACTCGGGATCTTCGGATCCGAATTAAAACCTTTGCAAATTGTTTATCAAATAGCAGTTGACAATGTTTTTAGTTTAACCTTATAATAGCCAGCTTACCGAGGCAGAAAGTCATTTAGTTTTAATTTACATGACCACTGCTTCGAAGAGACCTAAGTTCTTTAAAAATCAGGTAATTCAGAGATAATTTATGTGGAAGCTCCTTAAGTGAGTGACGATATAAAAAATCTCGAAACGACAAAATTATGTACGTTTTAAATTCATTTTTAAAACACGGTAGAAGCAATTCTTCCATGCAAAATCTTGTCAATTCCGAGTGTTAGAGCAGAAGTGCTCGTTATAAATATACTTAAGCAAGATTAAACTGAAGAGTTTGATCCTGGCTCAGAATGAACGCTGGCGGTAGGCTTAACACATGCAAGTCGGACGGAAACGATAGAGAAGCTTGCTTTTCTAGGCGTCGAGTGGCGGACGGGTGAGTAACGCGTGGGAATCTACCCTAAGGTTGGGGATAACGTATGGAAACGTACGCTAATACCGAATATGCTCTACGGAGTAAAGGGGGCCTCTTCTTGAAAGCTCTCGCCATAGGATGAGCCCGCGTGAGATTAGCTAGTTGGTAAGGTAATGGCTTACCAAGGCGACGATCTCTAGCTGGTTTGAGAGGATGATCAGCCACACTGGGACTGAGACACGGCCCAGACTCCTACGGGAGGCAGCAGTGGGGAATATTGGACAATGGACGGAAGTCTGATCCAGCCATACCGCGTGTGTGAAGAAGGCCCGAGGGTTGTAAAGCACTTTCAGTTGGGAGGAAGATTGAGTATTTAATAGATGCTTAGTTTGACGTTACCTTCAGAAGAAGCACCGGCTAACTCTGTGCCAGCAGCCGCGGTAATACAGAGGGTGCAAGCGTTATTCGGAATTACTGGGCGTAAAGCGCGCGTAGGCGGATTATTAAGTCAGTTGTGAAAGCCCTGGGCTCAACCTAGGAATTGCATCTGATACTGGTAATCTAGAGTTTAGGAGAGGGAAGTGGAATTCCAGGTGTAGCAGTGAAATGCGTAGATATCTGGAGGAACATCAGTGGCGAAGGCGACTTCCTGGCCTAGAACTGACGCTGAGGTGCGAAAGCGTGGGTAGCGAACGGGATTAGATACCCCGGTAGTCCACGCCGTAAACGATGTCAACTAGTTGTTGGCCCTATTAAAAGGGTTAGTAACGAAGCTAACGCGATAAGTTGACCGCCTGGGGAGTACGGTCGCAAGATTAAAACTCAAAGGAATTGACGGGGGCCCGCACAAGCGGTGGAGCATGTGGTTTAATTCGATGCAACGCGAAGAACCTTACCATCCCTTGACATCCTGCGAACTTTCTAGAGATAGATTGGTGCCTTCGGGAACGCAGTGACAGGTGCTGCATGGCTGTCGTCAGCTCGTGTCGTGAGATGTTGGGTTAAGTCCCGCAACGAGCGCAACCCTTATCATTAGTTGCTACCATTTAGTTGAGAACTCTAATGAGACTGCCGGTGATAAACCGGAGGAAGGTGGGGACGACGTCAAGTCATCATGGCCCTTATGGGATGGGCTACACACGTGCTACAATGGGAGGTACAAAGAGTTGCCAACTAGCAATAGTGCGCTAATCTCAAAAAACCTCTCGTAGTCCGGATCGGAGTCTGCAACTCGACTCCGTGAAGTCGGAATCGCTAGTAATCGTGGATCAGAATGCCGCGGTGAATACGTTCCCGGGCCTTGTACACACCGCCCGTCACACCATGGGAGTGGATTGCAAAAGAAGTAGGTAGCCTAACCCTCGGGAGGGCGCTTACCACTTTGTGGTTCATGACTGGGGTGAAGTCGTAACAAGGTAGCCCTAGCGGAAGCTGGGGCTGGATCACCTCCTTTAAGACTAATCGTTACGAGCTTAAGTGAGTTTTCACATAAATTGTCTCTGAATTACCCTGAAATGAACGACCCGGGTCTGTAGCTCAGTTGGTTAGAGCGCACCCCTGATAAGGGTGAGGTCGGTGGTTCAAATCCACCCAGACCCACCATTTTTGTTGATCTTGAATCTTTTTATCTGCTTACGTACTGTTAGTACGCCTCGCACATAAAAACATCCAACCTCAATCAAAAATCTGTCAGGGGTAGTGATACACCGATACCAATTATTTAGGATTTTTTATTCAATAAACATTGATTAAAAAAGACAAAGATTGGGGCTATAGCTCAGCTGGGAGAGCGCCTGCCTTGCACGCAGGAGGTCTGCGGTTCGATCCCGCATAGCTCCACCAATATTACTCTTAATCTATTTTTGCTGATTTTTAGCTTCTAACGAGTTAAAGATCACTTGAGAGTTGATTAACAGTTGTATTGAGGTTATCCGTAAGGATGCCGTAATACCTGAAGTTCTTTAAAAATTTGGAATAGATCTTAGCAGTTTATTATTAATTTAATAGACTGTTGAAGAGCCCGAGACGACGCGACTTTGTCGACTCGGGTGTCACAAGCCACCTTCCAATGGCTTGTGGCCAAAGCTTCTAGTCGAGTTTATATAAAACATTTAAACCGTGTTTTTAATAGATGATGACACTAGAAAGTATAGGTAAATACATAATATATATTGAGAACACTCAAGCGTATATCATGTCAGCGAAACTTTTAGTCATGTACACTCAATAGGCTTTGTAATCAAAAGGCACAAGGTTATTTTTGAGTTGTATAGTTAAGTGACTAAGCGTACACGGTGGATGCCTAGGCAGAAGAAGGCGATGAAGGACGTAGTAACTTGCGATAAGCCAGGGGGAGTCAGTAAACATGCATTGATCCCTGGATTTCCGAATGGGAAAACCCATCCAATTATGGATATCCCCTAGTGGGAGGCTAACCCGGGGAACTGAAACATCTAAGTACCCGGAGGAAAAGAAATCAACCGAGATTCCCTAAGTAGCGGCGAGCGAACGGGGACCAGCCCTTAAGCTGGTATAAGAATAGTAGAATGGTCTGGAAAGTCCAACGGTACAAGGTGATAGTCCTGTATACGAAATTCTTTTATCAGTGAAATCGAGTAGGACGGGACACGCGAAATCCTGTTTGAATATGGGGGGACCACCCTCCAAGGCTAAATACTCTCTTCTGACCGATAGTGAACCAGTACCGTGAGGGAAAGGCGAAAAGAACCCCTGAAGGGGAGTGAAATAGAACCTGAAACCGTGTACGTACAAGCAGTAGGAGCATACTTGTTATGTGACTGCGTACCTTTTGTATAATGGGTCAGCGACTTACATTATGTAGCGAGGTTAACCGAATAGGGGAGCCGTAGGGAAACCGAGTCTTAAATGGGCGATATAGTTGCATGGTGTAGACCCGAAACCGGGCGATCTATCCATGGCCAGGTTGAAGGTGCCGTAACAGGTACTGGAGGACCGAACTCACGTATGTTGAAAAATGCGGAGATGAGCTGTGGATCGGAGTGAAAGGCTAATCAAGCCCGGAGATAGCTGGTTCTCCTCGAAAACTATTTAGGTAGTGCCTCATGTATCACTCTAGGGGGTAGAGCACTGTTATGGTCTAGCGGTCCGTCAAGGATTAGCAGCCCATTGCAAACTCCGAATACCTAGAAGTGCAATCATGGGAGACAGACAGCGGGTGCTAACGTCCGTTGTCAAGAGGGAAACAACCCAGACCGCCATCTAAGGTCCCTAAATATTACTCAGTGGGAAAGGATGTGGGAAGGCTCAGACAGTCAGGAGGTTGGCTTAGAAGCAGCCACCCTTTAAAGAAAGCGTAATAGCTCACTGATCGAGTCGGCCTGCGCCGAAGATTTAACGGGGCTAAGTAATATACCGAAGATGCGGATGCACCTAGTGCATGGTAGAGGAGCGTCGTGTAAGCCTGCGAAGGGGCACTGTAAGGTGTCCTGGAGGTATCACGAGTGCGAATGCTGACATGAGTAGCGATAAAGGGAGTGAAAAGCTCCCTCGCCGAAAGACCAAGGTTTCCTACGCAACGTTAATCGACGTAGGGTTAGTCGACCCCTAAGACGAGGCCGAGAGGCGTAGTCGATGGGAAGCAGGTTAATATTCCTGCACTATTTATTACTGCGATGGAGGGACGGAGTAGGCTAGATCAGCCTGGCGATGGTTGTCCAGGTTTAAGATGGTAGGCAGAGAGATTAGGCAAATCCGGTCTCTTGTTAATGCTGAGAGTTGATGACGAGTCCTCTTTTGGACGAAGTGATTGATGCCAAGCTTCCAAGAAAAGCTTCTAAGCTTCAGGTAATAAATAATCGTACCCCAAACCAACACAGGTGGTCGGGATGAGAATTCTAAGGCGCTTGAGAGAACTCGGGTGAAGGAACTAGGCAAAATGGTACCGTAACTTCGGGAGAAGGTACGCCCTGCTCGGTGATGAGATTTACTCTCTAAGCTAGGTGGGGTTGCAATAAATTGGTGGCTGCAACTGTTTACTAAAAACATAGCACTGTGCAAAATCGAAAGATGACGTATACGGTGTGACGCCTGCCCGGTGCCGGAAGGTTAATTGATGGGGTTAGCTTCGGCGAAGCTCTTGATCGAAGCCCCGGTAAACGGCGGCCGTAACTATAACGGTCCTAAGGTAGCGAAATTCCTTGTCGGGTAAGTTCCGACCTGCACGAATGGCGTAATGATGGCCACACTGTCTCCACCCGAGACTCAGCGAAATTGAAATCGCAGTTAAGATGCTGCGTACCCGCGGCTAGACGGAAAGACCCCGTGAACCTTTACTACAGCTTTGCACTGGACTTTGATACTATCTGTGTAGGATAGGTGGGAGGCTATGAAACTTTAACGCCAGTTAGAGTGGAGCCAATCTTGAAATACCACCCTGATATTATTGAGGTTCTAACCTGGGCCAGTGAATCCTGGTCAGGGACAGTGTATGGTGGGTAGTTTGACTGGGGCGGTCTCCTCCTAAAGAGTAACGGAGGAGCGCGAAGGTACCCTCAGCACGGTCGGACATCGTGCAATGAGCGCAAGAGTAAAAGGGTGCTTGACTGCGAGACTGACACGTCGAGCAGGTGCGAAAGCAGGTTCTAGTGATCCGGTGGTTCTGTGTGGAAGGGCCATCGCTCAACGGATAAAAGGTACTCCGGGGATAACAGGCTGATACCGCCCAAGAGTTCATATCGACGGCGGTGTTTGGCACCTCGATGTCGACTCATCACATCCTGGGGCTGAAGTCGGTCCCAAGGGTATGGCTGTTCGCCATTTAAAGTGGTACGCGAGTTGGGTTTAGAACGTCGTGAGACAGTTCGGTCCCTATCTGCCGTGGGCGTTGGAAATTTGAGGGGAGCTGCTCCTAGTACGAGAGGACCGGAGTGGACGAACCGCTGGTGTTCGGGTTGTCATGCCAATGGCATTGCCCGGTAGCTATGTTCGGAAAGGATAACCGCTGAAAGCATCTAAGCGGGAAACCTGCCCCAAGATTAGATTTCCCTAGACTTTAAGTCTTCTAAAGGGCCGTTGGAGACTACGACGTTGATAGGCAAGGTGTGGAAGAGCAGTAATGTTTGAAGCTAACTTGTACTAATTACCCGTGAGGCTTAACTATACAACTCAAAAGTAACTTTTGATCGTTACTAACGTAACGTTATAAAAGCAATGAGACGTGACTAAGAGTTTTACACTGTCATGATATACCTTGAGTGTGTCGATATATAAAATGTCCTATACAGACAAGCGATAAGATCTATTGCAAATGAGAGCGTGCGGCTTAAAGTGGCACGCTTGAAAAGAACATTGAGAGTTGATGATTTATTGATCTGATTCGGCTCTTAGTACCAAATTGCTTGGTGACAATAGCAAGATGGACCCACCTGATCCCATTCCGAACTCAGAAGTGAAACGTCTTAGCGCCGATGGTAGTGTGGGAGTTCCCATGCGAGAGTAGGTCATTACCAAGCTTATATTCTAAAACCCGTTTTACCGAAAGGTAGAGCGGGTTTTTTTTTGCCAGAAATTTAGTGAGCTTGAAGTAAAGTCGTAAATCTGGCTGGTAAACTGAAGGAATGCTTTTGATCCCGGGTTGCACAGCCGATGACGAAGGGGGCTAAAGGCTGTCTATTAGGCCATTAGCCACTCTTCAGTTGATCTAGATTAGGTATCTCAAGGTACTATTAAGAGTTTTTTATGACAGCGTCTGTTTCTTTGCAATTTTAAATAACACGCATTCTCTACCAGTTTTATCTTTAATTTCGAAATGATATTCTTTCAGGCTTTAAAGGCTTGGTTATAATGCTGTCATCCTTAAACTAAATGTTCGCTAAACATTCTAAAGGAAATTGTAATGGCTTCAAATGTAAGTGTGTCGTCCAGTGGTACTTTAAATACGTTGAGTAAAGTTCCTTGGATGCTGTTTATTATTCTTTTTTTAATTGTTGTCGAATATATGCAGCTTACTCTGGACGGACCTTTAGGCTATGGATTTATCAGTCTGGCAGTCATTGTTCTGTTTATTGAGATGCTCAAGTCGGGAGATGTAAGTGCCATGGCGTTTTTAATGGATCAGTTTTGGGCGGTTGTCACGGTGATTCTTGCAACCGGACTGTTAACGTATCTTTGGTTTGTTCAGGGTAAGGAGCCGACGTTTTATCACTGGATTGGTTTTGCGATTATTATTGCGGATGCGCTGCTTAATCCATTTAATGCATTTCGTACTGCCTTACGAAACTTTGATGTGCCAGGTTAGGGGGTAGATATGTCTAAAATCAAAATCAACGTAGGTTCTGCATCCAACAGTCTATTAGGGCAAGCAACCCCTTATTGTCGTGAGTATGACCCAACTCTGCTGTTTCCGATTCCTCGTCAAGAAAAACGTGATGAACTCGGGTTTAATTTAGAATGCATGCCATTTCAGGGCTTGGATATCTGGACAGCGTTCGAGGTCTCCTGGTTAAATCTTAAAGGCAAACCGAATGCGGTAATCGCTGAGTTTGCGTTTCTTGCGGATTCACCCAATCTAATTGAATCAAAGTCCTTTAAATTATATTTAAACTCTTTTAATGGCACACGGTTTGAGAGTCAGGAGGAGGTTGAAGCTCTGCTGACTAAAGATCTGAGCTTGGCGTCAGGTGGTGCAGTAGATGTAATGATTAGAACATTGGGTTTTGATGAAAGCTTACAGGGCAACCTGCCGGGTGAAAATTTGGACGATTTAGATGTTGAGATTACAGAATACCAATTAAATCCAGCTCTTTTACGGACTGAATCAACCGCCGACATCGTCAGTGAAACGCTGAATAGCCATCTTCTCAAGTCTAATTGCTTGGTGACGGATCAGCCGGATTGGGGGTCGGTGGTTATTCGATATGAGGGTGTGCAGATAGATCACGAAAGCCTGCTTAAGTATCTCATTTCGTTTCGGGAGCATAATGAATTCCATGAGCAGTGTGTTGAGCGTATCTTTACTGATATCATGCAACAATGTCGGCCCGAGAGGTTAACGGTCTACGCACGTTATGTTCGTCGTGGCGGGTTGGACATCAATCCGTACCGATCAAACTTTGAAGATGAGTTTGATATCAGCCGGAGCATTCGGCAGTAGCGGCCTGAATTAAATAACCAAAGACACGTCCGTTTAAAGAGCGTTGTCTATAAAAATTGAATGTGAGGTGTCCTATGCAACTGTTTAGTAAAGATCAACCGTACGGCCAAGGTGATGCCACTTATCAAGCCGTCGGTGCGCATGATGGCCTAGTTGTTTTAGTGGACCACTTTTACGATGCGATGGAACGCTTGCCTCAGGCGGCAAAAATTCGAGCCATGCATCGAACAGATTTAACGGATTCACGGATGAAGCTGGTCTATTTTTTATCAGGCTGGATGGGCGGGCCGCAAATTTACGCTGAGAATTTTGGTGGGATTAATATCCCACAGGCGCACGCGCACATTTTAATCGATGAGTCTGATCGCGACGCTTGGTTGGCTTGTATGCAGGTGGCCTTAGAGGAGTTAGATTATCCTCAAGCGTTACAAGAGTATCTAATGGTTCAGCTATTTCATCCAGCTGAGCGCATTCGTCAAGTGAGTCAACTGCACGCGAGTAAAGGCAAATAAAGTCGGCTTTCAAGGCGCTTCCAAATTTGATTTAGCTT
>Ga0265293_10013201_pt1 | contig 10772 bp, 8 predicted proteins | sample Munlanlewell138R_FD_192505 | JGI IMG/M metagenome (GOLD analysis project Ga0265293, IMG submission 192505) | Leachate microbial communities from a municipal landfill in Southern Ontario, Canada - Leachate well 138R | ecosystem: Engineered > Solid waste > Landfill > Unclassified | place: Canada... | reverse complement strand
GGATCCCGACGGCTATCCACGCATCCTGCCGGTCATCCAGGCTATGTCCGTCTCCAACAACCGCATCCTCCTGACCGCAGCGCCCTACAAGGGTCTGGCGGAAGGCTTGAAAGACGGCGACCCCGCATCCATCTTCGCGGCCAACCTTGATATGGAAGCCGTCCTGCTCAAGGGCCGCTACCGCAAGCTTGCCGGCGGCCTTGCCGCAGTGGATGTCGACCGGGTCTACAACTGCATGCCGCCCATCCACCGCTATATCTATCCCCCCACCCCCTGGCAGACGGTCACGGAATTCTGAGGTTATGATGGAAGCAAGCCAGGACATCACGCTCCGCCAGCTCTTATGGAATCGCAAACGCGGCTTTGTCATCTACCTGATCGCAGCCTTCCTGCCCATCCTCCAGCAGGTGATCATGGAAGGGGCCCTGGCCTTCTCCTTCACCATCCTTGAAGCCCGGACCCGGACTGAAATCAGTGTCCGTGTGGCCGTCCTGGTCGCTGGCATGGTGGTCATGCCGGCCGCTTTCCATTGGGTGTCGCGGAGGCTGCGCATTGGCTTCATGCGCGATATCCTCCTGGATGTCCGCAAGCTGGGCTTTCGCCGCATCCTCGGCCTGCCTGTCCGGGTCTTTTCCCGAAAGCCGCGTGACCACTACCTGTCCCTTCTGGTCAATGACCTCAACATCTTCGAGAACGATTTTTTCCTCTCCTTTCTCAATGTCATCTTCAACGCCGGCTCGACCCTGGTTGTTCTGGGGATCATCTTTTATATGGACTGGCTTTACGGCCTGGCCTGCACCCTGGCCACGGGTCTTCTGGCTCTTCTGGGCAGAGGCTTCCAAAAGCGGATCGTCCGCCTCAAGGAGGCGGAGTCTGATGCAAACAAGACCTTCTCCCAGGATATGTCCAATGTTTTTTCCGGATTAGAAATCCTCAAACTCAACCAGGTGGAGGCACCCTTTCGCGAGAAATCCATGGGCTATGTAACCGCCCTTGAAAACATTAAAATGCGTTTCAATATCTTTGACCATTTTCAAAGCGGAACCATGGAAACCCTGGGCCTCATCTTCACAGTCCTTTCTTTCTTTTATGTGGGAACCGGCCTGGTAAACGGACGCCTTTCCCTGGCTCAAAGCATCTTTATGGTGCAGATTACCCAGCGGGCCGTCTGGGGCATGGTCCAGATATTCCCCCATCTCAATAAGGTGCGTGCAAGTCAGGCCATCTTTGACCGGATCGTCAAAGGCAGCCCCCTGGAGCAGGAGGCACCGGACTCCCTGGGCACCCTTCCTTTCAGTTTGAATGGGGAGCTGGAGGCCGACCGCCTTTCTTTCTCCTACGAGGGCAAAGAGGTCCTGCGCAAGGCATCTTTCAGGATTAACAAAGGTGAGAAGGTCCTGCTCAAGGGTGTTTCCGGCTCCGGCAAGACCACCCTGCTCAATCTCCTGGCCGGTGTCTACAACACTTATCAGGGAGAAATCCGCTACGACGGCCGGGAGCTGAAAACCATCGACCCCCTCCCCCTCAACCGCAGCATCGCGGAAGTTTACCAGGATGTCTTCCTCTTTGAGGACACATTGAAAAATAACCTGACCCTCTACGGTGATTACGGGCCGGAAGCCATTGAAGAGGCTGTGGACCGGGCAGGCCTTCGGGGCCTGGTTGAGAGGTTGCCTCTGGGACTTGAAACGCCCCTGGAGGAAAACGGCAAGAACCTGTCCGGAGGCGAACGCCAGCGCGTCTCCATCGGGCGCGCCATTCTCAAGCGGGCGGACCTCCTTCTGGCCGATGAGGCCACCGCCAGCCTGGACGAAGACCTGGGCCGGCATGTCGAGGCCACCCTGCTGTCGCTGGATGCCACGGTCATCGCCATCTCCCACCGCTACTACGAAGGTGTGACAGAGGGTTATGACAAGGTCCTGGAAATCGACGGCGGCATCCTCTCAGTCTGGCAGCCCGCCGATTATTTCAAGGAGTCAGTCTGATGGCCAGGAATAAATCTCCCAGGAAACAAGCGCCGACCCCTCTTCCTCCCGACCTGAAAGAGACCCTGCGGGGGCTTCGCTGGGGCCTCTTGCCGACAGCCCTTCCCCTCCTGCTCTCGTCGGGTCTCAACGTTCTGCTCACGCTCCTGATCAAGGAGAGCATGGACGCGGCTCTGGCCGGGAATACCGGACGTTTGAAAGATATCCTCCTGCCCATGCTGCTGGGCGTCGTGGCCTTCCTCCCCGTCGACCTCCTTTCCGCCTGGATGCGGGGCCGCTATATCCGCCGGGTCAACCAGACCTTGAAGGGCCGTTACATTGACCGGGTCTTCGCCAAGAACATCAGTGAATTCCAAAGTGAACACCTGGCCCTCTACCTTTCCAATATCACCAACGACATGAACTCGGTGGAGCAGCGCTACTTCATCTCCCTGCACGAAATCCTCAAACGGAGCCTGGGAGCCCTGGCAGGTGTCATCATCCTCCTCAACGTTCACTGGGGAGTGGCGGCCACCGCTTTGATCCCCGGCGTCATCGTCGCCATCGTGGCCCTGCGCTCAGGCCGGGGTCTGGAAAAGCACGAAGGTGAGCGGTCGGGTTTCCTTAAGGACTACACGGTTTATGTCCGGGAGGTTCTGTCGGCCTTCCGCATCATCCGAAACAACAACCTGGAAAAGAAGGTAGCCGAAGACTTCGACCTCAAGAGCGCCTCCGTCCAACAGAAGCGCTTTGAACTGGACAAGGCGGAAACCATTGTCAATGTCCGCAACAATGTCCTCTTTGGCCTTATGATCGCGGGCCTTCTGATCGCCGCCATGTTTACCGTCCGGGCGGGTCTGACGACGACCGGCGGCCTCATCCTCATCATCAACGGCTACGGCAATATTCTGAATGCCTTTGGCATGGTCGCGGAAAGCCTGCCACTGATCCGGTCCGAGCGGCCCGTCTTCCTGCGCATGGAAGAAGCCCTGGCCAACCGGGAGACGTCAGAGGAAACCGAAAGCCTCCAAAGCTTCGACCAGTCACTTGCCTTTGATCAGGTCTCCTTCGCTTATGGAGAGAATCAGGTTCTGCGCCAGGCCTCCTTCTCCATGCGGCGGGGCGGCAAATACCTCCTGGTAGGACCGTCGGGCGGCGGCAAATCCACGGTCCTCCGCCTGATCCGCAAGTACTTCAACCCCGATCAGGGAACTATCCGGGTTGACGGCCAGTCCCTTGCAGCCATCACCCGCGAATCCTATTACGAGCGCCTGGCCAATGTCGAACAGCAGGTTTTCCTCTTCGAAGACAGCCTGCGAAACAACCTGACCCTCTTCAAACCCTACAGTGAAGAAGCCCTCATGGAGGCAATCCGTGGGGCGGGCCTCTCCAGCTTCCTTGCCTCCCTGCCTGACGGTCTGGACAGCATGATCCTGGATAACGGCAAGAATCTTTCGGGGGGTGAAAAAGCCCGCATCGCCATCGCCCGCGGCCTGATCGCCCGGGCTGATCTGCTCCTCCTGGACGAGGCCTTTGCGAGCCTGGACGAGGAAACGGCCCGGGGAATTGAACAGACCCTGCTTGCCCTGGATGGCGTCACGGTCATCTCGGTCAGCCATGTGATTTTTGCCGATACGTCCCCTCTTTATGATGCGGTCTTTGAGGTCAAACGGGGCCAGGTCAGCAAACGGCTTCTGGCCTGACCCTCATGATGCTATGATGGTTCAAAGGAGGTTCCCATGGACATTCTTGACTTGAACCTGGCCATCGAGAAGGGGCGTATAGCCCGCGGACTGGTCCTGATTAATAACAAACCCGACCTGCGGTCGGGCAAACGCGACGACTACATGACCGGCGAATTCTACCTCAAGGGGCGGACCTATCCCTTCCGTATCTGGGAAAAAGACATCTACAGCATTGTCCTTGAATATGGGCCGGGCATCTACGACGCCGAAACCGTGGGCTCCGACTTCAATGGCCCCTACCTGACGGTCAAGGGAATTGACCTTTACCCCGGCAGCGACTTCAGCCGCAATGACTTCATGGGAGGGATCCCCAGGAGCCAGCTCATGGAAGGACTGGATGACATTCGCCAGAGACTGACCCAGGTGGGTGTCACGGAAACCTGCTGGCAGCTGGTCAATCTGGCCCTGGCCCATCCGGCTCTGGACGGCCGCTTTCTCATCGAAGGCGCGGCCACCCGCCACCATGACAATGTCATCGGAGGCCTTGCCCATCACACAACCAAGATGCTGCGCATCCTGTCCGCCTTGATCGAGAATAACCCGGAGCTTCAAGCCAGCGCTGATTTATTGACCTTCTCCATCTTCATGCACGACGTCGGCAAGGTCTTCGAATACCGGGACCTGGATGTCTCCGAATTCTGGTTTGCCAATCACCGGGTCAGGGGAATCGAGTTCCTGGCAGCCATCAAGGATGAGATTCTCAGCCGCTACGACGAGAGCTTCTACCGGCAGGTTCAGTCCGTCATCGCCGGCCATCACGGACCCTATGGAGACCGGCCCACGACAGTAGCCGCGGTCCTGGTCCATTACATCGACCTCCTGGAAAGCCAGGCTACTGAACTGGTTCAGCAGCAGCAGAACACGCCGGGCGGCAAAATCCGCCACCCCGATTTCGGCTTTCTCATGGAAATCCCCCTCTCAGACGACAAATAAAAACCGCTCCGGGGCGGGAAGCCCCGAAGCGGTAAACTGTCTTGATTCCGGCCCCTTGGGCCGGTTTCTTTATCAGCCTTTGTCCACCAGATCTTCTTCGTCAAAGACGTCACCGCAGTCCGGGCAGAACTTGGGCGGTTGGGTCGGATCTTCGGGCTCCCAGCCGCACTTGTCGCAGCGATAGTGCTTGACGACCGGTTGGGGTTTGCCGCAGTTCTCACAGAACTTGCCGGTGTTGGTGGTTCCGCATTCACAGGTCCACTCGGCTACTTCCGGTTTGGGTGTTCCGCAGTTGGCGCAGAATTTGCCTGTGTTGTCGGCTTTGCCGCACTCAGGACATTTCCAGACGGGCACTTCCGTCACGCCGACCGGTACTGTTGCCTGAACCTGCTGCTGTTGCTGGGCGCCCTGCTGGAAGAGCTGGCCTGCCTGACCGCCCCCTGCCATTTGCGCCATGTTCATGCCCGCGAAGGCCATGAAGGGGCCGGCACCTTCGTTTGCCGCAGCCGCGCGCATGGCATCGGCCTGGGCTCCGACCAGTCCTGCCGCCGCCATGGTTGGATCGCGGAAGACGGCGCTCTTCTGGAGCTCCTTGATCATCTTCTCGTCCTCATCCGAGGCTTTGACAGACTGGAGACCGACGGAAACAATAGTGATTCCGCGCAGATTGCTCCACTTTTCGGACAGGACTTCATTGAGCGTTTCAGCGATGACCTCGGTATGACCCGGCAGTTCGCTGTAGCGGATACCCATGGCAGAAATCTTGGCAAAAGTCGGCTGGAGGGCGTTCATCAATTCAGCCCGCAGTTGATCGTCCATGCGGTTGCGGGTATAGGGCGTGTCCACATTGCCCGATACGTTGGTATAGAAGAGGAGGGGATCCTCGATCTTGTAGGAGTATTCACCGAAGGCTTTGATAGCGATATCGACATCCAGGCCGATATTCCTGTCAACCACCCGGAAAGGCACGGCATTGGCGGTCCCGAACTTATTGTTCATCATTTCCTTCATATTGAAGTAATAGACCCGCTGATCCTTGCCCGTGTCGCCGCCCATGGTGAAACGGTGGCCGATCTTCTTGAAGGTGGCACCGATATTCTTGCCCAGAGGCCCGTAGAAAAGAGAGGGCTCAGTTGACATGTCGTAGACGTACTCACCCGGCTCCGCGCTCAGGTCAACCACCTTGCCCTGCTCGACAATGATCATGCACTGGCCGTTGTTGACCGCGATGATCGAGCCGTTGGAGATGATATTGTCCTCGCCCTTGACGTTGCTGCTTCGCGAGGATGTGCGCTTCTGGCCTTTTTTGACCAGGACATCGTCCGCCAGAGCGTCACTGTAGAAGTACTCGCGCCACTGGTCGGCCAGTACGCCGCCGATAGCTCCACCTGCTGCTTTCAGTAAGCCCATATGTTTCTCCTTTTCTTATTTATCATCAATAAGGATAGTTTCCGTCCGCTTAAACGGTGCTTGCGCGTCCGATGGATCTTTCCCATCTTACCACACGGACTGGCCCCTAATCAGTGCCAATCGGCCCCCTGCCCGACCTCTTTCAACACTTGATCCGCTTGAGAATGGCACGGGCTGTGTGGAGGCCGCTGGCCCCGGCCTGCGAAAGGCCGCGCGTGATCCCCGCGCCGTCCCCGATGGCGAAAAAGTTGCGTAGTCCGGTCTCAAATTCAGAGGTCAGTTCCAGCCTGGCGCTGTAAAATTTGACCTCCACTCCGTAAAGGAGGGTATCGGCGTTGGCTGTGCCGGGCGCCAGCTTATCCAGGACGTGTAGCATCTCCAGGATATTGTCCAGGTGACGCTTGGGCATGGCCAGGCTCAGATCGCCCGGCGTCGCGTCCAGAGTCGGCCGGACAAAGCTCTTGGACATGCGGTGCTCATTGGTCCGCCGACCGTCGCGCAGGTCCCCCAGCCGCTGAACCATGACCCCGCCGCCCAGCATATTGGACAGGGAGGCGATGTGTTTGCCGTAGCGGTAGGGCTCCTTGAAGGGTTGGGTAAATCGGTTGCTGACCAGAAGGGCAAAATTGGTATTATCGCTCCTCAGGGCAGGATCCTCGTAGCTGTGGCCGTTGACCGTAATGATCCCGTCAGTGTTCTCAGTCACCACGTAGCCGTAAGGGTTCATGCAAAAGGTCCGGACGATGTCGCTGTAGCGGCGGGTCATGTACTTGAGTTTGGCCTCGTACATGGCGTCCGTGATTTCCTTGAAGATGAGGGCGGGCAGTTCAACCCGGACGCCCAGATCCACCTGGTTGTTGAGCAGGGGCAGGTGAAGGCCCTTGCAGACCTCACTGAACCACTCAGCGCCTGACCGGCCGGGGGCAGCGATCAGGTAATCGCAGGCCACCTGACCCTTGGTGGTCTCCAGTTCATAGGAATCGGGCACCACCCCATTGAGGTGATCCACCGGCTTGCCGTCCTTGATGGGGATAATCCGGCTGACCTCAGTCCTGCAGGACAGGTCAACCCGCTGATCCAGCCAATCGTAAAGTTTTTCCAGGATCTTGCGGTTGTTCTCGGTCCCCAGATGCTTGACCCGGGCATTGAGCAGGTGGATGTCATAGGAGAGGGCCCGGCGGCCGATGGCTTCGGCCTGGGGGGTGGCAGTTGAATAGACCTCACTGGTCGCTCCGAATTGACGGTTGACTGTGTCAACATCGTCGATCAGATCAAGCACCTTGGAAGCGTCCAGGTAGTCGGTCAGCCAGCCGCCGAATTCAGTGGTGAAGTTGAATTTGCCGTCCGAAAAAGCGCCCGCACCGCCAAAACCCCTCATGATGGCACAGGGTTTGCAGTGGATGCACTGACTGACCTTACCCTGCAGGATCGGACAGGTTCTTTTGGCGATGGGATCCCCCTGTTCCAGCAGAATGACCTTCAATCCGGGTTTTTGGGTAATCAGTTCGTAGGCGGCGAAAATACCGGCCAGGCCGGCGCCAATGATGGCAACGTCCACTTTCTTCATGGCGGCTTTGGCTCCTTTATTTACCTTATTGGTGAAAGCACCCGTTTATGATAGCACGCCTATCAAGTAAACTGATAGCCAACTGACAGACCCTGATTTGAGAAGGAAGGTGACCTCTATGCCGGAAGATCGCTTTGACCGCACGCTCTTGCTCTGGCCCCCGGAAAAGCTGGAAATACTGAGAAATAAGACGGTCCTGGTCGCAGGCCTGGGCGGGGTCGGCTCCTGGGCCGCGGAAGCTCTGGCCCGGGCCGGGGTCGGCCGCCTGATCCTGGTCGATTGTGACGTAATCGCGCCCTCCAACCTGAACCGCCAGCTTCTGGCCCTCCAAAGCACCCTGGGACAGGCCAAAAGCCAAACCGCCCGGCAGCGGATTTTGGATATCGATCCCGCCATTGAGGTGATCGGCCTCCAGGAACGGATTGAGAGAGGTCAGATTGATGCCCTCCTGGACCGGGCGGCACCTGTTGATTACCTGCTGGACGCCATCGATTGCCTGGACGCCAAGGTGGCCCTGATCGCGGGAAGCCTGGCCCGGGACATCCCGGTCCTTTCCGCCATGGGCACCGGCAACCGCCTGGACCCCACCCGCCTCTGTCTGACTGATCTTTCGGAAACCAGCGGTGATCCCATGGCCCGCCGGGTTCGCCAACTACTGAAAAAAGAGGGCATCCAGTCCCTCAAGGTGGTCTGGTCCAGTGAGCCGCCCGTCCGGCATGGCTCACGGACCGTGGGAAGCATACCTTTTGTGCCGCCTGTTGCCGGTTTTCTTATGGCTTGGGAAGCGGTCCGGGACCTGACCTCTTCCTGATCAGGGAAATGAGGGCGAAGAGCAGGAAGCAGAAGGCGTTGACCAGGACAATGACGGGCCCCGACGGCAGATCCAGGCCGTAGGAAAGGAAAAGGCCGGTCACGAAGCAGACAAGTGAGGACAGGGCCGAGACCAGGGTCACCCCCTTGAAACTGCCGCTCAGGCGCATGGCCGAAAGAGGCGGAAAGATGATCAGGCTGGAAATCAGGATGGCCCCCATCATCCGCATGCCCAAAACGATGGTCACGGAGGCCAGGATAGCCAGCAGGCCATTCCAAAGGCCCGCCCGAATGCCCGAGGCCCTGGCGAAATTCTCATCAAAGGTAATGGCGAAGAGGTTGTTGTAGGAAAAGACAAACAAGAGGGCGACAACCAGGGACAAGATGACGGCCAGGGTCAAATCGGACCGGGTCATGGACAAAATACTCCCGAACATGAAGCTGTAAAGATCCGTATTCATTCCCGTCGACAGGGAGATGACCACGATTCCTGCCGCCATGCTGACCGAGGAGAGCATGGCAATGGCAGCGTCCGCCCGGACGCGTCCGCTGCCGCTCATCCGAAGCAGGAGAAAGGCGGCTGCCATGACGATGGGGATAGACACAGCCAGGGGGGAAGCGGAAAGAGCCATGGCAACTGCCAGGGCACCGAAGGCCACGTGGGAGAGGCCGTCTCCGATCATGGCGTAGCGGGTCAGAACCAGACTGGTCCCCAGAAGTGAGGCGCAAAGGGCGACCAGGGAGCCGCCAATCAGTGCCCGCAGGAGAAAGGAGAAAGAGAAAAAGTCTGTCAGAAAGGACATCATGGCTTCTTCCTCCCATGGCCCGGCAGATAGGAAGCGACCAGGTCGCTGGACATGTATTCAGCAGCCGTCCCGAAGTAGTGGTGGCCATAGCCCAGATGGAGGACGTGTGTCGCGTCACGGGTAACGCAGTGAATATCGTGGGAAACCATGATGACGGTCGTCCCGCTTTTGTTGAGCTGACGGATCAGGCGGTAAAACTCGTGGGAGACAATGGGGTCCAGGCCGGCAACCGGTTCGTCCATGAGCAGGAGGCCTTCTGCCGCCGTCATGGCGCGCGCCAGCAGAACCCGCTGCCTCTGGCCGCCTGAAAGCTCCCGGAAGGAGCGTTTTTCCAAATCTTCCAGGGACAGCTTGCGGATGACCGCGTCCGCTGCCTGCCGGTCCTCTTTTTTGTAGAAAGCGACCAGGCCGTGGCGGTTGAGACGGCCGGACAAGATGATCTCCCGGACCGTTGCGGGGAAATCGCGCTGTTCGGGGACCTGCTGGGGCAGGTAGCCGATCCGGTGGGCCCGCAGGGCCTCACTTCTTCGGATGGTCCCCCCTGCCGGCTCCTTGAGGCCCAAAAGCCCCAGAAGCAAGGTGGTCTTGCCGGAGCCGTTCTCACCGATAATGGCCAGGTAATCGCCTTCGTCCAGGGAGAAAGACAGGTCACTGACCACCTGACGGCGGTCGTAGGCAAAAGTGACCTGATCCAGGGTCAGCAGCCGGCTCATGAACCCAGCCCCTTGCGGAGATTCTCCGCATTCTGCCTCATAAGGGACAGGTAGGTGACCCCTGCCGCGATCTCTTCCCTGGACACATTGTGGGCCGTGTGAAAGAGCAGCTTTTCCGCGCCGGTGGATTCGGCGACCAGATCTGCCAGCTTCTCATTGGAAAACTCAATATGAAAGACATAGGGAATCTTTTCTTCCCTGACTTTTTCGATGATGGCAGCCACTGTCCGCGGTTTGGCGTCCGTCTCGGCCGCGCAGCCGGGGAAGGCTGCCATATAGTCAAGGTCATAGGCGGTTGTGAAATAAATAAGGGGGAAACGGTCGGCGACGATGATCTCTTTGCGAAGACCTTCCTCAACAATGCTCCGAAAGCTCTCATCGATTTTGGCAAGCTCAAGCCCGTAGGCTTCAGCCCTGGCCTGGTAATCCTGCGCGTGGTCAGGGTCAAGGACCGCCAGCCGGCCGGCGATGCCCCGGGTGATGGCTGCCGCGTTCATGGGATCCGTCCAGATGTGTTCGTCGAAGACGTGGACATGGCCCTCATGGTCATCATGGTCATCGCCCTCCAGGATGCCCTCTTCCGCCTCTTCCAGGAGAATTACAAAATCCATCATGCGAAGGGTCTTGGCAGGATCGATCTCCGCCGCCAGGAGCAGGCGGTCGACCCAGGCATCGGACGGGCCGCCGTTGTAGATAAATAGATCGCAGGAGGCGATCCGGACTACATCCTTGGGAGTCGGCTCGTAGGTATGGCTCTCCGACCCGGGGGGCAGGAGCATGCTGACTTCCGTCCATTGGCCGCCCGCCTCACGGGCGAAATCGAA
>Ga0265293_10013200_pt1 | contig 10773 bp, 18 predicted proteins | sample Munlanlewell138R_FD_192505 | JGI IMG/M metagenome (GOLD analysis project Ga0265293, IMG submission 192505) | Leachate microbial communities from a municipal landfill in Southern Ontario, Canada - Leachate well 138R | ecosystem: Engineered > Solid waste > Landfill > Unclassified | place: Canada... | reverse complement strand
GCAACTGAATGGAACATTGTTAACGGTATTCTGTATGCACCATTAACTATGATTAAAGGTATAGGAGAGAAAACCGCTTTACGGATTGAAAAGGCAAATGAACCAGAACCTGTAGTAGAGCAAAAGGATGTGGTGGAACAGGTGGGGTTTTTTGTTAAGACCAAGAAAAGACCTGTTGCAAAAAAGGTTCCCGCTATGGCAAGGTATAAGCAGACCCTTGTTGAAATTGGTGCATATGAAGATGAACAACTAACCAAACAAAGAAGCAGGGAGTTGTATAAATATTTTGGGGTATATCTACGGAGGTAAACACTTGTTAACAAGTGGTAACGATATGTTTGGAGGAAGAAGGTGAGTTATAAAAGCCCAAAGATTTTATGTGTGGACTTTGACAAAACGATTGCCCATCCTGTTGTTTTTCCATACCAGCTAAAGGCAACGTGGATGAATAAGTTGGTATGGAAATATGTACGGTTTATGAAACGTAGAGGGTATGTTATTGTCCTAAACACCTTGAGGGAGAATGGGAAAGGGTTAAGGTATGCGATTAACTATTGTAAAGAAAACAATATCCCAATTGACTATGCAAATGAAAACCTACCATCAGAAATCAAAAAGTGGGGTGAATCCAGAAAACTAGCATGCAGGTATTCAATCGATGATACCCAAGTGGGAATTGTTGGTTGGTTATTGAGAACGTTTGGTTAAAAAAGGAGATAGTAAAATGAGGGAACTGGCAAAAATTGCAAAAATTCAGGCAATTGAACCGATTAAAGACAAAGACAGAATTGAATTGGCTACCGTAGAAAATTACCCTGTTATTGTACAAAAGGGAGAATACAAGATTGGGGATCTTGTGGTATACGTATTCTATGATACAGTGTTACCCCAGAGAAAAGAGTTTGAATTTCTTCGCGCAAGATGTTGGAGCGAATTATATCAGGGGTTTAGGATTCGCAATATGTCAATGGCTGGAGTATATTCAAGTGGCATTATATTTCCCTTATCAATTCTGCCAAAAGAGGTTAAGGTTAAAGAAGGCCTTGAGGTATCAAAGGTTCTGGAAATCCGCAAATATGACCCAGAAGAGATTGCAGAAAGGCAACAGGGCACACCCAAGAAAAGACCATTTGGATACAAGTATTTATCCAAGTACCGATGGTACAGAAAACTGTTCTTAAGAAAGAAGCCGGCAATCAACTATCCGCATACTGTAAAGAAATCGGATGAAGATAATATTGAAAAAGTGTTTGGCATTATGCAGGGTCTAGCAAAAGACCACGATTTTTATATTACTGAAAAGATGGAGGGTCAGGCGGGAACCTGGATGTTGCAGGGCAAGAAAAGAAAATACATGGTATTCTCCAGGAACACCAATAGACCACCCAACGGTGATGGCACTTGGGAGAGAGTGGGCAAACAATATGGGTTGGAAAGGATTTTAAGAAAACACAAACAAAACCTAGCAATACAAGGTGAAATCTGTGGCCCCGGAATACAGGGCAACATTTACGAGTTTGATAAGCTGAGGTTGTTTGTGTATAAGGTGACAAATACGGATACTGGTGAAGCAATGAACTATTTTTGGTTAAACCAGTTTTGCAAAAACCACGGACTGGAAATGGTTCCCGTTGTTGCTGTTGCACAAAAATTGCCAGACACTTATAAAGAAGTTATTGAACAGGCAGATGGACAGTCTACACATGGTGGGGTGTTGCGTGAGGGTGTTGTGTGGAGGAGTATGACGGACCAAAATATATCTTTTAAGGCAAAGTCCAGGGAGTATGCAGGTTGGTTTGAGGGGAGGAACAAAACAAGGTGAACGAATATAAAATAGTTGCAGTAGTGGGCAAGAAAAGAAGTGGCAAGGACAGCGTTGGCGATTACCTTGTAGAAAAGCATGGTATGGTAAGATCCAGAAAATTGGCATGGCCTATTAAACAAATTGGGAAAATGTTATTCGGCTGGACAGAAGAAATGGTTGAAGGCATTGACTATGACAGGGAGCAACACATTGATGAACTAGGCATGTCGGTCAGGCAATTTTTACAAGAGTGTGGAAGCATTTTTAAGTTTGACCTATCCCGGATCTTACCAGAATATGGTAAACAGGTTGGCACAAAGGTTTGGGCAAGATCACTGGTAAACTGGATCTACCAGCAACCGCCTGGAACCTATGTGATAACTGATGTGCGGTTTGCAGAAGAGGTAGAGGAATTAAAAAATAATTTTAATCAAGTGTTTGTGTTAAGATTGGATTCTGATAGAAGCACAGAGGATACCCACATTTCAGAAACCTCCGTAGACCTTATAAAGTGGGATTACCTTATTGTTAACAATGGGTGGAATACATTTGATAGGCTATATGCCAACGTAGATGAGTTTGTAGCTTTTATGGAGGGCAAAAATGGAACTGTTTAAGCCCAGATTTGTATCACCCGAGAAACTTATTAATTGGGGAGATGAAAAGGTATTTAAAAGGGAAGAATGGGTTGACCCGACTACTATTTATGGGGATGATCTAACTATTTTTAACGCCCCAATAATGTACTATGGGTTTAACCGTATAATGAACCTGCACCAGCCAAGACACTCTGTTGCATTTGTTAGTCTTTGCACCAAGACCAGACCATATTATAACAGTAGAAAGTGGGCTACCTTCATCAAAGAGTTTGGTGGTCATGCAGAGTTTATTGTGGCAAGCAACGCTGGAATAATACCCTTTGAATTTTGGGATTCTTACCCTTATACCGTTTACGAAGGGGAGCACAAAAAGAACACGACCTTACTTATATCTCTACCTTCTTTAACAGGTTTCAAGTGTTCTTTGAGAAACAAAAATATGAAAAAATTATCTTCAATTTTAGACCTTCTTTAAGGGATAGGATAAGTGCCCAGAACTTCAAGGATAAGAACCCAGACAAGAATGTGGTTATTTTACCTACAAAGGAAACGTACAATCAGATTAAGAGCGAAGGGTTTCCGGCAGGTAAAATGTTTCCAGACCTTGATCCAAGGGTGTTAAAAGAAATAAAGGACGAGCTAGGGGTTGTGGATAAGCCCAAAGGCTTTGGATTCTAAAAAGGAGTAAAAATGAAAGTATTCAATCACGGTTATGTTGAGTTAATTGCAACAGGGTTAAGAGAAGAAGAGATTAGTGAAATTGCAGGTATCTCCCATGATTCACCAAAAGGGCCAAGCATCAAGAAGTTGCTTGAATGGGATCATATGTCACCCCTTGAATTCGGGGATGTTACCTATAAAATATGTTGCCCTATTTTTGTTGCCCGACAATTGTTTAGGCACAGAACAGGGAAATACATGGAACGTTCGTTGAGGTATTGTGAGGGCAAGCCCCAATTCTATATTCCACCAAAAGGCAATTCAGATCTACTGTTTGACGCCTCATACAGGGAGATTTACAAAGCCTATGAGGAGTTGGTTGCCAATGGTGAACCCAAGGAGCAGGCAAGGGCAATTTTACCGCTAGGCCTGTACACTGAGTATTATTTTCAAATTGACTTGAGAAACCTTATTAACCTTCTAAAGCTACGCCTGCACAAAGACGCACAGTTTGAAACTCGCAAGTATGCAGAGGCGATGTTGGAGCTAATAAAGGAGGCGTATCCGTCGGTGTATAATTATGTTGTAAAATTGACCTAGTTGTATTACACTACCAGTATAAGGAAGGTACAGTACATGGCAAAAACTAAAAAACAAAAAGAAATCGTTTGTGAAAGTTGCGGGCATGACAAGTTGGATGTTGTAAAAAGCATCCTCTGTGATGCCATTACCGTCTACAAGTGTAGAAAGTGCAAAGAGCTGACCGAAGTAAATGAAGTCGACGAATGGACTATTAAACTTTAGAAAAAGGAAGGCAAAAATGGCAAGCGCAAAAGAATTGTTTAACCTGTACATTAACAACATGCACGATGGGGCTACATTTCACCCAAGAGATGTTATTTATCACATCAGTATGATGACCAATGGTAGGCGTAGACCCCATGATGGCACTATAACAAGGTACATCAGGGAGCGAAGGGCGAACAGGAATGATGTTGAACTGGTGGACAGTGCAAAGTCAAAATATAGGAAGAAGCAGTGTTAAAAACAATACAACTAAAAAACTTTGAGGGTCACACGGATACAACTGTTGACCTGTCATCGGGAGTAACAATTATTGCAGGAGAATCCAATGCAGGCAAATCCTCAATATTTAGAGCCCTGCGATTTGTGTTCTTAAACGAACCTGGAGGGGAAGAGTTTATTAACTTTGATGCGGATACCTGTGAGGTGGTAGTGCAGTATGGAAGCCATACAATCGCCAGAACCAAAGGTAGAAACAACAAGGTAAACGAATACTCCCTAAATGGGCAGGTGTTCAAGGCTTTTGGCCAATCCGTACCAAAGGAAATACAAGACGCATTAAACCTCAATGAAATTAACTTCGAATGGCAGTTTGATAAGCGACCATTTTTAATCTCGGAAACAGGGGGTTACATTGCCTCAAAATTAAATGAAATAGTTAACCTGGAGTTAATTGACCTGTCATTGCGCAACGTTGATTCTATGCGTAGAAAGGCCAATAAAACCAAAGAAGATCTGAGGGTAAAAATTAACTCCCTCGAACAAGAGTTAACTAACTACACTTGGGTTGAAACAGTAGAAGAAATGTTGGTCGCTACAGAGGCCCTACAGAGCACGTACAGGGAGGCAAAAGCAAAATCCGAGAAACTATACGTTGACACCCAAGAACTACAAAGCCTGTTGACCTTGCTCGAAAACAGCCGAAGTTTAGAACCTAATAAGATTGCCCATATTGGCAAATTATTAAATATTTGCCGAATGGGTGAAGACTTGTATAAAGCACACGAAAATAACGTCAATGAATACATTCAGTTGCTTCAAGATATTGAACAAACCGTAGTCGTGGATCAGCGTGAGGTTGCAGGGACAAACAAGCGATACCAAGCGTATGAAAAACAAGTGCAGAAAAGACGGGAGTTGCAGAAGGATATCCAGGACTTACAGGTTGCTGAAGAAAACATTTCCACGTTAAACAACCAAATCTTTAGCGAACGGAGAATGGCAAGAATTAGAACAAACTACAATACCTGGACGGATGAGGGGTTGAAACTTATAAAGGCCCAAAATGATGTCACTGAATACAGCGATGCAATAACAAAGATACAAGACATCGATACCCAATTGCAGGCTTTACAAGAAGAGTATAAAAAGATTGCCCCTGATGTTTGCCCCTTGTGTGGTGGACTGTTTAACAAGGAGTTAAAGAAATGAGATTTTTGTTTTGTACGGATGGACACCTTTCCTCAAAGAGACCAATAGCAAGGGCAGAAAAAACGGATTCAGAATACATCAATAACCAGTTGGTCAAAAGAAAACAAATGTTGGACTATGCCTTGAACAACCAAATCGGAACCATAGTCGACGGAGGGGATTTTTTACAATACTGGAGAATGGATAACTCAAGTGAGTTGGTGATTAAAGTGTACGACTTGTTTTCCAAGTATCGCACCGTACGATGGGATGTAAACATTGGCAACCATGATCTGCCATACCATGATCTTGCAAATATTGATAAGTCTTTGTTGGGTATTTTTGATAGGCTGGATATTGCCAATCCTACGGAAAGTATTGACGGTGAATTTGCTCGAATCCAGTTTATTCCCTATGGTAAAGATTTGGGTAAGGTAGAGGTACATGATACTGCGAAGATTAAGGTTTTGGTAATACATGAAAATATTTTTGAACACCATGTGCCACCATATATGACGGGATATACCGCTGGTGAATTAATGGCATTGTTTCCTCAAGTTCAACTGTTTTTGTGTGGGCATAACCACGAGCAGTTTATCATTACACAAGGCAACCAAACGGTAGTCAATGGGGGTTCTATTATGAGGCTTACTACAAAACAAAAAGATTACAAGCCCCAGTTTTACGATATTACCATTGAACAGCAAATTGCGGTAAAACCCATACCGTTTGCCATTTTGCCGAACATGATAAGTACGGATCATTTGAAGTCAAATAAGATTCAAACCTTTGTTGAGTCCACCCAAGAATTTGCGGATGGATCTGAGGTGTTTGATTTTAGAAGGGACGTAGAGGTGGAGATGAACAAAAGAAAAACCACAGGCTCCGTGAGGAACGTGGTGGAGGATTGTTTGGGAGACCTGGAATGAAAATACTGTTGTTAGAAGATTCAAAAAGACGTATACGCAAAATCAAAGAACGGGAAAAGGCAAGGGGGAATACCGTTGACGTGGTGTATAACCCATTGCAAATGATGATGCAGACGTTTTGGAACGACTATGACAAGCTAATTCTAGACCATGATTTGCAGGGCAAAATATTTATGAGAAGCAGAAACGTACATTCAGGGTTAACCGCTTTAATGTGGAGCTACGAGTTTATTAACCCTTCTGAGATATTGATACATTCCTGGAATCCATGGGGTGCATTTAACATGTGGAGATTCCTAAAGAAATTGGGGTTTAAGAACATAAAATATAGGCCTTGTAGATGGCCATTTTAAGGAGACAACAAAATGAGTTTAAGCGACAGACTAGCTGAGATTGAAAGGAAGAACAACAACCTGTTACAAGAGAAGAACCGCTTGGAAGGACGTATTGAGGCGTTGAAGCAAAAGCTGAAGAGCGAGTTTGATACCGACAATGTGGAGGATTTGCAACAGAGATTGGTAGAAATGAAGGCCAGCACAGACAAGATGCAAAGCGAGTTGGAAGCGTCAATTGAGAAAATGGAGGCCCAAATTGGTATCAACGATTCGGACGAGAGTTGAACAGGCAAAGGGGGAGATGAATGTACTGCAAAGGCAGTTATCAGATTTTGAAACCAAGTATGAACAAGAAAACAAAACCCTTGAGTATATTCAGGAAGCCCAACAGATATTACAACAAACAGCAAAGCAAACACAAAATAAATTGTCTTTCCATATCAGCGAATTTATTACCTCAGCCCTGCAATCAATTTGGGGGGAACAAGCGTATGCGTTTGAACTGAGGTTTGTTGAAAAGAGAAACAAGACAGAAGTTGAGATGTTGCTGAAAACAGAAGACGGTGAAATCAGCTTGGACAATTTGAATAACATTCGTAGTGGTGGAGGGGTGTTAGATGTGGTGGCACTTGCATTAAGAATTGCCCTATGGAGTTTACAGCCAAACAAACAAAAGGTATTGATCTTAGACCAGCCCTTAAGCAACCTAGACCAAAACCATTTGCCAAAGGCAGGGGAGTTAATTACAGAACTCTCCAGGAAGCTGGACATGCAGTTTTTGATGATTAACCATAATCCAGCGTTAGCGGATATAGCAGATAAAACGCTCTTTGTAGAAAAGGTTGAGGGCGTATCAAAGGTAAGGAGTTAACATGAAAGTCGTACAAATAGGAAGCCTAGCAAGAAGGCATTTGCAAGTGTTAGAAAGAGTGGTGAAAGCCAAGAACCCTGGAGGCCAATTGTTTAAAGAATATATTCGGTATGATGCAGGGAAAGATGCCCTTGTTGCCACTGACGGTAAAAGAATGGCAGTCATTAAAGCATCTTCCGTGTTTTATGATTCTACCCCTGAACTGGTGCAAGGACAATTATTATCTAAAATCCAAAAAGATTTTGTGGTCTTTGAAAGTGAAGAGCAAAGCAAAAAGATTTCCTACCCAGAGTGGAAGAAAGTATGGCCTGATATGAAGAGCATGAAACTCGTTGGCAGGTATGACTTGCAAGAGAAATTGGGGAAGGGTAAAACAGGGGCAGAACTTGCAAAGATGTTGGTTGAGTCACAGGTTATTATAGACCTTACATTCCTTGCGGATTGCTATGGCTATGAATACGACTTTTACGTAAACAAAGAGGATAAACAGGGCAGGGCAATTGTTTTAGAATCCGTAGATGGTATTTGTTCTGTACTGATTATGCCAATAAGACCACAGGAGCAAAAATGAAGAAAACAAAGATTTTAGAACTGCACATACAAAGTGCGGTTGTACTAATTGTTACATGGATTATAGTATGGTTTGTACAGTTTGCATTGTTGGGAGCCTTAATTGAGCTATACAATAAGTATTTGCTTATACAGTTAATGGGCATTAATTGGTTGTTTGTGCAACCTATAGCAACGGTTGTTATTGCAATTGCCTATGGATTGGGTTACATACAGGTACATGATTTCAATTATGTACCATCAATACGCATTGTAACAAAAACAAAAGATTAAAAATTAAAATAAAAGTGTTGACAAACCTTCTTTGTTAGTCTATTATATAATCATAGGTAGACTAACAAGGAAGGTATGTTTATGTTTATTCCGAATAGTAAACTGCAAAGGTTCAAAAGGGAAATCACAAAACTCAACAAAAAACTTGCCAAGTACGATAGCGAGATTACCGTAAAGTATCTTGGTGAAACCAGCATCTACGTTACTCTCATGGAGGATGAGGTGATGGTGGTTGACGCAGAGCACTTGGGCTTGCGCTATAAGGTTACAGGCCAAGAGGTGCAGGTGGACTTCCCAGAGGTTACAGGTAAGGAAGGGGTTGAGTTCTTGGGAACCATTGAAGGCAACGAAGACAGTGGATACACCGTTTGGACTCCCCAGAATTCACAACGTACAGATTTGTACAAACTTGCGTACATGAACGACGATAAGGTTTGCCACCATTGTAACATTCGCAGGGATAGAAAGAAGTATTTTTACTTCCTGGAAAACAACGAAGTTAAAAAAGTTGGCTCCACTTGCGTTCAGGAATGGTTTGGCTTACCCCTTGAATCAATTTTGTACAACTACCAAACCACTACTGCGATCATTACCTCTTTAGAAGAAGACTTTGACTTTGGGTTTGTTTCAGATGCTTCAGATTTTGGTATTACCCTGGACGACCTTATCAAAGTTGTTTCTTTTGTAACTGATGGGTTTTTGCTTAGTTGGCAGTCACAGGGGGCAACATCCAATATGGTGCGCGATAACCTTAGACGAGCCAAAGACATTGAAAACTACTTCGTTGACAAAAGAGTGGTTAAGGATAACGAAGGGGTTGATGTTAAGCAGGAAATTATTAACACCTGGAACATACAGGCCAACACAGACTTTGAATTCAACATCGTCCACACCCTGTTTGACACGGAAAGGGAGTTGGTAGAATACATACCGTTTAACAAGTTGGGCATAGCAAGTTGGGCAATCTATGCCTCAGTCACTGGTTACAAAAGAAGACAAGTGGAAGACCCATTAGCCCATCTTAACCACCTGGAGTATGCAGGGGATGTTGGAAGCAAGGTTGTGTTTACTGCAAAGCCAGAAAGAGTTGCTTCATTTGATACCCAATGGGGTTATTCATTTGTTTACATTTTTAGACAAGGCAACTACATTTTCAAATGGGTGACCTCAAAAGACCTAGACGAAGATGTTGAATACACCTTGAGAGGAACGGTTAAGGCACATGATGTTTACGGTGGTGAAAAACAAACCGTAGTCACCAGATGTAAGGAGGTATGAGGTTGATTCGCACATGGAGGGCAAAGCCCACAAAGGAAATGGAAAAACACCCAGACATTCAGCCCTTTTTGGAGGATGGGTATTTGTATGGGCTTGTTAGATTTTTTGGTTCAAATCATGCAAAGATGGAGTGTACAGGGCCAACAAAAATGGGGAACCTAAAGGATGGGGGTTTTGGAGTGACCGTAACAGTGTCCTGGATAGATATTAGATTGGAAACCCTACAAAAAGAAAACACCCAGACTTGGGAATACGAGGATTATAAGATATAGCTTTTCTACTATAAAAATATTATTAAAAATTAAAATAAAATCCTTGACATTGTTTGTGTCTTACTCTATACTAAAATTACAAACAAAGATAAGGAAGGAAAACACAATGACAAGATTTAATTTAACCGAAGGCGAAAAGCAAGTTTTAAGGGCACAACTGTACTTTGCGAACCTTAACTGTGGGGCAAAAACTGTTGAGGTGTTAATTGACGACAATTGCAGTTGGGCGGACGTTTCGGACTTGGCAAGCTACACCGGATTCAACATGGCCCAGATAAAGGGGTTTGTTGGTAGCTTGGTTAAAAAAGGTATTCTTGGAACTGAAAAAATTAATGGTCACATGAACATGATCCACATCAACGACTGGTTCCTGCACCAACTAGACAAGGAGTTAGAATTAAAAGCTATAGTGTAATGCCAAGTACAAAAATAAAAGCCCTCTTAATTGAGGGCATTTTTTATCACTGGTACTAATAAATCTTTTATGACAATATAACCAATAGCAGACCACAATGCAATTTCAGTCACCGTTTGTTTTCTGCGAATACTTTTTAATGAACTCTCCAAGTCTATCGATATCTTGTTTAACTGATTCTGATTTTTGCTGAAGTCGATTTTCAATGTTTCGTAGTCCACCTGTATCATCTCCAAGCTCTGTGACACTGCCTTGTAACTCATCAATAACTCGTTCTGCTTGTTTGAGATTATCTCTACTTGTTCTGGAAAGTTCACCAAGCTCTTGTATTGTTTCTCCAAGTTGTTGGTTGTTGCCACCAAGTTGTTTTGCCTGTTCTGCAAGTTTCCGATTGAGAGACTCAAGTTGTTCAATTCTAAGTTCATATTCTCGTAGTTCTGATTTAAGCTGTGAAATATTTCTGTCAATTCTGTTTCCTCTTGCGGTGTCAATCCCCAGATAGGCGATAACACCAAGAGCAAAAGTAGCAAAGTAACCCCAGTATTTTTTAATA
>Ga0265293_10013198_pt1 | contig 10773 bp, 9 predicted proteins | sample Munlanlewell138R_FD_192505 | JGI IMG/M metagenome (GOLD analysis project Ga0265293, IMG submission 192505) | Leachate microbial communities from a municipal landfill in Southern Ontario, Canada - Leachate well 138R | ecosystem: Engineered > Solid waste > Landfill > Unclassified | place: Canada... | reverse complement strand
GGATGGGCCTTCTATAGGTTTATTATGTGAGTATGATGCATTGGAAGATATAGGACATGCCTGCGGCCATCATATGCAGGGGCCTGCTATTGTGGCAGCAGCAGTTGCATTAAAGGAAACGATAAAGGATTATGCTTTTAAAATAGTCGTTTATGGTACGCCTGCCGAAGAAACAAATGGCGGAAAAATTGATATGTTGGAAAAAGGTTGTTTTGGTGATATTGATGTAGCTTTAATGTTTCATGCAAGTCAGACCACATCTGTGGATATCAAAACAATGACATTATCAAATTTTATAGTAAAATTTAATGGTAAAAGCGCCCATGCCGCAATACAGCCGGAAGATGGAAGAAGTGCCTTAGATGGCTTGATTTTGGCCTTTAACGGAGTTGAATTTTTACGTGAACATGTAAAGGAAGATACGAGAATTCATTATAATGTTATTTATGGCGGCGGACCGAATAATGTTATACCGTCAGATGCGGAAGGCAGTTTTTGCTTTAGATCTTATAATAGAAAATATTTAGATAAAGTAATAGAGAGATTCAAAAATATAATACACGGTGCCTCGCTAATGACCGGAACAACATATGAAATTGTTGAAGAAAAGCCATTTAATAATAAAATACCTGTTTATAAACTTAATGAATTGCTGATAAGCAATGCTAAGATGGTTAATGCACCGAGAATAAGGCCTCCCAGAGAAAAAACCGGTTCCACGGATTTTGGCAATGTAACTTATATGATTCCGGGTTCTTGTATCAGGGTAGCTTTTGTTCCTGAAAATGTGGCGAATCATTCGCGTGGATTTTTAAATGCAGGAAAGTCAGAAGATGCACATAAGGCAATTATATATGCGGCAAAAATTTTGGCTGCGAGCAGCTTTGATTTAGTGAAAGATAAAGGAATGCTTGAGGATATTAAAAAAGAATTTAAGATTAATAAATCTAAAGAAAATTAGAGCAGTTCTCTACACTTATCAATTGACACAGTAATTAATTCATAATAGGAGGTGTAAAAATGTCACAAATATTCTATCTGATACCCGGAAAAGGTATGCCGAAAAAAGAAATTAAACGCAGAGAAAGTATAGCGAATACTTTTTTAAATGATAAAACCAATAATGTGTTTGCGGATGAATCCGGTGAGGGACCTGAATCTATTGAGTCTTCGTTGGAAAGAGAATTAAGCGTACATGGTATGATTAATAAACTTATAGAAAAGAAGGATCAGGCGGATGCCGCGATTATTGGATGTGCAAGCGATCCCGGTCTGTTCTCACTAAGGGAGTTATTTGATATTCCAATAGTGGGACCTTTGGAATCATCGATTGCATTATCAATGTTATTAGGTGATAAATTCAGTATAATTACCATTTTAGAATCTGCTTATCCTCGAATTAGAAATGTTTTAAGGCAATATGAGATTTTAAACAAATGTTCATCCATTAGAGCTATAAATTATTCTGTTGCAGACTTAAATAATGAAAAAATAAGTAAAGATGATATAGTAAATGCATTTATAAAAGAAGCTAATAATGCGGTTCGGGATGGAGCATCTTCGGTTATTATGGGATGCATGTCAATGGCTTTTCATTTACTTGATGAAGAAGCAGGAAGAAAAATTGATATTCCTGTCATCAATCCGGCTAAAACTTCTATAAAAATGGCTGAATTATTAGTTTCGATGGGGTTTATTCATAGCAGACGAGCTTACCCTAAAGCAAATAAGGTGAAATTAAAAAATTCAATCCTGCCTAATCTGTTATAGATTCTATATGAACGTTTTAATTAGAATAAAAGTGAATGTATGAGTGCGAAATAATTATTGCGGTATTTTAGTAAAATTAACTTTTTGCACAAATTGTAATAAGTAACACCCGGAACAGGAGGAATAAGGTGTATAAATATATTTTGAAAAGATTAGTAATGTTAATACCCGTATTGATCGGAACCACCTTGATAGTATATTGTATCATGGACTTGACACCCGGAGACCCTGCCAGAATGATTTTGGCTGAAACAAAAACATCGGAAGAAAATATTGAAAAAATGAGAGAATCCTTAGGTTTGAACGATCCTTTGCTGGTGAGGTACGTAAGATATATTACCAATTTATTAAAAGGAGACTGGGGCATATCATATAAAAACAGAATTAGTGTACTTGCACAAATAAAAGAAAAATTGCCTAATACTATGTTGCTTGCTTTTTCCGGAATGGTTGTCGCGATAATAATAGGGATACCTATAGGCATTATTGCAGCGAAAAAACAATATACACTATTTGATAATGTGTCTATGATTGGTGCTCTCATAGGAACGTCGGCTCCTGCATTTTGGCTGGGGTTATTGTTGGTAATTACTTTTTCTCTTAAATTGAAATGGTTGCCCCCAGCGGGTATGGGACAAGGCTTTGTAATGAAGCTTAAAAGCTTAATATTACCTGCACTAACAATAGGTACAGGAACAGCTGCTATAATTACCAGGATGACCAGATCATCCATGCTGGAAACTATGAGGCAGGATTATATTGATACTGCCAGAGCAAAAGGTATCAAGGAGTCCCTTGTAACAACCGGTCATATGCTTAAAAATGCCCTTATCCCTATAGTTACAGTTGTGGGATTACAGTTTGGATCATTGCTAGGGGGCTCTGTTATGACCGAGAATGTCTTTTCGTGGCCTGGATTGGGCAGATTTGTGGTGGAATCTATAAAGACAAAAGATGTTCCGTGTGTACTTGGCTCGGTTGTTGCATTATGTATATTGTTTTCCATTGTAAACCTTTGCGTAGATATTCTTTATGCCTTTGTTGATCCAAGGATTAAATCTCAATATAAAACGAGTAGGAGAAAGCATATATGAGTAATAATGAATTTGTGAATAAAGGCGCAACAAAAAACAGTGGTGAAGGCAGGACTCTTTGGGAAGAGATACGAAGAAGGTTTAAAAAAAATAAATTTGCTGTAGTCAGCATGTATTTTTTAATCTTTTTAATAGCTTTGGCAATAGTCACTATTGTTATTGATATTGTTGATAACAGCAATATATATAATAACTATGTTATAAAACAGAATTTGAAGGATAAGCTGAGGGAACCTGAATTTGGTAACCCCAGCATGATATTTGGATGTGATGAGTTTGGCAGAAGCATACTTTTTAGAATGATTTGGGGCACGCGATATTCTTTGTTTATAGGTTTAATAGCAGTAACAGTTTCTTTAATAACCGGAGGGCTTATAGGAAGCATAGCAGGTTATTACGGAGGCAAGATAGATAATACAATCATGAGATTCATGGATATACTTTTGGCGATACCCTACATGCTTCTGGCGATAGCAATTGTTTCGGCATTGGGTCCCAGCCTGATAAATCTGCTGATTTCGATAGCTATACCGAAAATACCAAGCTATGCGAGAATAGTTAGGGCCTCTGTAATGTCTATTAAAGATTTGGAATTTATTGAAGCCGGTAAGTCGGCAGGCGCAAGTGATATAAGAACGATCTTCAAATATATTTTGCCCAATGCAATGGCTCCGGTTATTGTACAGGCAACTCTCGGTGTTGCGGATGCGATTATATCCATATCCGCCCTTTCATATTTGGGATTGGGAGTACAGCCTCCGCTGCCGGAATGGGGAGCAATGCTTTCTGCGGCCAAGACATATATTAGAGATGCTTGGCATATAACAGTGATTCCGGGTCTTGGTATAATGTTTACAATTTTGGCATTAAATATATTTGGCGATGGCTTAAGAGATGCCTTGGATCCGAAACTACAACATTAATAGATGAGGTAATGTTAAATATGAAAGATTTATTATTAATAAAAGATTTGGTGATACACTTTGAAACGGATGACGGAATTGTGGAAGCCGTAAATAATATCACTTTAGGTATTAAAGAGGGACAAACTCTCGGACTTGTAGGAGAAACGGGAGCTGGGAAGACAACATTGGCGAAAGGTATAATGAGACTTATTCACAAGCCTACGGGAAAAATAAAAGACGGTGAAATCTTATATAAAGATAAAGACTTATTAAAATTGACAGAAAAGGAAATGAGGGAAATCAGAGGAAAACATATATCCATGATTTTTCAGGATCCTATGACTTCCTTGAACCCCGTTATGACCGTAGGAGAGCAAATAGGTGAAGTTATCAAGGCTCATAATAGGATATCGAAAAAAGGGATAGAAAAAAGGACTTGTGAAATGCTGGAGACAGTTGGAATACCTTCGGGCAGGGCTATTGAATATCCGCATCAATTTTCAGGCGGTATGAAACAAAGGGTAATTATTGCTATAGCCTTGGCATGTGAACCGAATCTTTTAATAGCGGATGAACCGACAACAGCATTAGATGTTACTATACAGGCACAGGTTTTGGAAATGATGAAGAGCTTAAAAACTGAGTTCAATACATCTATGCTTCTTATAACACATGATTTGGGCGTTGTAGCACAGAATTGTGATTTTGTAGCAATAATTTATGCCGGCGAAATCGTTGAATATGGAGAATTAAGGGATATATTTAAAAACCCTAAACATCCTTATACTATTGGGCTTTTTGGCTCCATTCCTAATCTTAATGATAACGTTAAGAGATTAAAACCTATAGATGGATTAATGCCGGATCCAATGAGTTTGCCTAAAGGGTGCAAGTTCAACGATAGATGTAAGTTTGCTATGGATATTTGTAAGGAAAAGAACCCTGAAATGGTTTTATTGAATAACGGGCATAAAGTAAAATGCTTTTTAATGCAAAATAACATTTAATGTGGAGATAATTATGAAAACAAAAAAAGAAATATTAAAAGTGAATAATTTGAAAAAGTTCTTTAATACGCCTCAAGGCATGCTTCATGCTGTGGATGATATCAGTTTTACACTATCAGAAGGAGAAACACTGGGTGTTGTTGGGGAATCAGGATGCGGAAAGTCAACAATGGGAAGGGCAATTCTTCGATTACATGAACCTGATTCCGGTGAAGTTATATACAAAGGCGAAGATATTTTAAAATATAGTTCAAAACAAATGAAAAAACTCAGAACAGAAATGCAAATGATATTCCAAGATCCTTTTTCTTCCCTTAATCCCAGGATGACAGTGAGCCAATCTATACTGGAGCCGCTATTAATACAGGGTATTTACAAAAAGGAAGATAAAAGATCTTTGCGTATAAAAGTAAAAGAAATTATGAATTTAGTCGGTTTGGCCGACAGGTTGGTTAACACATATCCCCACGAACTTGATGGTGGCAGAAGACAGAGGATAGGGATAGCAAGAGCACTGGTTTTAAACCCCAAGTTGATAATATGTGATGAACCCGTATCCGCATTAGATGTTTCCATACAGGCACAAGTATTGAATCTGATGCAGGATTTGCAAGAACAACTTGGTTTAACATATATATTTATAACCCATGATTTGTCCGTAGTTAAGCATTTATCCAGTGACATTGTTGTAATGTATTTGGGTCAACTGGTTGAAAAAGCACCTGCAGAAAAGCTGTTTGCCAATCCACTACATCCATATACAAAAGCATTATTATCGGCTATTGCGGTGCCTGACCCGGATTTTAAAGCGGATAGAATTTTACTGGAAGGGGAATTAACATCTCCTATAAATCCTAAGCCCGGTTGCAGATTTGCCAAGAGATGCTTGTATGCAAAAGAAGAGTGTTATGGTAATAATGCAGGTCTTGTTGAGGTTGAAAAGGATCATTTTGTAGCATGTTGCTTGATAGATGGGTTTATTAATCAAGAGAAGGGAGTGAAACAAAAGCAATAGTTTGTAGGGTAATACAGCAAAATAAACATTAACGATTTAATAATGAATAGGAGGAAGAATATGAAAAAAGTTATTGCAATTATTTTGGTATCAGTGTTATTGTTAGTAGGATGCGGAAGCGGTTCAAGCACCGGTGGATTGGAACCCGGCGATGGGGAAGGTATAAAGGATACTATTATTTTCGCCCAAGGTGCCGATATCACTTCATTGGACCCGCATATTGGAAGACAGCTTAGGGCATGTACAGTATCCTCCAATATGTTTGATACGCTAACTAAGTTTGACAGCGATATGAATATTGAACCGTCAATTGCTGAAAGCTGGGAAAGGCTTTCTGATCTATCAGTAAAGTTTAATATTAGAAAAGGTATAAAGTTTCATAATGGGGATGAATTAACTGCCGAAGACGTGAAGTATTCATTAGAAAGAGCAATGGCTTCTGAACATGTAGGATATACGGTAAGTTTTATTGATAATGTTGAAATGGAAGATGACTATACTGTAATTGTAAATACCGAAGAACCTTACGGCGTTATTCTTGCTGCACTGACTAGTACCACTGCAGGTATAGTCTCAAAAAGAGCGGCGATGGAATTAGGTGATGATTTTGCATTAAACCCTGTGGGATCCGGACCATTTAAACTTGTTGAGTGGAAACAGGGAGAGTACTGTAAACTTGAAGCATTTGAAGATTATTATCTCGGAAAACCGGAAACGCAATATGTAATAATGAAAGTTGTGCCTGAAAGCACGCAAAGATCTATTTTGCTTGAAACCGGAGAGATAGACTTAGCTTATGAATTGGCACCCAACGATGTGGGAAGGGTAGCCGGTAACGATGAACTAACTGTATTTGAAGGTTTATCATCTAAAGTTATTGAAGTGAGTCTTAACTGTGCTTCTAAAGGTCCAATAGGTAATAAATTGGTTAGACAGGCTGTAGAACTTGCTATAGATAAGGATACTTTGGTGGAGAACGTTGTTTATGGAAAAGGAAAACCTGAAGTGCTTCCAGTTACGCCTGCTTTGTACGGCTACATTGATTATCCTGAAAAGAATAAATATAATATTCAAAAAGCGAAAGAATTGCTTGCACAAGCAGGTTATGCCGATGGTTTCGAAACAAGTATTTTCGTAGAAAATGACCAGACTTTCATTGAACTAAGCCAAGTAATACAGAATCAATTGTCTGAAATAGGAATTAAAGTAGATATTGAAGTTATGGAATATGGAACACTATTAGATTTGGTATATGATGGTGATGAATATGAAATGTGGATGACGTTTTGGAATACTACTGTAGGAGATGCTGATAGAGCTGTTCACAGTCTTTTCTTCTCAAAGCATGGCGGAATAAATGACAGCCGTTATAGCAGTGACAAAATGGATGAGCTTCTGATGGCACAAAGAACTGAACTTGATCAGGAAAAGAGATTGGAAATATTTAAAGAGATATACGATCTTTTGGCTGAAGATATGCCTATTGTAACATTATATGCAGCTTATAATCTTGTAGGTGCGAATAAGAAAGTACAAGGCTTTCAACTCAGCCCTGAAGCATATTTTAAGCTGAGAGATGTAACGGTATTAAAATAGAAAAACAAATAGAAAAGACATGGAGGTTGTGCATATTGGGAATTAAAACAGCATATAAAGGATACAAAGCATTTGATTATTTGGAGAAGGGAAAAGATTATGTTAATTTTGTTCTCGGAAAAGCAGATAGGAGGGTGCCCGAATATCTAATACCGTTAACTAAAGAACAGGAAGAAAGAGTCTTAGAAATAGCCAAGGATAAAATATTTATATCGGCACATGAGCATCCCATTTTATACCCGGAGGACATGAAAAAAGACTTATTTGAATATAAAAGAGAAGGAAAACAAAGATGTGCATACGAAGAATTATCAAGAGGCTATTATGACGTTGTATTTGATAATTTAATGGATGGATCATGTATCATAATGTCTCCCAACGGATGGAAATGGAATGAGATATTGTTTGATATAGGTATCAGGTTATGTGATCTTAGCCATCAAGACTTTATTTTCAAGTGTGAAAAAGTCGAAGACATCTATAGAGCTCATAAAGAAGGAAAAATTGGCCTTGTTTTATCAATAGAAGGAGCAGCGCCATTAGAAAATGAAGTGGACAGAATAGATATACTTTATGGTTTTGGTGTTAGAGCAATGGGGATAACGTATAGTGAATCCAATGGATTAGGTTCCGGCTTAAAAGAAGAAAGAGATGGAGGTCTCACATACTTTGGCAGAAAAGTTGTAGAAAGAATGAACAAAATTGGTATGCTCATAGATTGTTCACACTGCGGGCCGCAAACAACGTTGGATGTTATTGAGCATAGCAAAAAGCCTATAATACTAAGTCATATTGGTGCTAGGGCTTTATGGGACAGCAAAAGGTTGGCATCAGACGAAGTTATTAAAGCGTGTGCCGCTAAAGGCGGTGTGATTTGTGTAGAGGCTGCACCTCATACTACGATTACATTCAATGACAGAGTCCATTCAGTTTATTCTGTTATGGAGCATTTTGAATATATAAAGAATTTGGTTGGAATTGATCATGTGGGATTTGGCCCTGACACCAATTACGGTGACCACGTTGGGCTGCATCATGCTTATGACGATCAACTGTCTACCGGAGAAGATTTAAGCAGTGAATTTGATGAAGTTGAATATGTTAAAGGTCTGGAAAATCCAACTGAAGCCTCTAAGAATATTATTAGATATTTAGTTAAACAAAATTATAGCGACAGTGATATAGAAAAGGTGTTAAGCGGAAATATTATTAGACTTTTAAAGGAAGTATGGGTATAGTGTGCCCTCCATATAGCAGGATAATTTAAAAATAATTTACAGAAGGTGGGGTTTGCTAAACCCCACCCCATGTTTTTTAATTGAACAGAACAAAATAAAAATTTTTTATAAATAATACTACATCATAAGCAACAGCAGAAAAGGGGAAGATTTATGTTAAAAATACTAGAAACAGTTTTAATGGCTTTTATTGGAGGTATAATCGGATATAAGATTAAAATTCCTGCAGGCGGTCTAATCGGTGCAATGATATCTGTAGGGATATATAATTATATAAGCGGTGAGGCATATATACCAATTAAATATAAATTATATGCACAGATAGTGATTGGCGGCATAATAGGCCTAAATTTTACTCGTGATACTATAAAGGAATTGCAAGAAATTGCATTGCCGATAATTATATCTGTTTGTTCCATGGTGTTTATTTGTATTGTGATAGGCTTTATTATTTTTAAAGTTACAAATATTGATTTAGCTACAGCTTTGTTTTGTATGGCTCCCGGAGGTATAACCGATATTGCATTGGCAGCACAAGATATGGGTGCAGTCACATCAACTGTAATTGTATTTCATTTTGCCCGATTGGTCTTGGTTATTAGTTTTATGCCGACCATCATAAAAGTCTTATCAACTTGGATAAAGTAATATAAAGCCTTAGACAGTATCACCGTTTTTTCTTCCTTTAGCCAATGCATAAGCTGCCGCTTTTACGGCTTCCATTTTATAATCGCTATTCCATCTGTTAATGCCGATATAATCAAAAATAATCGCTTTCGTGTGATTGCAAAAGTGCTCTATCTGTGTCAGACAATTTAATAAATTTCTTCCGGTTCCACCGGCTACTGTAATATCTCTTTTATTTTTTTTATACTATCTTTATTAAGGATGTAAAAAGAAATGCCATCAATTGTTTTTGAATATCCTTCCAATGTATAGTATTGAAATTTTTCACGTAGATGATAGCCATTTATAAAGAAAGAAGCAATATGAGAAGAACCCATATCAGTCTCAATGTCTTCATGCACTGCTGCGTAGGCACGAGGAATGAGAGGTATGTTTTCAAGCTTTAAAAAGTTTTCTTGCAAATCTTTTATGAATTGTTGTTGCCTATCTATTCTTGCTAAATCACCTTTTCCGTCACTCCTATATCTTAAATATTCTAAAGTTTGTGTGCCGTTAAGCTTATGGGTTCCTTTTTTAAGTGTAATCCGTTTTCTGCTATCAGGGTCATATATTTTTATATCCTTAGGTATTGTTACGGTGAAACCGCCTATAGCATCGACACCTTTTTTTATTGCATCAAAATTAAGCACAATATAATTATCGATTTCTATATCAAGCAAATTTTCTATGGTGGACTTGCTTAATTCAATACCTCCATAAACATAAGCCGCATTAATTTTAACCTTGCCTTTATCTTTTAAGCTGATTTGTGTATCACGAGGTATGGATACCAGATTTACTGCATCTTCTTTCATATTAAAAAGTATTATTACGTCAGACCTTGAGAGCTCATCTTTTTTTGAATCAATTCCAAGAATAAGTATATTTTGGTTAGGCTTTTTAAGTGGCATTTCCGAATCTATTATGTTTTCACTTATATGCTTCGTGTTACTATTTTCATTTATAGGCAGACTATCGCCTATGTTTAATATCCCAAAAGCTATGCCAAAAAAGAATATAAATAATGCAGGAATAAGATATAGAATTCTCAATTAACCACCTTCTTAAAATTATAAAAAAATAGCAGTATAATACTTATAACCTGATTATTGCAAAGCCATCTAAATGTACTGTTTATACCTTAACTATTTTTGATAAGCAGCTTATTATATTTGCTACGATTGCTAAGTTCCACATCTTACCCACAAGGCAGTCTCAATCAAATATTAATAATCTGCGAAAAAAATATAAATATATACAATTTCTGAACTGTAACCTTTAAATAACCGTTACTCGTATTACCTCACAGCAGATATATATAGTATTAGCATTATAATTTATTTTTTTCATAAAAAAATGACTATTTTAGAAATTTTGTTTTATTGCACCTCCCACCTCTCACTTCTCACTTCTCACTTCTCATCTCTCACCTCTCACCTCTCATTCCCTAGCCCTATTTCTCCTTATATGATAAAATAATTA
>Ga0265293_10013196_pt1 | contig 10774 bp, 9 predicted proteins | sample Munlanlewell138R_FD_192505 | JGI IMG/M metagenome (GOLD analysis project Ga0265293, IMG submission 192505) | Leachate microbial communities from a municipal landfill in Southern Ontario, Canada - Leachate well 138R | ecosystem: Engineered > Solid waste > Landfill > Unclassified | place: Canada... | reverse complement strand
TTTGTAAGTAGCGAAGACTTTGAAAACTGGCTAGATACCAATCATCAAACGAGTGAAGGTGTTTGGATTAAGTTTGACAAATCAAAAAACAATACGAGATTAACAAATCAAGAAGCTGTAAGGGTTGCTCTTTGTTATGGTTGGATTAATGGACATGTCAAACGTATTGATGAAAGATACTTTATCAATTATTTTACCAAACGTTTAAAGACATCTGTGTGGTCTACAATCAATAAGAAAACTGCACTTGAATTGATTGAAAAGGGTCTTATGAAGCCATCTGGTTTAGCTGCTGTAATATTAGCACAACAAGATGGCGGATGGGAAAAAGCAGATCGTCCACCCATTGATTTTGATCTTGACTCTTTTACAAAACTCATCAAGCAGGATGCTTTAGCTTATGAAAACTATATGCAGTTTTCCGTATCTATTCGAAAAACCTATGCGATGAGTTACTTTGCACTCAAAAAAGAGGAGTCTAGACAAAGAAGACTTCTCGTTGTGATTGATCGATTAAGAAATAACTTAAAACCTATGTAAGCACTCAGGTGCTTTTTCTTTTTCTAATAGTTAGAGATCAAGATATCTCTTAATTTTCTAACCGTGTTGACATTGCGTATAGTCACACCATAGTAAAGAGGTGTTCCGACAATTTTTATGAGTGCTGATTTTGTTTGATGGATACGTTTTGTTCCATGGATTAATGCATCATCAAGTTTTAGATAATGATCGATTCCATCTCGAAATGACAACTTATCGACTAATGCCACATCTAAGTCTGGATAATAGAATAACACATCTGCTTTAAATCCTTGATTATTTTCAAAGTGACCTGGTATATGTGCTGCAATATCTAGAAACTTTTCTTTTAGAATCACTAAGACTTTGGAACTTACTCCAAATGCTTTTTGAATCAATAAAAATATCTGTTCTTCTGTATCTTTAATCAACTCATCAGATGTGAAAATAAGATTTCCTGAATTGATATAGGTAAATACATTTTTGTATCCCAATCCTTCAAGATGAGCTTTCAAATCCTTCATGGATACCAGATTGTTTCCACCGACATTGATTCCTCTAAGGAGGCACACATAGGTCATAATCATCCCTCTTTTTTGTCATTATATCATGCCTTAAGTGCTGTATGTTTTTCATACATCAAAGAAAGACGCAACATCCCTAGATGGTGTATCTTTTCGATAGCCTATCTTATTTTTGTTGACCAAATACGAGATCATCGAGCACTTTCATCCGCTCTTTTGTATCCGGCTCTAGCATACGAAGTGCTGCCATCACTTTGATTGCTGGTTCAAAAGATAATCGTTCTATCTCAAGATGTTTAGCCATGTTCCTTAAGTATTTATTCGCAGATCTTTTTAAATACTGTTTTAAGATAACATAGGTTCTTGCGACATCTAAGATGGGGTTAGCCAATTTTGCATTGACCCAATCGATGATGATATATTGATGATTGACATACATAATATTTGAAAAATGAAAATCAAAATGACAAAGAACATCTTTTTTTTCAATCGTTTGAAAAGCTTCCAAAGCAATCTTTTTAATCGCATCGTCTAGATCAGAATCCATCAATCTTTTAGGATAATCGTCATGTGCATTTGAAAGATTAAGCCCCTTATACTGATAGATGGAGAGTTGCAATTGGATTAAATCATCGAGTCCACCTTTATACTTATCTCGAATCATTCTGGTTGTGAGCTCAATCCCATCTAAAAATGGCATCTTAATATCTCTTGAGCCCTCTTCATAACGATACTTGATGACGGGTAGCTGCGTATGCTGGTAGATTTCATTTTGTAGATTAACTTCATAGACAATCCATGCTATAGGATAATCTTCAGGAAATGTCTTAATCGCATCACCGTTGACTTTGTATACCTTTGAGATCCGACCTTTTCCGATGAGTTCTTTTTCCATAAAAAACCTCCATCAATCATATACAAAAGAATATGTTGATTAATACCATCTGTGAGTGCTATTTTTTTGCGTAGGCAATATAGTCGAATTCACCAAACCAAAACTCCTTTTTATAGAATAATGTCTGAAATTCAGCTAACATTTCTTCCATTTTGTTGAAATCTTGATAGAGTCTTTCATCATGTGGGTTGTTTTCCCATTGTTTTCTAAAATAATTAATACGATATGAAAAGCTTTCTCTAAAAATAAGTTCTCGATCATCATATGAAACATTGGATGTATCTCTTAAAAACGTATTGACCTTAACATCCTGATAATTTGTATCTGATAACCACTTATATAATTTACGACCATTTAGACGATCGCTTACTCCTTTAACTTTGAGTGTGCGATCAATGATTTCTTTAAGCAGTCCATAATCTTCGTAAGCTGTTTTAGAGCCGTCATCTGATCCTCTAAGCACAATGTATCCATCACTCTTTAAAACTCTTCTCACCTTACGAAGTGTTTCTTCTGGTGCCTTTAAGTGGTGTAATACCAAAGATGAAAAGATGATATCAAACTGATCAATATTGTTTTCAATCATCACTTTTTCAAGTTTTTCTGTTAAATCGGTTCCTTCTAAATCTACTTGATAGTACTTAAACTTCTGCTGCGTTTTATGTTCATTTGCATAGGATATACATTGATCACTTAAATCAACACCGACAACTTGTTCAAACTTATCATCAGCAAATCTTGTTTCTGTTACAAACCCATACGCACAACCTAAATCTAAAACCTTTAATGATTTTTGTTGGTTTGTGATTTTATCAAGAACTGTAAGATCTGATGCAAGCGCATTATTTGCCTGGACTTTTAACCGGTCAAATTCATTACCATAATTGGGATTATAAATGGATTTTCTTCTCTCCATCCGAAGTACATTGTTGACGACACGCTTACCGCTTGATCTAAAATATTTGTTTTTTAACTGATCATAGGTTTCCTTGATCAGATTGGGATTGACTTGACTGACACCTTGATATTTGATGACTTCTTGAATGGATTGAGGTAATTGACTTGGAAAGATAGCATCAATGAAGATGGGTATAATGTTTTTCTTGTGCTGGATGGCAAGTTCAATCTCTTTTCTCATCCAATCATTTTCATCAAAGATGCGTTCAGAAAAAGCTTCTTTTGTCACCAGCATGATAAAATCAATGCATCCTTTGATTCCTTCTTCAATAGCCTGTGGAAACTCACCGCTACGAATACTATCGAAGTCAAAAAAGACATCATAACCACTATCCACTAAATCTCTAAATAGCAGGAGTGCGGGATAGACACCATCGATTCTTCTGTAACTGATAAATACATCATAATTTTGCATAAGCACCTCTCATGAAACATTCCTTTTGTAGATTTTATAACCTAAAGTATCTAATTTATCAATGAGTGAATTGTCTGGATGATCAAAGCACATATAGTCATATTGATAACTTTCAATATCCATGATATCTAAGTTTTGATCGGGTAACTGATGTGAAAGAACATATTGATGCAGAGCATCCAAGCCTTGGTGTGTAGTTAGACACGCATGCGTTTTGGTTCTGTGATTTTTCCAGATAACTTTATCTGGGGTTATCGTTATGTCATGCAACCTCATGGGTTGGTAACCCTGAAATAAATAAAATGCATTCCATCTTAGTTTTTCACTGAAAGCAACTACATTGCGTGTGGTCAGTCCAAAATAATCATCATATTGTCTGTTTAGTTGTTGCGATCCATAAATACCCATAAATTCATCTTTTGATAATCCTATAACATTGGGATCTTTTGTGATATCAAGATCTAAAAGGTGGAGCTTAAATCGAAGATTGATCGCTGTATATAGATTCGATAGATACTCGATACTAGGCATTGAATTTCTATAGTCTACTAAACTTAGTCCTCTTTGTTCTTTGATGTCCTGATAGGTTTGATAAATATTCATTGCAAAGTGGTGAAGGTCATCATCGATGATGTGTTCATGATCAATAATATCCTCTTCATTACCAAAGTAAGTAATGTTTTTATCGCTCAGTCTTAAGTGCTTTAAGCGGCAAGCAACATGAATGTTATATGCTTGATATTGATGAGTGAGGTCTTTTGAAAAAGCCGCATTTTCGAAGTCATTCCCAAAGCTTACGATGAAAAAATTCACTGTATTCTTTTTTTCGATAATTGATTTGATTTTAGTAGCGACTTCAACGCTTTTGATATCTCCTGTTATTTGATGAAATTCACACAGATTCTCCATTAGAGGTAAATCCGAGGTTAAGTGTCTAAATCGATGAAGTTTAAGATCAATCTGATGTGTATTGATTACCTCTTGTTCTTTATCTATCACATAGTAATGAACAGGTTTTGTTTTTAACTTTTGATTCACCTCAGTGACAAGTTGATTATTTTGAACAAACATCTCAAACATTGAAACGTTCAATTTACCAAATCCACAGAAAAAAACATTGATATCCATTTGATCTTTGATGGTTCGATTGGCGTTAAAAAACTCAGAACTTAACATGGATGGAATGGTATAGTTTGATACAAACTTTTGAGCAATCATTTCATATCTTGAAAACGATAGAATCTTAAAGTGTGATTGAATGGCTACCTGGTTGAGATATACTTGTCTGATAAGTTCAATTTCATCAAACTTTGATTCAAAATATACGGATAAATCATATGTATCACCATCCATGGAAGAAAATGAATCTAATAGATGTTGATATACTTTTGGGTTCGTTTCAAAAACCACAAAGTTGTAATGAACGTTTTTATGAAGGTACTTAGTAAGTGATTCTTGTGTAATATCACACTGAATAAACGGTGTTTTGTTCTCATATAGATGGTTTATTTTCTCTTTATCAAGAGGTTTTGTAAGCCATAAAATTGATCTTTCTTTATGTTTGTTCTCATAAATGAGCGATGTATCATTAAAATCGATAACTAGATCACACGTTTTCGATATAAGTTTTCTTACACGAAGATAGTTGAATAGTTGATTCTTTATCAACGAAAAAATTGAACTCAAAATTGTGAATGCAGCTAAAAAGTAAGTTAGATAAAAAACGACTGTAAATAATGTGTGTATGTGAAGATAATGCTGCAGTAAATTAACATTGATTTCAAAGGTGAAAGTCTTAAGTGAAGCCACAATACTCTGTGTAATTGCCAATAAAAGATTAATGCTATCGCTTTCTATAATGACAACAAGATATAATGAAAGTAAAAAAAGAAAGATGGGGACAAACCATAGGATAGACTCCTTGGATATAGATATCCTTTTCTTTCTTGCATATAGAACAAAAAAAACGATGAATGTAAATTCCAATAAAAGGATGACACTCGAAGCAATCGTCACACTCATATCATTTCCCCACTCGATGTTTACATGAATTTTCTTACTTATAGTAAGTATAACATGATATCGTGAGATTTTACAAATTCATTTTATACCACTGTAATGAGCTTCTTTGTTATTAGAGATATTGTGCCATCAACAAACTGTCATAATAAGTCTCATTGACATAGAGCTCGCGCTTTTCAATACCATAGATAAAAAATCCGCATTTTTCATAAAGACGGATAGCCTTTTGATTTGTGCTTGTCACAGTTAAAAACAGATTGATGATTCCTCTTTTCTTAGCTTCAACGATAACTCCTTGAACCAGTGCAAAGCCAATGCCTTGTTGTTGATAATCTCCGTCAACATACATAGCATGTATGTGTCCACTATGCTTTGTCTTCTTGTGGTTTCCATAACGTAGGGTAATCATACCTACCAATCGATCGTCGATAAAAGCTCCTAAGGTCAAACTATCATCACTCATCAGTCTTTGTTTATAAAAAGAAATAGAATTAAGCATCTCTTCTTCAAAAGATGATCCAAAAGCTTCAGGATGATTTTTAAGTGAGTTTAACCTTAGAAATCGGTATTCAGTTGCATGACTTTCATCAAGTCTTTTAATGTCCATATTTATCACCTATCGGTTAACAACCCTTGATATTTGCTTAACGCTTCTACATATAACTGATACTTTATACAACTCATTATATCAAATCTCAAATCATTTATATAAGATTAAAAACTGTAGATGGTATATCTTGATTGTGATTTGTATACTATAGCTGATATCATCTTTAATGCAGCTCTTAACAGCAAATCTTTATAAGAGATCATCACGAGTCAACAAAAAAGTCTAGATTATTCTAGACTTTGATTTGAAAATACCCATTCCTTATCCATGCGGAGATACAAATAAGGTTGCAAAAACTGCAAAGATGACGAATCCTAAACTCATGATATCAGCAGTAATAAATAATCCTAAGGTAGCCTTCTTTTGAGTGAGTTGATCTATCAGTATGGTTAATAAATAGAGTAGAGTCATCCCAAAAAAATAGTACAAAATAAACTCATATCTTGGATAACTAGGATGTTGCCTAATCTCACCATTTCTTATGTAAATTCCAGCAACAAGATTAAAGGGAATATATAAAATCAATAGTGAAGTAGGATAAAGTATATAATATTTAAAATCAACCGGAAACATGAATTTCACAATGATTAAACTAATCACTGAAAATCCAAGAAATATAGCTATCTCCCATCCGATTAAGAAATTATGAACAAGTAATACTTGAACTGCAAGTAATAGTGATACGATGACTGCAGCAATCAGAAAACCAATCATCTTTCTTTTCATACAGATATTCCTCTTAAAACAAATTGTAGTAATATCATTAGATTATTCAGCTGTTTACACGCTTTTCTTATCAAATGGATGACTCAACGATTGACTAACAAAGACTTACTTAAACCAATTTAAAAACAAAGGAGTTACTTCAATCAATATCGGTGCAATAATTAAAGAGATAATTGACATCAACTTAATCAAGATATCCATCGCAGGTCCTGCAGTATCCTTAAAGGGATCACCGACGGTATCTCCCGTAACGGTTGCTTTATGAACATCGGAACCTTTTCCACCATGTAGTCCAGATTCAATCACTTTCTTTGCATTATCCCATGCACCACCCGAATTTGCCATAAAAACAGCTAACATCGCTGCTGAAGCAAGTCCACCAACGAGTAGACCTCCAAGTGCTTCAGCTCCAAAAAAGAAACCGATTAAAAGTGGAGATGCCACGGCAATTAGTCCAGGTAGAATCATTTCCTTTAGAGCCGCTTTTGTTGAGATATCAACACATTTTGCATAATCAGGATTGGATGTTCCTGCCATAATACCAGGATCTTCTGCAAACTGACGTCTAACCTCTTCAATCATCTTATTGGCTGCTTTACCCACAGAATTGATCGTCAGCGATGAAAAGAGATAAGGAAGCATAGCTCCTAGCAATAATCCAATGATGGTGAGTGGGTTAATGATGTTGATCACGGTAGTCAGTTCCCCATCAACTAAGATCTCTAAATCTGCTGCATGAGCATACGCAACAAAGAGTGCAAGGCTAGTGAGTGTTGCTGATCCAATACAAAATCCTTTACCGATGGCTGCTGTAGTGTTTCCTACAGCATCCATTTTATTGGTGACTTCTCTCACGTGTGGATCTAAGTGAGCCATTTCTGCAATACCACCTGCATTATCAGAAATCGGTCCATAGGCATCAACTGATACCGTAATACCAACAGTCGATAGCATACCAACTGCAGCTAGACCAATCCCATACATACCATTAAAGATAAAGGCTAGTCCAACACCGAGCATTAATACAACAATGGTTAATGCAGTTGATCGCATACCGATACCAAAACCAGCGATAATATTGGTCGCAGGTCCTGTCTTTGACTGTTTAACGATTTCTTTAACACTCTTTGAAGTATCTGATGTATATAATTCTGCGATTAACCCGAGCAAGATACCAACAATAATACCTGCTGCAATCGCAAAAAATGGTTTAAATGAATTTAAGATTACATAGCTTAATACACATGAACCCACTAAAACGATACCTGCTGCAATAAAGGTTGCAAATTGCAACGTCTTTTGAGGATTCTGCCACTCTTTTAAACGAATGATAATGACGCTTATCAGTGCAGCAAGCACTCCAATACCTGCAATCAGCAATGGGAAGATCGCTGCAAGATCAGTAAACACTTCTCCTCCTACAACAACACCAGCAACACCAATGGATATAGCAGATATGATGGAACCTACATAGGATTCGGTTAAGTCAGAACCCATACCAGCAATATCACCGACGTTATCACCGACATTATCAGCAATAACAGCTGGGTTTCTCGGATCATCTTCAGGAATATTCGATTCCACTTTACCGACTAAATCAGCACCGACATCGGCTGCTTTGGTATAGATACCACCACCGACTCTTGCAAAGAGTGCAACGAGTGATGCTCCAAGACCATAACCAACCACAATTTGAGCTGCAGATACGAGACTTCCTGACACTTTATAAAATAGGAAAAATAACCCGCTTAGTCCAAGTAGACCAAACCCTACAACGGATAATCCAACAACAGCTCCTCCTGTAAAAGCTGCTCTAAGTGATTTACCCATACCTCCTGTATTGGCTGCTTCTGCTGTGAGACCGTTCGACTTGATACCTGATAACATCCCTAAGAATCCAGTCAGTCCAGAGAATAACGCTCCAACAAAGAAACACAAAGCTGCTTTATATCCAACACCTTCAGCATTCTTAAGCGCAGGAATAAATCCTAAAGATGCTAAAAGGATGGCAATACCCACAATAAAAAAGAAAATGATTTTATACTCTCTTTTTAAAAATGCAAACGTTCCTTCTTTAATATACGATGAAATAGCTTCAATTCTAGGATGCTGAATCTTTGTCTTTTTGATCTGAATGAGCACAATCACAGCGTATCCAATCGTAATTAAAGTTGCTCCAATAACAAGAAAAAATAGCAGACTGTTGTTCATAAAGTTTAGCTCCTTTGAAATGTTTTGTGTCGTTCTTATAGTATTAATATAATATAAAGTCAATGAAATAGACAAGGTGTATTCACTCTTTTTAATCTTTATATACCCCTTGATACTTTCGTATCAACTTCATTTTTGAAAAGCGAATGATAATCAAGCATTTGAAACAAATATGCTTTATCTATAAAAAAGTCACATTTTTGTGACTTTTCTAGGTTCGATGTCTTTAATTGACCACTTGCTTATTTAGTTCCAAACAAACGATCTCCAGCATCACCTAAACCAGGAACAATATAGGCGTGATCATTTAACTTATCATCTATTTGAATGAGATATATTTTAACAGTTGGTTCTTCATGTAGAATTTTATTAATACCTTCCATCACGCCAATCAAAGATAAGACGGTGATATCTTTGACACCGGCACTTCTTAATTTACGTATCGCTTCTAATACACTACCACCTGTTGCGAGCAGTGGATCTAGTATATATACTTTTGCCTGGTCGATCTCTTTTGGAAATTTAGCATAATAAACAGTAGGTAGCAGTGTATCTGGATCTCGAAACATTCCGATATGAGCGATTTTAACCGATGGGATGAGTGATTGAATCCCATCGACCATACCTAAGCCAGCTCTTAGGATGGGAACGAGAACAATCTCATCTTTTAGTTGATAACCTATGGTAGTTGCAATTGGTGTTTCTACTTCTTTTTCTACTAACTTGAGTTCTCTACTGATTTCATAGACCATAAGACCGGAGAGTTCGGTGACAACTTCTCGAAACATTTTTGATGAACAATCTGTATCACGAATCATCGTGAGTTTGTGCTTCATGAGTGGGTGATTAAACATCTGATAAGGCATATCATTTCCTCCTTAGAAAAAAGGCGTATTACGCCTTTTATGCATAGATAATAGTTCCTGCTTTACCTTTAACAGCAAGAGCAGCATCCTCAAGAGCAGCAATAATTGCTTGTCCTTTAGGATTGGCTTCAACAAATGATACAGCTGCAATAATCTTAGGTTCCATTGAACCTTTACCAAATTGTTGATCGTCGATGTATTTTTGTGCTTCCTTGACCGATAGTTTTGAAAACTCGAGTTCATTGGGCTTTCTAAAGTTCACTGAAACACGTTTGACCGCTGTTAAAATGATAAAAACATCTGCTTTGATCAGTTCAGCAAGTTTTGCACTTGAAAAATCTTTATCGATAACAGCTGAAACTCCCCTTAAGGTTTCACCCTTGATGACAGGAATGCCACCTCCACCTGATGCAACCACAACATATCCTTTATCAATTAATTCTTTAATCGCTTGTTTTTCAACAATATCGATCGGTTTAGGGCTGGGTACAACAAAGCGATAGCCTCTTCCAGAATCATCAATGATAGGTAATCCTGTCTCTTTTGCAAGCACTTCAGCTTCTTCTTTTGTATAGAATCTTCCAATAGGTTTGGATGGATGATCAAAGGCTGGATCTTTTGGATCAACAAGCGCTTGTGTGATGATGGTTGCTACAGGAATGGTTTGTTTTCGTTCCAAAAGCGCATTATAGATAGCATTTTGTAGATGATAGCCAATATATCCTTGGCTCATCGCTCCACATTCAGGAAGTGGCATGAGAGGTACTTTAGAGTTAAGATCATGAGCGGTATCAAAGGCGTTTTGAATCATGCCCACTTGAGGTCCGTTACCATGGACAACAACGACTGAATGACCTTGTTCAACAAGGTCTGCGACACTGCTCGCTGCATGTTTCACTAATTCTAATTGTTCATTTGGGGTATCACCTAGAGCATTGCCACCAAGTGCAACAACAATTTTCATGATTGATCCTCCTTTATTCTTTTAACAAAATCCTCCAAAGCTTCTTCAAAGCATGATAGAGGTGG
>Ga0265293_10013194_pt1 | contig 10775 bp, 9 predicted proteins | sample Munlanlewell138R_FD_192505 | JGI IMG/M metagenome (GOLD analysis project Ga0265293, IMG submission 192505) | Leachate microbial communities from a municipal landfill in Southern Ontario, Canada - Leachate well 138R | ecosystem: Engineered > Solid waste > Landfill > Unclassified | place: Canada... | reverse complement strand
GGTGGACACACCCGTTCCCATCCCGAACACGGAAGTTAAGCACCCTCACGCCGATGGTACTGCAAGCATGCGGGAGAGTAGGTAGCCGCCGGGCCCTTTTTTTAACCACCACACGTCATCCCCACAAGGGATGACGTTTTTTCGATGCCGCATCGATGAATCGCTATCGATATTTCATCAGAACTATACAAAAAAGGTTGGAATCTCACACCCTCTCTGATGTTGCATTTCTGAGAATAAAATAGAGTGGAGTATGTGGGCTGTTTGGAAGGGTAAAAGGTAGAGAAAGCAATGCACGGAGAGGCTACCCTCCATGCATTACGTAAGAGACATTGTGTTTATTGCAGAGCACCCAGCACATCATTGATCATTTGGTCGGTTGCAGTTAAGCCGCCGCTGGTGATGTACCATGCTGTGGGGTCAACATAGGTGATCTTGGTCTTCATACCTCTAATCAATGCGTTGTTGAGAAGCTGTTGAGCACCTTGGCCGGCTTCGGTCTCTCCAATGGCAGCTTGCCGATCCAATACAAAGAGATGGTCTGGGTTTTGTTTGAGCAGATACTCAAACGAGGCACTTTGTCCGTGTGTAGAGGACTCAATTTGATTATCGCTTACGGTAAATCCAAACTCATCGTAGATGACGGAGAACCGACTTCCTTCGCCAAAGACCGACAGGCTTCCTGCGTTGACCATCAAAAAGAGCGCGGTAAGCTGCTTGGCTGCAACTTGCTCCTTTATGGCATTGGATCGCTCTTTCAATCGCATCATTTCAGCTGTCAGGCGGGCCTCGTGTTCAGGGAAGATGCTTGCAATGATCGATACATTGGACGCAAGGGTGGCGAGGTAATGAGCCCCTGGTAGGGTAATCATCACTGTGGGGGCTATTTTAGAGAGCTCCTCATGTGCAGGTGCAGCACGCCCTCCGATAAGGATGAGCTCTGGTGAAAGCAGATAGACCTGCTCAATATCCGGCTCGTGAAGAGAGCCCATCAGCGGATAGCGCCCAGTATCTGCGTAGCCTGCAAGATGAGCGGGCAGAGTTGCTCCTCGACCAATACCCTTGATATCAATTCCTATGGTATCAAGGATGTCCAGAGCCCCAAGATCGAAGATCACTACTCGTGATGGATTGGTAGGAACATCAACTGAACCCAGCTCGTGAGTGATTCGTACCATCTCAGTGGCCGAAGTTTGAGAGGATGGCCTCTCCTTCTGCGGTCCTGCAACCACAAAAGCAAGAGAGACAACCAAGATCATGCTGAGCATGAAAATACGCTTTATCATAATATAACTCCTTTTAAATTATGATTATAGATATCTAATAGAAGAGGCAGTAACGCTTTCCCTCTTGTTCGATCACCGGTATGTGCATCCCATAGATCTCCCATAACGCTTCGGTGGTTATCACCTCTTGCGGCGGTCCATGATACAGTAACTTTCCGCCCTTCAAGGCAATGATTTCATCGGAGTAACTCGAGGCAAAATTGATGTCGTGAAGGACGAGGACCACTGACTTGCCCTGCTCATCCACCAACGAGCGCAACAGACGCATGATCTCTACCGAGTGAACCATATCAAGGTTATTCAGCGGCTCATCAAGGAGCAGGTATTTGGTGTCCTGTGCCACGGTCATTGCGATGAAGGCTCGCTGTCTCTCTCCTCCTGAGAGTTGGTCCAGATATGAGTCAGCGAGGGTGGTGAGATCCATCGCCTTTAGTGCTTTTTCTACAATTTGATGATCTCTGTCCGTCAATTTACTCTTGCTGTAGGGGAACCGACCGAAACTCACCAATTCACGCACGCTGATGCGAATGGTAATGTGATTGTTCTGACGTAACATTGAGAGGCTCTTGGCCAACTCTCCCTTGCGGTAATCGGAGATAGACTTTCCCTCAATGATATATCGACCCTCTCCGTCAATTAATCGTCCTACGAGGGAGAGCAGGGTACTCTTGCCTGCTCCATTTGCACCGATGAGAGTAGTGAGTTTACCTGCCTTGATGGAGGTAGAGACGTCGTCTACTACCGCTCGTCTCCCGTAGCGTTTACTTGCTCGTTCTATGATGATCATATGCGTCTCCGTTTGATGAGCAGTGAAAGAAAGTAAATTCCTCCCACAAAGTTGATGATGATGCTAATTGGTGTACTGAAATGCAGGATCCGTTCAAAGATGAATTGGCCTATCAAGAGCGTGACCATGGCCAAAAGGGCACTTACCGGTAGGATAATCCGGTGACGGAAGGTAGGAGAGATCTGTCGTGCCAAACTGACTACCAAGAGCCCGAGGAAAGTGATAGGGCCTACCAACGCAGTGGCAACAGCGGTGAGGATGGACACGCCAATCAAAAGCCATCGAGATAGGCGTCGATGGTCAATGCCGAGGTTGATGGCCATCTCCCTACCCATCGCCAATACATCGAGGGTGTCGACAAGTGGAATGAGAAGAAGGCAGGCAAAAGCTACGATGAGGGTAGAGACCAAAAGAAGGCTGGTATTGATGGTATTAAAGGAGGCGAACATACGAGCCTGAATGGTTAAAAATTCATTTGGATCGATGAGAAGTTGGAAGAAAGAGGAGAGTGCCCCAAAGAGTTGGCCAACGATCATGCCCAAAAAGAGGACAGTGGTGACAGCCATTGGCCGTTTGCCCAACAGAAGGGAGAAGAGCGCGAGACTGAAGAGCACCATCAGGCCCACTGAGAGTAAAAAATCACTGATGCGGCTCATTATCACCAGCGTTTGTGCTCCAAAGAGGAACATCACCAGCGTTTGAATGAGGAGATAGAGGCTATCGAGACCCAGGATACTAGGGGTGAGGATGGTGTTGGCGCTGACAGTCTGAAAGAGTGTGGTGGAGATGGCAATGGAGACTGCTGTGACGCAGAGAGCAGTCACTTTGATGACTCGTCTGGGGAGAATGAATCCCATCGCTTGTACCGGAAGACCCCAGAAGAGAAAGCATCCAGCGCTGATGATGAACAGTGCTGTAAGGATGAGCAAAAGGGTTCTAGGCTTCATGACGACTCCTCTGTACGAGGACGAGGATGAACAGAAGGCATCCGGCAATCGAGGCGGTTACACTGATCGGAATCTCAAAGGGGTGGATGAGCGTGCGCGAGATGATGTCGCAGAAGAGGAGAAACAGGCCACCTCCTAGGGCAATGGTTACGATGTTCTTCTCAAGACTCTCACCCCAGAAGAGAGTGACGATATTAGGAATTGCCAGACCAACAAAGGGAATGACACCTACGGTCACCAGCACCAACGCGCTGATTGAGCTGACGATCATCAGTCCAATATATAGCGTGGTCTTGTAGCGTACTCCAAGCGAGTGTGAGATTTCCTTTCCCATGGAGATTACGGTGAATTGATTGGCATAGAGTACGGCTATCAACAGACAAGGGATTGAGAGATAGAGTACCTCGTAGCGGCCCTTCAATATAAGGGCAAAGTTTCCTTGGGTCCATGATTGGATGCTCTGGATCAAGTCATACTGGTAGCCTATGAAGGTAGCTGTTGCTGCGACGATATTACCGTAGATGATTCCGATGAGCGGGACCAATGTCCGCTCCTTGAGCCGGATATGCTGAATAATGGCCAAAAAAGAGAGACTTCCTAAGAATCCGAAGAGGAGGGCGATAAGTGTCTTGCTTGCAATTGTGGCTTGCGGTATCCAGATGATACAGATGAGCATGCCCAGCTTAGCCCATTCGGTGGTCGACCCTGTAGCTGGAGTTACAAATCTATTTGAGGTCAATAGTTGCATGATTGCCCCAGCTGTGGATAAACTCATGCCACTGATGAGAATTGAAAGAGTGCGAGGGAGTCGGCTTTGGATCAATAGGGTTCGAGTCAAATCGTGTATGGAGATAGCTCCAATGACGAGCGAAAGAGCGAACAGAATAATGACCAAAGCAAGGATGATAAAACGCCGCATATGCCTCCTGCTCTCTGTCCTTGACAGAGGGAATGTTGGTACGTAGAATTTGTTAGCATTGCCTAACACAAATGCTAGCGATGTCCTCGGACATTTAAAAGGACTGGATATACCAGAGTTGGAGGGAGTTGACTCATGTGCACACCACTAGCGGCAGCACTCACTGATTTTTGCGCTACTGCCCGACTTTGTGGGGCCCTTTTTACCGACAGTGGGTGTTGTACAACCGTCGGTAGTGGTGCTGTGTTGCCTCCCTGTCTTGCTGAATTGGCAAAGGGGTTGGACCGTAGCGATTTTAGGACCCATTGTCATGAAGAGGGTTTATGTGTGGCCTGTCCGTTGGGCATTGGCAAGTGTTGGATTGCATTTTGGCCATTGCCCGCACCTCCTTCCAAGGATAATGGGGTAGTGCGCGGGTATGTCCGTCTCTTACGAGAGATCGTTGCACTGCATGTCGGTGATTGGAAATCACTTTTGCCGTTGCCTGACTGCTATGACTGGCGGGTACAACGAGTCATTGATGAGCTGACTGCCAATATGCTCGAGATGATTTCGCTCGATCAATTGGCTTCACAGGTGGGTATGGCCAATAGTTCATTGTGTCGACTTTTCAAGCGAGAGACCGGACATTCGATCACCAGTTATCTGCAATTGATGCGCATTGAACAGAGCTTGTCGCTGCTCAACGACCCACTGCTCTCCATTACTGAAATCTCTTTGCGGTGTGGTTTCAGCGATCCTTCCTACTTCTCACGAATATTCAAACAGACAATTGGTGTCTCAGCAAAAGAGTATCGTCGCCAATTGCGTCCTCAGCACGACAATCTTGCTGAAAGTGCGCTCGACTGAACCGGTCAGTCGTGCTACGATTGGGGGTGTACAACCCGGTAGGAGAGACGTGTGATCCCATTTTACAAACCAACCTTACGCCGTAAGGACATGGATGCTGTCCTGCAAACCATGGTCGATGAACGAATTGGCCCTGGAGAGCGAAAAAGTGAATTCTTGCAACAATTCTGTGACCTCTTGGAAGCCAAGGGTGGCATAGCATTACGCTCTTACCCAGATGCACTCTTAGGTTCATTGCAAACCGCAGGCCTTGTAGAGGGCGATAAAGTGGGAGTGAGTGTTCTCAGCCCTGCTCTATATGCAGCTGTTGCACAGAAGCTGGGTATAGAACTTGTCTTTGGGGATATCGATGCCGAACATGGATGTCTCTCTCAAAGCGAAGCTGAGCGCCTCGTCAACGCAGAGGGGTGTAAGGCCCTCTTGGTCCATGAGCCGATCTGCCAAATACCCCTTGGTTGTGACTACAAAGGCCTTGGCGCTCCGGTTATCGAAGATATTACCCAAAGCCTGGAGAGTAGCTATGAAGAGGTGAAGGCCGGATCTTGGGGAGACCTTATCGTCTGTGCGTTTGAGGAGGATGGGGTAGTCTCTACCGGCGGTGGGGCAATCTTGGCCTACCGAGAAGACACCTACAAAGGCCGTTGTTCCTCACTCTTTGAGGGCTCCCGCCAATATGTCGAGATGCCAGATATGAACGCAGCGCTGGGAATCATCCAGCTGGCGACACTCATCGAGCAGGTGGGAAGGCGGCGCGAACTCTATACAACCTTCTCCAAAGCGTTGATGAAGACCCACCACCGCCTGCTGGGAATCGGGGGCATCGACTTTATGCCAAACGGCTATGGATTCTGCACCGTCTTGGACAGCAAGGCCGAAGAAGCGATCAAGTTTGCCACCAAGTACAAGGTCATGGCCAAGCGAACCTTCGCCGATAGCCTTGCCCAAGGGGTAGAGGAGATCTTTGACCACTATCCAAGTGCAACTGCACCATTTTTGCGGGCAATCACCCTCCCAATTTATCCCTTTCTTAAGCAAAGTGATGTAGAATTACTCTTAAAGGTCATAAGCCACCTTCCGTAGGAGGAATCGATGAAGGCAAAGATGCCAACGCACGTACTGATCGTCGCCAACTGGCGTAAGGAAGCAGCCCATCACCTCAGTAGTACCATCATCGACTACCTTCAAGAAAAGGGAATCAAGACGACTCTCTTCAAGACTCGGGACGCCATAGAGAAGATCACTATCCCAGAAGAAGCTGGGCTGGTCATCTGCCTCGGAGGTGATGGGACGGTGCTCTACTGTGCCCGCTACCTGCACACCCATGGGGTTCCTATCCTCGCTATCAATCTCGGCACCTTTGGATTTGTCACCGAAATCTCCGTCGATGAGTGGCAAGAGGCCATTGATCTCTTCTTGGCAGGCAAACATACGATCAGCCGACGCCTGATGGTCCGTACCACAGTCATCCGCAATCAAGAACGGGTCTATACCGCCCATGCCCTCAATGAGATGGTCATCGCCTCCAACGGCCTGAGCAAGGTCGTGCGCCTTGAGATGCGCATCGGGGAGACCGAAGCAGGTCTCTTCCGTTCTGACGGCATGATCATAGCAACACCCACCGGATCGACTGGGTATAACCTAGCAGCCGGTGGACCAATCCTTGATGTAGATCTCTCCTGTCTCCTTATCACCCCAATTTGCCCCTTCACCCTCTCAAACCGGCCGTTGGTTGTCAGCGGAGAGTCTAAGATCACCATCACCGTCCCACACGGACAGCGAACCGGCCTGATGCTCTCCCTCGATGGACAGCAGAACTTCCCCTTGGCCGAAGGTGATGTAGTGGAGGTGGAAAAGTCCCAGTCAAAGGCCTTATTGGTCGTCAGCCAACGACGAAACTTTACCGAAGTACTACGCGACAAGCTCAACTGGTCAGGGGGCATGCATGCTTGAACGACTGGAGATCCACAACTATGCCCTGATCGAAGACTCTGTCATTGAGTTCGATGATCACTTCACCGTCATCAGCGGTGAAACCGGGGCTGGTAAGTCGATTATCCTCGGAGCCCTCTCTCTGTTGCTGGGCCAGCGCGCCGATGCGCAGGCAATTCGCAGTGGCACCGATAGCGCAACCGTTGCAGCTTCCTTCTATCTTGAGCATATTCCCGGCGCATTGGCAGCCTTTTTAGCGCGTGAATCCTTGCATTTGGAAGAGCAAACATTGATCATCCGGCGCACCATCAAAGCCAATGGTCGCTCGTCGGTCTCCATCGCGGGGGCGATGGCAACCTTGGCCGACCTTGGCTCGATTACCACCGAACTCTTTGATATCAGTGCCCAGCGCGACCACCAAAGCCTCCTTTCTCCGGCCAAGCAACTTGCAGTGCTCGATGCCTATGGTCAGTGTGAAGAACAACTGTCCACCTACCGAGCGGCCTACGATGAGCACCAACGGCTCATCAAGGCCCATCGCGTGATGGTAAAAGAGATGGAGCAGGCTCAACGCGAAGCAGACTACCTACGGTTCTCCATCGATGAGATCGCCCAGGTAGACCCAAAAGCTGGAGAGGATGAAGAGCTCGCTCAGGAGGCAAAGGTCATTGCTTCAGCAGAACAATTGCATGAAGCGGTACACCTTGCGGTTTCGCACCTTCATGACAGCTCAGCGGCCTTGCCGATGCTCCATCAAGCCCACCAGGAGATCAAGGAAGCCTCCAAAATCGACTCTAGCCTCTCTACCCTTGCCCAACGCCTGGATGAGGCATATATCGAAGTACAGGATATCTATGAAAGTTTGCGCGATTATCTGGGGCAAATCAACTTCAGTGCCACCGAGCTTGATCGACTGCAAAGTCGCCTCGCTCTCTTACAACGGCTGAAGAAGAAATACGGTCCGACCCTCGATGCAGTGATTACTTTTTATGAAGATGGACTTAGACGCTTGGAACTTGGGGAAGAGGGAGAGGTAGCCCTGAAGGAGCTAGAAGGGCAAATAGAGCGAGCGAATGAGCTGATGCTCATCGAAGCAGAGAAGCTCAGCGTAGAGCGAAAGAAGGCTGCCAAACTGTTGCAGAGCACCGTTGAAGAGAAACTGCAGCACCTTGGGATGCAACAAGCACGATTTGAGATAGCCTTTGAGCAAATAGCTCCCACTTCTGTTGGAATCGATGCTGTGAACTTTGAGATTTGTGCAAACCCTGGTATGGATCTCTTGCCCATAAAGGCAGTAGCCAGCGGTGGTGAACTGAGCCGTATCATGCTTGCAGTAAAGACAAGCCTTGCCGCTGCTGACGAAATTCCTACCCTGATCTTCGATGAGGTTGATGCCGGAATTGGTGGCTCGGTCGCCCTTGCCGTTGCTCAACAGCTACAGCAACTGGGACAGACACACCAAGTGGTGGTCATCACCCACTTGGCATCGATTGCCAGCCGGGCTGACCGACACCTGGTCGTTCACAAAGAAATACACCAGTCGATGAGCCGATCGCATATCACTGCGGTTGAAGATGAGGCACGTAGGCGCGAAATTGCCCGGATGCTCAGCGGTGATGCACAGAGCAGTGAGAGCTTGGATCACGCCTCCAAGTTGCTCGCTAAGGAGGCCGGTGATGGATTATTATGAGACTGATTTTGGATTTGCATACGGAAAACAGGATGCAAATCCTTTGGGAAGAGTTGAGATACACCTCAATGATGCAGGGAACTTGGTCATCGACCATACTGAAGTCGACCCGTCATTGCGCGGAGAGGGCAGAGCCCGGGCCCTGGTGATGCTCGTCGTAGCTCGTGCCCGCAAAGAGGGGCGACTGATCGTTCCCAAATGTCCCTATGCAGCGCGAGTGCTCAGTGGAGAGCCCGAGCTACGCAGTCTCATCGCCCCGCTTTGATATTGAAGTTGATCTCGGTAGCCAGCGTCTGAAGGGCCTGCTCATCACCCTCCCATACCTTCTCACCCACCAAATAGGGGTAGATTTCCTCCTGTAGGCTTCTCATTTCAGGCTCGATGGAGTGAGCTCGGATTACCGAAAGGAAGTCTAGGATGAAGCGCAGCTGTGTGCCAGAGAGTCCCTCCGATTCAATCTGGCGTGCCATGGTATGGATTTGCTGGTCAAAGATCGCCGTGATGAGATCGATCTCCGGCTGTTTTGCGAACTTCAGGAAAAAATCGACCATCAGCTCAAATTCGCTACTGAGGCTCTGCCACCCCTCAATCGTCCCGTTGGAGAAGACGGTGGTAAAGGCAGCCAAAGAGGCACCGATCAACTCTTGGTGCAGAGAGCCCATCGGAAGGTAGGGCACGCTACGCGTCAGCGAGCTATAGTAGTGGATTGTCTTGGCCAACTCCTGTACCCGCTTCTCATCAAAGCGACAAAAACTTCGCTCTATGAGCTTAAAGAGGTCATCGCGCATTCGTAGTGGAATATCGTCCTGAGTGAGGATCAACTCTTCAGAGTCTTGACCCTTAAGGCGATAGATGACCTCAAGACCTGGTCTTTGCTCCTCAATGACGGTGAGACGGTAGCGTTTTAGCGATTCGGTGTTCTCAACCTCCAAGCGATGGAGATTTGGTTCATTCTCCTCGCATTTGATGAGCCTGAAGTATCCGTATTGGGTTCGATGTTCCTTCTCTTCGGCCATCTGATGGTTGAGGGCGAAGAAGAAAGCGGCCTCTGCCTCACCGGAGAGCTGTTGTAGCTCTTCGTTGGCAATCGTCTCGCCGGTCCCATCCTGGGTTCGGTTTGCCTTCGCCTTTGCCAAGGTGGCAAAGAGGTCCATCATCAACTCTTCTCCCGAGTAGGGCAGATAGTAGGCAATGGCCATCAGAGCATAGGCGATGTTCTGTCTGGGCTCGAGGCCAGCGATATCATTGAAGAACCAGCCACAGCTGGTAAAGGCATAATGCTTGTACTTTTGTCCCAACAACAGGGTAGCCAGTTGCTCCTGGACCTCTGGGTCACTGCTATAGGAACTGACGTACTGACTCATTGGTATCAGTTCGCTCGCGACAGGTGAGAAGCCGTTGAGGATTTCAGCGGCATTAGCGTCGGGGAGAAGTGCGGCGATCTCACGATTCCAAATTCCATCGATAGCATGGCCCAGCTGTTCAAAGGCGTTGCGCAGAGGGGTTCGCCACTTCTGGTTCCAGCTCTCATCGCCGCCGGTATGACAGCCACAATCCTTGTACCATCGGCTTACGCCATGGAAGCACGACCAGCTGGTTCCCCGTCCATCCTCCCCATCGTGTAAGGTTGCACGATCGGTTGCCGGGTGCTCAGAGAGGTAGGCGCTGTAGTTGGTGAAGTAAAACTCTTCACCTTGGGCTACCTTCTTGGCCAACGCGGCCAATGCCATGTCCCCGTAGGGCTCATGATGTCCGTAGATCTCCCCATCGGTCGCCGTCTGGATGAGGGCGGGGCGATCCTTTGCCTTGATGGCCTTCAAGCGCCCATACAGCTGATCAGCATCACGCAGGTAGTGGCCAAAGCTGATGCCTTCGGCAAGCTGGGGGTTATAGAAGAAGGCGGTCACCTCTCCTCCCTGCTCACCGGTGAGGATGAAAGGTCGGTCATAGGGTGCAGGCTTTCCATCGAGAGAGACCATGCGCTTGCCTCCCCGTTCAATGGCCCTGCATTGCCACGGCGATAGGATGACAAACTCCACCCCCTCTTGGGCCAGGACATCGATGACCATCTTGTTGATAGCCGTCTCACTGAGCCACAGCCCCTTTGCATCCCGTCCGAAGCGCCTGTTAAAGTCATCCAGGCCCCAGAGGATCTGGGTGCGGGCATCTTCGACGGTGGAGAGGGGGAGGATGGCGTGACTGTAGACTTGGGCGATGGCATTGCCATGGCCAAGGCGCTTGATGCTCGCCTTATCCGCCTCAATGATCATCTCGTAGGTGCGGCGGTCTTTTTGCTGCAACCATGTCAAAAGGGTGGGGCCGAAGTTGAAACTCAGCACCTCGTAGTTGTTGGAGAGGCTGGTGATCG
>Ga0265293_10013193_pt1:0-5000 | contig 10775 bp, 4 predicted proteins | sample Munlanlewell138R_FD_192505 | JGI IMG/M metagenome (GOLD analysis project Ga0265293, IMG submission 192505) | Leachate microbial communities from a municipal landfill in Southern Ontario, Canada - Leachate well 138R | ecosystem: Engineered > Solid waste > Landfill > Unclassified | place... | reverse complement strand
GGTTGCGGACTGCATCAATAACCTTCACTTTCTGAGCAGATATCTTTTGCAGAACCTCATCCCGCTTTGAGCCAAGGAGCTTGTTCACCAAGTCCTTTTCAAAGCCTTCCCCGGTGCTGGATAGATCTTTCTGGCCAAAGTATATGGGCTTTCTGAGAATAGACTCTCTTATTGCCACACCCTGCAGAAGCTGTCCGCTATCTTCGACATTGGTATCCTCGCCAAGGACTTTAGAAATCGTATAGCTCTTCCCATGGCGGTCGACGACATTCATCTCGACCTTACCGCCACTTCCCATCGTGTACTTGACAAGATCTTCTTTGTACTTTTTATCACCCGATTTTTCACCGAATGGAATTTCCAGCACATAGCGTATCACTTCAAGAATGGAGGATTTTCCGCTACCCCGAATGCCAATCATGGTGTTGAGCTCCGGGGAGAACTGGATTTGCTTTTCTGCCAAGGTGCCACCGGTAAAGCGGATATTCTGAATGCGGGAGTGGCCATGCTGAACAGGATTGACAGCAACACGGCTATCCTTGTCCACAAGGGCAAATTTCACTGCATCAAAGGAGAAGGCTCCCAGCTTGAGATAGCACGGATCACCATTGCCGATACCATCGATGTTTTTACAATCAGAGCCTTCAACTTCGGCCGGATACCAGTCAGAAAACCAATTCTTGACTTTGTCACGCTCATCACGGGTTCTGACTTTCTGAAAACCCAAGCATCGTCTTCTGAATACTTTGTTTTGACCAATCTCCTGCAGCCTGCCGCCATCGAGTTCATTCCAGAGGCCGCTGCTTTGTTCAACATGCGCAAAGACAACCATAAAGTCCTTATGGTAGCCCTCGAGCTTTTTTAAGGTGGTCAAGAGATCAAGGGAGCTTCGACCGTTTTCCTGCTCATATTGGTTGGGAGTTTTCCCCTCAAAAGCCACATTCAAGAACTGGTTTATATAATCCTGACCATCTGCCAGCCACTCATCATTGAAGATGACCATCGTATGTATGCCATTGGCTCCGTCATTGACGGATAGTTCAACGCCGGGAACCAGAAAGATTTCTTCCTTTCTGGCCTTTTTCCGGAGAGCCTTAAACTCGCTGGTATCGAATTTGTTGTGATTGGTGATTACACCCACACGAATGTCCTTCGCTTTTAGCCCCGCTACATAGTCATTCACAAAGCTGTTTTCTTCCCCATCGTAACGGAACTCCTTGTCCGCCTTGGTGTGGAGGTGAAAATCAGCCCGGAGCCAAGTGGCCCCTGAATGAAAAACTTCATACTCTTTTTGTTCTATAGACATAATCAGCTCTCCCTACCAATCCGCATTCAGGTACTTTTTAAGTTGGCCTGCATTGAGCACCTCGTAAGGGATCATTTTCTTTTTCTGCAGGGGTGCGATGTTTTTGCCAACACCATCATCGAGGATCGGGTTGTAGCCTTCTGCCAGCAGCTCATCGATCTTGGCCTTGAAGGCTTCAATTTCTTGGAGCTGGCGGAAGATCCGGTCTTTTTCGTTCTGGGCATCGGCACTTTCGTTGCCTGAGAGATCGCTCTGGCGGTTGACCAGCGAGCGTTCTCGGTGCTCTATATAGACCGAGCGCAGACGCATCAGCTTGTCGCGGCTCCATTTGTAAATAATGATGTAGCAGTCGAAGCCCTGTTCCGGTCCGCTGGTGAGATGCCAGATAAACGGCGTCTTGGGCAGGTACATGAACAGGTTCAGATGATCAGAGAGTTCCGCAAAGAAATATTTATTGAGGTACTCGTGGATCGGACGGCCAAGGATTGAATCGAAGCTGGAGTACTGTGCCGAGCTGAAGCCTTTTTCACGGAACTTTTCCTCGATGCGATCCAGCAGCACCTTTTCACCAGCATTGGGTACCAGCGGAATAATGCCGTCTTCATCCTCCATGAGGACCTCGCGGATGATATCCGCCAGAAACTCCATGGCCAGCGTATGCATCCGCTGCTGCGGAATCACGTTGCTCTGCTTGAACCAGTACCAGACGTTGATCGGGTTGACCTGATGGCGGATACAAAACTCTTCCAGATCGTTATTGCTCTGGTAGAGGCTTCCGAATCCGCTTTCAATGACCTCGCGCTCTTCGGCCGTGAACTGTTTTGTCGGCAGAGCTACGATAAACTCACGGATGGCATCCAGCGGGAACTCCTTGGTTGCTTCGGTTTCAGCCAAATAGGCATCCCGAGCCTCATGAGAAACCGGCAGGCCCCCAATGCTCTTACCTTCTTTGGCCAGCACCATCGCCTTGTCATGTTCGGTCAGGTCATAGGCCTCGAATATCTGTTCATTGATGATGGCCTCATTGATGAGGACTTGTGCAATGAGATGGTTTTCATAGTTGAAGAATATTTTTAGGCTTCCATTGCCAGGATATGGAGTCTTAGCGAAATTCACTTCTACCAAGGAGTAGACGCATAGAATTTGTTTTATTTGAGCATTTGTCTTTGAAAGTTTCGAAACCATTTCCTCCTGAGTTTTTGATGGTGGGGTAAATGGTATTCTTTTAATATCTCCAACTTGTGTTTTTACAGTTGGATTCAAGCAGCTTATTATGTATGAAGCCAGCTTTGTATTAATAAACCCAAGAAGGTAGTTGATGCCATAATCGTCCTTCGGGAATATCAAAGGAGCATCGTTATCGAACATATTGCCTGCAGGCATATATCGAAATGAGGTCCCCTTTGAGCTCGAACCTGAAAAATTCACCCCCTCTCTGTAATAACCTTTAGATGGACTAGAAGAATTTGTCTCCAATACATTTACAGTAGCCCATAGGTTTCCAAACCACTTATTGTGGGGGCCGCCCTTACCGTACAACTTCCATTTTTCAGATTCCTCGTAATCACGTTGATCGGCCGCAATTTCCCACCAAAGGCGGAGAAATCTGTTGTTATTGCCAGTCTGAAGACCGTTTTTTATATGGAAAAATTTGTCCAGAGAATCAGCCCCAAACTTCTCCCGGAACTCATCAGAGATCCAGTAAATGAATGGCCAGGATTTAATGATCTTCAGCTTGGATTGATTTAATACATAGACTCGCTCATTTTGAGTTCCAGAAACATAATCACTCAGTGAATCTAGGAGTTTTCCCTTTTTGAATTTTTCCTGAAGATTAGTCGTTAAGTTAAAGTACAATCCAGCTTTATTGTTTTGACCTTTACTCAAGACATAGAAAGTAGCATCCAACAAGATGCCCGGACCGAAGAGGTTTACTCGATCTAAACCAAAATCCACCATCGCATCTATGTGGCATTTATCAATGATGAATTTGCGCACACCTTCAAAAGATTTGATGAACATAAATGTGTGGGGATGAATCATTGCCACCTTGCCATCAACAGCTGTTAAATCGTGGCAACGTTTGATAAATGCGGCATAAAGATTCATGTGAAACTTATGCGGCTTCTTGTAATTATCTTCAATAAACTCCTTAAGCTCCGGGCCGAAGTCAGCACTGTCGGTATAGGGCGGATTAGCCGTTGCCACATCGTATTCGGTGGTGAGCAGTTCAAGGAAGGTGATGGCATCCCGGGTCTTGCTGGTCAGGAAGGTGCTGCCCTGAGCCTGCGCATATTGCTCGACTGCTGTTTTCAGATTGGTGAAGAAGGTGGCGGCAAAGTCCTTATGCGCCGCAATCTCCATGGCGGTAAACAACTCCGGTTGGGCTGAGCTCTGTTTGGTCTCCAGCATCTTCAGTTTAGCTTTGACCTTTTCATCCAGACGGATCAGAGAACCAAACTTGTAGGCATACTGCAGGTCGTTCCAGATCTCGGCAATCAACTCCTGCTGGCTTTTGTCCAGCGTGGTGCCTTCGGTAAAGATATGCTCAACGGCTTCGTATTCCGGCAGGTAAAAGTCGGAAGAGACCACGTTGAAGGCCAGTTCACCAATGGTGCGACGCTTTTTCTTGGCCTTGATAAACAGGCCGAGCTGGGCCAGCTGAACGGCCCGGTCATCCAGATCGATGCCGTGCAGGTTGTTTTCGATGATTAGTTTGGGGATCTCATTTTCGTCGTAGCCAGCCCCGTAATTGTCGATCTGATCGACATAGAGTTCATAGAAGAAATCAAAAGCATAGAGCAGGAAATTGCCCGATCCGCAGGCCGGGTCAATGGCTTTGACTTCATGCAGCGGTTTGGGTTTGCGCTCTTGTTTTTGTGGTGGGTTGGCAATCTTGTATCGGCGCTTGATCTCGGAATCTGGATACATCTCCAGATAGAGCTTGCCCAGTGAGTTCTCCACCAGAAACTGCACCACCCAGCGGGGTGTGTAAACCTGTGACTGCAAGGAGACCTTGTTGTATTCGGTCTTATCACCGCTGTCTTTGTGGGCCTTTTTCTTGACGTTGTTATAGCTCTCATACATCCAGCCGAGAACGTCGTCGCTTTGCCAGATGTCGCTGCCCACCTGGCTATCCTTTTCCACCGCATTGAAGGCATCGATGATCTCGTTGAGGCTGATGGCATCGGGCAGCAAGGCATAAGGATAGGCTTTGCTGTACAGCGGAAGCGTCTCGCCAAGTTCGTCAAAAGCGGTCTTCAGGTATTCACGGATGCCTTCCAGCTCCTCCGAGCGCATGTGCGGGTTCATTTCCAGCCATGCCTTGTGGCCGAATGAGCGGTCTCCGTGTTCCGGCTGCTTGGTCAGTACCGGCGGGAACAAGGCTGCCGCCTCCATGACTTTGACGGCTGCCAGCCGGTTGAACAGGGTAAAGGTCAGCTCATCAATGAGTTTTTCCCGGGCATGTTCGTAATCGCCGGTTTCCCCAATATGGTTTTCGAGGATACCTTCGTATCTTGCTCTTTTATCCCTCACTTCAGCTGGGAGTTTGTCTGCTTCTAACAGTTTGGCTTTACCAATCCCCAGCCGGGCGAAATGTTTATCAAAAGCCGCCTCAATGAGGTCTCGGAGCTTATCTACATGTTCTGGTAATTTCATCTGCTAACATCCTGTCATAAAGTTTCTATATCCA
>Ga0265293_10013192_pt1 | contig 10775 bp, 5 predicted proteins | sample Munlanlewell138R_FD_192505 | JGI IMG/M metagenome (GOLD analysis project Ga0265293, IMG submission 192505) | Leachate microbial communities from a municipal landfill in Southern Ontario, Canada - Leachate well 138R | ecosystem: Engineered > Solid waste > Landfill > Unclassified | place: Canada... | reverse complement strand
ATATCGTCAGAAAACACAAAAGCCGGAGTCCAAACGGACTCCGGCTATATTGTTTGTAAGTTCAATGTGGACTCTCAATCGATATATATGTCCACTTCTTAGTAGGCCTACAAGCGATTGCTATCTGCATATGCATTTCAGCTTTATCCCCTGCAAATTCCGGTTTCAACAGCGCGCAGAAGTTCGGCTATACTGCCGCTCTACCCTGCAGGCAACTCGGCGGATTATGCTGCCGCACCTACTTGACGGTAATCAGCTCGTAAACCCGGCTCCCCATGCCCAGTTTCTCTCCGTGCTCGAGGCAGACTTCCCAGTTCGTGTCGGGATGCACGGATGCAAAGTGGTCTTCCTTTTTGCACTCCGCGTTGTGCAGCTGGCTGCCGGGGAGCGCCGGCTGACGGTTGACGGCATCCGCACAGGCCTGGTCCAGTGCGACCGGGTCGAACGAAGCGAACATGCCGACAGAAGGAACGATGGGAATGTCGTTTTCTGCGCCGCAGTCGCAGTTCGGCGACACGTCGATAACGAGGCTCATGTGGAAGGCCGGGCGACCTTTGAGCACGGCCCAGGCGTATTCGGCCATCTTCCGGTTCAGGATGTCGTTGGATTCATCCCACCTCGGAGCCATCGCACCCGTGGGACACACGCCGATGCAGCGCCCGCACCCCACGCAGTGTTCTTCCTGGATCTCTGCAATTCCGTCGATGACGACAACTCCTTCGTGCGCGCAGTTCTTAACGCACAGACCGCAGCCGATGCACCTTTCCGTCCGCACGCGCGGCGTCCCGTGGCTGTGCATTTCCATCTTGCCCGAATGCGAGCCGCAGCCCATGCCGATGTTCTTGATGGCTCCGCCGAAGCCGGTCGATTCGTGACCCTTAAAGTGCGTCAGCGAAAGAAATACATCGGCATCCATGACCGAGCTGCCGATTTTCGCTTCCTTGACGTATTCGCCTCCGTCGACGGGAACGAGCGTCTCCGTAAGCCCTTTGAGGCCGTCGGCGATGATGAGATGGCAGCCGGTCGAAAACGGCGTGTACCCGTTCGAATACGCCGACTCCAGGTGGTCGAGCGCATTTTTTCGTCCGCCGACGTACAGCGTATTGCAGTCCGTCAGGAACGACTTGCCGCCCTGCTCCTTTACGAAGTCGACGACGACTTTCGACCAGTTCGGCCGCAAAAATGCCAGGTTACCCGGCTCGCCGAAGTGAATCTTAATCGCCGTAAACTGATTTTTAAAATCGATATCACCGATGCCGGCCTTCTCGATGAGACGCCGGAATTTGACGAGCAGCCCGTCTCCGAGCTCCGTGTGTAAATCTGTAAAATAGACTTTTGCTTTACCCATCATATCCTCCTGAAGATAAAGAGAGGATGGCGCCGCCATCCTCTCCGCTGTTATGCAAGCGCGTTTTGAGTGTAGTTATGGATCTCCGCGACCCCTGTATACGTTTTCTGTTCCTTGCCGCTGACGACGACGGCCGTCGGCGCCTTAAGCACCCCGTAAGCTCTGGCCAGCTCCCGATTCTCTTCGGCCAGGATCACCTCGAACGGGACGCCCGCCCGCTGGAGCAGCGCCTGAGCCGTGCTGCAGTTTGGACAGGTGCTCGTCGTAAACAGAAGCGTTTTATTGCCCGGCGAATCCGAAGCCTGACGGTGCACGGTTTCAGCGCTGCAATCCGACAGCGCCGCCGCCGCATCGTACGTCTTCCGGTCGCGGTACTCCTGAGCCTTTCCATCGTTCCAGTTCTGGACCGGTCGATAGTACCCGGTGATGCGGCTGTACACCTCCGCAATTTCCCCGCATTCGGGACACGTGTGCTCCTCGCCGGCGATGTATCCGTGATTCTTGCAGATGGAATACGTCGGAGACATCGTATAGTACGGGAGCTTATAGTTTTCCGCGATGGCCCGGACGAACGTCGCAGCCGCTTTCCAGTCGGGGAGCTTTTCGCCCAGGAACGCGTGGAACACGGTGCCGGACGTGTACAGCGTCTGCAGGTGATCCTGCACGTCGAGCGCCTCGAACACGTCTTCCGTATAGCCGACCGGCAGATGCGAGCTGTTCGTGTAATAGGGCGTGGCCCCTTCGTGGGCCGTAATGATGTCCGGATAGCGCTTGACATCGTGCTTGGCGAGCCGGAACGCCGTGGATTCCGCAGGCGTCGCCTCCAGGTTGAACAGATCGCCGTACTGTTCCTGGTAGTCCGACAGGCGCCGGCGCATGTGCTCGAGCACTTCGGCTGTAAACATCTGCGTTTTAAGACTCGTCATGTCGGCCTTGAGCCACGCGGCATTCAATCCCGCTTCGTTCATGCCCACGAGACCGATGGTGGAAAAGTGGTTCGCAAACGTTCCCAGATACCGCTTCGTATACGGATACAGCCCTTCGTTTAGAAGCTTGGTGATGATTTTCCGCTTCGTATCCAGCGAGCGCGCCGCTATATCCATCAGTCGGTCGAGGCGCTTGTAGAAGTCCGTCTCGTTCTGCGACAGATAGGCGATCCTGGGCATGTTGATCGTGACGACGCCGACGCTGCCCGTGCTCTCGCCGCTTCCGAAAAATCCGCCGGACTTTTTGCGCAGTTCCCGCAGATCCAGACGGAGCCGGCAACACATGCTGCGGACGTCCGAAGGTTCCATGTCGCTGTTGATATAGTTTGAGAAATACGGCGTGCCGTACTTCGCCGTCATCTCGAACAGCAGCCGGTTGTTCTCCGTCTCCGACCAGTCGAAATCCTTCGTAATCGAATACGTGGGAATCGGGTACTGGAAACCGCGGCCGTGCACGTCACCCTCGATCATAATTTCGATAAACGCTTTATTGATCAGATCCATCTCGGCTTTGCAGTCGCCGTACGTAAAGTCCTGCTCGACCCCGCCCACGATGGCCGGCTCGTCCGCCAGATCCGCAGGCACGGTCCAGTCGAGCGTGATGTTGGAAAACGGCGCCTGTGTTCCCCACCGGCTCGGCGTGTTGACGCCGTATATAAACGATTCGATGCATTTTTTAATCTGATCGTAATCCAGGTTGTCCGTTTTGACAAACGGTGCCAGATAGGTGTCGAACGACGAAAACGCCTGCGCGCCCGCCCACTCGTTCTGCATAATCCCGAGGAAGTTGACCATCTGATTGCACAGCGTGGCCAGATGCTTGGCCGGAGCTGAGCTGATTTTGCCGCGGATGCCGCCGAGACCCTCCTGAATGAGCTGCTTGAGCGACCAGCCGGCACAATATCCGGTGAGCATGGACAGGTCGTGAATGTGAATATCCGCATTTTTATGAGCGGCAGCCACCTCGTCGTCGTACACTTCCGACAGCCAGTAATTCGCCGTGACGGCGCCTGAGTTCGACAAAATGAGCCCGCCGACGGAATACGTGACCGTCGAATTCTCCTTGACGCGCCAGTCGGTGACCTTGACATAGCTGTCTACGATTTCCTTGTAGTCGACGATGGTGGATTTGAGGTTGCGGAGTTTTTCTCTCTGACGTCTGTATAGAATGTACGCTTTGGCGACGTCGGCGTATCCGGCCTGCACGAGCACCGTCTCCACGCTGTCCTGGATATCCTCGACCGCGATGAGACCGTTTTGGATTTTAGGCTCGAAATCGGCCGTCACCTTGAGGCTCAGAAAGTCGATGATAGTGGGGTGGTACTGTTTTTCCTGCGCTTCGAATGCCATCTTTATGGCTGAGGAGATTTTTTCGAGGCTGAATCCTACAATTTTTCCGTCTCTCTTCACTACCTGATACATGATTTCCCCCTCCCGATGACTGCGCCAACCGTTTAAAAAACACGCAAGCCGCTTGCAGAAAAGCACGCTAGACGCGCATATTTATTCTATACAAACAGGGTCGGTGTGTCAACCGCTCATCACCAGATATGGTGGTTTATTATCGCTTTGGATACTAACTGAGGTAGAGGAGAGGAAAACAGGTATTTTCTGCCAACTGGATTCATATGCGGCCGGTCGGATTCAAATGCCCCGCAGATGCGCATCGGGAATGTGAGAAAGGACCGCCCGGCGCAGCGATTCCATCTCTTCGTGCGAATAAGCGGTCCATCCGGGTTCGATGAGATCGCCGGAGTCGATAAACGTCTGCAAATAATAGGGAGCGGAAACGGTTCTTCCTGAGCGTTTGACCTGGTGCGCCAGCCAGCGCGCGAGGTCGATGAGGTCGTCCCGCCGGTGGAATTCCCGCACGACCGTCGTGCGGAATTCCACGTCTGCGCCGGATGCCAGCGCGACGAGGACCGACTGCTCCACGAGGCGCAGCACGCCTTCCTCCGCCTGCGGAGGAAGGCCGGCGGTCGCTGCATATCGCCCGGGCGCATTCTTGATGTCCACAGCCACGCAATCGACGAGGCCGTCCGAAAGCAACGATTCGAGTTCTTCGGGAAACGACCCGTTCGTATCGAGCTTTACATCGTATCCGAGCTCCTTGACCTCCGTCAGAAACGAATGAAGGCGGCCCTGCATCAGCGGCTCGCCGCCCGTCACGCACAGACCGCTCAAACGCCCTTTCCGCTTTTTCAGGTGTTCGAGCACCTGCTGTTCGACATGCGCTCCGCTCCGTCCGGTTCCGGTCACAAGCGAAGCGTTGTGGCAAAACGGACAGCGGAAATTGCAGCCTGCAGTAAACACGGTCGCCGCGAGGCGACCGGGATAGTCGAGCAGTGTCAGTTTCTGAAATCCTTCTGCGAATATCATGCGCTGCTCCCTTTGTCCGGATCATCGGCCCGCCGCAGAAGCTTTTCGAACTCGGTTACCGGAAGCGCAGGCGAATACAGAAATCCCTGCACGATGTGGCAACCCATCGTTACCAATTCGTCTGCCTGTTCCACGGATTCCACGCCCTCGGCCACTGTCTTAACGCCGATATCGTTGCACATCTCCAGTATGGAGCGCACGATGCTCCGCGCTTTTTCGCTATTTTTCTGCGTCGTAGACAGAAAGCGCATGTCGAGCTTCAGCACATCGACCGGCACATCCTTGAGCATGTTCAGCGAAGAGTACCCGGTACCGAAGTCATCCAGGTACAGCGAAAGACCCTCATTGCTCACCGTGCGCAGCACATCGTTGACGTGCTCAAAGTCGTCCGAAAATGTGCTTTCGGTCACCTCGATCCCAAGCATGGCCGGACACACACTCTCTTCCCGGATTACTTTCAACAGGCGCTCTTTAAATTTGGGGTCAAACAAGTCGACTTTCGAAATATTGACCGAGATGGGAACGGTTAGCTTCCCTTGCTCGCTCCAACTGCGCTGCATAGCGCAGACCTGTCGCCACACGTAGCGGTCGAGCTCCGAAATAAAGCCGTTCTCCTCGAACAACGGTATAAATTCTCTGGGAAGAAGCAGCCCGCGAGTCGGGTGCTCCCACCGCGTCAATGCCTCGGCTCCGACGAGCTCGCCGGTCACATGGTGATACCACGGTTGGAAAAACACGCGGAATTCATCGTTAGCCAGCGCGCGGTGCATGCGGGATACGACTTCTTTTTCCTTTTGCTCCCGATGTCTCAAACGGTCGTCATACAGCGCATAGCGATCGGTGTACCCTCCTTTGACGACGTTCTTCGCTGCCTGGGCCCGGTCGATCATCACAATCACATCTTCATCGATGTCCTGCACAACGTAAATACCGAAATTCGCAACGACGTCCATGTTCGGCTCGAGCTCTTTAATTTTCCGGATGGTGTCAGGGATAAACGCATGGTGTATCGCATCGGCATCATAGGGGAGCAGCACCAGGAACTGGTCCGCATTCAGCCGCGCGGCGTCGCCCTCATCCTCCGTCGCCGTCGCCAGGATATTTCCGATATGGCACAGCAGCCGGTCACCCGCCTCGAATCCGAACAGTTCGTTGACGATGCGAAAACGATCCACATCCATCGCGATCAGGGCATAGGTACCGGGTTCGGCCAGCCGCACGCGCGACGCAACGTTATAAATAAAGGCATCCTTGCTGTGAAGTCCGGTCAGATCGTCGTAGAGCGCAAGCTTGCGAAGCTGCTCGACGGCGAGCACTTCTTCGTGTACGTCGTTCAAAACGATCAACACTTTGCCTGCGCCCACCTCTTTGCCGCTCAGCTTTACAATCCGCATGCGGAACCAGCATTCGCGCCCCTGATCGTTCTTTAAGCGCACATCCGTGCTCATGCTTCCCTGCTCTTCGCTCATCGAAACATTTCGGATAATTCTTTGTATGAGATTGATCGTCTCAGCATCGGTCACGCCGTCCTGGCTCAGAATCTGCCACAACGGCCGTTCGTCGTACGTGCCGGTAAGGTATTTAGAAGCGTTGATGTCGTACGAGTATCGGTCGTTTTCAAAATCGTATTCGATCACAATCGTCTGTGTACTTTCCAGAATACCGCGGTATCTCCACTCTTCTTCGTTCTGGAACACATAGCAGCGATCCGGTTCATGTTTTACTTCGATTTCTTCGTGCCCGTGATCGGGTTTTGTTACATCGAGCGCTCCGCTGCGATCGGAATAAAAGTAGAAACGATTCTTGCCGCTGCGTTTGGCCCGGTACAGCGCCCGGTCCGCTTTATCGAACAATTCGTCGAAAGTACGCCCGTCTTCGGGGTACATCGACACCCCTGCGCTGCACGTCGCCGAAAACTCGTTGCCCGTCCACGCTGTCAGCGAAGCATTCATGTGACGGATGCGCCGGCTCACCGGCGCGCTGCCGGTCACATTGTGAAGGAAAACGCAGAATTCATCGCCTCCGATGCGGCCGATTAAGTCGGCCTGGCGAAATACCGAACGCAGCGTGTCGGCCACGGCAACGAGTGCGCGGTCACCCGCGGCGTGACCGTTCAGGTCGTTGGTCATCTTTAAATTGTCGAGGTCGATAAGCACCAGCGCATGTGTCGCATCCTTTTGACTGTTTGCAATTGAAGCGTTTACCTGTTCTTTAAACGTACCCCGGTTGAACACGCCCGTCAGCGAATCCTTCTCGGACCCGTGGATCAGAGCCAGCTCTCTTTGCTTGGCCTCATCGACATCCTCGAACAGTTTGTACGACTTAATTTCACCTGTTTCCGGGTATTCGACCATCTGCACAGTCAGGCGAACCCAGCGCGGTTCTTTGTTTTTTTCCAACAGCCGGAATTCGATTTTCATGCCGCGCCGGCCCTCGTAATAGCTCTTCAGCAGCGCTTCCCGGTCCATGACGGACGTAAACAGGGCAGCATCCTCCGGGTGCACATACGTTTTGACAAACGTCTTCATCCGCTGGTTATAGGCTCCGATATGTCGCACCGCCACAGCGTCGAATAACGCTCCTTCCGTGTGATCGACAGTGTCGCGCGTCAGATTCTGCTCCAGGAAGCGGTATTTTTCTGCTGGAAACTCGTCCAGTAACGCCCGCCAGCGCTGAAGGGCCAGCTCGCGGTCTCTCATTTCCGATATGTCTTCGTAGGTGATAATCGCAAACGCCGGCTCGTGCTTCTCGTTGTAGAGCGTCGTGTATTTGATCCGGTGCGGGGCATAGAGGCCCTGTGACGTCCGAATCAGAAGCGTCTGCTCGCCCGACTCGACACCGGCTAACATTTCCTCGGCCATCCGCTTCGCCGCCACGGCGCTTTCTTTTGCAATCCAGCCGGCGTTTAAAAGCGAATCGGGGAAATTGACCCACAGGCTTTCGTCCGATGCCGCCAGCGCCGACGAATCCTCCCACTTCATCGTCCGGTCGATCAGATTGACGCGAACCGCTTTCCGGTCGCTGTGCGTAAGAGCCAGCCGGTACTGGTCCTCCTGGATGCGTCGGGATTCCTCCTGAAACGCTTCTTCCCGGGCCAGTCTCTGCTGTCTCCGAAACAGCGCGTACAGCATGCCGACCGCTGCAATCGACCACAGAAGGCTGCTCAGAATCGCGGCCTGAAGCACGATTCCGGTAATCTCCGCATGCCTCGTCTCGAGCACCGCGCTCGGTATGGTGATAAACAGATACCACTCCTGCATACCGACAGGTGCATAGTGGACGAGACTGTCCTCTCCCCTGTGCTCAAACGCAAACAATCCTCTTCTATTATGCTGCATGTCCTGCTGAACTTTTGCAATCGTTTCGTCGCTGATGATGCCCTGCATCGAATCGAAAAATTTAAACGCTTCGCCCGTTCCGGCCGGAATCGGATAGAGCGTCTCGCCGTCCGACGACAGGATGCTTGCCCGTCCCTGTCCGTCGAAGTATTTTAGCGACAGCGCCTGGTCGACTCCGTCCATCGCGACCATGGCCCCGATACCTTTGTACGTTATCCCGCCGATGGTAAAGGATTCCAGGCCGAGCGTAACGATGGCAAACGGCTGATTAAACATCGTGTGAATATGCGTTGAAACCACACCCGGCCGCCCGACCGCTTCCAGCACGCAGGATTGCAGAGTGGCAAACAGCTGTCGCCCCGATGGCGTGTGCCATACGGCATCGCCGTCGAGCAAGCCGATAAAGTCAAACTCAAAGATGTGTGCCCTCTCTTCGATAAAGCGCAGCGCATCTCCGGTTCGCTGATGCCCGCCCGAAGCGACCGACCGACCGATCTCTGCTACGATGATTTCGTTCTTTTTAAGTTGGTTGACTAGATTTAATGACGTCTGCTCGGAAATTTCCGATAAATACACGCCGATCTCTTCTTCGGCGAGACGGTGCAGATAATCGCGATAAGCCGTAAGGAACTTGATTGAAACGAGCGAAAATATGAGCAGCACAAGCATCGCAAATACCGCCAGGTGCGGCTTGCGGGAAATTCGTTCCATAAAGGTTGTGCTTTCAGCCTTCTGCATGTGCACGTCCTTGTGACGGTCTGTTGCGCGCCTTTGCGGTTTTATCCCGCCGCGCCGGCGACACATGCGCAAGCGTATATCGAACGCTTCATTTACGCTCATTATATGTTTAAATACCGGAACATTCAACAGAAAACCCCGCTGCGCTTGACAGGGCGCCTGTTTTTTGTCAAACTGTCTGTGTTTGGAGAACGGAGCAGAACATGGGAACGACAGAACTGATATTGATTGCCCTGGCCCTGGCCATGGATGCGTTTGCCGCAGCCGTCTGCAAGGGGCTGTGCACGCGGGACATCCGCCGGAGAGATGCGCTCGCGGTCGCTCTCTTTTTTGGAGGGTTTCAGGCGGCGATGCCTCTGATCGGGTGGCGCACAGGCACGGTGTTCGAACACGCCATCTCGGCGTGGGACCACTGGGTCGTGTTCAGCGTGCTTGCCTTTATCGGCGGCCGCATGATCAAAGAAGCCCTCGACCCCTGCAACGGGGACGAGCGCTGCGAATCCGGGTTGCAGCTGCGCGACCTGCTCTTCCTCTCCGTTGCGACGAGCATCGATGCGCTGGCCGCGGGGTTTGCTTTTGCATTGTTTCCCGGGACATCGGTCATCGCGGCCGTTGCTTGGATCGGCAGCATCACATTTCTTCTTTCCTATATCGGCGTTATGGCCGGCAGCCGGCTCAACGCACGCTTTCGGACCGGTGCCGAAATTGCGGGCGGCGCCGTCCTCATCGCCATCGGCGCAAAGACGCTGCTGGAGCACTTATCTTTGTTCGCTTAACACCTACCATTCCAGCGTTCCGGGATCCGAAACGATCGACTCTATAAACCGGCGTCAAAATACAGCTCGCTCGTCCCGTCGAACAGCTCCCAGGGGCTCAGGCTGTGGCTGCCGATTTTAACCTCGAAGTGCAGATGCGCACCCGTCGAATAGCCGGTGCTCCCAACCGTCCCAAGCACTGTACCCCGCTCGATGAGATCCCCTTCTTTTACATCCATGGTTTCCATGTGGAAATAGTATGTCTTTAGCCCGCCGCCGTGTTCGATCACGACGGTGTTGCCCGTGTAGATGATATCTTCGGCCCGCACGACCCGTCCGCTGTTCGACGCGAGAATCGGCGTGCCGGCCGGCGCTGCGATATCGATGCCGGTGTGCCTCGTGGGAACGGGATTTTTATTCGTATACCGGTACAGTCCGAACTCCGTGCTGATTCGCCCGTCACACGGCCGGATAAACACCTCATTCCAGTACTTCTCGACGTCGTACGTCTCCCACAGCACCTTGATGCGCTCCGCCCAGTTCTTCGGCCCGTCCGGATTGTTCATCGTCGCATCTGTCGTGGACTGGGAGATCGTCATGTGCTGCTCCTTGTACGTGCGCCCCGTAACGATGATGCCCTGTTCGTACGCCTCCCCGCCCACGCTCACATCGATCATCCACTTTCCGAGCGTCTGGGCATAGTTGACCGGGATGTAGGAAATGTATTCGTCAGATGACAGTGGAAGAAAGATTGCTGTTCCAAGAGCTGTTTCGATCTCCGGCGCTTCGGTTGCGAAGCCGCGGTTGACGTACACGGAGAGGATGTCCCCCTGCCGCGCGCGGTCCGAGGAAAACAGGACGACCGGCTGCACATCCAGTTCGAACAAGATCTCGTAGTTGAAAACGGCGCGTGACGTCTGCCCGTCCTCCGGGCGCTCGATCTTCAACGCAGCCCGGTACGGCCCGTTCTCCGAAAAACGGAATTCCGCATATTCTTCCGGCGTCCCGCTGAAGACGTCTTCGCCGTCCAGCCACAGCGTCACCCATACGTCTTCCCGCACCTCCGTCGAGACGGAAGATGATTCCTCTCCATGAGCATCGACTTCCAGCGGCAGCGTTGCGACCGTCAAAACGCCCAGGTCACCCGCGGGATTTGCCGATTCCTGCACGATGCGCTTCGTAAGCAGGCCGCCCAGCACCGGCTCAGCGAAGACGCTTTCGCCCGGTTGCA
>Ga0265293_10013190_pt1 | contig 10777 bp, 13 predicted proteins | sample Munlanlewell138R_FD_192505 | JGI IMG/M metagenome (GOLD analysis project Ga0265293, IMG submission 192505) | Leachate microbial communities from a municipal landfill in Southern Ontario, Canada - Leachate well 138R | ecosystem: Engineered > Solid waste > Landfill > Unclassified | place: Canada... | reverse complement strand
GCGCTTCCGTTCGTGGTACGCGTTCGTGCCGAGCACCAGCGATCTCATGACACTGACAGATGATCCGCACTATATACTCGTCGGAAGCAAGGGGCAGATCCGTGAACACCACGCGCCGCAGTTCGCTGACGAGGCGATCACTAGTAGCAATTATGGGGTGATCGAGGAGCAGATCGGCTTTTATAAAAACATTCTAGCCGACTAGTATCTCGCCACAAGCGTGTTGTGATATACTCAAATCAACAAGGGACACCGCGTCACTTGCCAAAGCCGACGGGCTCAAAATGGCACGCCGACGGGCGATATAAAAAACGGGGGGACGATCACCATGGCAACAGCCGACGATCAAGCAGCCAAAGACGCAGCGGACAAGGCAGCAGCTGATAAAGCAGCAGCAGACGCGGCGGCGGGAGGCGACGGCAAATCATACAAAAGTCAAGAGGACTTCGACAAAGCACTCGAGGCGCGACTTGCGAGAGAACGAAAGAAGATCGAAAAAGACTTCGACGACAAACTCTCTGCAGCTCAAACCGAAGCGCAGCGTCTCGCCTCATTGAATGATGATGAAAAAGCCACCGAGGAGCAGCGCAAGAAAGCAGAAGCTGACGCAAAACGAGAGCGCGATCTCACGTTACGCGAAATGCGACTGGAAGCCCGCGACCAGCTCATCGAAAAAGGAATGCCCGACACACTAGTGGATCTAGTTGTTGATACCGACGCAGATCAAGTCAAGGAAAACATTGACAATCTGTCGAAAGCATTCAACTCAGCAGTCGAAAAAACTGTCGAGGAGAAGCTCAAAGGTAAGACACCAGAAAAACCAAATGGCGGGAATGGCGGCGCAGCCGACGGTAAACGTACAGGCACGGTCGCAATCTAAAAAGGAAAATAGTCATTATGGCACGAACAGACGCACGAAGCATTTTGTCTAACACAGACGAAGATCAGCTCGCTGAGAGCTATGGCGTAGTCATTGACAGCATTCAAAAGGGTGCAGTCTCTGAACGCTTCAAAAACACCGAGTACAGCGGCGACGCTACTACTGGATCAGTCGAAGTATCACGCTTCGTAAACGCAGCAGTAAAAGCACAGGGAACTGCGCGAACAGCTGCAAAGGGTGACGTACTCAACGACAAGGGTAAAGTCACAATCAATGTTGACGTTGACAAGGAAATTGTCGAAGAAGTCAGCCTCAAGGACGTTGCACTTCACGGTGTAGGCGGCATTGTTGAAAAGCGACGCGGCAACCACTCTCTACGAGTTCTAGCCGACCTCGACCGCACATTCTTCGCTACAGCGGAAGCTGCAGGATCAGAAGTTGTGTTGACAGGTGTCACTGACGTATCTGATCAACTTGAAAAAGTGATCCAGAGCATTGAAACAACCAACAACGACTACGTTGACGGTGTAGACCGCGAACTGATCCAAGTTGCTATGCTGCCAGCAGCATACGGCAAGATCCGTACAAAGCTCGACACAATCATCGGTCACGACGGTGAAGAGATCCAAGGCTACCACGGCGTTGAAGTTGTAAGCAACACTCGCCAGACTAAGAGCATTGTGGCAATGGTTCACGGTGCAGTCGGTCAGCTTGTGCTTCTCGAGCAATACGACGCAGAGCGTATTCCACTTTCAAACGACGTTGCGATTGAACTGTTCTACAGCCGTGGAACAAAGGCAGTTGCACCTGACTTGATCAAGTGGGCAACAGTCGCCTAATAAGCGGCACACGGAGCGGGGGAGCGATCCCTCGCTCAACCTTTACATCAAACTAGACGGAGACACTTATCATGTCAAAGCAAGTAGAAGCTCGCCTATTCTTAAACCTAGGAAGCGACACTGTTGAACGAGTCACAAACCCGTTCACTATCGAGCTCATGGAAGATAGCGACACATACCAAGAGATCAGCGAAGCCGATCTCGAAGCCCGAAATGCACCAGCAGACGACGGCGAAGCTGCTCGCAAGGCTGAGGAAGCCGAAGCAGCTGAACAAAAAAAGCGCGACGAAGAAGCAGAAGCACAACGCAACGCAGAAGTCGAAAAACAAAAAGCTGACGCTGCCAAAAAAGCAGCCGACGACAAAGCCGCTGCAGACGCAAAAGCTAAGGCTGACTCCGACGCTGCTGCAAAAGCCGCTGCAGACAAAAAGTAATCTCAATGGCTGATCTCACCTGTTCAGCTAAAGGTTGCACAAACACTGCAGTCATGGGAACGGTCGAGGAGGGGCAATTCTGCGCCGATCACGTCCCGCAACCTGACTCAGACAAACAATAAAGAGCTCGAGGCTCGGCTCGCAACGGGTCGAGCCTCTACTCATTAAAGAGAGGTAGTCATGACAGACGAACAACGCACAAAGATCATCGGCTACGCACGGGTGATCAGCAACGCGATCCCAGCAGCGCCAACAGGCGAAGCGGCAGAAGATCCACTATTGACATTCGTAGTCGACGACGTCGCTGAACGTGTCATGCTTTATCTTAACCGCGAAGATCTACCCGACAACATTCTGAGAGTGCTTGCACGGGTCGTCGTCTCGGGCTTCAATCAGGCAACCGCTGGAATGGATCAAACCGTCCCAGAGCAAGCCGTGAAAAGCCTCAGCGACAACGGACAGTCGATCACCTACAGCGACAATGTGACTCAGTACTTCGCGTCAGCAGACGACTCTGCGATCTTCGGATCGTTCACTCATCTGCTCGACCCGTACAGGAGAATCAAAGTTGTTAGTCAATAATCGGTTCAGGGACAAAATCGCTGAGGCGTTCTACGACAAGACGTTCACGATTAAAACCCGCGCTCACGGCAAAGACGCCGAGGGTGGCGCAACGACTACGGTCGCGGCGCTCGGAGTTGAACACAAGGGCAACGTGCAGTACAGCCTGAACGCTCGCACACGCGAAGCATACGGGATCACTGCAGCAGTCGACCTTGCGATCACAGCCGACAAGATCGTTGCAGTAAAGATCGACGATGAGATCGAGTACAATGGGATCAAGTACATTGTCGACGACTTCAAGCCTCGCGACAGCCATGTGCTTATAATCTGCAAGAAAAGGGGGTAGTCATGGGAGCAGCAATCGTCATTCGAGGACTCGCTGCCGTGATCACCGCCATGGAGCGCAGAGAGCGCAAGGTCAGCAACTCAGCCGTGAACATCGCCAACAAAGCGGCGCTCATGGTGCAGGGGCAGGCAAAGATGATCGTCGCGGTCGACACGGGAGCACTCTCGCAGAGTATCACCGTCGACCCAGCGAAGCAGATCGGCAAAAAGGTGGAGGCTCGAGTCTATACTGACAAAGAGTATGCACCATACGTCGAGTTCGGTACTGGCGTGCGCGGCGCAGCAACGTCGACACACCAGCCGAAAAGCGGCGCAGTATCATACGGAGATCGAGCAGGGCAGATCGCCCAGCCATTCCTGCACCCAGCAGTGGAGCTCACTCGACCGAAGATCAACAAGCTCGCAGCGGACGAGATAAGAAAAGGCATAAAGTAAATCATGGACACTATCAAGAGCACAGTATACGCGACACTCAGCACCCTCACGGGCGTGTCGGTGTCACAAGGCGATCAGACCGTGTTCAACGATCTACCAGCCGTCACATACAACCTCAGCAACAACATCAACAATCACGACCTCAGCGGCAACATTTTGTCGCAGGACGCCGAGATCAAGGTGGACATCTGGGGCACGACCAGCACAGAAGCGTCAGGGGTACTCGCCCAAGTCGCCGAGGTATTATTGCCTATCGGCTACATGCTCAAGTACACCCAAGACGTACCAAACCCAAGCGACGACATTTTTCACATCACGACACGCTTCCGAAGCACTGTCGTATGATAGAATAAAGTCATAATCACAAAGGAGATTAAACGCCATGGCAGGAACACGCACAATCGGCACTACGCTGACAAAAACAAAGAGCGGATCAGAGATCGACGATCTATTGATCGCAAACCTCACCTCAATCGGTGAAATCGGACTCGAGAGCGAGGAGATCGACACAACGACTCTCGACTCACCAGACGAGTACAAAGAGTTCATCGCTGGAAACAAAGACGGCGGCGAGCTACCTATTGCAGGTAACATCGTGACGGAATCAGCAGCTGCGAAATTGCTCGCACTTGCCGACAGCCGAAGCATGGAAGAATACACTGTAGAGTACCCAAGCGGTGCGACATGGGTATTCACTGCATTCGTGAAGTCTTTCAAAGACGGCGAAAAAACACCAGACGGACTTGCAACATTCACTAGTACACTTCGTATCAGTGGCAAGCCTACCTACACCCCAGCTGCCTAATTTTGGCAGGACGCGGCGGGTGGCAGTACCCGCCGCAGGGTGTAGACCCAGACAATAAAATCATCAACGTATCAACAAGGATCATCACATGTCAGTATCAGAAAAGTTCAATCTAAAGTTCAACGCGACGATCGTCGACTCAATCGAAAAACAAGCGGGAGTCCCGATCGAAAATGCGGTGGCTGATACTAGTGTCAACTCGCTCGCTCGCATTCTGCAGTTCTCACTCGTAGACGACAACAAGGGCGTCGCAGGTGTATCACGATCAGTAGCAATGCAAAAGATCGACGAGTATACCGAGGGTGGATCTGATCGCTTCGATCTGATCATCGACATCACGGAGGCACTCATTGACGCGGGTTTTTTACCCAAGACTCTGGACGCGACAGCGATGAGGGAACGGAAAGCGAAAGCGGTGGAGACAGCGCTCGAGAGCCAGTCCGAAGCCTAGACGAAATGAAGCGAGCCGAGGAGCTCGCTCATCTCAAATCATTCGGAGACATGTGGCGCTACAATGAGTCGGAGGCAATCGAGATCGGACTCGACCTCAACTACTACTGGACGCTCACACCGAAACAATTCACGAAGCACGTCGAAAGCTATGCCAACATAGCAAATGCACGGCTCAAAGAAGCAGACACACTCAACCACCTGCTCGGGCAATATATACGATCGGCATTCAACGAGCCGAACAAATACCCAGAGCAGCCATACCTCAGCAAAGAAGTCAAAATAATGACAGACGATGAAATGGAACGGCGAGCCCTGCATAACACGATACTCCTCGGGGGAAATACAAAAACATGACAGTCGACGAGCTACAGGTACTCATCACCGCCAACGCTGAACAGCTACGTCGCGAACTTGCCTCATCAAAAAAAGAGATCGCAGATCTCGGCAAGAACGTGGCGGGTATCTCTAGCTCGATCCCTAAGTCATTCGCCCGCGTCGGAATGGCAGCGTCTGCAATGGGAAACATCATTGCAAACGTGGTCACTTCGGCAGTGCGAGCCCTCACCTCTCAATTCGGCGACGCGATCAAGCGTCTCGACACTCTGAACAACTACCCGAAAGTTATGTCAAACCTCGGGATCGGTGCAGAGGAATCACGGGCGTCGATCCAACGCCTCAATGACAAGCTGCTCGGCTTGCCGACAACGATTGACTCTGCTGCCATGGCAGTCCAACGCTTTACGTCGGCAAACGGCAACATCGGCGCGTCAACTGAAATGTTCCTAGCCCTCAACAACGCTATTCTCGCAGGTGGCGCGGGTATGGACATTCAGAGCAGCGCGATCGAGCAATTATCTCAATCATACGCCAAGGGCAAGCCCGACATGATGGAGTGGCGCACAGCGATGATGGCTATGCCAGCACAGCTGAAACAAGTCGCCCTCGCCATGGGGTACGTCAACAGCGACCAGCTAGGCGCAGCACTGCGCGACGGCGAAGTCAGCATGAATGACTTCATGAAGAAGCTCGTCGAGCTCAACAAGACAGGCGAGAACGGCTTCCAGTCACTCGAAGCGCAGGCACGAAACGCGACAGGCGGTGTCGGTACAGGAATCATCAACGTCAAGACAGCGATCACTCGAGCGCTTGCTGACATTATGGGTGCGATCGGTCAGACAAATATCTCTGGCTTCTTCCAAGGCATTGCGAGCGCGATCAACGCGGTCGTGCCTTATGTTGTCGCATTCGTGAAAGTCATAGTCATGGCAGTCAGCTGGGTGTCTGCATTATTCGGCGGCGGCAAAAAGCAAGCCGACACCATGGCAGCAGCCAGCAACAACGCAGCCTCAGCAGTCGGATCAGTCGGAGCGGGTGCAGCTGCAGCAAGTGACTCACTGGGAGGCGCTGCAGGCAACGCTAAGAAGCTCAAAAAGGAACTAGCGGGACTCGCGTCATTCGACGAGATGAACGTCCTCAAAGAGCCCGAGGCGGCGTCTGACGGCGGATCTGGTGGCGCAGGTGGTGGCGGTGGCGATCTATCTGGCATGGCATTCGATCCGAGCGAGATCACAGGAAGCCTCGACAAGATCACACCAAAGGTCGAGGCGATCATGGGCTTCTTCAAATCAATGGGCGACGTATTCCGAGCGATCTGGAACACAGAGCCAGTGCAAGCGTTCGTCGGCTACATCGGCGCAGCTGCAGGCTTCGTCGGTCAATTCTTCTATCAAATGGGACAGGCGGCATGGACGAACATCGTCGGCACATGGCAGCAGATCGCACCGAACGTCTCGCTGATCCTCACGAATCTATCGATCCTCTGGACACTGTTCTGGACTGATCTCACCGTAGCGATCGAGACATGGGGTCAACCGATCATCGACTCAAGTGTCGGACTATTCAATGCGATCTGGACTGACGCGATCAGCCCATTCATCGTACTCGTCACCCAAATGTGGGCGGACTTCACGGGCGTGCTACTCACCACATGGCAGAAGTACGGCGCGGACATCGCAAACAAGATCGGCGAGTTCGTCAACAACGTGATCCAACTGTTCAAATCGATCTGGGACAATGTGATCGCACCGATTATCAAGCCATTCCTCGAAATGCTCGCAGACCTCTGGGAGAATAACCTCAAGGGCACAGTCACTCAGATCATGGACTTCGTCGGCAAGCTCGTCGTCGCAGCCCTCGACATCTACAACAAGTTCATCGCACCGATCGCGAAGTTCCTGCTCGAGATCCTCAAACCAGCGTTCACAATGATCGGCACAGTAGTGGCTGGGGTATTCGGCACGATCATCGGCACGATCTCAACAGTAGTCGGCTCGATCTTCGGCATTCTCGGCGGCTTGATCGACTTCCTCACGGGAGTGTTCACTGGCAACTGGTCAAAGGCATGGGACGGCGTCAAATCGATCTTCTCGAATATCGTCAACGGACTCGGCGCGATCTTCAAAGCACCGCTCAACCTGATCATCGATCTGATCAACGGAATGATCGCAGGGATCAACTCGATCAAGATCCCCGACTGGGTGCCAGGAATCGGCGGCAAAAACCTCAACATTCCAAAGATCCCGAAGCTCGCCCGCGGTGGTATCATCGACCGAGCAACACTTGCCGTCGTAGGTGAAAGCGGACGCGAGGCAGTCATGCCACTCGAGAACAATACAGGCTGGATCGATCAGCTGGCAGCAATGCTCGCAGCTCGAGGCGGTTCTGGGGGTGGCGCACCTATACAGCTAACTGTTAAGATAGGCGAAGAAACATTGCTCACACGAGTGATCGACGGGATCAACGACAAGCAATACCAAAACAATGGAGGGGTGATCACAATATGATAACGAGCACACCAATCACAGGCGCACTGCTCACAATCGACGGGACAGCGATCCCCGAGCTTGTGTCATACAAAGTCACCCCTGCGAAGTTGTGGAAAGACGCAGACCGCAACATGCAGGGAGATCTTCGCGCAACATTGATCGGGATCTTCACGAAGCTCGAGCTCAATATCGGCATGGTCAACAAGACCCGCGCCGCAGCCATTGCAGCAAAGCTCAATCAGGCGTACTTCTCAGTCACCTACTTCGACCCGTCACTCAACGCAAACCGCACCGCACAATTCTATGCGGGCGACTTTTCATGGGATCTTCAAACAAAGCACCGCGGACTGTTCAAGCCGACGGCGGTGAATCTAATCGCGGTAAGCAAGAACTAACGCCATGCGATCAGTATCGACAGCATTCAAAGACGCTATGCGAGCCCCGATCAAAGAGATCAGAGGCTCGCTTGTCATAGGTGTCGGCGACGTGATCACCAGCGCGGACGATCTGGTCGACTTCACTATTGACGGCGAAGTCAAGACAGTCGGCGGCTCAGTACTGCGAAAGATCACGGGCACATACCTCGGCACTCGCAACCTTGCGGGGACAGTCGTCGAGGCAAAGGCTGGCGTGCGGATCGCTTCGGGTGACTACGAGGACATGTCTCTCGGCAAGTTCCTGATCACTAAAATCGAAACAGTCAAAGACCGCGACACGGTGAAGTTCACGGGCTTCGACCTCATGATCTACTCGATCTTGCCATACAAGGGAGTGATCATCAGCGAATACCCGACAACTGTCGGCGCACTATATCAGGCAATCGCCTCGACTTCCCTACTCGAAACCGAGACGGCTGACATTCCGTTCAAGGATCTGGCGATCGACGTCGACCTCTACAGCAACATCAGCGGCACAACATACCGCGACGTGCTCGAGGACATCGCTATCATCGGCGGCAGCGTTGCAATGATCGGCGAGGGCGACCAGCTTCGCCTGCGGAACATCAAAACACCGACAAATGCGCTCGAGACATTATCATACGCAGAGTTGAAAGAGCTCACGCTCAAAGACAAGTACGGCAAGGTCAACAGCCTTGTGCTTTCACGTCAACCTCAAGAGGACAACGTCGTGCTGCAAAACGAAGCCTCAGTCGCCGCAGACGGGCTCACCGAGATCAAGATCGAGAACAACGAGATCATCGACAAGCGCCGCGAGGAAGTCGCCGAGGACATCTTCCCCTACTTCGACGGCACTGAGTACTACCCTTTCATCGCAAAGACTGTCGGCTTCGGCTACTACGAGATCGGCGATCGCCTGAACATCATCGACGCCGAGGGTACAACTCGCAACGTCCGCGTCATGGGTATGAAGCTCACGATCGACGGCGGGATCACCGAGACACTCTATAGCAGCGAGCCGTCAAAGACATCGACAAACTACTCGACAGCTGGCGGACTCAATAACAGGATCAAGAACACCGAGATCGTTGTCGACAAGCAGCAGCAGCTGATCCAGTCAGTAGTCGAGCAGATCGACACCCTCGACGGCGTCGTCAATGAGAACTACACCGAGATCATGCAAACGATCGACAACATCACGCAGACCGTCCAAAAGAGCGGCGGCATGAACTTGCTCAAAAACTCGGCATTCTTCCAGTACGACAATGCAGGCATTCCAACGATCTGGACAACGACAGGCGCAGGCACGGTCAACATTCAAGCCTCATCGGAAGCGATCGCGAACGGATCACTCAGCGGCAACATCATCACCCTCAAGGGTACAAAAGTCGCTCAGACGATCCCTGCATTGATCGATCTCGTCAGCACGCCAGAGGACAAGAAGATCTACTACTCATTCAGAGTCATGGTCAAAAAGGGAATCATCGGCACGGCGACTGTCAAGGTCAGCAACGCGATCGAGTCATACGAGGTCGTGATCCCGAACGGCACACCAGCCAACTATCAAGAGGTCAAGTTCGACGCGCTGCTTCCACAAGCAAACAACTACAAAGTCGAACTCTCAGGCAGCAGCGACAGCGACGCCACATTCACCGACGCCATGTTCAACATCGGCAAATACTCGACGCCGTGGCAGCAAGCGAATGGGGAGATCCTCAACACAAACGTGACTATCAATGAGAACGGTATCATTGTAAAATCAAGCATATACGCAGGCGACTACACTGCGATCACGCCGCTCGAGTTCTCTGGGTACGCGAAGATCGGCTCAAGTATCATCAAGGCGTTCACATTAAACAAAGATCAAACCGAAGTCGCAAAGCTGCTCGCCTCACAAGAGATCAGCATGCCGCCGATCAAGATCGTACCGATCACGACAGGCAGCGTCACAGGCTGGGCATACGTTAAGAGGAGCGCATAACCATGGCAACATCTGGATCATTCGCAGGAAATAACCTCGGCAACAATCGCTTCATATACGTCGAGTGGCAGCTTGCAGCTCAAGAGATCGGCAACAACCGATCACTGATCAACTGGCAATCATACGCTCGCTTTACGAACGCAGACAACCAACTCGACAACGGTCGCGTCGACACAAACGTCGGCAACGTATGGTACAACGGTGGACGTGTCAAGAACTTCACAGGTGTCGTCGGAGGCACAAGGAACGTCGGACTCGCGAGCGGATCATTCTGGATCGGTCACGACAACGGCGGCAACGCTTCGGTGCAATTCGGTGTCGGGCTCGACTACTATGGCACAGGACGATCACAGGGCACATCTGGGTGGTGGTCACTTCCGACGATCCCTCGTCATGCGGTGATCAATTCAGCGCCGAACTTCAATGACGAGCAAAACCCGACGATCAACTACAGCAACCCAGCAGGCACGGCAGTGGACGCGTGGCTCGAGACAGCTGGCTACGGCGGCGCCGTGGCATATCGCAACCTCGGATCTGGCGGTGGCGGCAATTATACATTCACACTGACGAATGCAGAGCGTGACGCGCTGCGAACTCGCACACCAAACTCGACAAGCCGTGTCGTTCGCTTCGTTGTTCACGATACGCTCGGCGGCAGCGACTCATGGGTATGGCTAGACAGGACGCTCACGATCATCAACGGCGAGCCCGTGTTCAGCGACTACACCTACTCGGACACCAACGCGGCGACCGCGGCGATCACTGGGAATAATCAGCAGCTCATTCAGGGCAAGTCGACTGTGTCGGCAGTCGTCTCG
>Ga0265293_10013187_pt1 | contig 10780 bp, 26 predicted proteins | sample Munlanlewell138R_FD_192505 | JGI IMG/M metagenome (GOLD analysis project Ga0265293, IMG submission 192505) | Leachate microbial communities from a municipal landfill in Southern Ontario, Canada - Leachate well 138R | ecosystem: Engineered > Solid waste > Landfill > Unclassified | place: Canada... | reverse complement strand
ATCCAGAAAACGATCTTCATTAACCAGCGACCACTCTCCGGGCAACAGGGCAATGATCGCCCTGACCTTTTCGACTATGCTCTTTCTTTCTTCTGGGGTCATAGGTCTAATCTCCAAATATTTATTTATAATTTCCGCTAATATTTCTGCCCGGAACGTGCAAAACATCGGTTAGAAATTCTCCCATATAGAAATTATCCATACTGGTGTAGAAATTGACACGGTCTCCATCGTCATTAATCGACCAACCGTCTATGTCCTCGGAATATTCCATATTATGTTTCTCGGCAAGCTCACGGATAATATCCTTGTCAAGCATAGAATCAATCTGAAGTTGGCTCAGACCAGCCTTTAGGACCACAAAGGATGAGCTACTACTGTTCGACACGAAGCCAGTTCTAACTTTCATAGATTTCTCCATTATAATAAATTGTTTTCATATAACGATCCCCATTTTCATCTTTGAGGATATTAAAATATTTATCTGGTAGATTGTCAATATCATAATCACGAACAGCAACAGTAACATTATCAGGAATATTTTTTACGTCTTGAACCATACCGCTCTTTACTATAATAGTAATTTCATTCATCTTTCATCTCACTTTTGGCTAGTTTTTCCAAGAATCTGCCGACAAACTGGACACTCCTGGTCTCCATGTTCATGGAGAGACAGATCATAATAATGTGCTACTGCCATAAGAATCTCTTCTTCTTCGACATGAATATTCAAATTCCGTGGCGAACTTGTTATGCGAAAACCGGTATTCTCATGTCTGATCTTCAGCATCTTCATCCTCCCCACACAATCTGGGCAGATGTGACTGTCCCCTTCGTCATCAATCTGCCAACCCTTTTCTTTGAGTCTCTTCACTAACTCTTGAACGGAATAATACCCACTCTTAGGTGTCTAAATTAAATCACTGTACCATTCGGCCCAAAGTTCAGCCACCGGCCCACCCTCTTCTATAACCTCTTTGATATATTTAACTCCATCTTCTGTCAGGTCATTCTCCAACCAGTCTCCAATCTTGGTGCCGTCTGGCAGAGTGATGGCATTGATACAACTTGGCCCATTGGCACAGTGCTCTGGGGTGTCCGACTCTTCGTCCTCGTAAGGCCCCTTGGGGAACTCGTCGCTATCGTAGGTGTATTTATCCTCATAATCTTCCATCTTCTTGCCGCTCTCTTTGAGTAAACGGACCATGATCTCTTTGGCACAATCTTCGCAGTAAACATCGGCACAATAGATATAATATTTTTGGCTCATTCCGCGTCCTCCGTTGCCACGATCTCTTCGACCGTCACATCCTTTACGTCAGCCATAGCCAAATTAGCTTTCATATATAGACCGTCCAAGACTTTCTCTTCGGGAACATCTGGGTCTGATACATATGTTACAGCAACCTTCAGTAACGCCCGTCGTGTTTTCTGCCCGTTCTGCCTTTCCGATATGCTCTTCGCCACAGCCTCAGCCTCTTGCTTGACGTACTCGATTTTGCCATTGAAGCCCCAGCAGGACTCATTATTAATGTTACTGTCGGGGTTGATGATATATCCGTACACTTGCCCAGTTAGGTAATTGTCATATTCCTCGATCTCTGACTCAAGACACTCTCGGGCCTGCTTCGGATCGCCGCCCCACTCCTTGTCTACATCCTTGGGCATGGCATAGATAAAGCCCACGGGGCCGCTGTCCCAACCACCGGGGTCATAAGCACTGAAGCTTCCAGTGCTGATTGTGATACCAGAGTGATCATACATATAGATAAGTTGGACAACCAGCTTAGGGAACTCGTTGACCATCTGGGCGAGAGCGGCACCCCAATCCATATCTTCCAGTTCGGCAATCTTATCATCATTATTATATAGTTCGCCAATCATCATTCGGACCATCGCCTCTGGGCTTTCCGGGGCACCCTTGTCGGAAAGGTCGTAGCGGCGGTGCCAGATACAAACTGTACTGCCCGGATGATCATACTCATGGCGGGGGTTAAATGGGTCAAAATCAGTATGGATCTCAATTGTCTGACCCGCGTATTCGTAAGACTCGACCAAGGTATCATTTCTGCTCATAGTCTTCTCCTTATCCTATCCATCCATACACTTTGTTATCGGCCACATCAAGGTTAAATTCTCCCCACTTTTCCGCTATCTTCTGTAACTTATCCCAGACCTCTTCGTCGCCACGGTATCACTGGTCATTATCCTTGGCAAACTATCGTGGGCACAATTCTTGGCATCTTTCATTTTGCGGAACTTTGCCCCGCAGGTCTGGCACTGCCACATGGGTTTGTCGGTTTGTTCGTCCCAGACTGAGAGTGGTTTGCTCATATAATTTGATCTCCAAAACAAAAAGAGTGCAAAAAATATTCCCTACTGTACGAAATTATCCTGTATATAATAGTAGAGAGACTTACATGCTAATTAAAACTGTGGAAATCTATGTACAAAGCGTTCAAATACAGAATCTACCCAAACAAAGCCCAGACCGAAATGATTAACAAACACTTCGGGTGCTGTCGCTTTGTCTATAACTGGGCACTTGAACGCAAGACAACCGCCTACCAGACTTCCAGAACCAGATTGTCGTGTTTTGACCTCCAAAAGGAACTGACTAAGCTTAAAAAAGATGATAAATACTTGTGGCTACAGGAGATAAATGCACAATCTATAGCCCAGTCTATTTCTCACCTTGACTTCGCATTCAGTCGCTTCTTCAAAGAAAAGAAGGGCTATCCTAAATTTAAGAAGAAAAGAAATCAGCAGTCTTTCACTGCCAGACAGGGTTGCAAGGTGGATTTTGATAGTGGCAAGATCTCCATTCCTAAGATTCTAGGCATCAAGGCCAAGTTAAGTAGGACTTTCTCCGGTGATATAAAGCTTGTCACCATAAGCCGAACCGCTTCTGGGAAATATTTTGCCTCATTCATCGTAGAAACCGGGCAGCCATTGCCAGCAAAGCCCAAGCCCCGAGAGAAGAAGGCCGTGGGTATTGATCTGGGGTTGACTAGCTTCTGCACCCTATCCACTGGTGAGAAGGTGGCTAGCCCGAAGTTTCTGAAGCAGTCTATCAAAAAGTTGAGGAAAATTCAAAGGCAATTCAGTCGTAAGATAAAAAGTAGTAATCGTAGAGAAAAGGCTCGTCTCAGGGTGGCCAGACTCCATGAGCGTGTCAGCAACCAAAGAATGGATTTTCTACATAAGTTATCGACCCAAATAGTCCGCGAAAACCAAACGGTCTGTGTCGAAAACCTAGATATCCAAGGTATGCTGAAGACGCCGTGGCTCGCCAGAGAGATCAGCGATGCAGGATGGGCTAAGTTAATAGAATTATTGAAATACAAGTGCGACTGGTATGGTAAGAACCTTTTGCAGATTGGTAGGTTCGAGCCGTCCAGCAAAATGTGCTCTTGTGGTATCATAAATAACTCTCTTAAACTGGCCGACCGGCAGTGGACTTGCGAACACTGTGGCAAGACTCACGACCGGGATATCCTCGCCGCCCAAAACATTAAGAGATTCGCCTTCGTAGACCAAAATTTAATCGGTCAAGTACCGCTGGGACAGCGGAAACTTAAAGCTCGGGGAGACAGAGACGTTTCTGTCGCTGAACCGAGAAGCCTAGTTGTTTAAGGCAGTCCAAATAGTATGTGGCGTCGTGGTCTTTATGGTTCATCTGGTTCCACCTCGTCGTCAGTAAACTCCACCCCATCGTGTATAGCGGAGTGCTTGGCAAAACTATCTAAGTATGGCTTGCCGCCGTTTACCCTAAAAACATCGTCTGGCTTAGACTGTCTGATAAACAAAGAGTCGGGAAATTCATCAAGAAACCAAATGTGGCCTCCCTTGAAAGGTGTCTTAATCACCATGAGGCCAGCAGGAACCGTTATCTTGTATCTAATTTCGCCGTGGCTGAATTCTTTGACCGTAACGTGCTTGGTTTTACCTCTCCCTATAATCCTACAGGTCGCCGAATCACTCATGGCAACAGCCCTCCATTCTTCCTATACATATATGATGTGAACCTAACTACTGGCGGATCTCCCTCATAAGCTACACTAAGCCCGCTCATGGATTCGACTGAGACAAATCCGGCCACAGTCTTACCCTTAACCGTCACCGAAGCGGGAATGCTGAATAATGTGTCGGCGGTTGGGGCAATGCGTTTGAGTTTTCGGACTTTGCCATCTGAGCACAGGGCACTACCACCAACAAAGATGCCCCATGGTTGTCTGGTTATTAGTTCGGTGCCAAGTTCATACTTCATCTTCTTCATCTTCTTCCTCTTCTGCTATTTGGTCAAAACATTTTTCACACAAGGCAGATATCATATATTCTTGTCGTCCAGCTTCGCTATAAAATTCTGCTGGTTGTCCGCACTTAACACAAATTCCTTGAGCCATACATTCCTTTGGGTCCCGACCGTAAATATGCTTTGCAATAATTCTAGCTGCATCAATCATGTTATACTCCTTAAAGAAAACCGCTGGGACAGCGGAAACTTAAAGCTCGGGGAGACAGAGACGTTTCTGTCGCTGAACCGAGAAGCCTAGTTGTTTAAGGCAGTCCAATCCCACTCTACGGGCAAGCCATAACACTCAATTCCGCCGTCGTTTAGATTATCAAGATCACCTGCATTCGGCACACAGGGCGAACAAGGACGGGCACAGACAATATTGTCGGACTTAAGAACCCAGATAAGAGGTGCCCCACCAAGCCAGCCCAATTGGAACTCATTGCCATTCTTGTCAGTATATATATATTCTTCTTCTTCAGCCTGATAGCTGTCGAATTGGAAATCACAATCGACCACAGATCCAATATCTTTCTCTAGGTTAGCCAGATCATCAAAGTCAGTATCTTCCATTATATTCTTGGCAATATTGTAAGCACCCCACACCCCAGCCTCATCTATGGTTTTCTCAAGCTGTAAGAACATTTCCTGTGGGGTAACATCATCCTGCCGAAGTATATTACATATTGTATCTACCAACTCCTGCTTGAATGACTCAAAGGTCAGGTTTGTGCCATTGGTCATTATCTCATCGAGCAAATCGGGCACATTGTTACCGCTGATTACACCGTAGGGAATACCAGTCTTAGGGTTTATGTTAGCAGCCATTTGCCACCTCCTATTCGATGGGGACTAAGGACCAACCCTGTGGGGTATGTATCCCAATATATGTTTTATGCAGTGTCGGGGCCTTAACACAATGTACCACAATAAATGGCCTGAACATCATGTGTTGCCAATCACCTCCATACTCACGGTAGATTACATGATCCAATTCCCAATCACTTATCGACCCGAAGTGTCCATATCTTTCCCTGAAAACACCGGGTGCGGCCCTCTCTTCGCGATGATATAAATCAATTACTATATCAGGGTCTTTGCAGATTGTGCCTGCCCTAGTGAGACAGTTATATGAATCTCCGGGCTTGTGGTCAAGTGGTTTGAGTAGGCTCATGCGATTTCTCCATTGGTCTTAGCGAAATCTATTATCTCTTGATTTGTTATTTTTTTGGGCATAGTTTGTCTACCTTCCCTAAAAAATAAAACTCTACGTATTCCAAATCGTTGTCAATCTGAATCACATCTGCTATAGTTTCACCAGTAGCAGTTATATATATCGTGCCGATGGTTTCTTGAATGGAAGTCTGATATTCCCCTGTATTCAGGCGATGGGCCAGCTCCTCAGAGGTGACGTGAATAAATTCTTGTCTCATGCGAACGGTCTGTTTGACATATCCCATTGTCGAGAAAATTATTTTGCGAGACTGCCTTATGAATTCTTCAATATCACTCGCAAGGTGACAGTCCTTATAGACTTTTCCGCTTTCGCATCTACATAAATCGTCTGGATAACCCCACTCTTGCATACAATCCGTGCAGACCCAAGGGGTATGCTTTGTAGCAGCTTCAATCCTGACACTCTTACAATTAGGACATTGCATGTTTGTTCTCCGGATATGTCATTTACGTGAACTTACTGATACTGGTTTCCATTGTCTAACTGCTTCTATGAATGGACATTTTTCCCTAACGGCTGCCTCCATAGCATCTTTTCTAGCTAGTGATATAGACCTTCTCGCCCGTCCTATATGACAATCATATTTCCAGACCAACTTTCCGCTAAGGGTAGTGTGTGCCGTATACATTGCTGGTTGATAATATGGGTATTTTTTAGCACTACCTTTCACTAGGCCATACGAAACAGTTATGCATTTATCCATTTTTATCCTCGTCATCTATACCAGCTTCTACAGCCATCATCAGAAGCTCTTTCCAACCAATAACCCAATATTTACCGGTAGTTTTAGACATGATTATAGGACTTCCGTCGCCGACATTTGAAGTCATCTCGTACTCTTTACCGCCAGACATTCTCAAGAACATAGTTTGCTTATTATAAAGTTTACCGGCCATCGTCTCTCTCCTTCGTTCTGCCGTCGTGTTCTTCAGACTTTCCTATCTTTGGCTTCTGGCAATACCTCACCTAGAAATCTTTCGAGCCGTAATATTTTTTCAGTCATCTCCTGCCCCGATCTTGATCTCTGCCTTAACCTCGATAGCCTCAGCGAAAACTTGTCGGATGATAGCTTCGGTCTTTCGTTCGCACTCACGAGCGACATAACCACGCACGATCAGAGCATTATTGATTCGCAGCACCAAGTCTTCAACTTTCATCCCGCACCTCCTTCATTAGTCGCCTGAATCTGTCCTTAACCTTCTTCGGAATATGTATATCCATATGTTTATGGTTGTCATACCACTCAATCATATTATTCGGCCAAAGTGTTGCCTTTAGAGTGAGTTCTGAATCGGGGAACGTGACAGAACCATAAATAAAGCCACTGTTCATCCATGCCTGAATCTCCCAGTCGCCGACAAAGACTACTGTTAGTTCTTCGGACATTGCTCCCCCCATGCCTCTATTAGGGCCTCACGGATATCACCGTGGATCTGGTCTTTGCTTACACCCAGCTTGAATGCCTGTTTGGCAAAAATACACATTTCTTGTAAAAGACCTTGTCTTTGGAACTCGATAAACTGCTTCTTGGCCCTGTCATATTCGGTCAGAAATTCTATTGGACTTCTGTCTCCTTCTACCTCCACAAAAGTCCTCTTAAACATAACGTCATCATAGGTTGTCTTAACTCGCCCATCCTCTTCTATCACCCAGTCTCCATCGCAAACCGTGAGCGTGATATTATTCTTCCTATATATCTTCCCAATAGTATTAGTAGTCTGTAGCACCCCATACTCATCTGGCCCAGACCTCTCTCGCCACTTGGGATCGGCCCTCCATCGCCAAGCAGTGAACACCTCTTTCTTGCGGACTGTGATTCGATTAGCCATCAAACTCCTCCTTTAATGAACTCATAGACCTTGCCCTCTAGCCTCTGGGTGTACTCATGAATCGCCTCAACGCTCAGGTCGTGGACTGAGCAGATAATCTTATCCTCATCTTCCTGCGACTCGTAACTCCAGTCACAGCCATTGATTATATTTCCCTTACAGTTGAGATATAAGTCTTCCACCTGATTATCATCAATTTCTATATGGCCAGTTCTTTTATCTCTGCTTGCCCCACAACTTGCCCCGCGACCCTCGGTTATCAAGTTATCGACGCTACGTGGCCCATGCTCTGTGTAAAATTTAAAAGCCTGCAACATCCTTCTGTTTTGTGGCGGGCATGGCTCGTGCCACTGGTCTGTCGATAGGGCCAATCCGGTCACTTCGTGGTCGGAGCAATAGCCATATAAGCGGACTACGCTCTGTAAGAAGCGGTCTGACACCACCTTGCCGTTCGTGACAAGCCAGAAGTTACCTATTTTAACTTGGTGTTTCTGGGCCAATCTGATAATTTTCACAATGATATCTGGAACTAGTGATGGTTCGCCCCCGGTAATGATCAGACTGCTTGCATAATTGACCTTCTTGAAGAGGCTGTCTACAAACTCTATGGGCATGTCTATATCTTGTTGGTCTCCCCTCATACAGTGCGGGCAGAGCATGTTACATCGCCGCGTCACTTCTATCATCAGGTCGTCAACATTGAGTTTGTCGGTCATGAGACTTACTCCTCGAACTCATCGACTTCGGCATAATCCGTATAAATCCCGGTGAGTTTCCCCACCCTCTTAATATCAATGGTGCTCATAGCGTAAGCCTTTTCTATAGCATCGCTTACAGTCTTGGCGTCAACGTCAAACTCATAGACCTCGATAATTTGTATGGAAACTTTCATTTAACTCTCCTCAAAGTCTAGTGGGTTATTATTCCGATGTGTCTTGTAAGGCATCCTGAGCCAACTCAGTAAGATAGTCGTGAAAGACATTGTCAACAAACGCAGACGAGGCGAAGTGCACCTTAGGTGTAAGCTGTGGGATTAACTTGATGGTTCTGTCAATATCAGCATCAACAAGCCAGCCGATAAACCCTTGCCATTGCATAGACTCGGCAGGACCCAGTATCTCCATCCCATCATCGGTAAGCTGGGCATAAATGACTGATATTGCTAGACTTGCGGTCTCAATCATAGGCTGGAACGAAGCCCTGATTTCTTTCTCATTAGCCCGAAAGTCTTCCAGACCGATGCTTGACGGTAGCGAACTTTGAACCCGGTCAAGCAGGGCTGTGTAGATGGCCTCGACTATGAAGACCAATTGCTCTCTGGTGAACTTCTTTGTAGGAATAGCTATCATATCCTTGTCCTCACTAGACAGTTACAAGTTGACCCTAACTCATCAAACTTTATATTTTCAGTGCTAATCATTCGGCAAATGTATTTTCTTAACAATACAATATCCATGTGTGAATAAAAAGGCTATAAATACAACTACTGAACCATAAAAAAAACAATATAGACCAGCTTCATTTCCGAATATTATATTAACTATACAAGTTATAATAAAACCTATTAACATAAGTGCGAATGGCATAACAAGAATTAAGAATGATATTGGCGAATTACCAACTTCCGCATTATTATCTTTTGGATTTTTTATGCTGTTTTTTGTTGCCACAGTGTGCTTCACGCCATCTACCTGATTCATCAGTTACCCTCTCTGCGAGATTATGAATTATCTGAATATATAAACGGTACATATTCATATACATCAGGATCACGTAATACATAAGAAAACAAATTTCCATACCTTCTATATCGACCGCTAACATCTACATCATTACCTACATCTATTTTTACCCACTCATATTGCGGCCATGACTTCATGATCCGCTGTGCTTGGAAAAGGCACCACCAGTATTGGGCACAGTAGTATTGATAATAGTCTTTGTCTTTCTCTGGCCAAGGATATATCCTTATCGGATTTCCTTCTATTTCAGCACCTATTAATAATTTAGCCAATTGTTCTGGAGTCTTAGGTTTTTCTCCTTTTTTGATCAAGTTAAGGATTATTCTTGCCACAAGGTCAGCCGGATAAAAATCCCCTTCCCCATCATCAATATTAGTTTTCAGTCCATTAGGACACACAAAAACATTTTTATCTTTAAACGTATAGGGATCGCCACCCATAAAAGTATATTGGGGAAAACCTTCTTGTTCTTTTTTAGACATATATGTATTGAAAAGTATATTCTTAACTTGCCCGACTGTATCGGGTATCTTTTCAAAGCCAAGAATGAAACTACTTGAGCTTGAATTACTCACAAATCCCACCCTAATTTTCATCTCCCGCCTCCTTATCATGAAGTATATCCACAAATCTTTGAAAACGAGGATCTGGTGATAATTTTCTGTTCTCTACATGATTCCTAATTTCCCCCCAGATACCGAACATCGTCGGTTGATCTGGTTTGAAAGAATTGGTAGAAATGAGTTTATCACACAATTTATCTATTACATCACACATATCTGCATAACATTGGTTTTTGGCAAAATTTATTTCTTGAGCGACCATTGGTAAAAGATTTAAGCATATATCCTCAAACTGTTTTTCAGTCATGTCTTCTGGACCAAGTAGATACCTAATCCACTGAGAGTCATAATAATCCCATCGAACAACAAATGTTTTCATTGCTCCTCTCCCCAATCTTCATCCCGCTCGTCACGATCATCTATAACCAATTCAAATTCCATCTCTGGCTCAATAAAAACATCTGTTACACAACCACCTTCCACTACTACAGTTATAGTTGGCTTCATCGTTCAAACCTCACTTTTAGTGTCGTAAGTATCAGTGCTGCGGCCAAGGAATAATGTTTCATTTCATGTCGGTGAATTGCCGCTGTTAATAACAAATCCATAACAGTGCCCGGACTGTAATACTCGTGGGTGTTAGCACCATAGCGGATACAGGCATTCTGCACCGCCCGTTCTCCTATCGTGCTCTCATACACATAAACATCTATTACTCTCTCTACAACAATACCCAGTTTCATAGATTCCGGGTCGCAAAATTTTACAGACCCGATGAATGATTCGGGCGGATGATTACACCCATTTTCATAGAATGGTTCATTCCATACATCGCAAGGTAGCAAGTCTTGGAATATCGCGGTTGTGACATTAAGCATTATATTGCCTCCACCACTTCCATTTCCTCATACTCTACAGCCCACCTATCTGCCGCCAACAAAATACGCTCATTCCGCGTCATCTGTTTGATAGGTACAGACAATTAATTATCCTCCTCGTCCTTGCACTCACTTTTCATTATCCATATAACACACGCAAAATCCCATGTCGGGCGTATCTTGGCGAATGTCAAGAACACGACTAGGCCAGAAGCCATTTGAAGAAATCCCAGT
>Ga0265293_10013185_pt1 | contig 10781 bp, 12 predicted proteins | sample Munlanlewell138R_FD_192505 | JGI IMG/M metagenome (GOLD analysis project Ga0265293, IMG submission 192505) | Leachate microbial communities from a municipal landfill in Southern Ontario, Canada - Leachate well 138R | ecosystem: Engineered > Solid waste > Landfill > Unclassified | place: Canada... | reverse complement strand
TCGAGCTTCAATAACGCACATCTCTCCAAGCATTTGCAGCCGTTTGATTTGTTGTTTAATGATTTGATCGAGAAAAGCATCGAAACGCTTTTGAATGTCAGCACGTGTAAAATTCGGCGTTATACCCATAATCTATTATGTAACTGACCTTTGTCAAATTTAAGCACAACGCCTTCTATACGCACATCAGAACCATCCGCATTATTGGCAACGAAAATACTTGTACCCACGTCTACTTTTTGCGAATCCTTAGGCAATTGAATTAATGATGTAAATCTATGGAATGTTCCTCACGGCAAACGGAAATAAATTCTGTGGTTGTCTCCGAATCACTCCAATTTCCTTCATCGTCTTGTACAGATTCTCCGCCAAGAATCGAAAATAAATAATGTGGATATTGTTCTACTTTCATTTACCAATAACTTGAACGATTGTAAACCTTCGGACGCCCGACAAGCACGTTTTCTTTGCCCAATTCATTGCACAAGGCAGAATAATAAAGCTTAATTGCTTCCATATTCCAGCTTACGGAATAACCTCCTTCTGATACATTCTGCATCATCCCTTTGAGGATAATAGAAAATCTGTTGTAAACAGCCAGATCACATGCATTTATATCCAGATCGGAGGCTCCGTCAAGCGAACTTTTCAAAAGGATAATGTCAATGTCATCATCCGAAAGTCCGAACCCGCTCAATGTTTTAGTCAAATATTCCTTGTTTGTCATCGCACACGCTTTTTAAATGCCGGTGTTTACATTTCTGTATTCACCGACATTATTTTAGTTCTTATTCCATGAGGTAGCGTCTATCTGCATAAGAACAGAACGACCTGCCAAATTCCAAGCCGGGAATAGATTTGCTATACCTTCGGTCACCTCTTTTACGGGGCTTTCTTCAGAGTATTTTTTAATCAAAGTGTGCCCATTAAGAGCCTTGACAGCCGCACTTCCTTCGAGCTTCAAATCAATAGGCCTTTTCCAATATGTATTCCCAAGAATCTTACTTTCAGAGAAAAGAATTACATTTTCCTCGAATGGATTCTCTGTGATACGGCTTCCGTCCGCCAATTCAATTGTAATATCTTGATCGATCACAATAATTTGGAGACCTCTGAAAATCTGGCTTTGTTTATTCAAGTATGCGTTTACCGTTTCCAAGTTTGGAGCGTCTTGTGTGTTTGCGACGTTCTGAACAAAAGAAGCGCAACGTTTGTACACTTCTTCTTGATTAGCAAACGTAGTGAATGTATCGAGACTCATAAAAGCAAACTTATAGTTTGCCCCTATAGATTTACCTATTCTCAGAGCTGCCGGAAAGTCCTTCGTAAAAGGTTTGCCAGACGCTGCGTTTATGTATGAAGTATTAACACCGATTTTTTGTGTTGCCGGTATTTGATAATCCACATCGTATTCCGTAACGATAGCGGCATTATTTGAGTTCGTGAATTTCACTTTACCCAATGAAATTTGCTTCAAAGCAATCCATTCCGCACGTGCGGCCACGCCATCCCAGCAATACTTTGTATCTTCAGCCCAAAACTCTACAAGTGCTTTCAGGTCAGGATTATTCCCAGCCATTGCAACCATAATATCGTATTCGGTCAATTCGTCTTCCAATTTCTCGCGGGAAATTGAAATTTTCGGAATATCGCCCTGAATTCGGCTGATAGCTTCTCGAGTTTTTCTCGGAATTGTTGCACCCCTTGATACCAAGTCGGCTGCTATTTTTAAACCGGCTTGAGCTTCCAACATTTTCCATGTCAGAAAATTAGTTTCTTTCAACGGGAAAAGGGTTGGATAATAGAAATCTTTCAGATCGTACGTCCGTACAACAGCTTCCATATCTTTTTCATTCAACCCTATCATTAATGATTTCTGCATAACTATTTATTTTTTAAGGGGTTAAACATAAATTACACCTTTCAGTGCAGTTTTTATTGCTTCGGTAACTGCAGGTGCGTTTGCTTCTTTTAATACTCCGATAACCCAAGCAGATACAAACAGATTGTTTCCTTCTTCAACATCCTCTGTCGATCCTGCAAAGGCTGAAGGCGTAACCGCCAATGTCTTGTTTGAACCGGTAGTTTGATACGCTACGGTATCTACTGTAATAGCAACACCAAGCGTTGTTCCGACGGTTATAACATCTTTGGCCGGATCGGTTTTGTCGATAGCGGTAATCGCTTGACCATTCGCAGTTCCTGCAGCAAAATAATCTCCAACTTTGAAATGGTGACCTTTGGCAACTTCATAAGTAGTTGCACTACTGGTAGCTGCGGTTACTACTTTCGCTGTTTTGACTACTTTGTATAGACCATTCGACCCAACACCAATTGGTGTGCCCTCAAACAGAACATTGCCTCCCAATTCGGAAACCGATACGGTTACCCCTCCTGGAATATCTGCAATCCGATGAAGCACACATTTAGTGACACGATTATCACTTTGTCTTTTTATTGTAAGTGCCATATTAATTTTGTTTTAAAAATTAAACTTCTTTTCCCGAAAGTTCATTGCTTTCGGTTTTTTTGCTTTCCACATAGTCTGCCACACCTTTTGAAATACCGGCTTCCGTCTTTTGTGCGAAAATGGGCTTTCCGTGACTGCCTAATGCGGCATTAGCCATGTTTTGATTTGCAATTGAAATTGCGGTTTCTTTTTCGGTCAAGTATTCAGTAAATGCTTCGTCCGAATCGAACTGCATGCGTTGGAAATCTTTCAGGGTTTGCGCCTTGAAATTATCGTCTTTGCACGCAGCAAGTTTTTCGTTCAAAGTCTGAAGCCTTGTTTTTGCAATATCACCCGCTTTGTACTTTTCCAATTCGGTTTGTAGCGGCTTTACGGCTTCGGCTATTGCATTTTTAATCATTGTTGCAATATCAGTCGTGCCGTCATCATTTTTTGTCTCCTGTTCGCCCGATCCGGGTTCTTGGGCTTTCCTTTCGACAAGGTCAAACTTCTTTTTCAAGTTCGTTTCAAATGTTTTATTGCCTTCAGAAACCTCTTTGTCCACTTCAGCCCGATATTCCTTAACGAATGTTTCAACCTGTTCTTTCGTCAGCTTTTCAATAAGGGCCGATGCTTCTTCATCTGTTGTTGCCTGTAACGCAAGTGAGCGTGCCAGGTGATTTAATCCGTCTTTACGCACGCCTGCGAATTTTGCCTGCAGTAATGCGAGAATTTTTTCTTTCATTTCAATGATTTTTAAATGTTTTACAAATCAACACATAACAAAAATAATCTGTATTATAGTAATACATTTGTCTTAGCATGCATACTTATTCTTTTTTTATTCACATTCAGCAAAAAAAGAATGAATCCCAAATAATTTTTCTTCTGAAAAGTTTGTTATATTAAATAAAACAGTTATATTTGTAGTGTTTTATAGTAACACACAATTGTACTAACAAATTAAAATCGCAACAATTATGGAAAATGATTACATTACTCCTACAAAAGAAAATCCAATTTTCATTGGACAAAATATGTATTCAGGATATATTGTTGATTCAGAATATAAAGATTGGGAGTGTAAAAATGAAGAATGTTGGATATGCGGAGAAACAACGGCATTGACATTAACCGATGCAATAGAAGCTACTCATAAACATATTCAAAATGGTAAAGAATATATCAATCCGGATACGAGGTTTGATGTGTATATGATCGATGGTACTTGCGACAAATACGGGGAACCGATTAGAACGAAATGTTATTCAATATCGATGAAACAAGCAAAGAAATTCAAACTTATATAACAAAAGCATCCGGATCGATTGTCGAATCTCATAAATAATATAATTACATTTGTAATGGAAATGATAAATATAAAATCATATTATGATGACTACTTGCGTACAATTGAAAGTAATTGTGCTATAAATACTTATATACGATTTAATCTTGGTGGCATTCGTGATTATTTTGCATATCATAATTTAAATTGGATAAAAAGATTGATTATACAAAAGAAAACAAGAAAAAACATAAAGAGACATTGTCCAACTTGTGATTCTTATAATCGTTGCGGTATAAAATCTTTATCCGATAATAAAATATGAATGGAAACAGAATCGTACATGTGTGTTTTGGAGATAATAATCATTTTTATTTCGGTTCTATAGCTGCAATATTCGATAAGTTTACTCCAAAACAATTGGGAGTGTCAAAATCTCGGTTGTGGTCGTATGGAATAACGCCGGAACGTCCATACCGTAACAAAATTTGCACCATATATCGTGGTGAAATTCACAGAAAAAAAGGAAACCGTAAAAATTCAAATTATGATAGGGGCGATAATAGGTGATATTGTTGGTTCACGCTTTGAGTTCAACAATAATTTAAGTACTGACTTTCAATTGTTCGCAAAGGATTGTTCTTTTACGGACGATACAGTTTGCACCGTAGCGGTTGCCGATGCTTTGTTGAAAGATATATCCTTTGGACAATCGTTGCGGCATTGGTGTTTGAAATATTCCACGCCAAAAGGCGGATATGGCGGCTCTTTTGCAGCATGGTTGCATTCACCCAATCCAATGCCTTATTACAGCTTTGGCAACGGTTCGGCAATGCGGGTATCTCCTTGCGCTTGGTGGTCTGATTCTATTTCAGAAGTTTATATTAATGCTTATAATTCTGCTATTTGTACGCACAATCATCCTGAGGGCATTAAAGGAGCATTGGCAATTACAGAATGTATTTATCATTCAAGATTTATATCCTCAAAAGAAGATTTAAAAGAAACAATAACAAGATTATATGGTTATAATCTTGACATGACTTGCGATTCAATACGCAAAACCAATACATTTAACGAAACATGCCAAGTCACCGTACCGCAAGCCATTGTTGCATTCCTTGAAAGTACCGATTTTGAAAGCGCAATCCGACTGGCTGTTTCTATCGGCGGTGATAGTGACACCATTGCTGCAATAACCGGTAGCATTGCAGAAGCGTTTTATGGTGTTCCGGAACATTTCAAGTCGGCTGTTTTAGGATATTTGCCGGACGAATTTATTCAAGTATTATTTAACTTCAATAACAACAAAAAAAATGGAAGATTTTAGTTTTTGTCGATATTTCAAGGGTGAAAAAGAAAACCCGTTCAAACAAAGTAATAATCATGATGCCGAACTTTGTTGGTTTTATGAGAGCATATGGTATGAAATGAATGAATCAAATAATCCAATATTGGATCAATATTTAAAAGATTATTCGAATGTCGGGCTTATTTCGTTTGAACATTTGGATGGAACACCAATAACACTTAAAGCTCTTTTATTTAACAGGTTTGCAAAAAACTATTATGCAATGATTTTTGCCGTAGATGATTTTAAAAAATGGTACATTGAAAGTTATAAAAGCAATTAAAGTTGCCCTATAACCTCAACATCTATATACCATTTGTCGGATTTCTCTATTTTTGTAATTCGGAAAGTTGTATTTCGCTGCAACAACATTTCTACTTCATATCCGAAGTCGCTTTGTTTTGTTTTACCATCCCAATACGGAGACTGCGTACCTCTTCCGAACGAAGAAAAAGGTTCCAAATAGAGCATTTTTGTTCCTCGAGGACAATAAATGTTATATACAATATCTTTTTTGCTAAATCCTCTTCCTTTTACAACCGCACATGAAGAAAATCCTTTGTCAACTCCTGTTTTACCCAGTAATGATTTTCGAGCATCCTCTATTGTTTTATTGCGCAAATCCATTCCGAATAAACCTGTAAATCCATTATGATCAACGCCTCTTTGAACCCAAATATCGAAATCATATGAAGATTTATTGATAATTGATGTTATATGTGGAACTTTCGATTGTGATTCTTGTACACTTTTATCGCCATAATAAGTAATACCTCTTAACGGTTCGTTTATTGAACTGTATGTATGCGTATAATAATATGCTCCTTCTTTTTCATCCTGAGTGGCGTTTTGCCATACTTTTCCGCAAACGTCACGAATTTTTTTATCTGCATTTTCCGGTGATTTCTTTTCCCACATAGCATTATTTTTGCGCTCTTGACTGTAGCTGCTCTCATCAAACTTAACACTACCGGCGTATTTCTTTGCTTGCCTTGCTGCTTTTGCAGCTTCCAGTTCTGCAACCTTAAGATTTATTGCATGTGCTTTTTCCTGCAAAACAGCAACAGGTGTTTCCTTATCAAGTAACACTGATAATTCTTCAGCCATTTGTTTAACTTTTTCGCTTTTTGTCGATTTTGCAAAATCAATGGCATGTGTAATACTTGCTTTAACAACCTGTTTACCGATAAGATATTCAACCTTTTCAAGCCGTTTTTTATATGCATCTTTAGCAACTTTCCAAGTATCGTATTTTTTGTTTTTTTCGACCCAATCAATTTCGAAATTCAGTTTATTGACTTGTTGTTCAAGCGGTAAATTTTCCCATGTGGCAAGTTTTTTCTCAACTGCATTGAATACGGATTCAATTGCTTGTATGTCAAATTGTTTCTTTAAATTCTTTACATCTACAAGCAATGTTTCAAGGCGGTTGATTTCTACTCGTTCATCCCAAGCGGCCTTTACTTCTGATTTATGTTTTAATTCATCCATCATGGAATCAATCTTTGATATATCTGCTCCACGTTGGATTTCTTTACTGATTTTATCTGTCAGATCGGAAATGGTATTACTTTCTTTGCCATACTTAGCTTTTATTTCTTGCAGCTGATCGTTATATTTCCTGCTTGTAACACGTGTATTCCAACGGGCCTGTATATCGGCTTTTTGTTGTTCGGTCTTTACAGGCTTGATTGGTTTATTTGGTGCAATATATTTCAATCCATCTGCCAAATTACCATTCACAAAGTTGTCACGAATGAAATAAGGAACTGAACCTGATTTTGACTGTCTTTGTTTGTTTTCTTCAATCCATTTGTTAAATCCATCTGGCATTTTGTTGATCAATTCAGGTTTCCATTCACTTTTTTTATTATCAAAAATGCTTTTATATAACTTCTTACTCTCTTTTTGTGTAATAAGGATTGGTATCATTTCGCATCTGCATTGCGGGTGCCACCCCTTAAATTTGAATGTTTTAGGGTAAATACCTTGCAAGGTGTCGCATATATCCTTAAATTTAGTAGGTACGCCATTTATAAGTGTAGTATGATTGTTGCTCAATACTATTTTCCAACCTGTAATTAAAGGATTATTTTGAGCAGAATTCCATACAGCTTCACAATTAGCTGCTTTCAATTCTGTACGAGCAAGACGCATGGCGTTTTTGTATGCCGAACGGTATACACCTTGTCCTGGTTTATATTTTTGTGCAGCTTTGCTCCATTCAAGCTCTCCTGTTTCTTTATTGCGTACACGTCTAAATAGTTTTTCAGGTTCATTCAAATATCCTTTCAGGCTCTTTTGTATATCATCAGCACTTTTACCTTCTTTTATACCGTTTTGAATGATAATCTCAATTTCTTTTTTTGCATTACCGGCTAAATTCCATACTCTGTCCGATATATTTAATCCTCTCTCACGCTTTTCATTATAAAATGATTGTGCTGTTTTATCACGAGCTGATTGTGTTGCTGTTTCACGTATTTTATTGAAAATTTCTCTTTCTTTTTCTGTTTTTGCAAGCTTTGATTCAGCGTTTTTCCAGAATGTTTCTTGTGACTGATTCCATTCTTTTTCAATTGCGTTCAGCAGCAAATAATTCATCTGCTTTGCCATTTCAGAAAGCAATTTATTTACCTCTTTATTAGCCGTATCATTGTTTGAAAAGAAAAAATCGTCATCTTTATCTTTTATTGCTTTTTTTACACCTGCAATATTAAGACTCGATAAATAATTTTTATATACCGTATTTTGGAGTTTACGAATAAGATATTCTGTTTCTTTCTTTTTTTTTATATCATCGTTTTCCCCTTTTGCCATTATATATTAAATTTTTCTTGTATGTGCTCCTTAAAAGCATTTATGACATTATCAAATTCGATTTTCAAATCATCTGCAAATTGCCGCGTGCTTCCTGTAAGCACATCATATCCTTTTGCCTCCACATATAGTGCATATTCAGCTCCGGCAACAATTACAGAAACAATAATTTTGTCTCCTTGTTGTCCGGCAATAGTTCCGGCATACGCAAGCCCTTGTTGTACACCTTCACCACCTTTTTCGCCGCCAGTCGATTCAAAATAATTATATACTTCTTTCCCGTCATAATATATGACGCAACCAATAGAGGAACGCAATTTGTGTGTTTGATCTTTATAAGTATTTGTCTGTTTTGCCCGTTGAACCATTTTAATACACGCTATTTTATAGGCTTCTAAAGCTGCTTCGGTAAATGCTTCTTTTTTTGATTCGGCATATTTGCGCAATGCAGACATATCGAGATTAGATTGTATTCCCATAATTTTGTGTCATTTTGTTTTGTTCATGTATTTTACATATTGGGCATTTTGACGTCTTTAAATTATCATTTTACTAAACAGTTGGTTCAAACATATCGACATAACTATCCGCTGCACTCTCGCTTTGTATTTGCTCGTAGTCTTTGTCCGGGTCCTGTGTCAGGTTTGCACCTTTTACACTTGCTTTCTGCGAAACAAGCGGCTTGTTCCCGTTTGCAGCCAGCCACATGTTTATTTCATCTATTTCGTTTACAGGCATGTACGGTGTTATTTCCGGTTCTATTTCCAACATCTCACATTCAGCTTCAAGCGCTGTATTGAACTTGCCTATATAGGCTTTTATCACGTTTACACGACGCTGCAAGTATTCATCGAATATTTCTCTTTTATCCTGCACTTTTAAATGCGCATCCATGAAAAGTAATTTCAATGCAATTCCTGATATTGCTCCAAGTCCTTTTACCGATTCAAACGAAATGTCAGGTGTTTGGGTGATCGTATAGATCATTTTCAAGAGTGTTTCTATTTCAAGTTTTACCGATTCCGGTGCGTTCTGCCATGACACATATTCCATTGTTGATCCTTCTTCCCCTTCGATAACGGCACCGCTTTCTCCTTTTTTTGACCATCCGTTTATTTGCCCTGTAACAAAGATTTTCGGGCTTGCATGGTAATCGTTTGTATCTGCAAAATTTGACAATAATGTTTCTAACCTATCGATTAACGAATTTACGTCTTCAGTTTCAAAAGTATCCTGATACCCGTAAATTATCGGGATTTTTCCGATTGAAATTGGTTTGGGATAACCGTCAACGACTTCATAACCATTCACTCCGTATAACCATAGCCAATGCTCCGTATCGGTATATGTTTCAAAATAATTGTACTTAATTTTATTATCCTCTCTTGCGAATTCGCGAGAGAAAGCTATCATGTCACCAGTTTCGTCCCAATATGGATATAAAATATCTCCCAATCCAGGCGAAAATACGGCACAACGCAGCTTAAACTTCGAGTTGAAACCGTAGTTTGTATTTTGTTTTTCAACAGGATACCAAAGTTCGGCGCACTCTTTATAACCGAATATCAAACGTGCAATCTTCCGGTTCAATGAATTGCTTTTCACATCGTACAAGATGCGGTTCAAGGCTTTTACAATCATTTCCTGGTTGGCATTATCCGGGCTTGCGTTATAAGCTACCTGATTTCCGAACAGAAACGAAACAGCACGTTTGATTATCAGCTTTTGGAGTGCCAATTTGATGCGTGCAACCTTCTCTATTTTGTAGTTTACAGAATCGCCGCCTGTATCAACTACTTTTCGTATATTGTTGTCTTCTGCATCAACTTTTACACGTTTATCCGGTCGCAAAATTTTATCGTTTATGTTATGCAGTTCGGGATTAAGTGCTTTGTTTGCAGCCTCAACATCAGGTTGAGGAATGTAGCGCCTTGACTTCAATTCTGAAATCACGTCATTTGATGTTGACTGCTTAAAAATTTCTTCTATCGTCATATTTTATTATATTTTTAGTAGCCGAAAAGATCTGCTACGTTTTGTTTTTTCCTGTTTTTCCCGAGCACAGTTTCAAGAACAACATAACGAGTAGCGTCAATTCCGTGATTAAATGCATCAATAGGTTTATTTAGCCACTTACCATTACTGTCTTGTTCGTATGTATAATTCTTCAATTCTTTGATTATGTTAATGGATTGTTTTGTTATACATATCCTATATTCAAGCATTTTTGTTATACCTTCCATGACAGATCCACGCCCCTTCGTTACCGGTTTGATGTTTATACCCGCATTGCGTATTTCTTGAATAAGTCGAGGATCTGCACTTTCGGCAATAACTTTTTTGGGATAATGTGGTTTCAGTTCTCTGATTATATCTGACGTAAGCATATATGTTTTATAACATATTTCATCAACATATAAACAGTCATTATATATCCCTATATCAACTATTGCAGTTGGATCGTTAGAATACCCAAAGTCTATTCCAATATTATTCATTTTAACATGACCGGGAATTTCATCTATGATTTCAATATTGGTGAAAATTAACCCCTCGATTTGTGCTTGTAATCCAAGCCCGTAAATCTTCCAAAGGCTTTCATTTTTATGTTGAAGACTCTCTATCTCGTTGATAATTGTTTGTTCAAGAAACGGATTGTCCTTATATGTTGAAATAAAATGAAACGTTTTATCTTCTTTGTTGACGTCGCAAATCCAATGTTCATCGGAAAAAGACGGATTATAGTCGAGCAAAGAAAATTTTGTTGTCCTCATTTTTAGCTGCTGCCATTCAATATACTTTAATTCGTTTGCCTCATTCACAAACAAAATATCCCTTTTCCTGCCTCTTAGTTTTTGTTCGCTATCGGTAGA
>Ga0265293_10013184_pt1 | contig 10782 bp, 18 predicted proteins | sample Munlanlewell138R_FD_192505 | JGI IMG/M metagenome (GOLD analysis project Ga0265293, IMG submission 192505) | Leachate microbial communities from a municipal landfill in Southern Ontario, Canada - Leachate well 138R | ecosystem: Engineered > Solid waste > Landfill > Unclassified | place: Canada... | reverse complement strand
ATAAAGCGTTTGACATTAGGGCAGAGATTGACAAGATCGATGCCGGGATACAGAAAGCAAACGAACAGAAAGCAAAGTTAATCAATGAGTATAATCCGGTAGCACAGGAAATATTCAAACTTGAAAATGAAGCAAAGAAGAAATCAGAAGCAAAGCCAGGATTAAAATTAGCTGATGGTTATCAACCTGAAGACAATGAAGAAAAAGATAATCCACCGAAAAAAAAATAAAATATGAACAGCAGTTATCCTCTCCACATAGAGAAGCAGCAAGAACAAATATACGTCAATGCTATCTCTAAGCTATCAAGAGTAGTAAACAAGAAAGTCAAACAGGAATACAATAATCTTGACTCTGCTAAATTTGCCGAGATAGAAAATCAGATGTATGCAGAACTTACAAAGGTATATCTTACAACAGAATTTCTTACCACACAATTCAATAACGTTAATTATCTTCTTGACGCTTGGGTATATTCTAAGCTAAGAAACGAGATCAAGAAAGCATTACTGAAAAAGCCGAATAAGTTTTATAGTGTAATATTCCAGAAAGACGATCCTTTAATTCAAGACTTTATAAATGCTTATACCCGGTCAAACATAGAGCTTGTTCAAGCGTTAGGGAAGCAGTATATACCGGAGATAAGTCAGTTAGCCTCAAAGACGTTTCTGGAAGGCGGTAGCAGTAAAGACTTAGCTTATCAGATGTTAAAGTTTACGGATGAGAATAAGAATAAAGCGGCATTCTGGGGCAGGAACGAGCTTGGTTCTGCTTATGCTGAATTTACACAAGTAAGACAAACATCGGTCGGGATCAGGGAATATATATGGTCGACTGTAAAAGACAACAAAGTAAGAGATGCACATCAGGAACTCGAAGGACAGAAATTCAATTGGACGCAAGGGGCTGGACAGACAGGACTATTAACTGCGCCAGGGGCTAAGCATCCCGGAGATGATTACAACTGTCGGTGCAGTGCTGAACCAATCATAGAGGTATAATTAAATGAAAGAATATTATAAATCAGTTAAAAGCATATTAGAAAAAAAAACAGATAAAGAAAAAGTAGAATGGTTATTAAATAGATTTGATACATATAGAGAAGAAAAAGAAAAAAGATTTAAGCAAACAATTGAACTCCGTAATGGAGCTATGAAAAAAGAAATAAAATACTTAAATGAAAAGATAAAAGAATTAGAAATAAAAGAAAAAATTTATGCAAATATATTAACATATTATTTAAATACAAATAATGTTGTTCCAATAGATATCGATAAAATCAAAATGGAAATTATAAAAAATATTGAAAATAATCAAATATGAGAAAAGCAAAAGAAAACATAATCAAATCAACACAGGAAATAAGTGACATCCTGAAGAAAGCCGGAAGTATAGAAATTGAAGTTAAGAACTGTGACGGCAAAAGAGAAATAATTTACACAGTGCCGGAAAAGAAAAAGAAAGTAAAATATACTAAAATTAAAAATCAAAAAGGAGTAAAGTAAATGAATTGTCCTAAATGTAATATTCCATTTTTAGGAGATTATGAAGAAATGGAAAAGAAAAATATAAGACAAGATGCATGTATTCATAAATGGAAATTTGATACAAAACTTATAAATAAATATTATGATACGGATTGCGTTGGAAATAAAAATCATAAAGAAATTGAAGTAGCATTATATTCTTGTGAAATATGTGGCAAGATAAGAAAAATATATTAAAATAATACTTGATAATAGGGAATTGCAAGTAAGATCGGATGAGTTTATGCAAATGTTAAATTGTTTAAAGGGATAAAGTTAAATGAAAGTATATATTTTTGATCCTAACGGGTATGGCGATTTTTATATAATATTAAGTGATTCTGCCGATAATGCTTTAACATCGCTTAAAACTTTTTTCAATAATAAAGTTAAAAATGATAAACAATTTTCAAAGTATTATGAAAGATATGTTGAAAAATGGGAAAATGCTACAATAGATAATTTGCCTGTAGGGTATTGTATAAAGACACTAAATGCAGGGGATGTCCATGAAGGAGAGTATTCTTAATAAATGAAAATCCGCACAATCTCACCGCAAATAATCGGAGCTTGTAATTATTATCGCAATATGGGAGTATTAAGCAAACTTAATTTAACGCTTGAATACTCAGATATATTTGAATGGCATACATTGCTTGATGTTGATATTTTATTCCTTGAAAGACCTTATACAGATAATCATTTACTGGCGATTAAATACGCTAAGGATTTTAATCTTAAAATCTGGATTGATTACGATGATAATCTTTTTTGTTTACCGGAATGGAATCCAAGTTATTCAATATTCAGCCAGCAATCAGTACAAGACAATATTAAAAGATGTTGTGAATCAGCGGACATTATAACAGTACCGACAATTAAGTTGAAAGAGGAGTTCTTGAAGTATAATAAGAATATTGAGATTGTGCCTAATGCTCATAATGATTTTAATTTTCCTTTAGAATTTAAGCCGTCAAAGAACCAGACAATATTCTGGCGTGGCAGTGATACTCACCGGGTTGATTTACAGTACGTTTTAAAAAGCATGGTCGAAGTAAATGAAAATAATCCTGAATGGACATGGGAATTCATCGGGAAGGGGTTATGGTTCGTTACTGACTACATACAGAATAAAAGAGTGCATCCTGAATTAAATATCATACCTTATTTTACCCGAATTAAATCAATCAATCCGGGAATATGGATTGTGCCGTTATTTCCGAATTTATTCAATGAAAATAAAAGTAATTGCGCTTGGATTGAGGCTACTTATGCAGGTGCTGTTTGTCTTGCTCCTGACTCTTCTGAATGGCATAGACCGGGAATTATAAATTATTGTGATACCGGAGACTTCAAATATAAACTTCAAATGCTTATTGATGATCCTGATAAACGGTTAAAGAATTACACAGCGTCTTATGAGTATGTTAAAAAAAATCTTGTATTAAGTAAGGTTAATAAACAGAGAGAGGATATAATAAATAAACTATGATCAAATTAAATTTAGGTTGTGGATTTGAGAAGAAAGAAGGATTTATAAATGTTGATTTAGTTGATGCGGACATTATCGCAGACTTAAATCAAGACTGGGATTTTGTTGAGGCAAATAGCGTTGATTATATTCTTGCGTCAAATATATTCGAGCATTTACCCGATAAAATACATACAATGAATGAACTATACAAGATACTAAAAGTTGGTGGCATAGCTGAAATATATGTTCCTTCAACAGATGGCAGGGGGGCTTTCCAAGACCCTCAACATTGTTCATACTGGAATATAAACTCATTTGAGTATTTTTCGAGCAGTAAAAATTATGCATGGCATCTATTAAATTCAAGATATGGATTTAAAGGCGATTTTGAAATAAATGAATTAGTTGATATTGATATGCAAGGCAAAATAATAATGACTAAGGCGATATTAGAGAAAGTATGAAATGGTTTTCACAAATAGATATAACGAATTATTGTCATATAAATAATTGTGTTTATTGTTCGAGATTTGAAAGACATATTCCTGAAAATAAACGATATTATATGCCTATTGAGCAAATTGAACAGGCAATAAAAGCTTGTGCAAGTTGGTTAAATCCCGTAGGAATAATAGGCGGAGAGCCTCAACTACATCCAAATTTTACAGAAATTTGTAAGTTATTATTAAAATATAATCCACGTTCTAAATATGGTCTATGGACTTCTATCAATCCGAAAACATCAAAATATAAAAATTGCATAGAAGATACTTTTGGATTTATAGCCTTTAATGAGCATAATAATAATCAACTTGAAACATGCAAACATCAACCATTAACTTTATCATCAATAGATATGATTGAAAATAATGAATTAAGAAAAGAATTTCAGGAACAATGCTATTTCAGATTAAAATGGTGTGGCACAATAAACCCTAATGGGGCTTTTCATTGTGAAATTGCGGGTGCAATTGCCTATCTTTTTAATATCAAAGGTTGGGATATAAAAGACAGATGGTGGGAAAATGACTGGCATACACAGCAACCTATTTGTGATTTATGCGGTGGATGTGTGCCGCAGGAAAGACAATTGATATGTAATAAGAAGCAAAAAATATCATTATCTTTTCTTGAAGGGCTTATTGGACATGACTGTGAATTAGGGGATTATGAATTAATTCAAGAACCTTATACAATTGAATATCTTAAAAGTCATTGCGTAGAGAAGCCAGGAGCGTATAGAGGGGACAGGGGCGAAGTCGAAGAAAACACAATAAATATAAACTGGAATAAATATGAGAATTGAAACATTAACTTTTGTTTATAATGAACAATTTTTATTGCCATTTTATTTTAAGCATTATGACTTTTGCGATAAGTTTAATATTATATATGATACCGACAGCACAGATAAAACATTAGAATTACTCCAGAATAATTCTAAAGTAAACATAATACCGTTTACTTTTCCTGATGGCATGGACGATCAACTAAAAACAAATAAAATAAATTCCTTTTATAAAACATTGCCTGAAGGATTAAGAGTATTTTGCGTTGATGCTGATGAATTTATTTTTATTGATAAAGATACATTAAAAACATTCGATGTTAATTGTATAGTAATTGATCTTTATAATGTTTATAGACATATAACAGAAAAAGATTTAGATATAAATATTCCTGTCATAAATCAGAGAAAACACGGAGAATTATTGAATATATATAAAAAACCAATAATAGTTAAATCAGGTTTACCATTATCTTGGGGAGTTGGTAATCATACAATCTCAGACGTTAATCCGGTTGATATAAATATTCAAGGGGCACATTGGTCAAACGCAGATTTATCTTTTTGTATAGAAAGACGTGTTAAAAACAGAATGCTAAGACAAAGCAAATATAATCTTGAACATGGATTAACAATACAACATCATGGAATAACAGAGCAAGACGTAATTGATGAATGCAAAAAACATGAGAATGACCCGGAGGTATTTAATGTTTGAGGATTGCTTTATTGCGGTGTACACGAATGAATGTAAATCTTATTGCGATGAATTATTTTTTAATACATTATTAAATAGCAATATCGAACAAGCAAAAGTAAGCGTAATAGATAATTCAATAACTGGTTACGTTAATAGGCTTAAAATTTTATGTAATAATAAAGCTGAAGTAAATCATATAGACGTAAGCAGGGGAAATCAAAGGACATTATTTTTAAGAAATGTTACTGAAAGTCTTTTGAAACTAAGAGAGCAATTTTTAAAAACAAATTGTAAATATTTTATAATTCTTGAATCAGATGTATGTCCTATAGATAAAGAATGGTTAAATTATTTTATGGAAGTTATAGACAAGGCTGATATTATAGGTGGATTATATTATCATGGGTTTCATGGTGATGATTTATTTTTTAGTAATGATATAGTATATGTAAATCATGTATTATCAGGATGTACATTATATAAACGAGAAATAATAGAGAAGTACTCGTTTAGATGGGATGAAAATAATTTAGGTGCATTCCCGGATGCGTGGATTTGCCAAGATGCAAAAAATTATAGAATCGCAAATTATTGTAAAATAAAATGTAATCATATACATAAAAAAAATGGTAATAGAGGGCTTGAATTATTAAAATAATAATTGACAAATTAAATGGTTATGAATAGTTTATGATTGAGATTGAAAAATTTGAAGACAAGTTAAGAATTGCTGTTTTAGAATTGATAAAGGAGATAAACCGAAACGTACATATTGAGATAGATGCGGAACATTGCAATAAGACAGTAAAGATTAAGATACAATTGAATAACAGTTTTAAATAGTACCTCGGTACAGTTGAAATATTACAGCCGACCACAAACAAGTGGCCGGCTTTTTTTATGCCTAAAATTTAGGAGACATAATATTGAACATCAAATTTGATCGTGCAGAACTTAAAGCCGTTCAACTTGAAAACGGATTTTTGAAAGCTAAGATTTCTATCGCGCGCCCGGGTGTGTTTAAGTACGCAGACAATGGCATAGTTACGAATGAAGCCAAACTTCCGGAAGACTTATTTTCAGCATTAACAATGGAATCAATCAAGGCAGGTATTCCGATAACGGATAATCATCCTGAAGAAAACGGAGATTATGTTTTAGTTGATTCAAATAATTACAAAAAATTTATCAAAGGTAATATCTCAAATGTTAGGATTGAGAATAATGAAATAACCGGAGACGCTCTTATATATGACGCTGATTTAATTAAGCGAATTATGGATAAAAAGCAGAACGAGGTAAGCGTTGGATTTACTTCAATGCTTGAACCGGAAACAGGATTCTACGAACAACAGCAGTACAACATAAGACAGAAAAATATTATGATTAACCACGCTGCTATGGTAACACATGGCAGGGCAGGTGAAAGTATAAAAATACATTTAGACAGGAGGCAAGATATGCCAAGATGGACAGTTGAAGGTAACACTTCAGAATCATTAAAATACAGGCGTTTTGACGGTAAAGAAGATATTGAAGTCGCTCCTGAAATCTTTTCGGAACTCATAACTATCAGGACTGATCTCAAAGAGAAGATAAAGGAAATCAATACTCTTAAAACCGATAATAACGATCTGAAAACAAAGGTTGAGCAGCTAAAGACAGACTCCGGTAATTCGGACGAAGTGAAAAAGCTGAAAGTTGATCTTGATACAGCTACGGATAAGGCGAATGAATGGAAAAAGAAATATGATGAACTCCAGTCAAGCCTGCCGGGAATGGTTGATAAAGAATCAGCAGAGAAGTTCAAGCTTGTTGAATTTGCAAAGTCAGTTGATGCAAACATGAAAGTGGACGGTCTTTCCAATAAAGAGATCAAAGTGCAAATAATCGCAGCCGGACTACCTTTTAAAGAAGGCATTAAGGTTGATGAATTATCAGATGAAGCAATTGACGCAAGATATGACGCAGCTTGTGAGTTGTTAAAAGTAAAAGCAAATACTACTCCGGTGACGAATCCGAAAACAAGGATAGATTCTAATATAATCGAACAGAAACGGGAAGGATTGCTTCATATTCACGAAAATTTTATGAACAAGGGGGCTAAGTAATGATACCTGTTGAAAGTTATTACACGAATAAAAAATTAGGACTTGGCAGGATAGCCGAACATAACCCGATGACAAATATCCGAACAGCCGCAGCAAGCGGAACTAATATCGGGTTTGGTCTTGCGGTAATGGATGGCGATGTTGCAGATCAGGTCAAACTGTTTTCTTCAGCGTCTGGAAGGTTTAGAGGCGTTGCAGGTTATTCAGTTGAAGCAGGGAATCTTGACGGCGGACTTTTTGAAAACGGCGATGCTGTTCCGGTAGTAGATCAGGGCGTTGTTATGGTTTATGTTGAAGAGGCTATTGTGGCTGGTGATTCTGTACGAATAAGACATACAGATGGAACTCCAGGGGCTTTCTGCAAAACAGCAGTTACTAACAAAACAGCACTTGTAACAGGTGCGGAATGGCGTGGTACTGGCGCAAGCGGTACGGCTGTTGAACTTTTCTTATCACCGCCTTTCACAATAACAGCGGATACTTAAAATATAGGAGGAAAATAATATGCCTTTTGAACATGGATTATTTACACAAGACGATTTTTTGCAGATTGATAACGTATTATATACGCCAAAAGTTGAAGAACTTCCGCATAGGCGAGTATTCAGTTTAAATACTTCCTTTGCAAGATACGCTCAGGAAATAGGATACGACTATTATGTCAGAAACGGGAAAGCGAAGATACTGGCATCAGGCGGCGGAGCTAAAGACGTTCCTTTTGTCGGAGAATCCGGCGGACGCATAACACAGAAAGCCTTTACGATTGCATCAGGCGTAAGATATACACAGGATGAACTCGAAGCTATTCAGGCTAAGAGGGCACTCGGTAAGGGGCCGGCGATTCAGCTTGATACATTGAGAGTTGAAACCGCAAGACGTTATATATTTGAAACTGAATGTAAATTAGCTTTTGCCGGGGATGCTAATTTCGGCATTAAAGGTATTTTTGATTCAAGTTTCTATGGAACCGATTTAGGCACAATGGAGAATGTTGCACAAGGTGCTTATTCAGGAACAGCAGCAGAGAAACGACTCTGGATCAATAAAACATCAAGAGAAAAACTTACTGACCTTCATACAGCTATGAAGACAGTTCAGAAAGATCAGTTTTATAAAGCTCGTGTACTTGTATTGCCTCCTGAAAAATATAATCTTTTGGCATTGCCTTTCAGTGATACTGGAGATTCAAGAACGCTTTTACAGTGGCTTAATTCTGATGGTATGTACTTCGATCAGATCGTAGTTACAAATCAAATGAAAGCAACTAATAACGGTGATACAGTGGATTGGTTTATGGTACTTGATAACGATCCGATGAACGTACAGCTTTCACTTCTCTATGATATAGAAAGGGGTGCGCCTGTTCAGGACATCGTAGGCACAGTCGAAATGGCGATTAAGATGAAGACAGCGGGTGTTATTGTACGTTATCCGGCTGCAATTTACATCGGAAAGGGAATTTAGATGGCAGAAGCCACATTAACACAGTTAAGAAATACTCATCCGGCACTTACAACAGTGTCGGATGATGTATTAAATCAGCATTTAGCAGACGCTAAAAATTATATTGAAGCGCATGGATATACTTCAGCTCATGCAAGATTCAATGAGCTTCAGCGTTATAAAGCGTGTCATTTGTTGAGCGTGGCAGATCAGGGTAAGAGTAACATAAGATCAAAGAGCATAGCAGACGTATCAATAAGTTATGGTGGGATTGATACTTATAATAACTTTATCGGGACAGACTGGGAAAGGGAATTTTACAAGATTAAATTACAGATCGAAGGTATTGCAAGCAGATGTCTATAACAGACAAAAACAGATTTCCTGAACTTAAAAAGAGAGTTAAAGAATTAACCCGAAAACAAGTTCATGTTGGCATTTTAGGAGATGCTGATTTGGCAATAGTAGCAAGGTCAAATGAGTATGGTACTAAAATTCCAATAAGTGAAAAGATGAGAAATTATTTAAACTACTTAGGATTACATCTTAAAAAGACAACTAAGTATATTATTATACCGGAGAGGTCATTTTTCAGAACGTCTTTTGATTTAAAGAAAAATCAGAATAGAATAATGGATATAGCGGAAAGCATTACTGATTTAAGCGTACCAGTTAAAATGATAACTGAAAAAGTCGGGCTATTCATGACAGGTGCAATACAAGCAAAGATTAAGACGAATATACCTCCGGGTAATCATCCATTTACGACAGAGCAGAAAGGCGGCAAGAATAAGACGCTTATAAACACCGGACGTTTATTGATGGGGATAACACATAGAACAGTATGATAAACGTAGTTTCAGAATTTGCACAGAGTTTGACAGCGGACATATTCGTCTCAGAGGCGTTTGACGCTTCAGGAAGATTGACAACAACTTATGCAACAGGAGTGGCAAAAAGACTGGCAGTATTCCCTATGACTTTCAAGGACTTACAGTTTGCCGGAGAAGGCGGATATACGATGCAGGATAAGAAGTTTTACGAGTGCGGATCGCCGTCAATATCTTTGAAGTCAGTTATTTATCATGGAAGCGAAAGTTATAAAGTGGACAGTTTACAGGACAGAAGTTTTGAAGGAAGTTTTTCAATATATATCGGGAAAAAGATAGATGATACCGGGCAGCAGGATTAACGCAATAGTCTCCGGGATAGCGGTTCATTCCGGGATTAACATTCAGATGGCAGATCAGGGTGGACATAAACCTGCTTATCCGTATCTATCTTGGAAGATTATATCAAGTCAAGAAGAAGGAGACTATCAGAATTTAATCGTACCAGAATCAAACGGAGATCAGGTCAATTTAAATCGATATGAACAGTCAAAGCAAGTAATGAGCTTAACTTTCATAGGGCAGGACATACAAGATTTATGGGCAAAGACTACTACAGCGTTACAGTGGATCAAGTCAACAGCCTGTCAGGATGTGGCAAAGTTAAACAATATAGTTTTAAGAGTAATGAATAACCAGATTGAGGACAGGACGGTATATCTGGAAACATTTTACGAGAATAGATTAGGTGTTGATATAAGATTGGATTATTACGGATCGCCGATAGATACGATTGAAGCGATTGAAACGATTGAAGTTACACCTACAATAGATTTAGTACAAGAAGAAAAAATTATTATAACAGAACCATAGGAGGAATAACATGGGAAGTTTCATAAACGATATTACCATTAACATTTCCGCAGGAACACTCGGACTAACAGAGCAGAGTTTTTTGCCATTAATTTTAGGTTCAGGCGGTTCAGCTGCGACAGGTGTGACAGTGGCGGCTGAATTGACGGATTTAACAGATGCGGGTTATCTAAGCACAGACAATGAGTATCTAATGGCTTCCGCAATGTTCGCACAGACTCCACATGTTTCAAGCGTGGCGGTATTCAGAAAAGCAGATGCAACAGATTATGATGACGCATTAGCTACACTGATTGAAACATATAATGATTTTTACGGAATAGTTATTGATTCAAGAGACGGAGATGACTTGCATGATGTCGGCACATGGGCGAACGCAAATAAGAAATACTTTTTTGGATGTTCTGATGATCCGGATGATCTTATCGGTAGGAATGTAGACAGAGAAGCCTATCTTATACACAATAATGAAGCGACAGACTTTCCTGAATGCGCATGGGTAGGTAAGATGTTGGCGAAAGTTCCAGGATCGGCGAC